>OCHN01000115.1_pt1 | contig 84233 bp, 73 predicted proteins | sample 1538911 | NCBI WGS metagenome assembly OCHN01 (sample SAMN04571736, study PRJEB22368) | human gut metagenome | biome: human gut; material: stool | host: Homo sapiens | place: Luxembourg | collected 2013-01-11 | reverse complement strand
GACCAAAGATAACGGCAGCGTTTCTGTCAAAGGAACAACTCTAGTTGACGGTGCCGGCTCATCTTACGTTACAAGCGGTGACTCAAACATGGGCGATGTTACGGTCAAAAACGGCGCGACCTTCGGCTATGACGCAGAGGGAAATCCCGTTGGCGGAAAGCTTAAAACTATGAACGGGTCAGTTACCGTTTCTTCCGAGAACGACAACAATCGCTCCCGGTTATACGCCTCTGAACTGGACATTGACAAATCTCTTTCAGTTAAGGCCGGTGATGTCGATACACACGGTCCCTTGACAGTCAAAGGGAATAGTTCTTTCTCAAGTGGCGCAAAAGTCACCGCCCGAGACAATGCTTCTCTAGGCAGTCTTGATGTGAAAGAGGGATCTTCCTTTGATATCGGTCACAATCTGTTGAAGGTACTCAAGAATCCAGTGGATAACACCACAGCGACCTCGGGTGATGTAAACGTGTCCGATCCGACTTCCTCTGTCAGTGCAGGTTCGGCTGAGATTGCAGGGAATCTGACTGTTAAGAATAACGGCTCCTTTATGACGTCCCAAGGTCAAACTTCAACCGGTAATACTTCCGTTGATGGTTCTGTCACGCTTGAGAACAAGGGTATCGTCCAAGTCGCCGGCGACTTTAAAGCAGGCGGAAAACTTGCGCTATCGAAAGAATCTAACTTTAGTGTCGACAGGAAAGCCGAGATGAAAGGCCTTATTGTGGACACTTCTCATGTGAGTGTCGGAGATAGTCTTACGGTCGACACGACTGACGAGGTTCTTGTGAAAAACGGCGGAGCCCTTTCTGCAGGGAATGCTCATTTGAATAAGGTTAAAGTCGAAAACGACCCGGAAAACGCAATTAAGACGAATAAGCTTTCCTTCGGTAAGGAAGGTGGCTTAGGAACCCACATTAAGAAACTTTATCTTGCCGGAAATACCGAACTCACGTTTAACACCTCGTCCGATTCGAGTACGGATGCCGGCGTGAACGTTGTTAACGACCTCACGGTTGCTTCGGGAGTCAATGCCACGATTAACGGCATTGCAGCGCAATACGGCGCAATTACGGTGAACGGAAATCTTGACGCTCAAAAGATCGTCCTTACGGCAACTCAAGAGACCGGACCCGGAACCTTGGATGTAGCAGGGAATTCGGAAACTCCGGCTTTAGCCCGATTCGGTGAGTTGGACCTAACCGGTGCTGCTTTCGGTTCTATCAAAAAAGGTCTTCTTGCTGTCGGAGGTCAGGAAGCCTTAGATGCGAACATAGAGAGTCTTAGAGAGGAGGCCAAGGCAGCTCTAAAGAGTGCCAGGCAAACGGATGTGGACGTTTCGTCTATCCTTTACATCAACAGCGCTTTGTCGGCGCCGAACGGCACCCTGACGGTCGGTGATACAACCGGCATGCAATTTGGCGACAACACTTTCGGCATCGGAACAGGTGGCTTCATGATTCTCGATCGCGGTGCTATGGACGAACCGGTAATCGAAAACGGCAAGACCAAGTACACCGCGCAACTTACCGGCAACATCGTCAATAACGGCAAGATGATGTTCAAGAATGTGAAAATTTCCGGCGGTACTGTGATTACCTTGGCTGACGGCAATCACACCGTCAGCGGGGATGACGCGAACTTCCTTTCCGGAAACTTCCTGTACGACGCAAGACTGGCCGGCAATAACCTGATATTTACGATGTCGGAAACCGGTGCGGCGATTGTCGGTGGATCGCTTTCCGAATCCTTGCAAGAGACGGTGATGAATCTGGCGGAAGGCGACGGATTTGATTCTTCTCGTCGAGACGGTGCCGGTTGGATTGCTTCCGTGATGGAAGACGTCACCGGTGACGGCAATCGCACCCCCGAACAAATCGGGCGTGATTTCGGTTCTGCTCTTGAGTCCGTATCGAGAATGACAGCGCAGTCCGGTACGTTCCTTGTGACGGACACGGTCAAGCACGTTGCTGCCGGTTCTGTTGAGGAACGCCTCGGCTTTAGTTCGGCAATCGGGACAAGCGTTGCAACGGAAGAAACCTTCGGTCGCACCCTTTGGGCTACTCCGCTATATAACAAGACCAAGGCCGACGCCTTTAAGGCCGGAAAATTCACGTCCGGGTCGGATGTGGATTTGTACGGTATTACGGTCGGAGCGGACGTTGTCGTTCGGGATGACACGCGCTTAGGTGCGGCGCTCTACGCCGGTTCCGGAAAGGCCGATTCTCGAGGAAGCTTGGCGACGACCAAGAACGACTTTGACTTCTACGGCGCCGCCTTGTACTTCGGTCACAGCACCGGAGCCTGGTCGTTCATGGGAGATCTGGGCTTCGGCTATGTCACCAACGACGTTAAACAGACCAATCACGGTCTCGTGAAGTCCGACATGGATTCGACCGTCTTTACGGCAGGTCTTAAAGCCAAGTACGCCTTTGATGTCGCCGGCATGCAGGTTGCTCCTTTTGCAGGACTGCGATTGAATCACGTCGATTCGAAGAACTACAGCGCGAAGACGAACGCACAAGGGACGATTCTCAATTCGCACGGGACGGCTAAGACCTATGCGGAAGTACTTCTCGGAGTTCAGTTGTCGCGCGACTTTATGACGCAGACCGGCTGGACGATCAAGCCTGCCCTCGATCTTGCGGTCACCCCGGTTGTGGGTTCGAAGAACCTGACCGAGACGATTCGCTTTACGGGAGTCAGTCAGGATGTAACGACCTCGTCGGAAGTTCTCGACCGCATGCGCTACTCGGCTGCGCTCGGAGTCTCCGGCGGCAAGGACAAGGTCGGTTTCGGTGTGTCGGTCGGCTACAGCGGATCGAAGAACACCGACGCCTTTGCCGTCAAAGCCAACGTGCGTTGGACGTTCTAGCAACCTAAGGCAGTCTTCTTGAAAAGAGGACTGCCGGTACTGTTCCTGATAAGGCCCTGAGTCGCAGATTCGGGGCTTTATTGTCCTCGGCAGGGATGAGATTGATCACCTCTTCAAGTCGCTTTAAACCCGTGGTATCCCCTGGAGAGACAGACTAAAGTGGTTTAAGGTCAATGCTTTAACGAAGCAAGCACCACGCCGTCTGCACGGTCCTTTTAAAGAGTCTTTGATTGATTAAGAGTCAAAGAGGAGAAAAGAGAATCCTATCGCAACAGAGAACCGGAGGTTTCTTGCAGGGTGCATACCTTTTGAGGGTAGAGGAATCTTCAGAACCGCAACGACCGTCTGGGAATACCGGCAGTCTCAGGGAAGACAGGCAGGGATTTTCGGCCGGACTCACGGATGGCTCAGACGATTTCTCGTAAAAGACGAATTACGTCACTAAGGTCTCGAGACCATGGGAGGCTTCCGACACATACGGGATTATTCTTTCTGAGAACGGTTGAAATCTACTCGAGTCCTTCCCGGGAGTTCACAGACTTACGTCAGTCGAGAGTCGTGGGGAATACCCTAACGGCTTGGAAATAATCTCCGAAGTTCAAATAGAATGTTTATGCGTTCCGTGATTCATCCCAATCGGGAGGATATGGGAAGCACACAAAAGCCCCTCTCTCAGGGTCAACTATAGCGACTGACCGGCAATTCTTCACGTGCCGAGTTGCCGTCAAGTCTGTCAAAGGAGCTTTTCTTATGATTGAAGTTCTACTGACCCTCGCGGTGATTGCAATCGTCGCCTGGAGTATTTTCCAAAACTACTACCCGCCCACCGTACTTTTGCTCGCGGGACTTGTCTTTCTAGCTGTCGCAGCATTCATGGGCGTGGACCCCGTGGCCGCAAAAAAAATCCACACAGTTTTTGGGATTTGATTTTGCACAGGCGTTTGCCGAGCAGATGAAGACGCGGCTCCCGGGGCTCGGCCTTAACATCATGTGGATCGCCGGTTTCTCGTACTACATGGACAAAATCGGCGCCTCAAAGGCCCTGGTTAAAGCGTGTGTTCGTCCGCTTTCGGCAATTCGGTCACCTTATGTGCTCTTGGCCGTCACCTATGTTATCGGTCAATTCATGGCGCTTTTTATTAACTCGGCGGTCGGCCTCGGACTCCTTCTGATGGCTTCGATTTTCCCGCTTCTCGTGGAACTCGGAGTCTCTCGGACGTCCGCTGCGGCCGTTATCGGTTCGACGTGCTGCTTGGATTTAGGACCTTCCTCGTCTAATGCCATGCGTGCGGCCGATCTACTTAACACCGATGTCGTCACATACTTTGTCCATAACCAAATCCCCGTGGCGCTCTGTGTGATTGCTACGGTGGCAGTCGGGCACTTCTTCGTTCAGCGTTGGTTTGACCGGCGAGACGGTCAGACGGCAAACGCTGGGAACGATACGGACGAAAAGAAAGATGTCAGCAAAGCCTTCGAAGGAGCCGGTCCCGCTTACTACGCGATCTTGCCGATGCTCCCGCTCTTCCTACTCATTGTGTTTTCGCCCATGGTTTATGCCGGCGTGAAATTGTCTCTTCAGACCGCCATCATTATTTCCATTCTGATTGCGTTTGCGGTCGACCTTGTCACGCACATGAAAGTCAAGGATGTGATTGCGCGCACAAAAGCAGTCTACGAGGGCATGGGAAAGGTCTTTACATCCACGGTGGCTTTAATTTGCTGCGCAGAACTCTTTGCTCTCGGAATGACCAAGGTCGGCGGCATTTCACTCATGATTAAAGCGGCGGCCTCGATGGAATCGGCCGGAATCTGGGTCATGCTCTTTGTGATGATCGGCATTATGGTCATTGCCACACTTGTTACCGGGTCGGGTAACGCCGCTTTCTTCGCTTTTTCGCCGCTTTTGCCCGAAGCGGCTGCTTCGGTCGGTATGAATGCGGCCATTCTTGCGGTTCCGGTTCAGCTTTCGGCCGGTATCGCGCGCACGATGTGCCCGATTGCCGGTGTCATGATTGCTGTTTCGAGTATCGCCGGAATTACGCCATTCCAAATCGTACGTCGGACGATTCCCGTGATGGCCATGGCGCTTGTCGTGAACGTTGCCGCTTCGGCGATTTTCCTCTGATTTAACCACACGGCGGCATTCCTCTTTCGGAGTGCCGCAAGGAGACCAACATGAAACACGCTATCTTGATACGCCATGCTCACGTTTTTGCTCCCGAGGATTTAGGGCAACGCGATGTGCTGATGGTCAACGGACGCTTTCTTGCTGTCGAGCCGGATTTGAATGTCACACTGCCTGAGATGGAGATGATTGACGCTAAAGGGAAAATCCTTACCCCTGGGTTCTTCGATCAACACATTCACGTCACGGGCGGCGGTGGGGAGGGCGGTCCCGTATCACGCACCCCGGAACTTAATCTTTCCGAGCTTGTCGCCTGCGGGACAACCGATGTCGTCGGTGTCTCGGGAACGGATTTTATTTCCCGCTCAATTGAAAACCTTTTAGCCAAGATTCGGGCTTTGTCCGAAGAGGGCGTGAGCACGTGGATGTACACGAGCAACTACCACTACCCTCCGACTACATTAAGTGGGGAGGTTTCTAAAGATATCTTTATGGTCCCCGAATGCCTCGGCGTAAAAATTGCCATTGGGGACCACCGCAGTTCCTTCCCGACGCAAGATGAGCTTCTTCACCTGCTCTCGGATATTCGCCTTGCAGGCATGATTTCCGGCAAGATCGGCGTCTTACACATTCATTCCGGTGATATTCCCGGGGCTTTCGATATGTATCGCGACATTGTGGCTCGGGGCTTTCCGATTAAACACATCCGTCCGACTCATTGTGCTCGTGCTCGTCATGTGTTCGACGGTGCCCTGCAATTTGCCCGAGACGGAGGCTACATTGACATAACGACCGGGGGATCTTGCTGCTTTGAAAAAGGACCGGCTCAGGCTTTCGTCGAGGCACTTGACAGCGGAGCGGATCCGAAACACATTACAATGTCCTCGGACGGACATGGATCAAAGCCCCGTTTTGATGAAAAGGGCAACATGATCGGACTTGCCGTTTGCGGAATCGAATGCAATCTCACGACTGTCCGAGAATTGGTCGAAACCTACAACATGGAGATTTCGACGGCTTTGGGATTTATTACCCGAAACGTCGCTGATTCGCATGGGCTTAAAGATCACGGGCGCGTGGGAGCCGGCGCTGTTGCCAACGCGTTACTTTTTGACGAGGACTTTAAGCTGACGGACGTCTTTGCCAAAGGGCGTTCCATGATGCGCTCGGGCGAGATTCTCGTCAAGGGAGTTTTTGAAACCTAGACTTTTTGAAAAACCTGAATACGCATCGACCGACTCCTTATCGGGAGCCGGTCGTCGATTTTTAGCCGACAAGAGCTTAGCGCGATAGACGGCAGCGTGCGAGCAAATCCGATTGATTCGAAGAGCGCTTGTCGCATTCCCGAGTTTCTTTTCTCGGGTACAAGAGCGAAGAGAAAGAGCTTCGGCGGCTTGAAGGCGGCAACGCAGGCCTTGGCGGCGGCAATGTCTTCAGAAGGCGCTCCGGCAAGAGCTCGATCAGGGTTTTCTTGGCGACTTCTTTGCTGCTTCGGCCGAAGAAAGTGCAATGCGACTACGCGTATCGTCGGTCGTTCCCATCACATCGCCCTCCGGAACCGTTTGTCCTTCCTGAACATTTAACGTAGCAATGCGCCCGGCTTCTTCAAAGGTCAAGCACACGCTCCGTGTGTCGACGGTGCCGTAAACGGCTCCTGCGTCGTTGTTTGTTTTAAGCGCGCTGTAGGCGAGACGCAGCAACCGCGGCAACGAGGACGAGTACGGCAAGTTTTTTTTTGCATCGTCTCTCTCCGATACGCTCAATCGGGGACGCTTCAAGGCCTCTCGAGGCAAACTTGCCCTAAGAGACGACACATCCGCAACGTTGAGACTCAATTAAAGGCATCCTAACAAAGGCAGATGCGAACAAGGCAAGAAAGCCTCTCTTACGTGGTCGAAAGAGAGGCTTATCGAGCCATTTGCGCAAAAAACCCGAGCCGAATTGGCTCGGGAATCGTAAACGCATCTTAATTGAGGCGTTCAGTTACTTTGTCTGCACAATCGGCGCTGCATTACGCAGCTTCAAAACGCAGTGGTATACAACGAGCAGAGCAAGAACAATCAGGGCAACGGCGACGATAAATTGCAGTCCGTGCACCATGAAGACAAACGTTCCTGCCTGCCAAGCACCGAAGATGCGGATAATCTGCTCGACAAGAGCCGTCATCGTCACGACGAACATGATGGCCATCGGCCCGTAGAGCATCCAGCCCTTGCGACCTGTGGACTTTAAGAACACAGCCAGACCTGTAAGAACGAGGGCCGACAAGAGCTGGTTCGCCGACCCGAAGAGCGGCCAAACACTCATGTATCCGGCAATGCACAGAGCGTATCCGCCGAGCAGTGTCAGAATCGTCGAGAAGACCGTATTGGTAAAGAGCTTTTGCACGGCGGTCTTTTCCTGACCCTTGGAGGGGGTAAAGAGTTCCTGCAGCGACATACGACCGATGCGAGCGACAGCGTCAACGGAGGTTAGCGCCAAAGCCGAGACGCACATCGTCAGGATGCATGCGGCAATGTTGGTCGGAACACCGAAGATTGTCGTCAGGAAGTTAGCAACCGAGTGCGAGAAGGTCTGGAAGGGGGTTCCTGCCGGAAGGACTCCGTTGGTCGCAGCCGCGCAGACCACAATCAGGGACACAACACCGAGAATGACTTCAACGCACATAGAGCCGTAACCGACAAGGCGCATATCGCCTTCGCTCGAGACCATCTTAGAGGAGGTGCCGGAACTTACGAGCGAGTGGAAGCCCGAAACCGCACCGCAAGCTACCGTCACGAAAAGAATCGGGAAGAGGTCCAGATTCTTAACGGTAAATCCGACGTAGGCCGGCATATTGAGGGTCGGGTTCTGAATGCACACACCGAGCACGCCACAGGCAATCATGCCGATTAAAAGGAACATCGACAGGTAATCGCGCGGGGTCTTTAAAAGCCACATCGGCATCACGGACGCAGCAAACAAATAGGCAAAGACCACATAGCGCCATGTGAGGGCATCGGCGTAAATCGGGAAGGCAATACCGACGGCAAGCATCGCGAGCATCAAAATGACGCCGACGACAAACTGCCTGCCGGCAGAAGGCTTACGATACTTCAAATAAAGACCGAAGCCCACGGCGACAAACATATAAAGAATCGAAATCGAGGCCGCCGCCGCATTGGGCATGAGTTCTGCGCCGGTTTTGGAATAGCCGTTGAAAGTGTTGGCGACCATGTCGCAGAAAGCCGCAATGACAAGAAGCGTAAAAAGCCAGCAGAAAAGCAAGAACAACTGACGCCCCGTACGACCGACGTAGTCCTCAATAATCATACCGATGGACTTACCGCCGTTTTTCACGGACGCATAAAGCGCAGCAAAGTCCTGGACGGCACCGAAAAACACACCGCCGACCATCATCCAAAGCAAGGCCGGCAACCAGCCGAACATCGCCGCAATAATCGGACCGGTCACGGGACCGGCACCGGTAATGGATGTGAACTGGTGTGCAAACACCGTCCAACGCGAAGCAGGAGAAAAGTCCTTGCCGTCGTTCTTCTCGACAGCCGGGGTCGGACGCTTCAGGTCAATGCCCCAGGTCTTTTCCAGCCACTTGGCGTATCCGAAATAGCCGATTGCCAGTACAACGATGGCAATGAGCATTACTTCAAGCCCTGTCATAAAAAATAAACTCCGAAAAAGTGTTACAGGCGCCCTTACAAGCCTGAAATAGGCTCATTTTCCTAAGAGCGTTCGGAGATTCTAATCACGCACTCTTTACCGTTTGTATCAGAAATGACAAGGTGTTATCGAGCGATAAAACTCCTAGGTAAAACACCGAAGGTTGTCTCATACAATCGGACGATAGACAGGAGATGAGAAAAAACGGATAGTTCTTCAGGTTGAACTATCCGCAAGGCTGAAATAATTTCTTCGGCTAATGGTCCGATTTAATACCCGCACCGCACAGGGTAATCAAAACGTCCGAAGCTGCCCCATAGGTCTTCTGATAGGCTTCCCACGCGGCAAAGTTAGCTGCCGTCGTGTGCTCGATGTAAAAGCCTTTCTTTGCAAGGTGTTCGCGCCAAGCAAGAAGCCGATTTTCCGGCGCCTTGACAAAGACAACGTTGTGTTTGCGAGCCAAGGTAAGAAGCTCCCTGGCGCGCAAGGGTTTTCCGATGGCAATCCCTTCGGCAATTGTGGATTTGACCGTAACGTCAAGGGCATCGTCGGCGCCCGCTTTGTAGGCCTCATAGAGGGGGTCGCAGAATTCACTTTGTAAGGCAATGACTTTCGGGAAGTGATCGATGACACCGCTCTCGAAAAGGTGCTCTAAGGCTTTAATCACCCCGATATAAAGCGTGCCGTTTCCGACCGGAACGATGATGTGTTCGGGGATACGCCCCATTTGCTCGAAAACTTCATAGATGTACGTTTTCATGCCTTCGTAAAAGAAGGGATTCACGACGTGGTTGGCGTAATAGACGCCTTCCTCACGCACACGAGCGCGACACACATCGGCACAGTGGTCGCGCGAGCCTTCGATGACGCGGCACGCTGCGCTCGTGGCCTTAATCATCGCAATCTTTTTGGGGCTTGTGCCTTCGGGAACGTAGATTTCACAGGCAATCCCGGCCCTGGCGCAGTACGCGGCGACGGCGTGACCGGCATTGCCGCTTGAATCTTGCACGCACTGCGTAACACCGATTGCTTTCATGTGAGACACGAGCGTAGCCGCTCCTCGATCTTTAAAAGAGAGCGTCGGCATCATGTAGTCGACTTTTAAGAACACTCCCGGCTCAAGCTCGACCACGGGCGAAAGCCCTTCGCCGAGTGTGACGGATTGCCAGGCTTCACCGAGGCCGGTTAAAAATTCACGATACCGAAACAGACTCCAGGTCGATCGATCGATCTTCTTTAGGTCGAAAGGCTTATTAACCGGATCGAGTTCGAAAAGCCCGCCGCACTCACAGACCGGCGAGTGCGTTGTGACGGGAACTCGTTTTCCGCAACGCGTGCAATGAAATTCAAGCATAGTTGCCTCCTTACTTTAATTCCACGACCGCTTCGATTTCCACCAAGCAATTAAAGTGTAGGGGAGAGGTCGAGACAATCACGCGTCCCGGTTTGTGCGAGCCGAAAAACGCAGAATAGACTTCGTTAATAGCGCCCCAATAGATGTTCGAGGGTGTGTAGACACGGCAAAAGGCCACTTGCTCCCGTGTGCAGCCTGCCGCTTTCAATACGCGATCAAGGTTATTGAGCGCCAAAGCTGCATGCTCTCGAATATCGCCTTTGGCGACCTCGCGCGTATCCGGATTGATCGAGAGTTGTCCGGAGACATACATGAGGTTTCCGACCTTGACGGCCGCCGAATAGTGTCCCGGGTTGTGTCCTTTAAAGTCCGGATGAATAAATTCCATAAAAGCTCCTTTTTTGTCGGGTTAAGAGAGTAATCCGTTAGATGCGCCGGAGTGCATCCAAATCGCTGTAAATCGTTACTTTCGAAAGGCCCAAAAGGCGCGCAAGCTCTTCGATACTGCCTTTGAGTAGAAAGACATCACGCTCCTTAAGGTCCCGCACAAGGCGCCGCCTGACGTCGCGGTTGGTTTTAGCCTCCGCATAGGCTTTTTGAGCCGCTGTTTCGGAGATGAGTCGAAAAACGGTCTTACGCACGGAATCGGGCTTACCGGAGAGTTCGGCGTCTTTAACCGAGGTTTCGGGCTTAATTAACCCTGCCGTATCGCCGTCTGCTTTCAGATCTGTCATCGTAAGGCCCGGAAGGCGGCCTTCAAGGCTGAGGAAAAGTCGCTCCTCGCCCGTTACATCTTCATTGACACACAGGGCACCGATAATCTCTCCGGCCTTATCGTAAATGAGCTCCGTTGTCGCTCGAATGAGTTTCGTGCGGTACCGAAACCACCAGGGACCGATTGGCTTTCCCTCATGGCTTGTAAGCATCTCGGGCACAAGGTGGCGCACGCCTTGACCGACCTTGCGATCGGTGATGTCCCCGTTGACAACATACACCACCGAATGCGCCGGATTCGTAAGGTCATGGAGTACGATTTCCGTGGACGGGCCCTGCATCCGAGCCAGGGCATCTGCAAACCGAATCCAGGGCGCAAGTTCAGGTCGAATCGTTCGTGTGGCCATACGGCTCCTTTGTCGTATAAAAACTTCTACTTGTTTATTGTACGTAAATTACCAGCATTTGGCATTGCGCCTGAATCATTCATCTTAAGTCTTAGAATTCAGTTGGAAAATGATTTGCTCTTAAGCTTCTTTCTACGTAGAATTTTTTCTACGTACTTTTCCGGCTCGGAGACTTATGATGAAAGAAACACTTGAAAACCTTGTGGGCCTTGCGCTTACCGACCCGCGTGTTCCGACCCCGTCGTGCGTCATTGATTCGACGAAACTGCGTCATAACATCGAGCGAGCCAAAGCCCGGGCTGCGGCGCTTCACGTCGCTTGGAGGCCGCACCTTAAAACCCACAAATCAATCGACATAGCGCGTCTTCAAATGACAAGTCCCGAAGGACCGGCGACGGTTTCGACCTTAGCCGAAGCGCGCTACTTTGCTGAGGGCGGCGTCAAAGACATCATCTATGCGGTCAGCATTGCGCCGCAAAAACTCTCGGAAGTCGCAGCGATTCGCCGGGAGACCGGCTGCGACCTCAAAATCATTCTCGATAGCGTTGAAGCAGCTAAGTTGGTTTCGGCCTTTTGCCGAAGTGAAAACACATCGATTCCCGTGCTTCTTGAAATTGATACGGACGGACATCGCTCGGGTTTGGTTCCCGGAGACCCCGCCATTGTCGACACAGCCAAAGCGTTGACAGACGGAGCCGTTCTTAAAGGCGTTTTAACCCACGCAGGCGATAGTTACGAGTGCAAAACCGAGGAAGCCCTAGTTACTGCGGCCGAAGCCGAGCGTGCCGGTGCTGTAAAAGCAGCCGAAGCGTTGCGAAACGCCGGATTTCGTATCGATATCGTCTCGGTCGGGTCTTCGCCGACCTTGATGAGCGCCGTAAGCGAGGAGGGTGTGACGGAAATCCGTGCCGGTGTCTGTGCGTTTTTCGACCTATTTATGAGTAACGTCGGGATTTGCCGCATCGATGAGATTGCCGTGTCGGTTTTAACCACCGTCATCGGGCGCAAAACCGAAAAAAGGCGCGTCATTACCGATTCGGGCTTTTTGGCGATGTCACGCGATCGAGGTACACAGCGTCAAAAGAAAGACTATGGGTACGGGCTTGTCTGTGACGAGGCTGGTCGCCCCCTTGACAAAGGAATGATTCTTTTAACCGGCACGAATCAAGAGCACGGCATCATCACGCTTCCCGAAGACTCATCCTTAGCACAAACGGATTTTACGATCGGACGGCGTCTTAGGGTTTTACCTAATCATGCGTGCCCGACGGCAGCTCCCTATGCGCATCTTTTGCTTGTCGAAAAGGGCAAAATTGTTGCGGTTCTTTCCCATGTACGCGGCTGGGAGATTGCGTAGAAATTCTATAGATTAAAAGGTTATTCCATCTTTTTTTAAACCCGCTACCGGGTGCAGGTAACGAGTTTTTTGCCCACACCCTCAAACCTGGGATTTCCCTGATGTGTATAACCTGTGTTTTTTTTGTCGTAGTTTTGCGGATTTCCGAGATTCTTTTAACTGACACACTTTCTTACATGCTACCATCTAGTGCATAGTACTTAGTCGGGAAAGCCTAGTGCTTTACGACTAGTACTTTTATTTCTTGTAACAAAAACGAAAGACGGTCCCATGAAGAAATCCGATTTAAGTGTTGTAGCTATTCTTTATCTCTTCGTTTTATTTTTTGCCTACCAAACGCATCAACTCCCCGAAGAAGCTCAGTCGTACCCCGGGTTTCTTTTGACCGTGATTTTTATCCTCAATACGATTTATCTAGCTGTCGCACTGTGGCGTTGGAAGGTTAAAAAACTCTTTAAAGACGATTTAGAGCATCTGTACGACGGTTTCATTGCAAGTCAATTCTTTACCGTGATGGTCGGAGCGGCTCTTTACGTGGCGCTCATTTACTGGCTCGGCTACTACGTTGCGAGCATCCTTTACATGGCTGTTGCCTTGGCCCTCTTAAAAGTCAAAGCCAAGTGGATTGCCGTTGTAATCATCTCGCTTCTTGTCGTCATTTGGCTTGTCTTTACGTTGTTCTTGAAGGTTCCCCTTCCTGTCGGACAACTCTTTTTCTAACCGGTCAGGAGAACAGCGATGTTAGAAACATTATCTTTGATGGGTGCCGGTTTCATTAATGCGGCCACTCCCGTAAATTTAATAGCCATGGTCCTTGCGACGACGTTCGGCGTTGCCATCGGGTGTTTGCCCGGTCTTTCGGCAGCCATGGGCGTGGCGCTTTTGCTTCCCGTGACATTCGGGATGCACCCGGCAACGGGCCTGATCGTCCTCGGCGGCATTTACTGCGGCGCTATTTTCGGCGGATCGATTTCAGCGATTTTGATTCATACACCGGGAACTCCCGCCTCGGCGGCGACGGCAATCGAAGGTTACCAGTTGACACTAAAAGGGCATGCGGCTCGTGCCTTGACCGTTGCGTGCGTTGCCTCGTTCGTGGGCGGTCTCTTGTCGTGTCTCTCTCTTTACTTTTTCTCGCCCCCCTTAGCTGCCCTTGCGATGCAGTTTAAGAGCCCGGAATACTTTTGGCTCTCGCTTTTCGGTCTGACGGTCATTGCAGGTGTCGCATCCAAATCCTTGATTAAGGGACTGATTTCAGGCTTTTTGGGCCTTTTTATTTCCACAATCGGCATGGACCCGATGGAAGGCATCGAACGCTTTATGTTCGGTCAGGATGCCCTTTTCGGCGGCATTAACGTGACATGTGCTCTGATTGGCTTGTTTTCCATGTCTCAAGTTCTGATTCTGGCGGAAAAGAGAATCGTCGAACGCGGAAAGGCCGCGAAAGTCACCGACCGGTTCGGCCTGTCGCGTGAAGACATCAAGAGGATTACGCCCACGTGCTTGAGAAGCTGGATTATCGGCAACATTGTCGGCATTTTGCCCGGTGCCGGTGCGACGATTGCCTGCTTTATGGGATACAACGAAGCGCACCGCTGGAGTAAGCACAAGGAAGAATTCGGTAAGGGCAGTATCGAAGGCGTAGCCGGCTCGGAAGCCGCCAATAATGCCGTCACGGGCGGCTCGCTCATCCCGACCTTAACGCTCGGCATTCCCGGTGAGTCCGTCACGGCCGTGTTGATGGGAGGTCTTATCATCCACGGTCTTCAGCCCGGACCTGAACTCTTTACGACCTACGCGGGCATGACCTATACGTTCTTTGCCGGCTTTGTTTTCGTGCAGTTTGCGATGCTTGCGGTCGGTTTGTGCGGCGCCAAGTGGTTTGCTCAGATTGCGCGTCTTTCCGATGCCATCCTAATTCCGTCGATTGTGCTTTTGTGCGTTGTGGGCTCGTACGCCATTCACAATTCACTTTTTGACGTGAGCATGATGCTTTTGTTCGGTCTTTTGGGTTACCTGATGCGTAAATTCGACTTCAGTACCCCGGCTATGGTCTTGGGTCTGATTTTGGGTCCGATTGGCGAGCGCGGTTTGCGTCGTGCGCTACTCCTGAATGACAACGACCCGAGCATCTTCTTTTCCTCGTCACTGTGCTGGATTTTGATTGCTCTGTGCGTGGTCGGCATTTTGTCGCCGATTTTGATGGGACGTTTGGAAAAGAGAATGGTTCATCGGGCCAAGAGCAATACGGCCTCAGCCTCAACTAAATAACTTGATTGCAGTATCCATATTTGATAAGGAGAAACCTATGAAAAGACGTGTTTTGGGAATGGCTCTTGCAGCTTCGTTTGCTCTGACCCTTCCGTTTGCCAGTCACGCGTGGGAACCTGCCGGTGACGTTTCCGTAATCGTTGCCTACAAGGCCGGGTCCGGTACCGATAAGACCTGCCGTCCTTTGATTATGATGGCTGAAAAGTATGTCGGTAAGACCCTTGTGATTCACAACATGCCCGGCGGCGACGGCAAGATCGGCTGGACGGATTTAATCAAGGCTAAACCTGACGGACGCACAATCGGCTTTGTGAACCTTCCGACGTTCACGCAATACATTGCCGAAGGAAAATTTAAGGTCGACCAGATTGTCCCGGTTTGCAACCACGTGACGGAAACGGGCGTCATCGTCGTCAAGGCCGACAGCCCCTACAAGACCTTGGATGACCTCGTTGCCGCGATGAAGAAGAACCCGCGTCTGAAGGCTTCGACAAACGGCAACCGCGCCTCCAACCACATTTCCGCGCAGCTTTTTGCCAATTCGGCCAAGGTCAAGTACAAGGCCATCCCGTACGGCGGCACGGCCGATCAGCTCCTTGCCTTGCGTCAGGGTGAAGTGGACTTCTCGTGCCCGAAGATTGCGGACGTTGCCAGCATGATTCGCGGCGACAAGCCCGAGTTGCGTGTTCTCGGCGTCTTTGACACCAAGCGCGATGCCACGATTCCGAATGTTCCGACGTTAAAGGAACTCGGCTACTACCCCGAATGGTACGGTTCGGCTCGCGCCATCGTGCTGCCGAAGGGCGCCAAGCCTGAGGTTGTGAAGTTTTATGCCGATGCCTTCTTAAAGACGATGCAAGATAAGGAATGCGCTGAATTGCATCACAAGGCCGGCTTTAACATGGATTACAAGAATCCCAAGGAATTGGCCGATTTAATCCAAGCGCAGATTAACTTCTGCCAGATGACGGTTAAGCCCGATTTCTGGAAGTAATCGACTCACAAATAATATCGGAAAGTTACTTTCCTCCCTTTGGTTTCGCTTTTGTCGGGTGTGCGAAATCAAAGGGAGTTTTTTTCAGCCTTATGCGACAGTATGCTTCGGGTGAATTTCCTGTAGGGAATACACGCGCGCATCGGCTAGGTGTTTGATGCCTTCGACCGCGGCACGGCCGCCTGCAATCGTCGTAAAGTAGGTGACGCGATTGCCTAGGGCCGCAAGGCGAATCGCTCGGGCATCATTAATTTCGCCCTTGGACTCATTGCTCGTCATAATCACAAGCTGCAAGGCTTTGTTCTTAATCATGTCAAGAACATTCGGCCGTCCGTCACTGACCTTATTGATTGTCTTGCAATCGATTCCGGCATGGGCAAACGCTGTTGCTGTTCCGCGAGTTGCCACGAGTTTGTACCCGGCGTCGGCAAGTTCGGCGGCAACGACGATGGCTTTGGCCTTATCGTCATCACGCACGGAAATAAAGACCGTGGATCTTGCGGGCGGAAGGGTATTTCCCGCGCCGAGCTGGCTCTTAAAGAGCGCTTCACCGAATGTGGCTCCGACTCCCATCACTTCGCCCGTTGAGCGCATCTCGGGGCCTAAAACCGGATCGACACCGAGGAATTTGGCGAAGGGAAACACCGCTTCTTTGACGCAAAAGTGCGTGGGTTTGACTTCCACCGTGATGCCTTGCTTGGCAATGGAGTCTCCGACCATGCAGCGTGCCGCCACCTTGGCAACTTGAACGCCCGTGGCTTTGGAAACAAAAGGAACCGTACGGCTGGCGCGGGGATTGACCTCGAGGACATAGACTTCGGGCTTTTCCGTCACAGCATTTTTTACTGCAAACTGCACGTTCATCAGGCCCACGACGCCGAGGGCTTTGGCCATTAAGACCGTTTCCCGCCGCACTTCATCTAGGATGTCTTCCCGAAGCGAGTAGGGAGGAAGCGAGCAGGCCGAGTCGCCTGAGTGCACACCGGCTGCTTCAACGTGCTGCATGAGACCTGCGATTTTGACTTCTTTTCCGTCACTTACGGCATCGACGTCCATCTCGACGGCGTCATCCAAAAAGCGGTCTAACAGAACAGGGCTTTGTTCGCTCACGACAATGGCTTCGTGCATGTAGCGCATGAGTTCCTTATCGTCGTGCACGATATCCATCGCGCGTCCCCCGAGGACATAACTCGGACGCACTACGATGGGATAACCGATTTCGTGCGCACAGGCAAGGGCCGCCGATTCCGTGTGCGCCGTGCGGTTTTCGGGTTGTCTGAGACCGAGTTGGGTAATTAGGCACTTAAAGCGCTCACGATCTTCGGCGCAGTCAATCGCATCAGTGGAGGTGCCGATAATGCGAATGCCTTCTTTTTCCAGGGCTCGGCAAATCTTTAAAGGTGTCTGTCCGCCGTATTGGACAATCACACCGTCAGGCTTTTCCACGTGACAGATTTCCAAGACGTCTTCAAGCGTCACGGGCTCAAAGTACAGGCGATCGGACGTATCGTAGTCGGTCGAGACCGTTTCCGGGTTGCAGTTGACCATGATGGTTTCGTACCCGTCTTCATGTAAGGCCATCGAAGCGTGCACGCAGCAGTAGTCAAATTCAATGCCCTGACCGATTCTGTTCGGTCCCCCGCCTAAAACGACAATCTTCTTACGATTTCTGGGATTGGCTTCGTTTTCTCTGGAGTAAGTCGAGAACATGTAGGCCGTTTTAGTTTCAAATTCGGCCGCACAGGTATCGACGCGTTTGTAAACCGGATGCAGATTCAGGGTGTAGCGCTTTTCTCGGACATCCTTTTCCGACGTGTGTGTCAGGCGGGCAATTCGTTTGTCCGAAAAGCCTTTTTTCTTTAAGTAAAAGAGGGCGTCCCGGTCGATTTCTTGTAATGAGACTGTTTCAAGGCGCTTTTCGATACGCACGAGTTCCTCGATTTGCGCGAGGAACCAGGGATCGATCGACGTCATGCGGTAAAGCTCTTCGCACGTCAGTCCGATTCGCATGGCATCGGCGACATAAAGGATGCGCTCGGGACCGGCTTCACTCACTTCATGGATGATTTCTTCCCGGTCAGTCGAAAGGCTTGTTAAACCGTCTTTTCCGGTCTCAAGACCCCGAAGGGCCTTTTGCAGGGACTCTTGGAACGAGGAGCCCACGGCCATCACTTCCCCGACGCTTTTCATTTGGGTGGTTAAACGGTCGTCGGCTTGCGGGAATTTTTCAAACGCAAAGCGCGGAATCTTCGTGACAACGTAGTCAATCGTCGGCTCGAAGGACGCAGGTGTTGCACCGTCCGTGATATCGTTTTTCAGTTCATCGAGCGTGTACCCGACGGCAAGCTTGGCAGCGACTTTGGCAATCGGAAAGCCCGTGGCTTTGGAGGCCAAGGCCGAGGAGCGCGACACACGCGGATTCATCTCAATGACAATGAGGCGTCCGTTTTTCGGATTAACGGCAAATTGTACGTTCGAACCCCCGGTATCCACGCCGATTTCACGTAGCACGGCAATCGAGGCATCGCGCATGATTTGGTACTCTCGGTCCGTTAGGGTTTGAGCCGGGGCTACGGTGATGGAGTCGCCCGTGTGAATACCCATGGGGTCGAGGTTTTCAATCGAGCAGACGATAATGCAGTTATCGTTCTTATCGCGCACGACTTCCATCTCGTATTCTTTCCAGCCGAGAAGGGACTCTTCGATTAACAGTTCATGCGTAGGCGATAGTTCCAGCCCGCGTTCGCAAATCTCGACGAATTCCTGCATGTTGTAGGCAATGCCGCCGCCTGTCCCGCCTAAGGTAAAGGAGGGACGAATCACGGCAGGGAACCCCACTTGCGACTGGACTTGCAGGGCCTCGGCCATGTTGTAGGCAATGCCCGATCTCGCCGATTCCAGGCCGATGCGGCTCATAGCCTGTTTAAACCGTTGACGATCTTCGGCTTTATCGATGGCATCGGGTGATGCTCCGATCAGTTCCACCCCATAGCGCTTAAGAACTCCGGAGCGATTTAGCTCCATCGCAAGGTTCAGGGCCGTTTGCCCGCCCATGGTCGGCAAAACGGCATCGGGCTTTTCCCGAGCAATGATGCGCTCTAGGACGCGTGCGTCCAAGGGCTCGATATAGGTAGCATCGGCCGTATCGGGGTCGGTCATAATCGTTGCCGGGTTGGAGTTAACGAGAATGACGCGATACCCTTCTTCGCGAAGGGCTTTGCAGGCTTGGGCACCTGAGTAGTCAAATTCACAGGCCTGACCGATGATGATGGGGCCGGCGCCGATAATCAGTACGGATTTTATGTCAGTGCGTTTGGGCATTTTGTGTCCTTGTGTTCTGTCATGCGAGAAAGTAGGGGGCCCGAGGATTGAAATTCGGGCACGAGCATTTGTCCGACTTATCGTCGGTTCTTTCGCATGAGAGAGGCGAACTGATCAAAAAGTGTGGCGATGTCGTGGGGACCGGGACTTGCTTCCGGATGTCCCTGAAAACTCATGGCCGGAGCATTGAGAAATTCCAGCCCTTGCAGCGACCCGTCAAAAAGACTGGCGTAAATCCCGGATACATTTTCAGGAAGTGTCGTTTCATCGACGGCAAAGCCGTGGTTCTGACTTGTAATTGCGACGCGATGCGTACGGCGGTCCGTGACCGGGTGGTTGGCCCCGTGGTGACCGAACTTCATTTTCACGGTCCTGGCTCCGGCGGCAAGCCCCATAATCTGATGGCCTAAGCAAATGCCGAAAAGCGGGATTTTCTTCTCAAGGAAAACGCGAGCGGCTTCAATCGCATAGGTGCAAGGCTCGGGATCGCCCGGGCCGTTTGATAAAAACACACCGTCCGGATGCATCGCAAGAACGACATCGGCAGGCGTCTTTGCCGGAACGACCGTCACACGCATGCCGCGCTCTGCCATCATTCTGAGGATGTTGCGCTTAATGCCGAAGTCGTAGGCAACGACGTGAAAGGGGAAAGCCGTCGGCCTGTGAAAGCCCGGGGCCCCTTCATCTCCTGTCATGGTCCAAAGTCCTTCGGTCCAGTCATAGGGGGCGTCGGTTGTGACTTCTGAGGCTAAATCACGACCGACCATCGAGCCCCAGGAGCGGGCTTGATTGATTGCCGACTGAAGTTCTTCTTGAGTTAAATGGCCGTCTTTCGCAACGACGATGGTTCCTGCCATGGCCCCTTTGGTGCGCAAACGACGCACGAGAGCGCGCGTATCGATGTCGTAAAGCGCGCATTTGCCGTGGGCCTTCAGGTAGTGCTCGAGCGAATCGGTTGCACGAAAATTGCTCACAACGGGGCTGGCGCAACGGAAAATGAGGCCTGCAGCCGCAACGGTCGGGCTTTCGGCATCTTGATCGTTGACGCCGACATTGCCGATGTGCGGATACGTGAGCGTGACAATTTGTCCTGTGTAACTCGGGTCAGTGAGGATTTCCTGATACCCGGTCATGGCGGTGTTAAAGACCACTTCGGCCGTGACGGAGCCTGCGGCGCCGATTGAGCGTCCGCGATAGACGGTTCCGTCGGCAAGCGCCAAAGCAGCTTCGGGCCGTGTGTCAAGTTGTATGGAGTTCAAGAGTCTCTCCTAAGTTTTTAAGGGTGTCCTATCGACTTGCGCGGGGCCTTGGCGCCCGGCTTTAAGGACTCGGAACAAAAAGCATCTGTCCCGTAAGTCGTATAAAAAACAAACCATTATAGAGAGTCTTGACGCATAGCGCTTACCTCATGCGTGCCGCTCGGAGCGACTATGCAGGCGATGCATAGGACATTGATTTCGGACGTTTTTCCTAAAATCGATGCCGTGAGGGGGAAACTCACGAATCCGTACCATAGGATTGAATTTCGGAGGACATATGAAAAAACAGATTGTCTTGACAGCTTTGGCATGTGCGACGCTCGTTGCCGCCGGTGCCAGCTATGCGTGCTCGACGATGGTTGTCGGTAAAGCGGTTTCGCAAACCGGCACAATCATCATCGGTCACAATGAAGACAATGATTTGAGAATCGTCACCTCGCAGTACTATGTTCCGGCGGCCGACCATGCAGCCGGGGAGACGATTGAATACGAACCCGATGCCGCGCGCATCCCGCAGGTTGGGCACACGTTCGGATTCTACTGGACGCAGACATTGCATCCGGCCGGATACTCGTATTCGGACGGATTTGTCAATGAAAACGGTGTCGTGATTGCGTCGAATCAAAGTTACGACGCCACGGAAGATAACGAAGCCTTGCACGACGGCGGTGTGGGCTACGGCATTCGTCGCTTGATGGCAGAACGCGCCAAGAGTGCGCGCGATGCCGTCGCGATTGCGGCGGACCTTGTGACGCGCTACGGATATCGCGCCTCAGGCCGTGTGTATACGGTCGCTGACAAAAATGAAGCCTGGCAGATTAACCTGTTGCACGGCGGTCGCTATGTGGCCAAAAAGCTCAAGGATAACGAAGTGACCTATATCGCCAATGCCTACACGCTCGGACACGTGGAATTGAAAGACCCCGATGTGGTGGCTTCGCCCGATTTGATCGAGCACGCGATTGCCGTCGGTCGGTACAAGCCTGCAAAGGCCGGTGACTACTCGGACTTTAACTTCCGCGTTGCCTATCAAACCAAAGAACGTCGCTCGGTCGATTGGATTCAGCGGCGCGCCCAACGCGGATGGGAAGTCATTACCGGAAAAGAAATCCGCAATCCCGAAGAGATTCCGTACTCCTTTGTTCCCAATCGTAAGTTCGGTGTCCATGACGTCAAGGCGGTCTTGCGCGCGCACTCTAAGTACGAAAAGCGCTCGGGCGCTTTCCACATGGGCATGAACGATATCTGCAACCGCGGCACGTTCGATTCGTCGATTTACGTGCAAGATGAAAATCCGCTCCTGATTCGCGGATATCGCACGTCGGGTCGTCCTTCCGAGACGCTTTATGTGCCGTTTTATCCCTTAGCCAAGCCCTCGGCTCGTCAGGCCTTCTTAACGCCTGAGGAAGCAACGGCTCAGCAGTTCCACGGCAAGCCGACAAGCTTTGACTACAAGCCGGACTTTTCGCTTTACACGTTCCTCGATGCTCAAAACTACACGGAACTTTTGGGTACCCAAAAGACCGTGAGTAAGGTCATCGGAAAGGTCGAAGGCGCGTGGAATGCCGAAGAAAATGCCGTTTACAAGAAGGCAAAAGCGTTAAGTCAATCGATCTCGCCCGAAAAGGCCGAGGATTTCCTCCATGCCTACAACGTTCGTGCGTACGATGAGGCCGTCTTTGCGATGCGCCGATACATCCGTAACCTACCCAAGGTGGATGTGAGAATCAACGCTTCGCGTGTGAGTAAGTCGACAACGGGCACCATCGATGTCGCCGTCTTCGGCAGTAAGAGTGTCGATGCCGCCAAGATCAACGTCAAGACCGCACAGTTCGGTATTGCGTATCCCGACGGGGATTCCAACTACATTGAACTGACAAATGCCTCGGCGATGAAGGTCGCTGACGTGAACGGTGACGGCATCAAAGATGCAGTCTTTACCTTTGACGGCAAGAGCGTTTTAAAGGATGCGGTCGAGGGAATTTATCTTGACCTCTGGTTTAAGGGCAAGGTCGGTGAAAAGACCGTGGCCGGAACCGACGCCGTGCATGTTGTTAAGTAGTGATTGACCTGTTGTAACGAATTCCTCGCCCCCCAAAAAGGGCGGGGAATTTTTTGCCTCGTGCAAAATACGGCAATTTGCCTATTTCGTTTCTCAATGCTTTCCGATATGATGACTCGGTCGGGCAAAAAAGCCCCTCATCGGAAAAACATCTTTATGTCTTTTGAACTCAGAAAATCCGTACTCCATGCACGCGATGTGCAGTCGATGCGAATGTGCATCGCCTTTTAAGGCGACGCACCGCACGGGTTTTCTGACGCATTAAAAAACCTCCTAATTTTCTTGCGGGTGCCCCGCTCATAAGTTCGGATTCGTCCGTTTGTCGGGCAGATTCGGTCTTGTTGTTATTCCTTATTTTTTTCACAAATCGGAGAAACTTCATATGAAAACATCACTTAAGCGCACTGTATTTTTTATTTCCGCTGCCGCACTTATCGGTGCGACTTTAACCGGTTGCGGCGACGAGAAAGCCTCGGACGTTAAAGTCGTCAAAATCGGCGTAGTCGGTGAGTACAACGCCCAGTGGGAAACGGTCAATCAGAACCTGGCGTCCGACAAAATCCGTGTTGAACTTGTCAAATACTCGGACTACGCCACGCCGAATCGGGCGCTTTCGGATAAAGAGATTGATCTGAATGCCTTCCAGCACAAAGCGTTCCTTGCCAATGACATTGCCCGCAACGGCTACAAGATTACGGCCATCGGAGATACGCTTGTCGCGCCGCTCCGTATCTTTAACAACAAAACGAAGATTGCCAAGATTTCCGACATCAAGGACGGCGACAAAATCGCTATCCCGGCGGATTTAACGAACGGGGGGCGCGCCATTAAGTTACTGGAGGCCGCAGGATTAATTACCGTGGACCCGGCAAAGGGCTATGTGCCCAATAAGACCGACATCACGCACTACAACGTCAAAATCGAGATTGTCGAGGCCGAGTCGGGCATGCTTGCCAATCTTTTGCCCGATGTCACGGCGGCTGTCATTAACGGCGGCAATGCCTTTACGGCCAAGCTCGATCCCGCGACCGATTCAATCTTCTCGGAAGATATCACCCCCGAGAACCCGTACTTTGCGCGTCTTATGAACGTCATCGTTGCTCGCACGGACGATGCGCAAAAGGTCGAATACAAGAAGGTTGTCGAGGCCTACCACAAGCAAAACGTTGCGCAGACACTCAAAGACGCCTACAAGGGTGCCTTTATTCCGGTGTGGGCCGGCTCTGCCGAGTACAAACTCAAGTAAAGCGACCCGCGGGGAGACCGGATTTTTCGGCTTCCCGCACTGAATTTTTTGAGGACACGTTATGGATCTTAAATCGACCGTTCATGCAAGCGTTTTGAAGCGCCTTAAGGCGTACCAAGACGCTTCTCTTGCTATTTATGCGCATCCGGAAGTCAGTAACCACGAGTATTTTGCTCAAGAGACATTGACAAAGCTTTTGGCCGAAGACGGCTTTACGATTACAAAAGACGTTGCCGGTCACCCGACCGGTTTTACGGCCGCGTACGACTCAGGGAAAACCGGACCCGTTATTGTTTTTCTCGCCGAATACGATGCGCTTCCCGGAATCGGACACGCTTGCGGACATAATTTATTCGGCGCTACTAGTTCACTGGCTGCCGTTGCCTTAAAGTCCGTCATCGACACGGTCGGAGGTAAGGTGCGCGTCTACGGGACGCCCGGGGAAGAGGGCGGAGAAAACGGCAGTGCCAAGGCAAGCTTCGTGCGTGAAGGGTTTTTCAAGGACGTCGATGCGGCGCTTTGCGTACACGCGAGCCGAGACGGCCATATTCTCACGTGTCCGTCGCTTGCGTGCGCGCCCGTCGACATTCAATTTCACGGGAAAGCTTCGCACGCTGCGAGCGCCCCGGAAAATGGGATTAACGCGCTTGATGCCGTCATTGCCGTCTATAACTCAATTAACGCCCTGCGGCAGCACCTAACGAGCGACGTTCGCATTCACGGCATCATCACACATGGGGGCGATGTACCCAATGTCGTCCCTGACTATGCGGCGGCAAAGTTTTATTTACGTGCCGCGACGGCCCCGGGTCTTGATGCGGTTTATCAGAAGGTCGAAAACATCGTTCGCGGCTCTGCTCTTGCCACCGGAGCCGCGGGCTCCATGACGCCGAGCCAAAACCGTGTGGATAACACCGTGATTACGCCTTCGTTTGACGCCGTCTATCAAGAGGAGTTGTCCGCATTCGGCTTTACTGCCGAGCCCGCATCAAGCGTCAAAAGCATCGGTTCGACCGATGTCGGTAACGTCAGTCAAGTCGTTCCGACCATTCAACCGCAGATTCGCATCAGCGACACGCCGATAGCCGGCCACACCGAGGCCTTTAAAAAGGCAGCGGGCTCGCAAAAGGGGCTCGATTCCATTGCTTTAGGGGGTGAGGTGCTTGCACGAGTCGCTTTGCGCCTTATCACGGAGCCCGATCTTTTAAAGGAGATTCAGGCCGAACACCGCGTCCAGGTGGCGCGCCAGAGTAATCCGGGGTAACCGAACATGATTGAACTAAAACACATTGTCAAACGCTTTAGGTCCGATTCGGGGACCGTGACGGCGTTAAATGACGTCACGCTTAAAATTCAAGACGGGGAGATTTTCGGGATTATCGGGTTTTCCGGGGCGGGCAAATCCACGCTCGTGCGTTGCATTAACCTCTTAGAGCGCCCGACAAGCGGGAAGGTGCTCCTTGACGGCGTCGATCTTACGGGTCTTACCCCGGCAGCCTTACGGAGCGTGCGTCGCAAAATCGGCATGATTTTCCAGCACTTTAATTTGATGCCGAGCCGCACGGTCTTTGAAAATATCGAAATGCCCCTGAAACTTACCGAGGCCACACACAAAGAGCGTTGCGCAAAAATCCGCGCCCTTTTGTCGCTCGTGGATTTATCGGACAAAGAAAACGCGTATCCCTCGGAGCTTTCAGGCGGTCAAAAGCAACGCGTTGCGATTGCAAGGGCTCTTGCCAATGACCCCAAGGTGCTTCTTTGCGATGAAGCGACCAGCGCGCTTGACCCCAAAACGACGCGCTCGATTCTAAAGCTCCTTAAAAAGGTCAATGCCGAACTCGGTATTACGGTCGTCATCATCACGCACCAGATGTCGGTCATCAAAAGCATTTGCGACAGAACCGCTGTTTTAGAGCACGGAAAACTCATTGAAGAGGGAACGGTTTTGGAGGTCTTTTCCGACCCCAAGAGCCCGGTAACGCAAGGCTTTATTAACTCGGCAAGTAACGTCGATGACCTCATGGAAATGCTCGAAGAAGCAGGGCAAAAGGGCCTTGCCCCCAAGTCGCCCGTGTATTTATTGACCTACGCCGGGCAAAGCGCGGGAGAGCCCTTGATGAGCGAGCTTTACAAACGCTTTTCTGTAAGCGCCAACATCATCTTCGGAAACATTGAACTTGTGGGCGGAACGCCCTTCGGGAAACTTGCCGTTACGCTTAAAGGGCGTGAGGAAGACGAGAAAAAAGCTCTTGCGTACATTGAAAAGCAGGGCGTTCGCATCGAGGAGATCAAAGCATCATGAACATTCTTTACGAGCTATTTCCGAACTTGGAGCGCCTCGGAGGAGAATTTCTCCGTTCCGTCGAGCAAACAGCGACGATGATCGGCGTTTCCGGAACGATTGCCTGGGTTCTTGGGATTGCTTTGGGGGTGCTCCTTGTTGTGACCAAGCCGGGCGGCATTTTGGAAAATCGAATTCTTTTTACTTTTTTTGATCGCGCGATTGACATCATCCGCTCGATTCCCTTCATCATTTTGATTGTGCTCTTGATTCCGCTTTCTCGCTTTCTTGTGGGGACAGGGTCGGGCGTCACAGGCTCTTTTGTCGCCCTTGTGTTCGGAACGGTTCCCTTTTTTGCCCGTCAAATCGAATCGGTTCTCTCGGACGTGGACGCCGGTCTTATCGAGGCGAGCGAAGCCATGGGCTTTTCACCGCGTGAGATTATTTTCGGGGTGTATCTAAAAGAGAGTATTCCCGGGATTACACGCGTGACGATGATCACATTCGTCAGTTTTATCGGCATTACGGCGATTGCCGGGGCAATCGGCGCCGGCGGAATCGGGGACTTTGCGATTCGCTACGGCTACCAGATGGGGTATCGGGACATGATATGGCTCTCGGTCTTTGTTATTCTTGCCGTCATCAGTCTTTTTCAATGGGCGGGAAACGCTCTCATTCGTCGAACGACCCACTAAGAGCGCCTCCGGGAGTCGGGCTCGGGGTCGGTTTTTCGGGCCGGTCCTGTGCTCTTTCGCTCCATGAGGCGGTTGGGGTATTCGACACGCATAATCCGGTCGGAGGTTTCCCCTTTCATGCGTTTTTGCAGAATGTGAAAGGCGTACCGTCCTTTTTCTTCGAGTTGGTGCTCGACCGTTGTGATGCTCGCAAATTTATAGCGGCTCGTACTCGTGTTATCGCACCCGCAGACCGAATAATCCTCGGGAATCCGAAAGCCGCGGCTGATAATCGCATCCATAACGCCGGCGGCAACCGAGTCGTTCACGGCCACAAAGGCCGTCACATCGGGCTTTTCCTGTAGGCAATTTGTCGTTAAGCGATATCCGATGTTGTACTCCAAATCGATGTCGGATAATTCTTCGCTCGGGGAGACGGCGTGCGAGAACACGGCGACGCTTGATCTCGGATCTTTCTGTGCCAGGCGCTCCTTCAGTCCCATCAGACGTCTTTGTCGCATCGCAAAATGCTCGCCGAGCGACGTAGAAATAAAGGCAATGTGTCGGTGTCCGAGTGAATACAAGTGCTGGGCGAGCATGGCGCCGGCGCCGTAATCGTTCATTTCCACGGTATCTAAGGCCGCATGATCGTCCCTGTCGCCGATGACCACCACCGGAATGCGCGCATTGATGTCTTCTAAAAGTTTGACATTATTGGGCATCGTGGCAAACACGAGACCCTTAATCCCTAAATCGAGCGCCATCTGCACGCATTCGGTTTCTTTGGCAATGTCTCGGTAGTGCGTAAAAACGAGGGTCGAGTAGTGATTGGCATCGGCCTCCTGCTGGATAGCCTGCACGATGCGCGAGTAATAGTGGTTGGAAATGTTCGGACAGACGATAAGAACGGTCGGGGAGGCGGTCCCTTTACTCTGGTGCTTTTGACTCGGGCTGTATCCGGTTTCCCGCGCAATACTCTCAACCTTTTCGACGGTTTCCTTGGAAAAGGAGACGCCGGGGCGACGGCTCAGAATCATTGAGGCCGTCGTTGTAGAGACGCCGGCACGCTTAGCTACTTCCGATAACGTAATTGTCTTATAGCGCATACTCGTCACCCCGAAAAATCAGCAAAAGCTTGATAAATAATTACTAAACACTTTAAGATGTTTTAGTTTCGGAACTGTTAAGTTAATAAATATTTATCACTGTAATTCCGCATTTAAGTGTGTAAATTATACGAATACAATGGCATTGACTGCAAGATGCGGTCAAAAACAGATAAATATTTACTAATCCTAGGAGAAATCCATGACTCAACCCTCGAAAAAAGAGATTCGAAAGGTTGTTTGGGCGTCGTTACTCGGCGCGACAATCGAGTGGTATGACTTTTTCTTGTACGGTGTCGTTGCCGGTATCGTCTTTAACAAATTGTTCTTCCCAACAAGCGATCCCTATATCGGAACGCTTTTAGCCTATACGACGTTTGCCATCGGCTACTTGGCGCGCCCCTTCGGCGGTTTTATTTTCGGCCACTTCGGTGACAAAATCGGTCGCAAGAGCATGCTGATTATGACGATGCTCATCATGGGTTTAGCGACAATCGGTATCGGCCTGGTGCCCACATACGCCTCGATCGGGATTGCCGCTCCCATCCTTTTACAGACATTCCGTCTCCTGCAGGGTTTAGGGCTCGGCGGCGAATGGGGCGGTGCAGTCCTTATGACCTACGAATACGCGAGCAAAAAAGAACGTGCCTTTTACGCCTCGATTCCCCAGATGGGTTTGGCGACGGGTCTATGCCTTTCCTCTGGCGTCGTCGCGTTTCTTTCTATGACTCTTAGCGATGCTCAGTTCCTCGAATGGGGTTGGCGCGTGGCTTTCTTAATGAGCGTGTTCTTGGTCGGTATCGCGCTTTGGGTTCGTCTTTCGATTCTGGAAACCCCGGATTTCCGTAAGGTTCAAGATCAAGCAGCTAAAGATAAGAGCAAGAAGGCTCTCCCGATTGTTCGCGTTTGCAAGAATCACCCCTTTAACATCCTTTTGGGGGTCGGTGCGCGCTGGGTTGACGGCGTGTTCTTTAACGTTCTTGCGGTGTTCGTGATTACGTACCTCGTCCAATACATCCACGTCGATCGCACGAGTGCCCTTGTTGTCGTGATGATTGCGGCTCTCTTGATGTGCCCCTTCATCGCATTTTTCGGTCACATGGCCGACAAGTACGGTCGCGGTAAGGTCTACGGCACTTGCGCAGTCTTGTGCGGTATCTCGATTTTCCCGTCATTCTGGTTAATGCAAAACTCGAACGGCAACCTCTTTATGATTGCCATTGCGATCATCATCCCGCTTTCGATTTTCTACGCTGGTATCTTCGGGCCGGAAGCGGCTGTCTTTGCCGACCTGTTCCCGGCTGACGTCCGATACACCGGCATTTCGATTTGCTACCAATTCCCGGGCTTTTTGGTTGCCGGCATCGTTCCGGGCCTTTGCACCTACTTTATGGGCATCACCGGGGGCGATCCGATTTACGTGTGCCTGTACACGATGCTCGCTTGCTTTACGAGCGCCTTAGCCGGCTTTGTCATCCAGAAGCGTCACAACGCTGCGGTTGCCAAATACGGTGACAATGTCGAACATATTTAAGGAGTCAAGGGAAGGGGGTGTCCCCCTTCCCCAAGTAGGTTGATTGCTATGAGAATTTTGCAGATTTCCGATTTTCACTTGCGCGGTGACGGAAAGAAATCCTTTCAGGTCGTCGATACAGCGGACTATCTTAAAGACGCCAAGGCGCACCTTGACCACGTTTTTGCTCTTTCCGGCCAAAAGCCCGATGTCATCGTGGTTACGGGCGACATTGCCGATTCGGGTGATGAAACAGCCTACCACATGGTCTATGAGGCCTTAAGCGGATTTAACGTTCCGGTGTATGCGGTTCCCGGGAACCACGATCGTCGCGATCGCATGGTTCGAATCCTTAAAGGCTGGACCGTGGCCAATCCCGAGACGGCACCGTTTTTGTGCTACGCCGTGGCCCGAGACGGAGTAAGACTCGTTTTCCTGGATACCCTGGAACCGGGCTCGCACGCAGGTCACATGCGCGAGGCAGAACTTACGTGGCTAGATCGCGAACTTCAAAGCCATCAAAATGAGCCCACGCTCATTTTCATGCACCATCCGCCGTTGGTGACGGGACTCGGAGCCATGGACGAGCCCTTTGAAAAGCGCGAAGGCTTGCGCTCTGTCATTGAAAAAGCCCCTTGGGTCAGACTTTGCTGCGGTCACATGCATCGTCCGATTTTTTCGATGTGGGCAGGAGTGCCCTGTGTGACGGCACCGGCCGCTTCCATGCAAATTGAACTGGACTTTACCCCCGAAGGCGGTGATACGTTCCGTATGGAAACGCCGGGGTTCTTACTCCATGACTTTGAAGACGGGGTGTTTAATACCCACGTCTGTCAGATTTACAAGAAAACCGAGTTTGACGGTCCGTATCCGTTTGCCGGTAAGGTCAATCCCACAGAAGACTGATTTTAAGAACGACGCTTTTCTTCCCCTTATAGCGCAACAGGTCCCTTGATTGCGCTGTCGCCGAGTCCGAAAGGGCTCGGCTTTTTTGTTCACGAATAGGGATATTCAACTTTTCCTGAACGCTTAAGCACTCTCATCGTTTGGGGGTAGTTTACGGCGTAATTTCCTCAATAAGCAAACGTTTTAGGCTATATTCTTTTGCTATACTGCCGAAAACGTTTTCTTAAGTTTTTGTTCAAATTTTCATATGAGCAAGGCAACTTTAAACACTTAAAGCGTCTTGTGCGGAGATAAGCCCCATGATTAAACGCAACGTATTACTCAATCCCGGCCCGGCGACAACCACCGATACGGTCAAACTGGCCCAAGTCGTACCCGACATTTGCCCGCGGGAAAAAGAATTTGCCGACCTGATGAAAGGCTTCCGGCATGACATTCTTAAAACCGTCCACGCAGACCCTGCCAACTACACGGCCGTTTTATTTTGCGGTTCGGGGACCCTGAATATGGACGTGTGCTTAAATTCGCTCCTTCCTGCCGAGGCTAAGGTTCTAGTCGTCAATAACGGCGCATATAGTTCGCGCGCCGTTGAGATTTGTAAGGCCTATGGCCTAAACCACATTGACCTTCGGTTCCCCGTCGATGAGCTTCCGGATATGTCGCGTGTGGAAGCCACGCTAAAAGAAAACCCCGACATTCGCCTGGTGTACACGACGCATAACGAAACGGGGACGGGGATTTGTAATCCCATTCGTGAAATCGGCGCCTTAGCCCATCGGTACGGCGCGACCTTTGTCGTCGATACCACGTCGACCTTGGCGATGCGTCCGATTGATGTGGCGTGCGACAACATCGACTTTTGTATGGCCTCGGCCCAAAAGGGCATTATGGCCATGACAGGTCTTTCCTTTGTCATCGGGCGTACGGACCTGATCGTTGCGTCCAAGGACTACCCGAAGCGTTCGTACTACTGCAATCTTTATTTGCAGTACGAGTATTTCGAAAAAACCGGGCAAATGCACTTTACGCCGCCCGTGCAGACCGTCTATGCCGCCGTTCAGGGCTTAAAAGAATATTTTGCCGAAGGAGAAACGGCAAAGTGGGAACGCCACAAGCGCGTTTTCGAGGCGATTCACGCAGGTTTAGATGAACTCGGGTTTAAAGACGTTATTCGCCGTGAATGGCAAAGCGGCTTGGTGGTCTCGGTTTTGTATCCGGATGACCCCAACTGGGACTTTATGAAAGTGCACGATTACTGCTATGAACGCGGCTTTACGATTTATCCGGGGAAGATTGCCTCCACGAACACCTTCCGCTTGTGCTCGTTAGGTGCGATTGACGAGGCCGATATCAAAGCCTTCTTTAAGGTCTTTAAAGAGGCTTTGATTACCTTAGAGATTCAAATTCCCGCTCGCTACAACGCTTAAAAAAGAGGGCCCTATGAAAACCGTTTACGCCTGCTTTACCACCGACATCATTCATGCCGGGCACTTAAATATCATCCGTGAGGCTCAAAAATACGGACAGCTCACGATTGGCGTGATGAGCGACGAAGCCCTCGTGCGTTTCGATCGCTTTCCGACAAAAACCCTTGAGGAGCGTCTTGCAATGGTGAGGTGCTTGGACGGCGTCTCAAACGTCATCGTCCAGGATAGCGTCATGTACGACAAGGTCATCGCAGAACTTAAGCCCGATTACGTGATTCACGGCGATAACTGGCTCGAAGGCCCGACAAAAGCCATTCGCGACAATGTTCAAAAGGCTCTTTCTTCGTACGGTGGAACGATTGTCGATGTACCGTATACGCGTAACGAACTTGTGCACCACATGGACGAGCGCGTCAAGGCACAGCTTGCGATGCCCGAATTTCGGCGTGCACGCTTGCGCCGTATGTTGAGTCTAAGACCTGTTGTTAAAGCCATTGAAGTGCATAGCGGCCTTACGGGGCTACTTGCGGAAAAAACCGTGGTCGAACACGACGGGGAACTTGACCAGTTCGATGCGATGTGGATTAGTTCCCTGTGTGATTCGACGGCCAAGGGTAAACCTGACATTGAACTCGTTGATATGACCTCGCGCTTTCGCACGATTGATGATGTGATGGAAGTGACGACCAAGCCCATCATTTTTGACGGCGATACCGGAGGCCTTATCGAACACTTTGTCTACACGGTGCGCTCTTTGGAACGCATGGGCGTTTCGGCCGTTATCGTCGAAGACAAAACGGGACTTAAGAAAAATTCGCTTTTCGGAACCGAAGTCAAGCAAACGCAAGATACGATTGAGCACTTTTCGCAAAAGATTGCCGCGGGCAAAAAGGTTCAGCTGACCGATGATTTTATGATTATTGCCCGCATCGAAAGCCTGATTCTCGAGAAGGGTCTGGACGATGCCCTCGCGCGTGCCAAGGCGTATGTCAAAGCCGGAGCCGACGGCATCATGATTCACAGCCGCAAAAAGGACCCGGCGGAAATCTTTGCCTTCTGCGACGCATTTCGCACCTTTGACACAACAACGCCGATTGTCGTTGTCCCGACCTCATTTAACTCGGTCACGGAAGCCGAACTTGCGTCCCACGGTGTCAATATCGTCATCTACGCCAATCAGCTCACCCGGAGTGCCTTCCCTGCCATGCAGCAAACAGCCGAAGACATCCTGCGGTATCACAGAGCTCAGGAGGTCGATGCGCGCTTAATGCCCATTAAGAAAATCATCACGCTCATTGACACACTGTAAGGAAGCGCCATGGATGTCCGAACATTTGTAGATGCCCTCGGTGCCGACTTTTTTACGGGCGTACCCGATTCGCTACTAAAGGCGCTTTCCTCGTACCTTATGGATACGTATGGACTAAATCCCGCTCACCACGTCATTGCCGCCAATGAAGGTAATGCTGCGGCGCTAGCTGCCGGCTACCACCTGGCGACCGGCCGCACTCCGGTTGTCTATATGCAAAATAGCGGGGAAGGGAACATCGTTAATCCCGCAGCCAGCCTTTTAAATCCCAAGGTCTATGCGATTCCGACGATTTTCGTGGTCGGTTGGCGCGGTGAGCCCGGAGTTAAAGACGAGCCGCAACACGTCTTTCAGGGAGAAATTACCGTTTCTCTTTTAGAACTCCTCGGAATCAAGACCTTTATCCTCTCGCAGGAGACCACGACCCAAGAACTTCATACTGCCGTAGCGGCCTTTCGTGAGGAGTTAAAGGACGGCCGGGACGTTGCCTTTGTCGTACGCAAAGGGGCTTTAACGTACGAGGGGAAGCCCGTTTTCAAAAATGCCTATACCTTAAAGCGCGAAGAGGTAATCGGTGCCGTGACACAAGTAAGCGGTCGGGACCCTGTGATCTCAACCACCGGGAAAGCGAGCCGCGAGCTTTTTGAACTTCGCGTCGCGCGGGGCGAGAGCCATGAAACGGACTTTCTGACCGTAGGATCAATGGGGCATACCTCGTCGATTGCCCTTGCGGTGGCCGTGAATCAACCGAATCGTAAGGTCTGGTGCATCGACGGGGACGGCGCTGCTCTCATGCACATGGGCGCGATGGGAGTGATCGGGTCCGTAGCCCCGAAAAACCTTGTCCATATTCTTATCAATAACGAAGCTCACGAAAGTGTCGGCGGCATGCCGACGGTTGCCAAAACCGTGGATTTTGCGGCGGTGGCGCGTGCCTGCGGATACCCGAACGTCGTTTCGGTGCAAGATGCAGATGCTCTGAATCGGGCTTTGCAAGAGGCTAAAGCAAGTGAGAAACTGACGTTTATCGAAGTCAAATGTGCCGTCGGCGCTCGCAAAGACTTAGGACGCCCGACCACAACGGCCCTGGAAAACAAAACGGCCTTTATGCGCTTTCTTGCTACGCGGTGAAGCCCCGTTTTTTCTTAAAAAGCCTAGCCCCGGTTATTCCGGGGTTTTTTGTGCCTCAGGCACACAAAACCAAAAACTTCTGCGAGAGAATCAAATAGCCCCGACTTTTTCGCCATAGCCTCAGCCGCCCAGGTTAGGCCTATGTTGAGGACGTCGTCCTTGACAGGCGCGTCTTCTGGCTCGGACTGAGGCCCGGGAGGAAGAGGAAAGTCTCGGCGGTAGGTTTCTTCATCAACCAGCTGCTTGTTGGCACCGTAATAGAGCGGACAGCCGGCGTACTGCGGGAAGCTTTCAAGGAAAGCTTTGCTCGGAATCACGCGTCCGTCTTCAAACAAACGGCCGACATATCGCTTTGCGCTGCGACGCGGAGTCTTGCGCACAGGATCCCATTTGGTCTGGTACGCGTGCACGTACGTGAAGCCTTTCGCATTGGTATCAGTTGTGAAATACCACTTCTTATTCTGGTTCATGATGATCCCTCGCATAATGATAGGGATCATTTAAAGATTTTTAAACCGCCTGCTTACTGCGAGGCAATAAACACAGGCGGTTCGAAGACAGTGTGAAGACCTTTTGACTTCCCTCAAGCCAAATGTGGATCAGCTATCCGGGAGTTCAGGGTCCGAAGGGCGAGTGGGTGGACGGCGTCATGCTCAAAAACGTCGAAAAAACGATTTCCGAGAAGAAAAACCGTGAACTCCTTGTCCTACACATGATAGGCAACCAGGGACCGGCCTACTGGCGCCGTACCCCGAATTGTTTCCGTCCGTTCGGGCAGGGGTGCTTAAAAGACGAGTTTGCGTCCTGCAGCCCCGAAGAGTTTCGCATATCCTATGTGAATGCCGTTGCCTAAACGGACCGCGTATTAAGTCAAATCATCGACAGCTTGAAGGTAGCCGAAGACATCGATACCGTGCTTTTTTTACGTTTCCGATCACGGAAAAAGTCTCGGAGAAAAGGGGCTGTGGCTACACGGAGCGCCGTATCGGATGCGTCTTAAAGAGCAAACCAAAGTGCCGATGATTCTTTGGATGAATCGCTCGGCCAAAGAGCGATATGCGGTGAGCGACAGTCAGATTCCACAGGCGACCTCCGGGGCTGTGAGTCACGGCTTCTCACCGAAACCCTCCCGGGATTAACGCCGGTTACATCACACCTTTACACGGGAAAACTCGATTTAATTTGCCGTCTTTCGAGTCGAGAGTCCGAATACCCCGATTGATGCAAAAAATCCTCTCCGGAAACTTAAAAAGCGGCCGAATCGCGCAACCGAATCGACCGCTTCTTTTTGCCTACTCGAACTCGATGGTGGCAGGCGGTTTTGTCGTGTAGTCAAAGAGCACGCGATTGACGTGTTTGACTTCATTGACAATGCGATTGGCGGCTGTCGTGATGGTTTTAGCCGGCAAAATCGTCACTTCCGATGTCATAAAGTCCGACGTAGTCACGGCGCGCAACGCGACGGCCGAATCGTACGTGCGTTCATCGCCCATCACGCCGACGCTTCGCATGTTGGTGAGTGCCGCAAAATACTGACTCGGACGCTCGGCAAGTGGGAGCTTGTCGATTTCTTCACGCCAAATAGCATCGGCTTCCTGCACGAGGGTAATTTTCTCAGGCGTAATGTCGCCGATGATACGCACCGCAAGACCCGGGCCCGGGAAGGGCTGACAGTAGACTTGGCTTTCGGGGAGCCCGAGCTCTAACCCGGCCTTACGCACTTCGTCTTTAAAAAGGTCGCGAAGCGGTTCGACGATTTCCTTAAAGCGGATGTTCTTGGGTAGCCCCCCGACATTGTGGTGGCTCTTAATCGTGGCCGATTCACCGCCTAAGCCGCTTTCGACCACATCGGGGTAAATCGTCCCTTGTGCAAGAAAGTCCACCTCTCCGATTTTCTCGGCCTCATCCTCAAAGACGCGAATAAATTCTTCGCCGATGATTTTGCGTTTCTTTTCGGGCGCGGAAATGTCTTTAAGTTTATTGAGGAACCGGTCCCTTGCATCCACGCAAATAAAGCGGATATCAAAGGCGCCGCCTTCGCCGAAAATCGAGCAGACGCGTTCGCGTTCGTTTTTACGCAACAGGCCGTGATCGACGAAAACACATGTCAATTGCTTGCCGACGGCACGGGCTAACAGCGCCGCACACACGCTCGAATCGACGCCGCCCGAAAGAGCACAAAGGACCTTCTTATCGCCGATACGTTCGCGCAGAGCCTTGACGGTTTCCTCCACAAAGGAATCCATCTTCCAGGTTCCGGCACATCCGCAAACTTTGTAGACGAAATTGGAAAGCATCTTCACGCCGTTTTCGGTGTGAAGCACTTCGGGGTGAAACTGAACATTATAAAGCTTACGAGTCGCATCCTCGCTTGCGGCAACCGGGCAATTGGGAGTTGAGGCCGTAATACGAAAACCCGGAGCCGGAGTAAAAATCGAGTCGTTGTGGCTCATCCAGCAGATGTTTTTATCCGGGAGGTCGCAAAAAAGCGGGCTTGTGGTATCCAGGTTCACCAGGGTCTTGCCGTATTCGCGTTCGGGCGCCTGAGCGACTTTCCCGCCCAATTGAAAACTCATGAGCTGCGCCCCGTAGCAAATGCCGAGAATCGGAACGCCCCAGGAATAGATTTCCGGGTCAATGACGGCGGCGTCTTTTAAGTAAACGCTAGCCGGTCCTCCGGTAAAGATGATGCCTTTTAAGTTCTTGCGCCGCAGTGCCGCCAAAGGACGTTTATACGAGGCAATTTCGCAGTACACGCCGCATTCGCGCACGCGACGAGCGATGAGTTGGTTGTATTGGCCGCCGAAATCAACGACCACAATGGTTTCTTGGTTGTCCGTATGTGTGCTCAAAACAAAGCTCCGAAAAGTGTCGTGACGGGAAGAAATCTTTCCCGAATCGGAATCCTCGGCATTATAAAGAGGGTAGAGCAGGGAAAAGAAGAAAAACCCGGCACCGCAACGGGCACCGGGCTAGTTCCTAGAACACACACAGGGGATTAGTACTCGTTAAAGATCCGCTGAATTTCCTTCAAATCATTGGTCTTTGTGAGCGCCAGTTGCAACAAAAGGCGAGCCTTTTGAGCATTGAGCGTATCCCCGTCAAGGAACATTTCGTCGGTCCACTGCTTTAAGGACGGAACCACAGGTCCGTTACCCACGCGCGAGGAGCGCACAATCACAAGACCCTTCTTTTGCGCCGCAATCAGGGACTTTTCCGTTTCCTTGTGGATCGATCCGTTGCCGGTGCCGTCGTGGATGATGCCCTTGGCGCCGGCCTTCACGGCCGCGTCAACCATCACACCGTCGGCATTGACGTGCGAATAAACGATATCGACACGCGGAAGGTCTTTAAGACCCTTGACGTTAAATTCGCTCATCGCCGTATGGCGACGGGTGGACGCCTTGTAGAACATGACCTTACCGCCTGCAATGTACCCTAAGGTACCGAGTTCGGGAGCCTTGAAGGTCGCCACATTGGTCGTGTTGGTCTTGGTGGCATCGCGCGCGCCGTTAATCGTATCGTTCATCGCAATGAGAACGCCCTTACCGATCGCGTCTTTACTGACGGCCACGCGTACGGCATTTAATAGATTCATCGGACCGTCTGCACTCATGGCCGTTGCCGGGCGCATCGCCCCGACAAGAACCACGGGCTTCTTACTCTTGACCGTTAAATTCAAAAAGTACGCCGTTTCTTCGAGGGTATCGGTGCCGTGTGTAATGACAATGCCCTGAACGTCCTTTTGTGCCAAGAGTTCGTTAATACGGTTAGCAAGAACAAGAAGCGTCTTCGTATCCATGTTATTGGACGAAATCTTGACAATCTGTTCACCGTCAACGTTAGCGATTTCTTTCATCTGCGGAACAGCGTCCATCAGGGTCTGAATGCCGATCTTTCCGGCTTCATAGCCCGTCGTTTGCGTTGCCGATGATGCACTGCCGGCAATCGTTCCGCCCGTTGCCAGAATCCGTACACCCGGTAGGTTTGCGGCCAAGGCAACACCGGTACTCACGACAAGAGCTGCTGCAATCAGTGTTTTTTTCAAATGACGCATAAAGGTTCTCCAGATTGAGGGTTTGACATCGGCATAAGACGCCGTACTCCTTCGATTATACGGACAGAACCCCATCAAAAAAGAAAGAAATACTTGTTATTTATCAAAGAAAATGCCGGGCCTTTTCCGTATGATTTTTATTTATGCCGGTCGCCTTCCTCTTTGCTGCATTCCTTCGAAGAAAGTCTCTCCCTTTATCCTAAAAACAAGGTAGGTACGGCGTTTTGCGTATGTACAAACGCCCGAACGCGCGCCTACAATGGCATCCATATTTGAAGCGGTCACGCGAAAGGAATCTTTTTTTTTCGATTCTTTTCGCGTGACCGCTTTTTGTTTTTGTTTTTCGAACGCTTTAACCCATTGTTTTTAAAGGATTTCACAAAAGAGAGGAGAAACCATCATGAAGGACGTACCGGAATTGTTCGGCTCGCTTGTATTTAACGAAACGGTCATGAAGGACCGTTTACCGCAGCCCACCTACAAAGCCTTCCGCGAAGCCGTTGCCAACGGAACCGCTTTAGACCTTCCGATGGCTAACATCATTGCCGATGCCATGAAAGACTGGGCTTTGGAAAAAGGTTGCACTCACTTTACGCATTGGTTCCAACCGATGACGGGCATTACCGCCGAAAAGCACGAAAGCTTTATTGCTCCGACAGCAGGCGGCCACGTCATCATGGAGTTTTCGGGTAAAGAACTCATCCAGGGCGAGCCCGATGCCTCGAGTTTCCCCTCGGGCGGTCTCAGAGCCACCTTCGAAGCGCGCGGCTACACGGCCTGGGATCCGACAAGCTACGCCTTTATTAAGGACGATACCCTGTGCATTCCGACGGCCTTTTGCTCGTACACGGGGGAGTCTCTCGATAAAAAGACACCGCTTTTGCGCTCGATGAACGTGATTTCCAAAGCCAGCGTGCGTGCCTTAAAGCTCTTCGGAATTACGACAAGTCGCGTCCAAAGCACGGTCGGGCCCGAACAAGAGTACTTTCTTGTTGATAAAGCCCTTTTCGATCAACGTAAGGACCTGGTCTACACCGGTCGGACCCTGTTCGGTGCTCCGTCGCCTCGCGGTCAGGAAATGGAAGACCACTATTTCGGCATGATCAAACCCCGCGTGCGTGCCTTTATGAAGGATTTGGACACGGAACTTTGGAAGCTCGGCGTTCACGCCAAGACCGAACACAACGAAGTGGCGCCGGCCCAGCACGAACTCGCCCCAATCTTTTCGATGACCAACATTGCCACGGACCACAACCAGCTCACGATGGAATTTATGAAAAAGGTTGCCCTCAAGCACGGGATGGTGTGTCTCTTGCATGAAAAGCCTTTTGCGGGCGTAAACGGGTCAGGCAAACACAACAACTGGTCACTGAGTACCGCGGAGGGGAAAAACCTTCTTTCGCCTTCGGATAATCCCTATAAGAACACGCGGTTCTTGCTCTTTTTAGCCGCCGTGATTAAGGCCGTGGACGAGCATCAGGACCTGCTTAGGATTTCCGTTGCGAGCGCCGGAAACGACCACCGCTTGGGTGCAAACGAAGCGCCTCCTGCGATTGTGTCGATTTTCTTAGGAACGCAGTTAACCGACGTTTTGGAAGCCGTTGCCGCCGGACGCGTTTGGGAGCCGAGACCTGCGAAGGCCTTAAAGCTTTCGGACGACACGGTCCCGGCCTTAATGCAAGACAACAGCGATCGGAATCGCACGTCGCCTTTTGCCTTTACGGGCAATAAGTTCGAATTCCGTATGCTCGGTTCGAGCGCCTCGGTCTCCGGTCCCAACATCATTCTCAATACGATTGTCGCCGATGCCTTAAACGTCCTTGTGGACAAGATCGAGGGCGCCGATGATATCGACTCGGCCGTCTATGCCGTCGTGCGCGATGTGTATAACGCCCACAAGCGCATCATCTTTAACGGAAACGGCTACTCGGATGAATGGGTTAAGGAAGCGAAGCGTCGCGGGCTTTTGAACTTAAAGTCCACGCCCGAATGCCTGCCGCTTTTGGCCGAGACGAAAAACGTCGAACTGTTCGATAAGTACGGCATCTTCACACCCGACGAGACCACGTCGCGTGTTCATATTTTCCTTGAAAACTACTCCAAGACCATTGCCATCGAAGCCGATGCAGCCTTGGATATGCTCTATAAGGACATTTTGCCGAGTATCGAAGCGTACGTGTCCGATTTAACCCAAGCAGCCCTTCGTAAGAAGGAAGCGGGGATTGCCGGTGGCTTTGAAGCCGACCTGGCAACAAAGCTTTCCGATATCACGACGGAAATTTACGAGCGCGCCGAGAAACTTACGTTCGTGAAAAAAGACGTGGCTGCCATTGCCTCGGAAAACGAAAAGGCAACGGCTTACCACGAGCAAGTTCTTGCGGCCATGCAGGCGCTTCGCGAGAAGGTCGATGAGGCCGAACCACTTGTTGCTCAAAAGTATCTGACGTATCCGACCTACGGACAGTTGCTTTTCGGAGTCAACGACTAAGAGTTCAAAAGGGGAACGAATCGGGGGTGCGATACGTCGCATCCCCGTTTCGTGTAATCAAAGCAATCAAAGGGCAGGGTTCCGGGCTTATAAACGAAACCCGATGCAATATGACTAAATACATATTCGTAACAGGCGGCGTTGTTTCTTCACTCGGCAAGGGCATTACAGCGGCATCCCTCGGACGCCTTCTCAAAAGCCGCGGCTACAAAATCACCATCGAAAAGTTCGATCCCTATATCAATATCGACCCGGGCACGATGAGCCCGTACCAGCACGGCGAGGTGTTTGTCACCGACGACGGGGCCGAGACCGATTTGGACCTCGGGCACTACGAGCGCTTTATCGACATTAATCTTACGAAAAACTCCAATGTGACGACAGGCAAAATCTACCAGTCGATTATCACCAAGGAGCGCCACGGGGACTACTTGGGACGCACCGTCCAAGTGATTCCCCATGTGACGAACGAAATTAAGTCGCACGTGTACGATGTGGCAAAACTGGAAAATGCCGACTTTGTCATCACGGAAATCGGCGGAACGGTAGGCGACATCGAAAGTTTGCCGTTTCTCGAGGCCATTCGTCAGGTCAAAAAAGACATCGGTAAAGATAACGTCTTGTACATTCACGTCACGCTCGTGCCGTACATTGCCGGGGCCGGGGAACTAAAAACCAAACCCACGCAGCACTCCGTGAAAGAGTTGCGCTCAATCGGTATTCAGCCCGACATCATTGTCTGCCGTACCGAGCACCCGATTTCCGAGAAGATGAAAGAAAAGATTGCGCTTTTCTGCGACGTGGAACCTGAGGCTGTGATTGAAAACCTGACGGCCCCATCGATCTACGACGTGCCGGTTCTCATGGAAAAAGAGGGACTTGATACGATTGCCCTTAAAAAACTCGGGTTACCGGACCTACCGAAAGATATGACCGAGTGGCACGACATGGTCAAGCGCATTCACACCCCGTATCAAACCCACGTCTGCGTTGCCGTGGTCGGAAAATACGTCGACCTTCAGGATGCCTACATCTCGATTACAGAAAGCTTGCACCACGCAGCGGTGTTTGACCAAGCGGACCTTAAGATCAAGTGGGTCAATGCCGAGAAAATCGAAGATGTGTCCGTTAACCTTGACGAAGTCTTTGCCGGAGTTGACGCTATTCTCGTTCCCGGAGGCTTCGGCAATCGCGGCATCGAAGGAAAGATTCGGGCCATCTCGTATGCTCGGGAAAAGAAGTTACCCTTCCTCGGGATTTGCCTCGGGATGCAGTGCGCCGTCATTGAATTTGCCCGCGGTGTTGCCGGCATGACAGGCGCCAACAGCACGGAGTTTTATGACGAAACCGACTACCCGGTGATTGCCCTGATGAACGAACAAAAGGATGTGACGGACCTCGGGGGCACCATGCGGCTCGGTCAGTACCCGTGTGTGACGCAAGAAGGGTCCTTAGCACGAAAGGCGTACGGCGAGGTTCTTATCTCCGAGCGCCATCGTCACCGCTGGGAATTCAATAATATTTATAAGGAAGCGCTTACCGGAAAGGGTCTTCGCATCGGCGGTACGTCGCCCGACGGAAAACTCGTGGAAATTATCGAATTAGACCGATCGATTCATCCCTGGTTTGTCGGCGTTCAGTTCCATCCGGAATTTAAATCCCGTCCGACACGACCCCATCCGCTCTTCCGAGACTTTGTCGTAGCCGGCATTGACCGTGCGAAAACCAAGTAGGGGACTCGAAATTCGATTTATAGACGGCGCCGGCAAGCTTTCCGGCGCCTTTATTTGTTTCAAAAAAGGGAGCAAAAAGGATACCTAACAAAAATCTAATTCTCCTTTGCCGTCCGAACCGAGCGAAAGGACCTGTGATGAAGAATAATTCCAGTATTGCTTCATCAAGGAGAAAACAAATGACACTCGAATACAAGGACCTGTTCGGTCTCGGGGCCTGGGGTGATGACCTAATTCAAACGCTTTCTCGAGAAGAACAGTCTCATATTCCTGCCTATTTCGGGTACTACACAGACACGATTCTGCCAAACGGAGTCCATCTTGTTACACATCATTCTCCTCATAAATGGACTGAGTCCGGTACCCCCTTTAACTACAGCACTCAACCTCTACAGTTTTGTTTTGATACTGAATCGTCCGGTGAAATTCGATTTTTAATTGATGGGATTCTCGATACGATTGATGTCCTTAAGCCGGCAACTCTTACCTTGCGTCCTTTGTCTGATAACAATGTGTATGAAAGACCTATACGCGTACACCTAGTTCACCGGTGGATTATTCCGAGCATTATTCCCGGTGAAATTCTTTCCCTGAAAGTCACTTTGCTTGCCACGCAGATTCATTTGCATACCCCGAGTTCTCTTGATGACCAATCGGCTCGATTGCACATGCCTCACGGTCTCCTCGCCTTTTCTGATTTAGCCGGACCGTCTTGCCCTCCTGACAAGATAAACGATGTCTCACTAACAGCTAAGCTCGTCGAAAGCCATCTGATACCCGCAAAATCGATTGACTTTCCGAAAAACGAAAACCAGAGACCGTGTTCTTCCGAACCGATGCGGTTACTCATCTGTCAGACATCGTTCGGCACTGTTTCTGTCCTTGTACGGGAAAGACTTTTGTCTGAAAAGAGTCGCAAATTACTGAGTACTCCCGGGACAATTGTTTCCGCAACAGGTCCGCTCATCGGAGATACGAAAACTCGAGAATTCGAAAACGGATCCGAATGGTGTCTGACCCAGTTTTATCAGCTACTCCGATTTTGCTCCTATGCTGCTTCCTTGCGCCTTATTTCCAGTTCGCTACGAGAAACCTCTACGATTTCCGTTGACGGACAAATCAAAGGAACGGGAATCGAAGAGGTCATTACCCATCTTCGTCCTTTCTTCTATGCACCGGATTTCGTTCGCTATGCCCGTGTAAAGATTGGGAAAAATGCTCCTTGCATAGCTTTAACTTTCAGAGTGGAAAAGACAAATGCTCTGGAACATATCGCGATTCCGATAGTACGGGACAATACCTCGTCGATATCGGAAATCTCTGTTCTGACAAACTTGCAGGACATTTGCATAGAGCAGGAAACGGATTGTATGGAACAACTTGTTCATCCTGAAAGTCCGGCTCCCCGACCAAAATTATCAAAGGCACAAGAGGAGAAAGAAGCGAAAAAGAAAGCTTTACTTAGTCAATATAAAGTCCAAGGCGATATCGATGCATTCCTTCTTCAACACGATGAGGATCAAAGCGGTCTTCTTTGGTCATTGGCCCGGAACAGCGATCGGCTACGGTCTTTTGTTAAGAAAGCTCTAACAGACGGACGAATACTTGAAGAAACGGAAACCGTTGTTGAAGACAAACGAATTGTCATGATTCAAAGCGGGGATGCGTTCGGTGAGCAAAAGATTGTCGGCTATTTGATTAAAAAGCCAACCGACACGTCTTATGTTCTTGTTTCCTTTATGCCGAAACTACAAGGAATCTTTTGTAATGCTCAAATCAACGGCACTTGCGCCTGGCCGAATGAAGCCGGAGGTGAAGTTTCCCTGAGCCTCGGTCAAGCAACCATAACAGCTACGGTACCCGATTTTTATACGAAAAAGCATCTGTTAGAACCGGGGTCTTTTCGGAATTTTCGCATCAGTGCTGCAGTGGAAGAATTGATTATTAATGCGCCGACCGAATTTACCGTCTCCCGAGGTCCTCTTTACGAGATGAGTCTTGAACAATTTCTTAAGGATAATCCTGAGAAAACAGAAGCAGATTTTCACGGGGTCACAGTATCAACACAAGGGATGCAGTCATTATTCCCGACGGGCTATTCAACAGTATTTGAACTTTCTTCTCCCGTCCTCGCTTGTTCAACGACAACCTTACTCGAACACGAAATCTTTCAACTTAAGGTCGTTTTACACCGTTTCGACGACGAAGAATATGACGTTTACCTGTATGGATCTGCACCGCAAATTCCTGCCGGCCTTAAAGTCGGAGATGATATTCGTGCCACAGTCCGGCTTTATGCAGAGTTAGTAGAAGAAACCGTCAATTAACGATCTCTTTTCCGCAATGCTTTGCAACATTTCTACGGCACTTCCCGTGAAAGGACCGTTGCAATCATCTCAAAGAGAAGCACATAAATAAAGACTAACCGAGATTGAGGCGAAACCGACGGAAGAGATTCGTCTTACCGACCTCTCGCCAATCAAGGGACGCTAGAAAAACGTCATCGCGTAAACGGCTGCAAGCTCCGAAAGAAGGACGGCGAACAACACGACATAAACGCGATGCGTAGGGCTAGGTAGGGCATTAAGGCGACTCGAGTTATCAAGACGCCGAAGACAAAAGCCCTCGGCATGTCCGGTCGCATCGCGCTCGAGCGTTTGAAGAAGGCCGACAAGAAGGGTCTTTAAGCGAAACAGGCGGCTTTTATCGTGAAATCTCAAATCCACGCCGCAGGAGACTTTCTTAAAAACGTCTTTTTTTCTGGCAAACGAGGCGGCCGTCAAAAGAAAGGCCGTGCGCACATCGGCAGCTTTCGTTTTAAGGACCGGCCTTAAAAGGACAGCCAGAGCATCAGCCAGGCCCGCCGGCGTTGTTTCTTTCACGAGTGTTACCGTCCAGAGAAACAGCGTTATGAGTTGCGTGAAAAGAACGCCGGCCCCCATCGCGCTTGACTCAAGCGAGGTATCGGAGAAGGCAAGACTTGAGGCAAACGAAAACGCTGCCCAAAAAAGTGCAAAAAGGCCCCAGGTTTTAAGAAACCTCCCGAATGCTCGAATCCCGGTGTGCACAAGAAAGAACCCCATCGAAAAACCGCAGAACAAAGCAAGAACCGGGGGCGGGAAATGCCACAACAGCAATCCTGTCGGTAAAAAAAGCACCAAGCAAAAGAGGTTTTTCTCGTGAGCCATCGATTTTAAAAGGGGAAAATCCCGTATTCGGGGTGTAAGGAAACCGCCTTGCGAGCCTCATCGAGCCTCGGGTAGATGTGCGACTTACCCTCGTAAATAAAAAGGAAGGAATCCCCGTCTTTTAAAAGAGAAAGGAAGGAGGGCACATCATGCGTGGCAATTAAAACGCTGCGGCCGATGCGGAAATCTTTGAGGGTGGCAATGAGTTCTTTGACCGAGAACCAGTCAAGACACGCTGTCGGCTCATCGAAAAGAAGCACGTCCGAGGGCGGAAAAAGCGTTGTGAGAAGCGCCAGCTTTCGCTTTTGCCCGAAAGAAAGCGTGGCAACGGGGCTTTCGGGGTCAATCCCGTAGCGACACAAAACCTCCCGAGCTCGATTCATACGTCTTTCATCTGGATTCGGGTAAGTAAGCAGGAGCTCCTCTAAAGGCGTTTGTCCAAAAAGCGCATACTCGGACTCTTGCATGAGTAGGTTAGGGCGCGAGGATGTCGTAACCGACCCTTTTTGCGGGGTGATAAGACCGGCAACAGCCGACAAAAGAGTACTTTTTCCCGATCCGTTCGCGCCGAGCACAAGCGTCATGGCCCCTTCGGGAACCGTAAGCGAGATATCCCGTAAATGCCGAACGGACAAATCGGAAACTGCAATCATCCCAGGGACCGATGACGCACCATGCGCCAGAAAAGAAAGGCAAGAAGCACTTTGACTAGGTCTGCGGGAACAAAAACCAAATCCATGTAAAACGCCTGAACAAGGGTTTTATTGAGCGTCAGACTCATGCCGATGATACCGCAGGCGTGGCAGGCGGCAACGGCTACAACAAGGCCGACAAGAGTCCCTACGGTTCCGGTTTTGCGTGCCAGACCCGCAATGAAGGCCAAAAACAAAAATCCGACAAGATACCCGCCCGAGGGTCCGAAAAGGACGCCGAGACCGGCTTTACCGCCCGCGAAAATCGGAAGACCCACGGCACCGGCAAGAAGGTAAAGAATCACGGCCAAAACAGCTGTCCGAGGACCGAGGAAAAGACCGACGAAAGCAATCAAGAGGACCTGCAAGGTAATCGGCACCGGGCCGACGGGAATGACAAAAAAACTCGCAAGACCGAAAAGGGCGGCAAATTCAGCCGCATAGGCAAGGCGTCGGATTCGATCCATAACGGGGCTTCTGAAAAAAGAAAAGTAATACGAAAAAAACGCCCCGAGGAGCAGTCGATGCGTTTTCTCTTTAACGGCTAATCCTCCCCCACTGAGGGATGAAGACGGAAAAGCTCATGAGGCGTTAAGCCATCGCTTTAATCGCGGCGCTCAAACGGCTCTTATGACGCGCGGCGGCGTTCTTGTGCAGAGCACCCTTAGAGCACATTGCGTCGACCAAGCACTGCGCCTTCTTGAAGGTTTCGGTCGCAGCGGCCTTGTCACCGGCCAAAATCGCCTTGCGGACGCTCTTGACGGCGGTACGGTACTGCGTACGCTGCGCAGAAAGATGCTGGTTGCGGGCAACGGCCTGACGGGCACGTTTGCGAGCTTGTTTTGTATTAGCCATTTAGGTATTCCTAAAAATAAATGCTTGAAAAGGGCAAGCACCCGGTTTAAGTTCGTTTCCGGTGCGCCCCTCGCATTAATCAGCCGTGGGCTCGGCCGGTATGTGTTTACAATGTCGCTTGTCGAAAATAAAGAGGGCGAAACATTTCGCCCCGATTTCCGAAAAGCGCCGTATTTTAACAAAAACACGGCGTCGCGACAAGAAAAAACAACGATAAGACAAGACGCCTCATGTCCATACTGCGTTCGGCGGCTACGGTTTCCGCCTTTACGATGCTTTCTCGTGTCACGGGACTGATCCGTGACATGCTCATCGCTCGGTATTTCGGCGTCTGCGCCGCGACCGATGCCTTCTATGTCGCGTTTCGTATTCCCAATCTCTTGCGTCGGCTTTTTGCCGAAGGTGCGTTTTCGCAAGCCTTCGTGCCGATGCTCTCACAGGTCAAAGAAAAAGAGAATCCTTCGCGCACGGAAGAATTTATCAATCACGTCTTTACGCTTCTGGCACTCGCGGTCTTTCTTGCAAGTGTCCTCGGGGTCCTCTCGGCGCCCGCCGTCGTGTGGGTCATTGCCACGGGCTTTGCCAAGACCCCGACGACGTTTGACTTGGCAGTGGCGCTTACGCGCTTTATGTTCCCTTACATTATTTTCATGAGCCTGGTGGCCCTTGCGGCGGCTGTACTCAATACCTGGCGCCACTTTGCCATCCCGGCTTTTACGCCCGTTCTTCTGAATGTAAGCTTTATCGTCTTTATTGTTTTCGTGAGCGAACACCTTGACGCGCCCGTGTGGGCGTTGCCTTTTGCCGTTCTCGTCGGCGGAGTTTTGCAACTTGCGACACAACTGGTGCAATTAAAACGCATGCGCCTTATGCCGCGTTTTGCATCTGTGAAAAGCGCCGTGCGCGATAAAGCCGTTACAAAGCTGTTGCGCCTTATGGTTCCGGCAATTGTCGGCGTTGCCGTCGCACCGATTTCGATTTTAATTAACACCAATATCGCCTCGCGTCTGATCGAAGGGTCCGTGACGTGGCTGAGCTACGCCGATCGCCTCATGGAGTTTCCGACGGCGCTCCTCGGTGTTGCGCTCGGCTCAGTTCTCTTGCCGAGTCTTTCACGAGCGTATGCAAGAGGGGATACCGCCGTCTATCAAGACCTTCTCGATACGGGCCTTAAAGTGGTCTTTCTTCTGGCCGTTCCGGCGGCGGTCGGTTTGGGGTTTTTAGCCGAGGGGCTTTCATCCGTGCTCTTTCAGGGGAAAAACTTTACGGCGCTCGATGTAGCACAAACCTCGGTGGCCGTCCGCGGATATGCCGTCGGGATGATCGGCCTTATCGGTATCAAAATTATTGCCCCCGCGTTTTATGCCCGAAAAGATATTAAAACGCCCATGATTGTTGCCATCCTTTCCGTCGTCTTCATCCAAAGTTTGAACATCGTGACCGTGCCGCTTTTTGCTCACGCAGGCCTGGCGATATCAGTGGCACTCGGGTCGTGCTTTAACGCTCTGGTTCTGCTCGCAGTCCTCGCGAAGCGCACCTGGTATACACCCGTCGACGGCTGGGTCCGTTACATCACTCGCACGCTGGTTGCCGCGGGTGCCATGGCCCTCTTTTTGTCCTGGATTCAAACGGGGACCGATTGGGTCGCGATGCAAAATGCCTGGGAGATACGCCTTGTGTATATCCTCGGGATTATCGGGGCGGCTGCCTTGGTTTACTTTGCTCTTTTGTGGCTACTCGGATGGAGAGCTCAGGAACTTAAACACGCGGCGCGTCAAAACTAAAGAGGTTACTTGTGAGTACATTCATTCCGGGAATCGAAAAGCGCCTGGCTGCGCTCTTAAATGAAATCGAAAACGCTCCGAAAAAAGAAAATCGCGTTTCGCTACTTGCCGTCAGTAAGACTTTTCCCAAAGAAGCCGTGCTCATTGCCGCACAAGCCGGGCAGCGGTCTTTCGGCGAAAACTACGCCCAGGAAGGGTGCGAAAAAGTCGAGTGGTTCCGAGAAAATCACCCGGAACTTACTCTTGACTGGCACTTTATCGGCCCGGTACAAGCCAATAAAACCCGCATCATTGCCGAGCACTTTGACTGGGTCGAAAGCCTCAATCGCGAAAAAATCGCCCGTCGCTTAAACGAGCAAAGACCCGAGACCCTCGGAAAACTTAACGTCCTCATTGAAGTCAATATCGACGGTGAGGCAAGTAAGTCGGGCGTACTTCCGAAAGATGTTCCGGCGCTTTGCGATGTGGTGCAAAGCCTTGAGCGCTTAAAGTTACGAGGTCTTATGGCGATTCCCGCGCCCGCCGATACCTACGAAGGGAAAATCAAGCCCTTACGTGCCATGCGCGCCTTGTATGAGACGCTTTGTGACAAATACGGGTTCGATACGCTTTCGATGGGCATGAGCGCCGATCACCTCGAGGCCCTTGAAGCCGGTTCTACCGAAATTCGCGTCGGTACGGCGATTTTCGGGCATCGCGACTACGGCGCCAAGTAGTTACAGACCCTTTTTCCGGCACCAGGCGCGCACTTTCTCCGTGATGCGCATTGCGCAAAACTTCGGTCCGCACATCGAGCAAAAATGCGCGCCTTTCATGCTCTCTTTACCCAACGTCGCATCGTGGTAGGCGCGCGCCGTTTCGCTATCAAAGGCAAGGTTAAATTGATCGGTCCATCGGAACTCAAATCGCGCCTTACTCATGGCGTTGTCGCGAATTTGGGCACCGGCAACGCCTTTAGCCAAGTCCGCAGCGTGTGCAGCAATCTTGTAGGCAATGAGCCCGGCACGCACGTCGTCTTTATTCGGTAACCCTAGGTGTTCTTTGGGCGTAACGTAACAGAGCATCGCCGTCCCGTGCGCACCGATGGTAGCTGCTCCGATGGCACTTACAATGTGGTCGTACCCCGGTGCGCAATCTTCGACCAGGGGCCCTAAGGTGTAAAAGGGCGCGGCATCGCAAAGCGTCTCTTGGGCCGATGCGTTTTCTGCAACGCGTTGCAAGGGGATGTGTCCCGGGCCTTCGATGAGAACCTGCACGTCGTGCGCGCGGGCGATTTTGGCTAAGCGCCCGAGTTCCGTGAGTTCTGCCATCTGAGCCGCATCGCACGCATCGTGTAAGGACCCGGGCCTTAAGCCGTCACCTAAACTCATTGCCACATCATAGGTAGCCAGAATCTCACAGAGCTCGTCAAAGTGCGTGTAAATGAAGTTTTCCGCATTGTGATGCATACACCAAAGGGCCATAACCGACCCCCCGCGCGAGACAATCCCCGTAAGGCGCCGTTGCGTGAGCGGAATAAACGAGAGCCTCACGCCTGCGTGAATTGTCATATAGTCGACGCCTTGCTCGGCCTGCTCGATGACCGTCTCACGAAATAGTTCCCACGTAAGACACTCGGCGTGCCCGTCCACTTTTTCAAGGGCCTCATAAAGCGGAACGGTTCCGATCGGCACGGGGCTATTGCGAAGAATCGCTTCCCGTGTCCCGTAGATGGCTTTTCCCGTCGATAGGTCCATGACGGTATCGGCGCCCCAGCGCACGGCCCAAATCAGTTTCTCGACTTCTTGAGCGATATCGGACGCTAAGGCGGAATTGCCGATATTGGCGTTGACCTTCGTAAGAAACGCCCGACCGATGACCATCGGTTCGGATTCGGGGTGGTTAATCGAAGCGGGGAGAACGGCGCGCCCTGCAGCAATCTCGTCGCGAACAAATTCGGGAGTGACCTCCTCAGGACACGTAAAGGAAAGGGACGAAGCGTCATGGTGCGACAAAAGCGCCGCACGACTTTCGGCTGACAGAACGGACAAACTTTGAATGTACGCTGTGCGATTGACGTTTTCCCGAATCGCCGCAAATTCCATTTCGGGCGTTATGAGGCCCGCTTTCGCGTACGCAAACTGTGTCGGGTGAACTCCGTCCTTGGCGCGGCATACGGGGGCTTTACCTGAAAAAGGATTTTCTTGAGGGGACGCGTTGGCTCTTTCCTTGAAAGCAACATCACCTCGGGTTTGAATCCACACGGCACGCCGCGTACTGATTCCGACGCGGCAATCGGGGTTTTGAGAGGCATCGCCCCAAGGGCCCGACGTGTCATAAAGAAATACCGGGGGATTGACTTCGCGCTTTCCATCGGGCAGGGCCGAATCGGCTTGATAGACGGCTTTCATCGGAACGGCACCGCACATCGTTCCCGTGACCGTCACGCGAGCAACACAAGAAGTAGAAGGGGATTCCGGGGTAATGGCAATCGGTTTTTCAGTCATCGTCGCACTCACTAGGGCAGAAGGTGCGCGATGCGAGAATCGGGGTATTCCCGTAATCTTCGCGCGTTTCCCTCCGCTGAGATCAATCAGATCAGGTTCAAAGGCACTTTCTCAATCGGACGCATCCGATACACCTAACGCAAGGGGGCATTCTAACAACGTTGAAAAAGGCAGCGGAAAAAAGAGAGAAAGCGCTGAAAAGCCCTGAAAAAGACCCTAAAAACAACAAGAGACACGCAATTTGGCGGGCACCGCCTGCAAAGACGCCACCTCGGAGGTCTTTTTTGGATATAATGGCGCACTTTATGAGAGTTCACCCTTGTGGGGGTATGTAAAAAATGGCTGTTCAACAAAATAAAAAATCCACGAGCCGTCGCGGTAACCATCGTTCTCACGATTCCTTGACGAATCCGCCCGTTGCCGTTGAAGCAACGACCGGTGAAGTTCACCTGCGTCATCACATCTCTGCCACGGGTTTTTACCGCGGTAAGAAGGTTATCGCGAACAAGGAATCGACCGAGAAGTAATTTCGGTTCTCTCAACGCGCGCGTACAGCACGTGAAAATTAATACAAATTAAGTCGCCTTCGGGCGTGTTGTATTCTTTTAGAATAGACACATGTGAGGCGACTTTTTTTGTTGCCTGGCGTTTTTGCCGATTTGTCCTACGAAAAGGAAATCGGTCACGAAAACCGACGAGACATCCGAGGGGTCACCATGAGAAAAATCGCAGTCGTTTTTCCCGGACAGGGGAGTCAGTGCGTCGGCATGCTCTCCGGCCTTGAGAATCACCCCTCGGTTCGAGAAACGCTTGAAGAAGCCGACTCGATTCTCGGATACTCGATTTCCGAAATCATTGCCCGGGGTCCCCAAGAGGTTTTAAACCAAACGGTGCACACGCAACCGGCCTTGGTTGTCTCGTGTGTGGCCGTCTATCGGACACTGGCTGAAAAAACGCGCCTTATTCCGACCTATTTTGCCGGTCACAGTCTCGGAGAATTTGCCGCCTGTGCCGCCTCGGGGCTTCTATCCTTTGCCGATACCGTCCGACTCGTGCGCCTTCGCGCCGAACGCATGCAGGAGATTGCCGCGCGTCACCCCGGTCACATGGCTGCCGTTTTGGGTCTTGCGGCTAAGGACATTGACTCGGTTTGCTCAAGGGTGGAAGGCGAGGGGTTTGTCAAACCCGTTAACTTTAACGCGCCGCTTCAGACAGTGATTGCCGGAATCGGTCCGGCTTTTGATCGCGCGAAAGACGCTTTAAAAGAAGCCGGCGCCAAGATGATTGTCGATCTTCCGGTTGCCGCGGCCTTTCACACGGATTTATTTACCCCTGTTGCCCGCGCTTTGAAAGACATGCTTCAAACGCTTGACATTCATACGGCGGCAACCCCGGTCGTTGCGAACATCGACGGCTCGGTTAAAACCACAAAAGAAGACGTCGTCACCTCGCTTTCCGAGCAAGTCTCACACCCGGTTCAGTGGGTAAAAACGCAAGACCTTTTCCTTAAAAACGGTGTGACCGACCTCATCGAATGCGGACCGGGACGCACATTAACGGGGCTAGCCAAACGCACCCTTAAGGGAATCACTTTATTTAACGCTTCAAGCGCCCAATCGATTGAGTCGATTGCCGCGCAACTTGCTACGGAGTAAACGCATGGGAGCACTCTTTTCAACCGATGCCTTCGCAGGGCGTGTGGTCCTTGTTACCGGTGCCAGTCGCGGCATCGGACGTGCAATTGCCCAAGCTTTTAGCCGCACCGGTGCCCGCGTCATCGGAACGGCAACAACCGAGGGCGGTGCTAAGGCAATTTCCGAAGCGCTTGCAGGGACCGGTAAGGGCGTTATGTTCGATGTCACGGATGCCGCAACCGCCGACGCCCTGATTCAATCGATTGTCAAAGACGAAGGGAAAATCGACATTCTTGTCAACAATGCCGGCATAACGCGCGATACCTTAAGTATGCGCATGACCGATGAAAACTGGAATGCGGTTTTGGAAGCGGATTTAACAGGTGCCTTTCGCCTCGTGCGTGCGGCGCTGCGTCCGATGATGCGTGCTCGATACGGACGCATTGTCAATCTTGCATCTGTTGTGGGCGTGACGGGCAACGCCGGTCAGGCGAACTATGCAGCGGCCAAAGCCGGTTTGATTGCTATGAGCCGGTCGGTCGCCCGTGAAGTGGCCGCTCGCTCGATCACCGTCAATTGCGTGGCTCCGGGCTTTATCGAGACGGATATGACAAAGACCATTCCCGAAGCCATGCGTGAGACGCTTTTAAAAGAGATTCCGGCGCAACGTTTCGGCAAACCCGAGGACATCGCGCAGGCAGTTTTGTTCTTAGCGAGTGACGCGGCTTCCTACATCACCGGAGCCGTGCTTCATACAAACGGAGGATTGTATACGGGGTACTAAAACCTTGATACAATCGCTATACTCTAATGATGCATTGGGTCCGCTTTCGTTGCGGACCTTGTAATTGAACCTAGTCTGGGAGCTATCAATGGACGATTTGGAACAGAAAGTCAAAAAGATTATTGCCGAGCAGCTCGGGAAAGATGTCGAAGACATCAAAAATGAGGCTTCGTTTATCGAAGATCTCGGTGCCGACAGTCTCGATACCGTCGAGCTTGTGATGGCTCTGGAAGATGCCTTCAAGGTTCAGATTCCCGACGAGCAGCAGGAAAACCTGCGCACGGTTCAGCAGGCAATCGACTTCATTCGCGCCAATCAGAAAGCGTAAAGTCGCTCCCACAACGTTTTGTATCTCCCAAAAAAGGGCCTTGACTTAAGGCCCTTTCGTGACTTTAACGGAGTTTAGATATGCGTCGTGTCGTTGTGACCGGTTTGGGCCTCGTGAGCCCCCTCGGCAATACCGTTTCGGAAAGTTGGTCGGCCCTTTTGGCCGGAAAGTCCGGTATCGCTCCGATTACATCATTCGATGCAACCCCGTTTAATTGTCGTATTGCCGCGAAAGTTATCGGCTTTGATGCCACGAAAGCTCTCGGCATTAAAGACGGACGGCGTTTCGAGCCTTTTACGGCTTACGGCGTATCGGCCGCCATGGAAGCGCTTGACGATGCAGGGCTTACGTTTTGCGACGAGAATCCGGCTTGCAATCGAGCCGGAACCATCATCGGATCGGGAATCGGCGGCATTGCGACCAAGTGTCGGGATTATGCGGCCTTTTTAACCGGCGGTCCGAGAAAGTTTTCACCCTTTATCGTCCCGGCGTCGATTATCAATTCGACGGCCGGGGAGCTTTCGATTTTGCGGCATCTAAGGGGCCCGAATTTAGCGATCGGAACGGCCTGCACGTCGGGCTTACACGCAATCGGCGAGGCTGCTTGGGTCATTGCCCGCGATGATGCCGATGTCATGGTCGCAGGCGGCACCGAAAGCGTCATCCACCCGGCCTCGATCGGCGGCTTTGACAACATTCGCGCACTTTCTCGACGTAACGATGACCCGACGGCGGCCTCTCGCCCCTTTGATGTTGCCCGTGACGGATTCGTTTTGGGCGAGGGTGCGGGTATGCTCGTGTTGGAAGAGTACGAGCACGCCGTTTCGCGCGGTGCGAAAATTTACTGCGAAATCATCGGATACGGGTTAAATGCCGACGGCTATCACTTTACGGCCCCGCGTAGCGAAGGGGCTGCCGCGTGTATGCGCTTGGCGTTAAAGCACGCCGGAATTACCCCTCAAGACGTCGATATGCTCAACGCCCACGGGACATCGACCCCGATGGGCGACGTAAGCGAAGCGCAAGCCGTTCGCGCCGTGTTCGGCGATGCGGCCGATAAACTCCTTGTCACCTCCACAAAAGGCGCCACAGGTCACGCTCTCGGCGGAGCCGGGGGAATCGAGTCGGTCTTTACTGTCCTTTCCATTCGCGACCAAGTCGTCCCTGCGACCTTAAACCTCACGGAATTAGACCCCAAGTGCCCGATTCGCGTCTGTGCCGGAAAACCCGTGTCGATGCCCGTCAATGTCGCGATGAAAAACAATTTCGGATTCGGCGGCACCAACGGCACGCTCATCTTCCGAAAGCTTTAAGGCACCTAGAACCAACCCAAGTTCGGACCCTGAAGTTTTTCGACGCACCGGAAACGAATCATTCCGGTGTAGCCTTTGCCCTGAACGTCGGTCGTGGCATCAAGGGGCATCATTCCGAGATTCTTTTTAGCGCACACATCGCGCGCCTTTTGGATTTGTTTATCTCGAAAGAACCCGTAAGAACTCGTCCAAGGGTCGGTCATCGTCAAGGTAAACTCGTTTTCGTTGACTTGTGTGAGCTTGCTCGGTGCACTTTGTAGACCAGTGCATCCGACGGCAAGGAGCGCGCATGAAAAAGCCGTGAGAAGAAAAAACGTTTTACGCATAGTGCGTCTTAACTCTTAAAGTAGGGGCTCGGCGGAAACTTTAAGGCCTCCGTCCGAAACCGAAAGATGATCCAAATTGACGGCATAAGCCGTATCAATCACCTTGAGTTTAGCGTAACCGCGAGCGCTTGAGAGCGCCCGGGTTCGTGACGCGCTGTCGTGCGTAACAAAATAAGCGGACTTCACGCCTCCGAGGGTTTGAAGAATCGGCAGAGCCTTCTTGTTGGTATCGAGGGCATACGAAAACCGTCCTTCCGGGGAAGCGTCTTTAAGCGCAAGATAAAGCAGGTTTTCCACGTAGCGATTCAAGACTTCGGTGTTCGAAAGATCGGCTCGGGTCAGCCAAAGGGCCAACCCCGGTGCCGTCCAATAGAGCTTTTCCCGCCTGAGAATGCGGCGCTTTCCTTGCGATTCCACCGAATCGATCAGGTCAATTAATGCGAGCCTTTCCAGAACCTCGCTCCAGCGATAGGCCGTCGCTTGACTGATATCGGCGGCTCTGGCTACGGCCGTCCAATTGACGGGCCGAGCCGTGTAGGCGGCCGTTTCCCGCAAAAAATCAAAAAACGGGGTTTCGCTGCGGATTTTTAAGCCCGAAAGAACCACTTCGGAGAAAAAGTCCTTAAACCAAGGCTCCCAAAATTGCGCGGGCATGGCATCTGCGGGACTTCCGGCTTTTTCAACGGCCTCGGTCAGTGACGGACAGGAAAAAACAAGGTCCGAAGCCGTTATCAATCGAAGCGTCCGCAAAGACGGAACCGAACGGATAGTGACAGCAATCCCCGCGGCTTTTGCGACAAGCCCGAGGCGCATTAAATCCCGGTTTCCGAAGTGGCCGGAAACGCGGACAGTCGCTTCCGGGTGACGGGTGACGTACTCGAGCGAGGCTTCAAGAAACACGTTCCTTAGGTGCGCGTCTCCGATGGGTCCTGCGGGAGCATAGAGGGTAAAAAAAGCATCTCGATCGGCATCAAACAGGCGCGAGGCATGAATGTTTCGGAGCGTGCAGGAAAGGGACGGCGGCCTTACGCCGGCTTCATACGTTATGACGAGAAGTTGCCCTTTAGATACCATTTATGTGACTAACCCCTTACGTTTGGCAACATGCCGGCGCAAGACGTCGGCAAGCCCTAAATACAAAACGGCAAGAACAATCGAATGCGCCACGTGAGGGAGAACGTCCGAAAGTGACGCTCCGTTTTGGCTTAATGCCACCATCGCCTGAATTCCCGGTGTTGTCGGGAAGAAAAACGAAACGGTATGCGCCAAAGGTCCGAAGCACAGGGTCGGGTAAATGACCCCGGAAAGGAACACGGCCGGAGCCGATGTCGGTACGACAAACTGCGAGTAGTAGGCGCTCGATCCGAAAGAAAGCGTGATGACGGCGCCGAGCCCGACAACCCCGAGGAGCATAAGAAGCATCTCAAAGAGCGTTGCGCCGAAGTTTTCCATCGTCGGAAATTCAAACAATGAGAACACAAAGCCTTCGGCGTAGCAAAACCAAAAGAGGCCGAAAATGAAAAATCCGGTCATGCATAACGCAAAAGCTTTTCGGTCCGTAAGGATTTGCCGCGTGTAAGTGTCCGTGAATTGACGCGCAAGCCACCCGCCCAACGTCACGCCGATACACATAAAGAGCACGGACTGCATAATCACGGGCCCGACAACGGGGACCGTGTAACTGGCGTATCCGGCAATGGCGTTAAAAAGATTTTGATCGGCCAGAACAATCGGCGGGTTGGCAAGAAGCTGAAGCCTTTCGACGGAAGTGCCGGCGCGATTCAGACTCCGTGCAAGCGGCATTCGGGCTTCGTCGAGCGTCACCGAGAGGACGGCAGCCTGTACGGAACGGGCTTTGACAACATAAAACCCATTGACCGTCACAGGGATTGTAACGGGTTTTCCGGCCAAGGTGTGTTTTTCGTAATCAACGGGAATCGTGATGACGGCGCTCACCTTTTCGCGCTGATAGAGGTTGAGGGCTTTGGAGTAATCGGTTTCTTCAGCCACGATTTTGAGCGTCGGAAGACTCCGAAAACGCGAGAGGATTTCGCGCGATGCGGGCGTACGGTCTAAGTCCACGACGGCACATTCAATGCCCGTGACCGTCTGGTGCATATAAGGCCATGCGTAAAAAAAACAATAAAGCGCCAGGGCCAAAACGAAAATAATGCAGGTATCGGGCGAAAAAATACCGCGACGGACGCCTTCGAAAATCCGTCCGAGAAGGCCGGTCGGGAGGGGCTCATCGGATGCGGGTTCTTCGCTGGCTTCTTCCTGGGTCCATCGTTTGACGCGCATCGGAAAGGCAATCAAGCCGACTGCAAGAGGAACGAGGATAAAAAGGCTTTGCACGGCAAGAAGCCAAAGCGTGTGGGACGCCGGACTCCCTAAAACCCATTGGGAGGCCTGAACCCTAAAAAACCACGTAAGCGGCAGGAGCTCTCCGAAGACCTGCGCCACGGCATCCATGGAATCTAAGGGGAACGAAAACCCGGTAAACGGAATAATCGGCGCGCAAAAAGCAATGGCGCAGGACATGGCAATGAGCCAGAAAGGCGAGCAAGCGACAAAAGAAAGCGCAAAGGCCGTCATCGAAAGGATAAGGAGCACGCCTCCGAGGAGCCAAATAAGAACGCTGCCGGCAGGGGGGTTTTCACAAAAGCCTGCAAACCATGCCACGTACCCCGTAGCACAAAAACTATAAAAGAGCACCCAGGGAAGGGCTTTGCCGATCAGTTTTAAGCGAACGGACGAAGTCGACTCAAAAACTTGAGTAACTGTTTTTTCTCGCCACTCCCTCGCGAAGACGCCGACCATGGCCAAAATGATGCCGAGCGCAAACACACAGGGTACAAGCGTACTTAAGAGGAACGGTGCGTAGTTAAAGTTCGAGTTTCCCGGCACATAGATATCTGCCGTGAGCGATGAAATCGCCCCTTGAGCGCCCTTAAGGCTTCCGGCAGGCCCGGCCAAATAGGGCGAAAGCATCTCAAAAAGCTTTTGCTTTAACGCACTTTTAATGTCGATTTCAAGTGTCGTTGCAATAGCGTAGTAGCTTTTGGCAAAAGAAAGCTCGATGGCACTTTCCCCGGTTCGGGCCGCCAGGTGTGCGCCCCAATCGGTCGGAATGACTACACCGGCGTACACACGGCCGGCTCGCATGTCTTGGATGGCCTCGCTGACGCTTTTATAGCGCTTAAGATCGACGGACGGAATGGTTTCAAGCGTTGTGACAACTTCGCGGCTTAAGACCGAATTATCCAAATCCACAACGGCAACAGGCATGTTCCGCATGAGTCCTGCCGCAAAAATCGAGGCGAAGATACAAGCAATAATCACGGGCCACAAAAGCCCGGTGACAAGAAGGGCGGGACGCTTAGCGGCCTCACGGACTTCCGTGACTGCAGCGTCGTAAATTTGACGTAGGGCGCTCATAGAGCCGTTAACGCCGCACGATAATGCTCATGCCCGGACGCAGTCCTTCGACGGCTTCGGTCGGGCGAGCGCGCACTTCGAACGTACGCATGTCGTATCCGGTGGATTGTTTCGTCGAGCGCCATGTGGCGTAGTCGGCTCGCGGCGAAATGTAGTAGACCGTAAAGGAGACGTCTTTGCGATTTAATGCCGGAATCTCGGCTTTAAAGACGCCACCCATCTTCACAGCAGCCATTTCGTCCTCGCGGATATTAAAGACGGCCCAACTGTCGCTTAAATCCACAAGGGTCACAAGGGGAAAACCTGCACCGGTTACTTCGCCCGCTTCGAGGACAATCCGAGAAACCTCACCGGAGCGCGGGGCTTTAACCAAGGCCTCGGAGGCTAAACTCGTGACTTCGGCCACGCCTTCGCGGGCTTGTTCGGCTAAGGCTGCCGCTGCGACCTTCTCATCAGCGCGAGCGCCGTTGGCGGCCATATCCCATTGGCTCTTAGCGGCGATGCGTGCATTGACGGCATTTTGAAGGGCGGCACGCGCTTCATCGTGCTTTTGTGCGGAAATCAGACCTTCTTTAAAGAGGGCATTGAGGCGGTCAAAACTCTTTTTCGCGAGTTCCGCTTGAGCCGCAGCACGCTCGTACTGCGCCTCGGCGCTTTTGAGCTGTTCGGCCCGCACACCCTCGTGCACGAGGCGCGACTTGGCATCGGCGGCAGCGCTTTGCGCTTTGACCTGTCCGAGCTTGGCGGTAATTTCCGGAATTTCAATCTCAAGAAGGACGGTATCGCGGACAACCGAGTCGCCCTCGTGAACATTGACTTTGGCAATGCGCCCCGGAATCTTGGACGAAACATTAATGACACGGGCCTCCATCTGCCCCTGAAAAGGCGGAAGCGTCGGGTGAGCGGCTTTCCAAAGACCATACAAGACCAAGGTAACGGCCAAAACGAGAGCCGCAATCAAAAGGGGCTTTAAACGGGATTTGAGAGCAACAGGCATGGCTTACTTCTCAATAAAATTATCGTTATAAGAGAGCGATTCGGTAAAGGTCTCGATGCTGCCGCACACGGCATTGAGCGAGGCCCAGGAAACGACAAACTGATAGGCGCTCACACGCCGGGTGATTTCCGCACCCAAAAGCTTATTACGGGCTTCGTTAACTTCCGTGGATGTGGCAAGGCCTTCGGCAAACGCTCTTTCTCTTAACCGTAAGTTTTCACGGGCCAGTTCAAGCGTCGAGAGCGTCAAGTTGTACTGGTCTTGCGTCTGACGGGTTCTTAGATAGGCCGTCTCGACAGCCTGTTCGATTTGATTGCTTGCCTCGGCAATGCCGGCCGTGGCCTTATCGACTAGGGCGCGTGCCGAAGCAACGCTTTCATTACGATCTTTATTGTCCCAAAGCGTGAATTTGACGCCGATACCGGCCACCCAATCGGGTTCGGTAACCGACAAGTAATGCTTAATTGCGTTTCCTTGTGCAAAGGCATAGACCTGGGGTGCCCAGGCAGCCTTAGCGGCTTTAAGTCCCTGATCGGCCTGATTGCGCTTGGCGCGCACGGCCCGGATCACCGGGCTCATCGCAAAAGCCTTATCTTTCCACGTTTGTAGAGGACCGATGGGGCGAGCCAAAACAAATAGGGGGGTCGTAAGGCGCGTGACTTTGTCTTCCCGCAAAAGTCGCGCCAAATCGCTTTCGGCAATCTTGGTATCGGTTTCGCTGGCAATGAGTTCGCGTGCCGCTTTATCGCGATCAACGGCCACGCTCATCGCCTCGATACGACTGATCGAACCGGTTTGATTCATGCGGTTGGCGCGATTGAGTTCCTCGTTTTGCTCCGAGAGCATCGCCTCACGCAAGTTTTGCACGGAACGGGCAAGTTGGACGCCGAAATACTTTTGCGCTAAGTCGATATCGAGTCGATCTTGTGCCGAGCGTTCGTCTTCGCGTGATTCAGTGACTGAGGCTTCGGATGCGGCAATCTTGGCAGAAATCGCGCCGCCCATGTAAATCGGAAGTTCCACACTCCCAATGAGTCGCGGTCCGTACAAGTCCTGCGAAAACTGCAGCGGTACGGATATCGGTGGAATATGCGGAATTCCGGTGCTGATGGTTTTGGTTCCGAGATCGACATCTTTATTGCCCCAAAGATGCCGAAATTCTGCAGTTACCTTGGGTCCGTGAAGACTTTTAAGACTTTCGGTCGTGTGTTCGCGGTGCGCGGTTTCTGCTCCGCTGATTCGAAGGACATCACTTCGGGAGTGCGCCAGCACGCGAGCCGAAGCAAAATCTAAAGCCGTACTTTGGGAAAACGCGGGCTGAGCAAGTAGGCAGAGAAAACCGCCGGCTGCGACAATCCGTTGAAAACGTAAAGTGAGTGAATTGCTGTTCATTACGGAATCTTACTCGCTTTAATTGGTCTCCTAGACACCCTCGTGCAAAAAAAACTCCTGCATCGGGGATATCAAATTTTACAGCACCGGACAAAACATTCAGGCGCTACTCGTGTAAAATGAGCGCCCTGTCGCTTGATGCCCGGGTGACGAAATTGGTAGACGTAGCGGACTTAAAATCCGCAGCCTTCGGGCGTACGGGTTCAATTCCCGTCCCGGGCACCACGAAGTGCAGCAAGATTCCGTAGCGACACTAACTAAGCCTTGGTTTTTCAAGACTTTTTACTTTTCCTCATAAAACTTGCCGCACTCTGCTGAAACAGAATCATTTACGGCCTTTTTCGCCTCCGTTTTACTGCTCGTTGTTTTTGACAAGATTCACACCATTCATTAAGGATTTTCAGCAAGGTCGGTGTCGAGTCTTTTTTCGAGTGCACGGCACTTCATAACCCAAAACCGTTTTCAATTTTCGGGACTGTACTGAACGTGTCACAACCGATGTACGGCCTTTTTTTCGACCCCCTTGGATTCCGTCGTTCCTAAAATCGTTACCTTCATGCCAAAAACGAGCTAAATATCCGTATAGCACTCATGGTCTCGCTGTGCCAAAATAAGTAGGAGCGTGAGGTAACAATCGCAATTTCTTCCGTAAAAAGGAGAGAAGCATGAGAAGGATTCTCGTCGCAGTATTGACCCTTGCCACGGCTTGTGTCGCAATGGCTGGAGAATGGAATTTCATCACGACAACAGGGAAGGGTAAAGATGTCGAGGCGGTTGCCTATGACCGTGATGCCATTGTCACGTTGGATGAGGGAATCAACGTTTGGTTCGCGTGGGTTAATAGTAATCCTTCGTTAAAGCATGATTTATTGCTCATGTTGGCTCATGTTGACTGCAAACAGAAAAGACTTAAATTTCTCCAACTCACCACTTACTTTCGAGGCAAGCATTTGGAATCAATCCGTAAAGAAGATGCTTGGGATTACGCCATCCCAGGGACCTTGGGAGAAGCTTTGGTTGTTTTTCCTTGTAGAAAAATCGAAGCTGATGTAAATATCAAAACTGGTTCGCTCATGGAGCTGGTCAAAAAAGGGAAAGAGTTACTTAAGGAAGAAACATCTAAGAAAGAAACAAAACTGTAAGGACTATGCTGTTGCGGGCCTAAAAAGCAAACAATAATTTGGAAGGAAAGTGGAAATTCGCCCGAAAGCACCCTCTCGACACACGACATTAGCTTTCACTGAAAACAAACCAAAAATAGCGAATCAGACTGTGAACATCACGGCAACATAGACAATGGATGAGAGCAACCCCTCCGGCATTTTTTTCCTCCTTCTCCTAGTTGCCCTGTATTTTTTCTTTCGGCGACCAAGGGAAAAGCCTCTGCTTTCTTCCTCAGCTAAAAGCATCGGGGAAAGGGGAGAGACCCTCATTTATAGTGTCCTGAGGCCATTGGAAAAACACGGATTTAAGTTCCTCTCGAATCTTTACGTGCCGAGTGGAAATGACAGGCGAGAAACCACGGAAATTGACCTAGTGATGATCGGCCCCTGTGGCGTTTTTATAATTGAAAGTAAAAACTACTCAGGATGGATTTTCGGGAATGAGAGAAATCGCTACTGGACGCAGGTTCTCTACCATGAAAAGCATCGTTTCTATAACCCAATACGTCAAAATCACAGTCACATCCGATGGCTTAAAAAATACATCGGGTACAAAACACCAGTCTATTCTCTAATTGTTTTCTCTGATCGTTGTACCTTCAAAGACATCACTTACGAGTCACCGGAAGTTTCAATCATTCACAGGAACGAGCTTAAAAATACTGTTTCTAGGATAATTCAAAACGCATCAATTCCATGGATTTCGGAAGAACAGGTGCAAGAAATATTCGTCAATCTTTCGCAATTCTTGAATGTACCTGACGTAACAAAACTCAAGCATATGAAAGATGTCAAAAGCGAGCAAAATGCTTGAAACAGAGTGTATATCTATCTGAGAATGTAGCTCAAACGGGGTACAATCTCGTTAAGTGGCAAATTCTTCCAGAAGAGTGAATATTATGACTGCAACAGCATTTGTAAGAGCTCGGGTTAATGAAGAGCTAAAAAACGAAGCCTCCAAAGTGTTGGCCGGGATGGGATTAACTGTTTCCGACGTAGTGCGCATTGCTTTGACTAAGATTGCAAAAGAAAAAGCACTGCCTTTTGACATGAGCGTTCCCAACAGTCTTACAGCAGAAACACTCTCAAAGAGTGCGCATGGGAAGGATGTATTTCGTGCAAAGGATGCTGACGATTTGTTTAAGCAATTGGGCATCTGATGCGTAAATTGGAATACTCCGGGCAGTTTAAGCGCGATGTGAAGCAGGCACAGAAACGCGGTAAAGACATAGATAAACTCAAAGTTTTGTTGAGTCTGCTGATTGACGGAGACACTCTTCCTGCTGTGTATTTGGATCATCCGTTAAAGGGCGCATGGCGAGGGTATCGAGATGCCCATATCGAGCCTGATTGGTTGTTAATCTACAAAGTGACGAATGAATTGTTGCGCTTTGAGCGAACAGGGCGACATTCTGATTTGTTCGAAAACTGAAACCAACAAAAACCCCGGTCGATGCCGGGGCTTATTTTGTAGAGAAGGGGAGCAGTTAAAGCGCTTCCTTGAAGGCCTTACCCGGCTTGAACTTCGGAAGTTTCGCAGCCTTAATTTTGATGGTTTCGCCGGTCTGAGGATTGGGGTCGCGGACAACGACAAATCCGCAATGTCACCGAGAATGGCCCCAACGACCGTACTGTTAGTTCATCCCAATTTCTCGGCAGTGACAAGCCTTACATTCGCCAGGACGGAAAACTATTCTGACAATTAATGGTGATTTCGTCGTAATCCGCAGTTATGGCTTTAGCAGCTTGCTCCGCTTGAGCGCTGTCGAGGAAGGCGCACTGCGCGTAGGTAATGGAAGAACCGATCCTAGCAGCCAAATGCCCTTTGCCGAGCAGAAGTTCCGCTCCTGACTTGTCGAGAGCAATCTTGGAACTTGCCTCCGTTTCAAGTTTCAACGCAAGGCGGTTTCCAAGATTGTCGCGCACTTGCATTGGAAGCACATCCTTGTCTGGGCGCTGCGCAATCGGAACAAGGAAAATACCGGCCGCTCTTACTTTTGTCGCAAGAATCGTCATTTTGGCCGTAAATTCGCGGTTGTAATCCTTGTCTCTCGTCCAGTCGGCAATTTCGTCGTGAAATAGCCACAGAACCGGCAGCATGCTTCTTTTGTGTCCACGGTTGTATTCAAACAGATCTTCAACGGACTCTTCTGCAAAAAGCTTATATCTGCGGTCCATTTCCGCTATAAGCTCATCCATAATCGACAGTGATTCGTTGCTCTCAGTTATAAACGGAGCAGCCCAGTGAGGAAGCTTCTTGAGCGACGCATAGTTAATGCCTTTTTTGGATCGATCATGTAGAGACGCGCCTGCGACGGAGTATTAGTCGCAGCAATGTCGAGAATCATCATGCGAATCAAAACTGATTTGCCGGATCCGGTTCCGCCAGCAACAAGTGTGTGAGGAGCGCCTTGACTGCTCATTGGATCGAGATAAAGAATCGTTCCGTTGAGTTCTTTCAGAGCAATCGCCAGTTGCGTATTAGATCCGTCCGGGTGCCTGTGCAGTTCGCGATTTTTACAGAGCGTCCACATCGGCACGGCTTCTCGAAGATTGCTTTCGATAAACACTCTGAACTCACCTGGAGCCGCCTCAGTGAAATCGGCGTCCAGATTCTGTGGGATTCTGTACTTCGGGCAGACCTTCAATTTCAGTTTTCATCCTCAACAACTGAAGCGGATTGTCTAAGTACGTCAATCAATGCCTCTGTCTCTTTAGGATCCGTAGCCCACGATGTCGCAATGCGTTCAATCACATGATCCGCATCGGTTCGTTCCCAAAAGCCCATGATTACCGACTGCTGCAGTTTTTCGGCCTCAGAGTTTGTTAGGAGTATAAAAATCTGATTCGTCGAGCCGCCGAAGAGGACCTTGTAGCCGTTTTTTATCAGCGCTTCCCGAACACGGTCTGCTTCTTTGTCCGCATGCCGGCCCATCGACATTCCGAGATCATCGGTAAAAAGCGCATCGAACTGTGCCCCGAGGACTTTGCTCTTGGCCATCAAGGCGCCGTATTGTTTAGTGAGCGTAAAGAAATGCGGTACCGTTCCCGCTTTCGGGAATACAACAGCCTCGCCGAAAAGAAGTCCGCACTTTGTGCCGCCTATGTAAAACGCATCACAAAGATGCGCAATATCGGCAAGCGTCACATCGTTGTCTTTTGCAGCGAGTCCGTAAAAAAGGCGCGCACCGTCCAAATAAAGAGCGGCGCCGTGCCGACGACAACATTCGGAAATCGCTGTGAGTTCTTCAAGGCGATAAAGTGTGCCGTATTCGGTAGGCTGCGTCACATACACAGCACCCGGCTGTGGTATGTGGTCGCGATTGCCGTCTTTCTCCCAAGCCTCGAACTCGGCATCAATTTGCTGCGCAGAAAGTTTCCCATCCTTTCCCGGCACTTCCACCACCTTGTGTCCGGAGGCTTCGATTGCTCCGGCCTCATGCGCAGCGATGTGCCCGGTCTTAGCCGCAATCACGGACTGCCAGGGCTTTAATAACGTGCTGAGCACGACTTTATTGACCTGAGTGCCGCCTGAAAGAAAGTAGATTTCCGCTTCACTTGCCCCACAGGCTTGACGGATTTTTGTTCGGGCTGCGTCGCTGATCGCGTCCCCGACGCCGTAACAACCGGTCTTTACGTAATTACACTTTTGTAAGGCCTCAAAAACCTTAGGGTGAGCGCCGTCCAAATAGTCGCAGGAAAAATTAAGCATCAGAGTATCTCCGATAAAAGATGCCGAGAAGTTTAGCAAGAGAGCGGAAAGGCGCACCGTCTTGGGCGGCACTGAGCCGTACGTAGCAAATCCAATTTTTTGCGAAAGAAAGATTCGAACGTCGGAGTATCCGAGAAGAGCCTTTTTCGGACGAAAGGACTTAAGAAGTGTGCATGCGTCTTTCGGTGACGGCTCAATCGCGTCGTCTCTCGTGCCCCCTGTTAAGATGGTCCTAGGGGCAATTTAAATCAATTAGCGGTTGATTCTCAGAAACATATAACGGATGCTTCGGCTCACCGGTTTTGTTCTTTGCAAAACACTTCATGTTGGGAATGCACGCACGAACAACAGCGGAACGATGAAGATAACCCCCATGATTACCCCAAGCAGCAACAACCAACTTCGCAAGTTTGACCATCTCATGCAAACTAGCGTCATTTTCAGGGCCGATAGGATCTGACTCTTTACGTATTAGTGCGGGATCTGTAGATCGTATCGCAAATAAATTTCCGACAAGAATTCCTCCATAGCCCCATTTTTTTGCGAAACCGATGCAACGACGAATCGTCGGGTCATCAGTTTTTTCATCTGCCGTCGAAGGATTCAATCCAATAAACAAAACTTTGGGTTTTTCTTTATCCCACTCTCGAACCAGAGAGTATCGATACTTTCCATCAGAACTGATTTTTGCATCTTGAAACATAACTTCCTCAACTTATTTGTATACAACAGAAAATAAATCTTCTCAGTCTTACAGATTTAAAAAAAACTAATAAAAAAATTGATTGATGCACTTCCTTTATGACTATTTAATTATAGTTACCAAAAAAAAGAAATCACAAATCCCCATATGCAAAATCCACTTTCTTCGCAGCGACAGCCAAGTTTTCCGTAGGAAGCTCTCTTAAAGGCGATATTAAGAACCTAGTTTTGCAGCAGGGCTTCGTCGAGAATTGACGTCGTCCTGTGCCTGACGGTATTTTTTAGCGACAGGCAATGCAAACTTGTCCACGGCGCGCTCTGTCGTTCAGCCTCAATAAGATCCGTAGTTCAGACAGACAGCAAGCACGTTCTTTTCACTATTTTCAACATTTTTTCAAGCCAGTAGAGAAGGCGAAAGGCTTACTCCAAAAGAGAAAGCGTCGAGAGTACGTCTTGTAGAAAAGAACAATATCATTTGACTGTTTTGTCGTTTTCAACGATTCCTCTTTCCTCAATAATGATTCGTCGAGAGCCTCTTTGAAGAAAGGGGCTCGTCCAAAAGGAGAAATACCAAGAGAGGACTATCAAATGACACTCAATATTTGCTTAGCAATTCTTGTAGTAATCGGAGCAATATATGCGTTAATCAAACGCTATGAATCTAGATTGGTACTTTTATGTGCCGGCTTCTTGATGGCCATCATTTCTTTCAAACCAATGATGGCTTTTCAGCAGTTCGATAAATCCATGACAAACGGTGGTTTAATTGTCGCTATCTGTTCAGCGATTGGTTTTGCCGCCGTTATTTCATACACAAAATGCGATGTGCATCTGGTGACGCTTCTAACGCGCCCGTTAAAGAAGCTCGGGTTTTTCCTGTTGCCTGCATCAATGCTCGTAGCCGGATTCATTTCAATTTCCATTCCGACGCTTTCCGGTTTAGGAGCTGCGGTCGGACCGACCATGATTCCCATTTTGTTACGCGCTGGATTTAAACCGGGATGTGCGGCTGCGGCCATTGTCGCGGCCACATATCCTGCATATTTGAATCCCGGACTTTCCCACAACGTCTTCGTCTCGAAACTCGCTAACTGGGATGTGATGACATTTATCGGAACACACGCCTGGGTAACATTAAGTGTTACAGGCATCAGCATCATCGTTGTGATGCTGACGGCATTCCTTCTTCATGACTATGACAAGTCGGCGCTAGACACGGTGGCACAGCAGACAAATACAACGACCGGTGATGTTGAAATTATCCGTCCGAATCTACTGTACGCCCTTGCCCCCTTGGTTCCTGTCATTATCTTGGTTCTGGCTTCCATGTATCTAAAAGGGATGAAAATCTCGGTCGCTACAGCCATGATTATCGGTTCCGCCTATGCATTAATCATCACGAGAAAGGATCCTCAGAAGGCTGTTAAGGAATTCTTTAATGGCATGGGAAACGGATACGGACGAATCCTTGGCATCATCATTGCAGCCGGGGTCTTTGCATCGGGATTGCGTGCCTGCGGTGTTGTTGATTCATTTGTCGCATATCTTACAACAGCCAACGATATTGCAAAAATCGGCGGTGCTGTCGGCCCATATGTGCTTGGGGTCTTGACTGGCTCAGGGGATGCAGCTGCCTTTGCATTTAATGAAGCTGTCACACCCCACGCTCCGCAATTCGGAATGACCATTGACGGCCTCAGTTATTTAGTCAATATGGCTGCCGCAGCAGGTCGAAAGTCCAGTCCTTTGGCAGGAGGCGTCATTCTGTTGGCCGGTATTGCTATGACATCTCCGATTGAGGTTGTAAAACGCACTATCCCGTCCGCTATCTGCATTCTCTTTTTTCTGTATTTCCTCGCATGAGAAAAACCAATTTACGTAAGGGTATTCATAATGAATCAACAAATTATCCGTCGTGGGAAGATAAAAACACCTCCCACTAAAGATGTCATCGACAACATCGTTGCTCCAAACCTAAAGGACGCTATCGGACGGACTTTTTGGGCCTATGTCGATTTAAATCGTGCCCATGTTCTGATGTTGGCTGAGCAGGGGATTATTTCCAAAGAAACAGAAAAAGCCATTTTGAAGGTTAACGAGGAACTTGCCCAAATGGGAGAGCGCCCAACCTTTGAAATTGATCCGAGACGAGAAGATCTGTACTTTAATCTTGAACATTACCTCATTGATCGGGTCGGCCTTCAAGTCGGAGGACAGCAACACACAGCGCGCTCGAGAAACGATATGACCTCGACAGTCACACGTATGGTTGCACGCCGTCTGTACTTTTTAATCTCAGAGCGTTTCCTATCTCTCAGAAGAACTCTTCTGACACTTGCCAAAGCCAATGAAGATGCCGTCATGGCCGGATACACCCACCTTCAACCGTCCGAGCCGATTACATTTGCCCATTACTGCTCGGCAATTCTTGCAGAGATGCAACGTGACTATCGGCGTTTTAGTGCCGTCTACGGTCGGTTAAATCAGTGTCCGCTCGGGGGAACCTCCATGGGCTCAAGCACATGGAACATTGATAGAAAACTGACAAGCCGCCTTCTCGGATTTGATGGTCCGATTGACAACTCCATCGACTGTGTTGCCACACGCGATTACGTTCTGGAATTTATTTCTTCAATGGCTATCGCCGGGAACGCAATCTGCCGTTTCTGTAATGATTTATATCTTTGGGCCACCCCAGATTACGGGTACATTGAAGTCGACGATAGTGTAGCCGTCTGCTCTTCGATCATGCCGCAGAAAAAAAACCCATGGACTTTGGAATTTATTAAAGGAAAGACAGCAAGTCTCGAAGGTGACTTTGTCTCTGCCATGAGTACTATGCGCACAACACCGTACACATATTGCCTTGACTTAAGCGGTGTTGCCGTTTCCAATCTATGGCATGCCGGAGATCAGATGAAATCCGCATTAGAACTATTGCAAGCTACGTTACGCGGATTGAAAGTAAACAAAAGCAGGATGCTTGCGACTGCGCGCGGCAACTACTGCACTGTGACCGAACTTGCCAATACCTTGGTTCGCAAAGACGGAATTTCTTTCCGTGAAGCTCATGAAATAGTGGCCCAAGTTGTTGACTGGATGCTCAGACATGGCAAAAAAGCAAATGACATCACGACCGATGTAATTAACACAATCTCTCAAGAAACCTATGGATTTACTTCTAAGTTAACTCAAAGGGAAGTTGACATAGCACTTGACCCGCTTCTTAATGCTAATTCAAAAACTATCATCGGAGGAACAGCTCCAACTGAAGTGACTCGTCAACTCAGTTCGATTGAAAAAGCGCTGTCCGAAGACGAACAAGAGCACAAAAATCGTCTGGCTGCTCTGAAAGCTGCCAAAGACGCGATGGTAAGTGCCGTACAAAAGGCATTGAATTCATAAAGAAATGTTTTACGGCGGGCAGTTTTCTTCCCGCCGAGTGCTCTTTTTAAAGGTAGGGAAAGACTATGAAAAAAATTTTTCTGGGGATTGCCGTTTCTGTTCTGTGTCTGTCCGGCACTGTTTGGGGCAAAAACCTTCCTAATGTAAAGATTCTGGCAGTCGGAGGAACAATCGCCGGTGTTGCCTCAACCCAAGAGCAGTCAACATCTTACAAGGCAGGACAGTTGACGGTTCAAACGCTCATTGAATCAGTTCCCGCAATGAATAAGCTCGCACGGATTACCGGAGAACAGTATTGCAACATCGGATCAGGCAATCTGACGGATAACGATATTCTCGGCTTAGCCAAGCGGGTCGATTCAGTTTTAAAAGCGCCGGAGACCGACGCAGTTGTAATAACGCACGGAACGGATACGTTGGAAGAAACCGCTTGGTTACTTAATCTGACCGTGCACTCGGACAAGCCCATCGTTCTCGTCGGTGCAATGCGTCCCGCAACAGCAATCAGTGCGGATGGCCCTGCTAACCTATTAAATGCCGTTCGTTGCGCCGCCTCCGAAGAAGCAATCGGGCAGGGGGCTCTCATTGTGATGAACGAAGAGATTCACAATGCTCGCGATGTCACCAAAACAGATACAACACTCGTTTCGGCCTTTCAGTCTCCGACATTGGGCGCTGTCGGTCGGATTGCAGCCGGATCCCCCGTTTTCTTTAAAAAAACTTTGCGCAAACACACAGCAGATAGTGAGTTTGATTTAAGTCGGATTAAAGAACTCCCTAAAGTTGCAATCGTGTACTGCCACGTGGGTGAGGACGCCACGATGGCCCGAGCAGCCGTTGCCTCGGGTGCAAAAGGTATTATTGTCGCCGGAACAGGGAATGGAACTGTCAGCAAACACATCTTCCCGACAATGGAAGAAGCGGTTAAAAACGGAGTGCCCGTTGTTCGATCCTCTCGTGTTCCCGGAGGATGCGTCACAACAAGCAAACCGAGTTGGGATGCCGCCGGCTTCGTTCGTGCCGGAACGCTTAATCCGCAGAAAGCGAGAATCCTTCTTCAATTGGCTCTGACAAAGACATCCGACGGCAACGAAATCCAGAAAATCTTTGACCGGTATTGATATTTTTTTATGCAAAGCTGACACTTTCCGAAAGGAAGTGTCAGCTATTTTTACGTCTATGACTCTTATAAAAAAACGCTGGTATCTTCTTGTAATTGCCTGCTTAATTAACATTGCTGCCGGTTCTATTTATGCCTGGAGTGTTTTCTCGCCAGCCAAAGCAGCGCAGATGTCACAAACTCTCGGCACGACGGTTACTGCAGGAGAATTATCTATTATCTTCAGCGTAGCCAATGCCATGTGCCCTGTGACGATGATTTTCGGAGGTCTCATCATCGACCGTATCGGTCCGAAACTTGTGACCGTTGCCGGAGGCATCTTAATTGCGCTCGGACTTTTCGGCGCAGGATTATCCACAACCATAACGGAACTAATCTTTACTTATGGAATCCTTTTTGGTCTGGGCATTGGACTAGTTTACGGTGCCGTTATCAGTAACACGATTAAATTTTTTCCTGACCACAGAGGACTTGTCGCCGGACTGACGACTGCCTCCTACAGCATTTGTGCCTTTTTCCTTCCCCCGATTGCAACGGCCTTGATTGCCAACGTCGGTATTGTTTCCGCATTTGAAATATTTGCACTTGCCTTGGGCGGAGTGATTGTATTAGGGGGCTTTTTAAGTATGAAATGTCCTGAAAACTTTCAAGTTTCTGGCTTCGCTTTTAAATCGTCAACCCGCTATCACTCGTCCAGAGAGTTTTCTTGGCGACAGATGTTGAAGACCCCGACTTTTTACTGCATGTTCGGCTTTATGATATGCGGCTCTCTAGCCGGAATGATGATTGGATCTCAGGCTACAAGTATCGCCTCCGAAAAGATTGGATTGATCGGTCAAGCAGCAGCGCTTTCCGTTTCAATCTTTGCCTTGTTTAATACGTTCGGGAGAGTAATTGCCGGATTCATATCGGATTGGATCGGGCGTTTTCCGACAATACTGGCCGCATCGGGGTTAAGTGTTATCGGGCTTTTGCTTCTCTTGATTGCCGATTCGACTTGTTCGAGTCTTTTTTATGCTTCCATGCTGATTCTCGGAGGGGCTATGGGTGGGTTTATGGGCATTTATCCTGCTTTCACCGCTGACGAATTCGGAACGGTCAATAACTCAACGAACTACGGATTTATGTTCTGTGCCTGCTCGATTTCCGGATTCCTCGGATCCGGAGTCGTCAATTATTTAAAGGGGGTCTCTAACGGGTATGAGCTCCCCATTCAAGGTGCTGTTTGTGTAACTCTCTTGGGCTTCGGCTTCGCTTGGTTATACTGGAGGTTTTGTAGGACTAACTGAATTTACGAGGAAGCTATGCAACGGCACTTTGACATTCGAGCTTGGCAACTTTTTGTCGAAATCGCAAGAAAGGGCTCCATGAGTGCAGCAGCTGAAGCTCTTTTGTGGGATTTGGCAAATGTTTCCCGCACGATTGCCTCCTTGGAGGAGTCTATCGGACAAGAACTTTTCCACCGAGAATCTCCAATACGTCTGACCGAATTCGGGAAGTCTGTTTTCCATGATGTCGAACAAATGCTGTTAATGCATGACAACATCGTGCTCAGTGCTTCGACAGACAAGTCCGGTCTAACCGGTCAAATTCGATGCGGGCTACCACCGGCTTTTTTTGATCGACTTCTTCTGAGACATTTTATTGCCTTTAATAAACAATATCCTGAAATTCGCATTAAAACAATTGATTACCGACGCAATCCTCCGGTTGACTTCCTCGCAGACGGAGAAAAACTTGATTTGATTATTTGCTTCGGACCCGATTTGTCGCTTGATAACGATTTGCAGTTTTGGCTCGGAGATTGTATGCGGGTGCCCTTAGCTTCCCCGGAATACCTTAAGACCTATGGACAACCGGAGAAAATTGCAGATTTAAAGAATCATGTTTTATTGCTTTTGGATGAAATCCATGTTCACACCGGCGGCTACCTCATTAAAACCGGTGAACACGATGTTATTTCCAAATTCGGAGACAGAATTGAATTTTCCTCCCCCTCCAGTTTGAAGCAAGCAGCACTTCTCGGTGCAGGCATTCACTACGGCGCACCGAGCATTTATTGTTACCATGAAATAGAGCGCGGGGAACTAGTTGTACTTCCGAATCTTTGGGTCTTCCCGCCGCAACGATACTATGCTTTTTTAAATCCGAATTCTCGCGACATTCGCCGTGTTCGTTTCTTTTGCGACTACATAGTACGGGCAATGCGTAAGGAATTCTCGCTTTGCAAAGATGTCTTGCAAGCGAAGCTATTTCCCGATTATTAAAAAGCATCATCCCAAAGGAAATAGCTTGTACCACGTTCTTTTCTACCCTAAGAATTGCCAAGGATTTAAAAACCGAATCTGCACTGTTTCACGACAACCCGTCCTGCCGCTCAAACCTTCGCGCTAAGATAGGTACCCACAAACAGTAAGACACCATGGTCCTCACCGCCGTACAACAGGGAAAATACTCGGTTCGTATCATCACGGACAAGAGCGTGTACTACACAACCGGCATCCTTCAGGGCTACACCGACACCAACGTCTCCGTTAAAAACACGAAAAATCCACCGCGATTCGGATTTGCAACGAAAAAGGGACAACAGTGCGCGTTGTCAACTCTCAGCACTAACGCTAAGTTAAACCGTTTGACTGCTTGATGAGGACACTGTTTCGAGTTTTGTAAGAGCATCTCCGAAATGCCGACCGAATCATTTTTTCAGTGTATTCGGTTAAATACTGTTTCCGTCTGTTGCTTACGGAGTTTTTCTGTCGGTAATTGAGCAAAATGCGTGTATTGATTCCAACGCATTCATGGGGATGGTTGTCATGCAAAAAAATCGTTTTCTTCTTCCTGCTTTTTTAGCCGTTGCCGCCTTTTCAGCCACTGCCGGTCTTCCTGCAGCAATGACACCGGGCAAGGCTGGAACCCTTGTCAGTCTTTCGGCTGAGGCCACGATTTCGCAAGCCAACGATCAAGCAACGATGACGCTTTATTGCACGCAAACCGGGAAAGATGCCGCAGCCATCACGCGTTCGGTTCTTGAGACTACAGAAAAAGGTCTTGCGGCGTTAAAGGCCTTAAATATCCCGAACGCCAAATTTAAAACCACAGAGCTTTCCTCTTGGCCGCAGTACGTCACACCCAAGAAAGGGGAGGCGGCCGTCATCGGCGGCTGGCAAGTCCGTCAATCTTTAAATGTTACGGTCAAGGATGCTCCCGAAGCGGCACGTATCATTGAAGCGGCTCAGCCTTACTTTGCCTTTGACGGGATTTCCTTTTCGCTTTCTCAAAAAGCGCGTCAAGCCGTCCAGACTTCACTTATTGACGAGGCGATGACGCACCTCGGGGAACGCGCCACGCAAGTGGCAAAATCCATGGGCAAAAACGCCTCGGACGTCAAAATTGAATCAATTGACTTGGGACAAACCGGGTATCCGGCGGTCCGTATGATGCGCGCGGCTAAGGCAGCCACATTCGATGCCATGGAAAACGCCGTCCTGCCGACGCTTGAAGCCGGAGAGTCGACCGTCACTCTCACGGTCAACGCTCAGGTGCGTATTAAGTAAAAAGTCGCCGGGCCCCTTACTTTTTCTCAGCCGACTCGATTTTTTTCCGGAAAGGACTTGTCGGGGGCTCGATGCAGCGATCGACAGCCAAGTAATCGGCCAATTCCGCATCCCCCGCTTTCCGAGCCGCATCGGCCGGGCTTTGCCCCTGAACGTTACATAAATCGCGGTAGGCTCCGGCGCGAAGGAGCATCATCACGGTCTTACGATACATGCCGCGAGCCGCCATATAAAGGGGCGTTACGCCGGCATCGGTTCTGGCATTGACGTCGCCCCCCTTAGAAAGAAGGTAACTCACGATTGCATCGTGCCCGTTTGTGGCAGCGTAGTGAAGAGCCGACCAGCCGATGGTTTTATTAATCGATGCGCCTTTTTCCACGAGGGTTTTCGTCAAATCCTCGTTACCGGAGAAAGCCGCGAGCATAAGAGCCGTTTCCCCGTAGTCGCTACTCATGTTTAAATCAAGGTTCGGCTGCTTTAAAAGGTATTCCACGAGGTCGATATTCCCGAGGCGAATCGCCCGAACCAAAGCCGGGTCGCCTTCGCGAACCATCTGATTGGGATTGACGCCGGCGGCAACGAGCCTTTCAAGAACCGAAAGGCGGTCGTGTTCGACGGCATCGGAAAACTCAATTTGCGCATCGGTTAGCACGCGCACGTGACCGAGTGAAGTCTTGGCAAAAGACGCGCCCGCGACAAAAAGAGCCGCCGCGCAAAAAAGAACAACCTTTCCTTTCAAACACTTTTTTAAACGCATTTATTTCTCCAGACGGAAAAACCGCAAGGCATTGGCTGTTGTGATGTCTGAGACCGTCTCAAGGTCTTTTTCGTAAAGTAAAGCCAAACACTCGGCAATTTTGACCACAAAGGCCGATTCGTTGCGCTTCCCGCGATAGGGAACAGGCGCCATATAGGGGCAATCGGTTTCAATCATGAGGTGCTCAAGCGAAAGCGCACCGGCCACGTCGCGCAGGGCGCCCGCAGATTTAAAGGTGATTACCCCGGTAAACGAAATCATGCCCCCGGCATCGATGGCGGAAAATGCCGTTACTTTGTCGCCGGCAAAGCAGTGCATCACAAAGCCCACGTCCCCGGCATTCTCTTCTTTTAAGATGGTAACGGCTTCTTTTTCCGCTTCGCGCGCATGCACGACAAGAGGTTTTTTAAGGATCTTAGCCGCCCTGATATGCATCCGAAACCGTTCTTTTTGCCAGGTTAAATCCCCGTGGCACCAGTGAAAATCCAAACCCGTCTCTCCGACGGCAACGATTTCCGGCGCCGAGCAGATTTCACAAATCTCCTTAACACTGGTCTCGGTCGCATTCTCATACTCAGGGTGCAGCGCCCAGGCGCCATACAAAAACCCGGGATTGGTACGCACAAGGTCTTTGATGCCGTCGATTTCCGATCGGTCGCACCCTAAAACAAGGGCCCCGACAAGGCCCGCTTGATGCATGCGTTCAATGACACAAGCGCGATCGGCATCGAACTCCTTGGCATTGATGTGCGAGTGAGAATCAAATAGGCGCGGCATACTTCATTTTTAAAGAGGACGGACAACCAGCTTTAAAGAGCCGTCGGAATTAACTTGTGCCCACCCGTAGCGAGAGGGAGATTCGTCTGTTTCTTCCTTCCAATCGGGAAGCACGAGGCGCGGGACGGGCCCTTCCTCATACAAAGCAGGCTTGTGCGTGTGCCCGTGGACAATAGCGTCACACTTTTCTTTTTCAGCATCGGCTAGGAAAGACTCTTTCACGACGTCCATCTGTTCGGGTGTTCGCTGTGTCTTATGGCGCTTAGAAAGGCTTCTTGCCCGAAGCGCCCAAATAAGGCGCATCGGGAGGGTCATCGAAAGGGCCTGTCGCTGAAAGGCTTCCGAGCGCACCCGCGCCCGAAACGCCTGATAGTCCGCATCGAGCGTACACCACTCATCGCCGTGGGCAAGGAGGATACGCTTTCCTTGATACGTGACAACCGTGGGGCTGGCGATTAACGCGGCCCCCGTGCGCCGCGCAAACTCAACGCCGAGTAGGACATCGCGATTTCCGGGCATCACGTAAAGCTTTCTTCCCGTATCGGTAAAGCGCTTTAAGGCATTAATCACCGGAAAGGCAACAAAAAGCGCCTCATCGCCGATCCAAAATTCAAAGAGGTCCCCGAGAATAAAAAGCTCGTTAAACCCGAGCGCCTCTTGCGACAAAAACGCGAGAAATCGCCGTGCTATACGCCTTTTACGCCACGAAAGGTGAATGTCGGCAATAAACACGGGATTGACGAGCGGCTCGACTGATCGAGTCGCCGCATCGCGCGGAAGAGGGAGGGTGGGCCTCATAACGCCTTAGGAATCTGCGAGAATCTCGGCTTTTTCAATCACCACGTCGTCATTGGGAACGTCATCGTACCAACCGACGCGTCCCGTGTGCATTTGCGCAATGGCATCGACGACATCAAAACCGGCGACAACGCGCCCGAAGACGGCGTACCCGTAGCCGCGAGAGTCAGGACGGGTGAAATTTAAAAAGCCGTTATCGGCAACGTTAATGAAAAACTGGCACGTTGCGGAATGAGGATCGTTCGTACGGGCCATGGCAATGGTGTATTTGTCATTAGCCAGACCGTTGGCCGCCTCATTGGTAATGGGAGCCTTAACGCCCTCTTGTTGCTTAAGGCCGCGCAAAAAACCGCCTCCTTGGATCATAAAGCCCTTGATAACGCGATGAAAAATCGTCCCGTTGTAAAAGCCCGAGGTAACGTACCCTTCAAAGTTTTTGCAAGTTACGGGCGCTTTTTCCGGATTAAGTTCAATATCAATTACGCCTTTATTGGTCGTCAAACGAATCATTTTGCTTTCCTTGTCGTATCGATGATGCGGACCGATTTAATGAGAACGGGCGTTACGGGAACATCCGAGTAAAACCCGCGCTTTCCGGTGCGAACGAGCGAAATCTTATCGACAACGTCCATCCCGCGAGTTACGCGTCCGAAGACGGCGTATCCCCAGCCGTCCCGGCTTTTATCCGCATCCAAAAAATCGTTATTGCTTGTGTTAATGAAAAATTGGCTCGTAGCCGAATGGGGCTCGCTCGTGCGGGCCATGGCAACGGTTCCGCGGCGATTCGATTCGGTCCCGCGGGCCTCGTTGACAATCTTCGCAGCGGTCTTTTTTTGCGTCATATCGCTTGTAAAACCGCCCCCTTGAATCATGAAGCCTTCGATGACGCGATGAAAAATCGTCCCGTCATAAAAGCCGCTTTCGGCATAGTCCGTAAAGTTTTTGACCGTTACAGGAGCGCGCGTTGAATCGAGGCGCACTTCAATCGTTCCCATCGATGTTTCGATGATTGCCGTCGTCGGAGCCGGGGCGCAAAGCGGTGCTTCAAAAGGCGTCAAAGCAAAACCGGCAAATGCGGCAAGGGTGATTAGGGCCGGGCGTAAACGCATCTTCATACCATTAATCCTTCAAAAGTTCTTCTAAAGCCGTCAGGCGCCGCGCGGCCGAGCGAGAGCCGCCCTTGGCGGCCGTTTTCAAGGCTTGAGCGGCCTCGGCTAAATAGACATTGGCGAGGTTTTCCCGCGCCGTCGTATAGCCCGGGCGTAGTGCTAAGGCCTGCGTTAAAAGTTCTTCGGCTCGTTTGTAGTCGCCCCGATTGCTCGCGTAGCGCGCGAGGTTGTTATACGCCTCGGGGATTTCCGGGAAAGTCTTAATGAAGGACTCAAGTTCCTTTTGCGCCAAATCCAGCCGTCCTTCGGCTTCATAAAGAACGCTTTTTTGGAACTTTAATTGCGCGGAAATCGGGTTTTGTTCCAGCCCTTCGTTGATGTACTCTAAGGCCGTGTCGAACTTTTTCTCACGGATTAAGCGCTCGACGGCCGAAGGAATCTGATCGGGTGACAATTTGACGGACGGGTTATCTAAGTCAACGGCCGCATAGGTCGTCGGCACAAGGGCCGATGCAAGGACCAACGCCGAAAAAAGGGTAAGAAAAGGTCGTTTCATAGAATAGAAAAGTCCCGAGAATTTCGAACACAATGGGGTAAACCTGTTTATACTGAATCGCCATTTTAATGACGGACGTACCCGATTCGGGTACCCGGTCGCATTTTTTAACGAATCTACTATGTCTTTATCCATCTATTCGACTCTCTCGAAAAAAACCGAAGTCTTCAACCCCCTTCACCCCGGCAGAATCGGTATGTATGTGTGCGGTGTGACGGTTTACGACTTAACGCACATCGGACACGGGCGCACGTTCGTGGCTTTTGACGTCGTGCGGCGCTGGCTTGAGGCCTCGGGGTACGATGTCACCTTTGTGCGTAACGTCACCGACGTGGACGACAAAATCATCCGCCGGGCAGCCGAGCGGGGGATTTCCACGACGGAACTGACGGAGACGTACACCAAGGCCATGCAGGAAGATATGCTTGCCTTAGGGTGCTTAGCTCCCACCTACGAGCCGCGTGCCACGCAATTTATCCCCCAGATGCTTAACCTGATTCAAACTCTGGAAGAAAAGGGCCTTGCGTATCAAGCCACGGACGGGGACGTTGACTACGCCGTGCGCAAATTTAAGGACTATGGGAAACTTTCGGGCAAAAGCATCGATGATTTGCGCTCGGGCGCACGCGTAGGCGTTACCGACACCAAGCGGGATCCCCTTGATTTTGTCCTTTGGAAGCACGCAAAACCCGGCGAGCCCCACTGGTCCTCCAAGTGGGGCGAGGGGAGACCGGGTTGGCACATCGAGTGCTCGGCCATGAGTTGCTACTACCTCGGGGAACACTTTGACATTCACGGGGGCGGCCCGGATTTGATCTTCCCGCACCACGAAAATGAAATTGCCCAAAGCGAAGGGGCGCACGGGCCGGGCTTTGCCAATATCTGGATGCACTCGGGACCCTTGCGTGTTCGCAGTGCCGACGGCAGCGAAGAAAAAATGAGTAAGTCGCTCGGAAACTTCTGGACGATCCGCGATGCCTTAAAGGAAACCAACGGCAAGTACGGCGAGGGGAACGGCAACGAGACGCTGCGCTTTTTCTTACTTCGCAGTCACTACAGAAGCCCGATTAGCTTTAATCCGGGCCTTATCGAAGATGCCCATAAGGGATTAACGCGCCTTTACAGTGCTTTGAACGAAACACCGGCTCGTGACGGAGCTCCGATTGATTGGAACGAGCCTTTTGCCGCCCGCTTTAAGGCGGCGATGGACGATGACTTTAATACCCCGCAGGCCGTGGGCGTGCTCTTTGAGCTTGCCGCTGAAGTCAATCGCACCAAGGATACGGCGCTTTCTTCCGAACTGTTGTCTCTCGGGAAGGTTTTTAACATTCTCACGAAAGACCCCGCGACGTTCATTAAGGGCGCCACGACGGGCTTAAATGAAGCGGCCATTGAAGAAAAAATCGCCGAGCGTGCCGCTGCCAAAGCCGCGAAAGACTGGGCTAAGGCCGATGCCATCCGCAAGGAACTCACGGACGCCGGTATCGTTCTGGAAGACAGGGCGGGAGTGACGACGTGGAGACGCGCCTGACGGTCGTTTCTTGGTGGGAGGACGCTCTTGACCACTTAAAGAGCGACTCCGCCTTAGCCCCCTTGATTGAAAAGTCTCGGGGCGACGGTCTTATGCCGTGCACGGATTTATTTACCGCCATGGTGCGGGCCGTCTGCGGTCAACAAGTCAGTAACGCCGCGGCCCTTAAGGCCAAAGACCGCGTTTTAAAAGCCGCCGAAGAGGCGAGCCCCGGAAACTACCCCTTAGGCATTCACACGCTCGGCCTTGAGGGCTTAAAAGGGCTCGGCCTTTCGGGCGCCAAACAAAGCGCGCTTTGGAATCTTGCCCAAGGGGCTTTAACAGGGACCCTCACGCACGAGGCGCTAAGTTCCTTAACCGATGACGAGGTTCTTGCACGCCTGACGGCCATTAAAGGCGTCGGCCCTTGGACGGCGCACATGATTTTAATTTTCGGGCTTAATCGCCCCGATGTCTTTCCCGTCGGCGACTACGGTCTAAGAGCAGCGGGACTTAAAGTTTTCGGCAATCTCGATACAATGTTAAGCGTGAGCACTGCGTGGCGCCCGTACCGTACGGCCGCCACGTGGCTCCTTTGGCGTGACCGCACGGGATTTGCCGTGCGTTACTGAAGACAACGAGGGCGTTTAGGGCGATGGTAAAAAAGATTTCCTATTTTGATTTTGAGGAAGATTTAGAGGTCATCCACAATAAAATCGAAGAGCTCGAACTTGATACTTCGATTAGTGACACCGACCGCGCCTCACGCCTTTCTCAACTCAAACGCAGTTACGCCAAACGCCTCTCGGAGATTTACTCGAACCTGACGGATTGGCAGATTACGCAGCTCGCGCGCCACCCGGCGCGTCCCTATACGCTTGACTATATTCAGGCGATTTTCAGCGACTTTACGGAACTACACGGTGATCGAATGTTTGCCGACGATGCCTCGATTGTGGCGGGTTTGGCGCACCTCGGGAAACACGCCGTTGCCGTCATCGGCCATCAAAAAGGGCGCGATACCAAAGAGCGCACCAAGCGCAACTTCGGCATGACTAAGCCCGAAGGGTTTCGCAAAGCGCTTCGCATCATGAAGCTTGCCGAAAGATTCGGGCTACCCGTGATTACCTTTGTCGATACCCCCGGGGCCTGTCCCGGCATCGATGCCGAAGAGCGCAATCAGGCCGAAGCCATCGGACGTTCGATTTTCGAATTAACCCACCTAAAAGTTCCCGTCATCAGTGTGATTATCGGGGAAGGGGGCTCGGGAGGAGCCCTTGCGCTTGCTGTGGCCGACACGGTGATGATTCTCCAGTACGCCGTCTACTCGGTTATCAGCCCCGAAGGCTGCGCCTCGATTCTCTGGAAAGACGCCGGCAAGGCCCCGGAAGCGGCCGAATCCCTTTCGCTCACGGCGACCAAACTTTTTAATCTCGGCCTTGTCGATAAGATTATTTCCGAACCTCTCGGAGGAGCGCACAGAGATCCGGCCTTGATGGCCTTAACGCTTCGAAAAGCCCTTGCCGACCAATTGGGCGCTCTTTTGACGTTTTCAACCGACGATTTGCTGGCGCGTCGAAGCACGCGCCTTTCGCTTTACGGCAAATACCTCGAAGAAAAAGGCGTGATTTCCACGCAAGTGGTTACAAATAAGGCCCCGGAAGCGCCGAAGGAAGAGGCAAAACCCCTTAAAGAGGAACCGGTAGCGCCCAAGGAAGAGAAAAAGGTCAAGCCTCGGAAAGCCGCCGCCAAAAATGCCGCTCCGAAGAAAAAGGCGTCAAAGGCAACCCAGGCCTCCGCGGAAAAGAGCACCGGTAAAAAGCGCACCGGCACCCGAAAAGCGAAGAAAGCTGAGGCGTCATGAAAAAAGAGGGGAAAGCCACCTACGCTCGGGGTGCGGCTAAAAAGACCCTGACGGAGGCCTTTATGGCCTCGGTGCGCGCTGTGGCACAAGCGCGAACGAAAGGGAAGGCGAACGAATTTACCCTTTCTACCGTAAGTCCCGTGCGCCTCGTGATAGCCTACTCGGGCGGACGCGATTCGGCCGCGCTCCTTACAATTGCCGCCGCCTCACTAAAGCAAACACGCCAAAGTGAGATTTCTTCGATTACGGCTGTCTATATCAACCACGGGCTTTCGGAAAATGCAGACGAGTGGGGTAAGCTTTGCGCCGAGCAATGTAAGAAACTTGCGATTCCTTTTGAAGAAGTCTGCGTCTTTGTCTCTCGGGCTTCCCGACAAGGGTTAGAGGCTGCGGCACGCGAGGCGCGGTACCGGGCACTTTACAAAAAGGCCGTGGAACTAAAGGCTGATGCCGTCATGACGGCTCACCACTTAGACGATCAGCTCGAAACGTTTTTGATTTCCTGGATGCGGGGATCGGGTCTTGAGGGTCTTTCGTCCTTGCCGCCCATGCGGGTCCTAGCGTTCGGAAAAGGCGAGCCCGTAATGCTTGCGCGGCCTTTTTTACAAATCGAGCGGGAAGCGATTAATGCCTACGTCAAATCGCAGCACCTCAGTTTTGTCGAAGACGAGAGCAACACCGATACGAGGTACTTAAGAAACCTCATTCGGAACAAGGTGTTTCCCGTTCTCGCCGAGGCGCGCGAAGGCTGGAAGGAAGCGGCCGACCGATCGATTCAAAATATCTCCGCTGCATCGGACATTCTCAAGGACTTAGCCCTTGAAGATACACGACTTTGTTTAAATGCAAGTGATAACTCACTTTCAATTAAAGCCCTGCGGAACCTTACCAAAGAGCGTCAGGCACTGGTCGTACGCACGTGGCTCAAACACAACAAGATGCGCTATCCGAGCAAGGCCAAACTCACCGAAACACTGCGTCAGATTTTCGAGTCGGATACGGACACCAAACTCGCTATCCGCTTTGAAGGAAAAGAGCTGCGGCGCTGGGGCATGAAACTCATTTTGACGGACGCCGTCGGTAAGCGTCCGATTGCGGCCCTCGATCAAGACTTTGTCTGGAAAGGGGAGGCGTCGGTAAGTTTCCCTGCCTGGGGCGGGTCGCTTGGTTTTATCCCGTGTCAAGAGGGGGAAGAAGGCTTTGATGTCGATGCCCTTAAAGCGGGGCCCCTTCACCTGCGCGCGCGTCGCGGGGGAGAAAAGCTCAAACTTTACGCCTTGCGCCCGAGTCGCAACCTCAAGCACCTCTATCAGGCTGCGAAGATTCCGCCCTTTGAACGCGTGAAATTACCGCTTCTTTGGCTTAATGACACGCTCATTTTTGCCGCCGGTCTCGGGAGCGATATAAGACATTTTGCTGAGACCGATTTGGTACACAATCGCGTTCGCTTAGTTTGGGTACCCCATAAAAACTTGCTCGATTAAGTAACTTTCTGAAACAATTTGCCCCGTGGCCCTGATTCGTGAAAGGTTTCCGGGTTCGTCCTTAATTCTTTTTTTGATGAAAGGAGGAAACCTATGCACGATTTAACTGCATTTGTTTCTAACTTAAACAGTGTTCTTTGGGGGCCGTTCTGCCTGATTCCCTTGCTTGTCGGCACCGGCATTTATTTTTCCTTTAAGTTGCGCTTCGTGCAGGTTCGCCGTTTCGGTCGAG
>OCHN01000111.1_pt1 | contig 85288 bp, 74 predicted proteins | sample 1538911 | NCBI WGS metagenome assembly OCHN01 (sample SAMN04571736, study PRJEB22368) | human gut metagenome | biome: human gut; material: stool | host: Homo sapiens | place: Luxembourg | collected 2013-01-11 | reverse complement strand
CTGAATTTCAGCCGTTCTTCGCGTTTCTTTCCATTATTCAAAACTTTTCATTAGGTTTGGTGGTCATAAGGCGGTACAGCTCCGTATCTTTCGGAAACTGATTTTTGAAGGGCACCAGTGCGCCGCCGTAGCGCAAAAGGCCGCAGCCTGCCGGGGCGTTGGTGATATAGCCGGTCTGCTCCGGGGAAATGTTCAAAAGTGCTGCCAGTTTCTCCCGGTCGCTGGGAGCCTGATTGAGCAGGATCAGCATTTCGGAATTCGACAGCATAGTGCTGGCCTGAACGGAATCCAGCAGATACTCCACATTCTGCGTAATGGCGGTGGGATAGGCACCGCGTTTACGGAAGCGACGCCATGCGGAATCAAAGAAATCCGCGCTGTACGGATTCTGAAAGACCACATGAAATTCGTCGATGAACAGGTGCGTCCGCTTGCCTTTGCGCCAGTTTTCCGTCACGCGGTTGAGCATAGCGTCGGTGATAATCAGAAGCCCCATGGTTTTGAGCTGACGCCCCAGATCCATAATGTCATAGATAACGATGCGGTTTTGGGTGTCCACATTGGTTTCATGGGCAAAGGCATCCAGGCTGCCGGTGGTGAACAGCTCCAGCGCCAGCGCCAGATCGCGGGCTTCTTCCTCCGGCTGTGCCAGCAGCTTTTCCCGGAGAACACGAAGCGTCGGGACAGGGCCGCCGCGCTTATAGGCCGCATACACGGCGTCTACGCACCGGTCGATGATGCTCTTTTGCAAGGGGCCGATGCCGCCGCGGTCAAGCTGTTCAAACAGGGACAGGATAAACTCGGATTTATCTACTACCGGGTTGCCGCCATCGCCGTAGCCCTCCACCATGTCCATGGCGTTGATATGGTCGGGGCTGCCCGCCGCAATGCGGATGACCTCACCGCCCAGCGCCTGACCCAGCGCATAATACTCGCACTCGGGATCACAGATCAAAATATCATCCTTCGTGGCCAGCGCCAGAAAGACGATCAGCTCCTTTGCCGAAAAAGATTTGCCGCTGCCGGGTACGCCGGTAATGATGGTGGATTGGTTGAGCAGATTTGCACGGTTGCACAGCAGCAGATTGCCGGAGATGGCGTTCTCACCGTAATAAATGCCGCCTGGCTCCATGATCTCCTGCACACGGAACGGCATCAGCGCCGCCAGCGCTTCCGAGGTGAAGGTGCGCAGAATATCAATTTTCCGCACGCCAATGGGCAGTGCTGTGTTCAGGCCGTCCATCTGCTGAAATCGCAGCGTGGCCATTTGGCACATCCGCTGTGTGGCAGAGGTGAGGATGTAGTCGGTGTCAGCGTCCAGCTGCTGCTTGCTGTCCGCCGTATGCACCAGCGTCACCATGCCCAGAAGCATCCGCTGGTCACGGGAGGTGAGGTCGTCAAGAAATTCCTTCATCTCCGCCCGCTGCTTTTCCATGTCGTAGGGGATCGTGCCGGAGAAATTGTTGTTTTGCTGCTGCTTGCGTAAAAAGTCCACGATGTTTCTCTCTACGCCGAGCAGACGGCTTTCTCCGTCGCGGATCGCCTCGTCCATGGGGATCGGTACCACATCAATAGATAGGATCATCGGCCGGTCAATACCGGACAGCTCCGAGAGAATATCGTCCCGCAGATAGGCGGCGTAATCCTTGAGGAACAGCACACGGCCGTAACGGTCGCCCATGCGGAAACAGTCCCGGTCAAATTCAAAGCTGTCCGGACAGATGTAGTCCTTAAAGCTGTGACCCAGCTTCATGGACAGCTTTGGGTCGAAATGAAAGTCCGCTTCCTCGCCGTGACGGAAAAAGCCGTGCAGAATGCGCAGCCGATCCATCATATCCAGCTCCGTGCAGCGCGAGCCGAGGCGGGAGAGCGCCAGCGTATACTCTGAACCGGTGCGGGCGAAATAGCTTTCGGCCTCCTTATAGCTTTTGCGTGTGATCGTCACCGTGATATACAGGTCGCGGATCATACCGCTGGCGTGGGATGCTTTTTCCAGCAGCATATCGTTATATTCCTTGCGGTAATGGTCGCGGCCGTCGTTTTCATAGGGGATCATGATGTATTCCTCAAAATCACGGCGGTTGAGCTTTCGGGTGACGATGCTCAACTTGGTGTCGGCATTACTGTCGCAGAGGTTCAGCAGGGCGCTGTACCCCAGCAGCATGGATTTCTGATCTTCCTCGCCGGCCAGCGCGTAGTTGATGTCGGAAAACTGCCAGGTGCGGCTATAGCGGTTCTGCCCCACAAGCAAAATACCGCTTTTCCAGACCGTGCGGATGGGGATCACCTCCTGCACGCTGTGAGGGATCATAAATTTATCCGTATCTCTGCGGCGGATGTTTTTCAGTGTTTTCAGCATTTTTGCCTCCTTCGGGTGTGGTCGGATGTCGTTTTGAACTTAGGGTAAAATGCACCCAAGTTTCCAATGTCAGTGTCGTTTTTGGGCTTTGGCGTGCGCTTCCCGCATGGCTTCGCGGTATAAATTCTTCGGCTTGAAGGTCAGCCGCCTGGGGATCAAAAATTCCGAGCGTACCCATGCGATCACGAATTTTTCCGCCGTCATGCCGTGGTATTTTACAAAGCCCATGGCAGCAAAGGGAGCCGCGCCGAGGATACACAGCCAGCTGACCGTTTCCGTACCCAGCACATTCCGAAGACCGAAATAAATACCGACGGCAACACCGCAGGCCAGCACAGAAAAAACGAGCTGCCGCAGCGACAGCCCGAAAAACATATTCTCTTTATATTCGCGTATCTCGCGATTGATCTTGATTTCCATAGTCGTTATCCTCTCTCCGGTGTGCTTTTAGCCGGTACTTTCGGTTGGAGCGCCGTGGGGCTTTCACCGCTCTCCGGGCGGAGAAAATCCAGCCGCGAGGCAGCATAAATAGCATTGTCATTGAGCTGACGCTGCCATGCGCCGACAGACGGTGCCCATTTGAAGCCGTTATATTTTAGCTTGCTTCGCTGTTCCTCCGTGGGCTTTCCGTCAAAATACAGGCGCAGGCGATTATCTTCCTTGTCTGCCTCGGCATGACCGCCCGGAAAATCCCAGCCTGCATATTCCGTGTTTTGTGTTCGGGACACCTCCTCAATGCGCTGCCTAAGTCTGCGCATTTCCGCTGTGTTGCCGCTGAGTATATAAGACGGATAGGGCTGCTTTTCCCACGAATAGCCGGTTTGCACACGCTCGTCCAGCTTGGCCGCCTCCGCGTCCGAAAGGCCGGGACAGCCCAGCGCTGTGGCGTGTTTCTTGAAGTAGGCGTTGATCTCCTTCATGCGTGCGTGCTGCTTAGTCAGCTTATCGAGCTTCGCTTGCAGCTTTTCCACCGCCTAGGGATCATCGCTGCGAATTACATTATTTTGAATCATTGTATTTCCTCCTTCAAATTAAAGACCCATCATTTCGCGTACTACGCGGTCTGCCATTTTTACCGTTCCCACCAGTACAAGCAGGTTAAAAATCAGCTCGCCAATGTAAGACCATACCTGTGTGACCGCCGCTGCGTTCGGATCGACCACGGGCGGACTGGATGCGAACAGAGAGAAGATGATACAGGCCAACACAATGATCGCACCCTCCAGGCAAACGGCGGCGTAAGATTTCAGAAAGCTCTTACCCACCTGCTGACTCGGTTCACCGGCAAAGGTAGCCAGCGGTACCGGCGCGATAGCTGTGTAAATATAGAGTTTGAAAAAGCGCCCGTAAACGGAGAGGATCATGATAAACGAGAGGATTGTGATGAACAATCCGCCGATCAAGGCCACTGCCCAGAGTGGAATACTTTCCCAAAAGCCGCAGTCCTCAATGGCGGTCACGATCTCTGCCGGAAGCACGGTCTGCTGTGCTGTGCCCATACCGGCCGCCGTCATTATGGTGGAAATAACGCCCTGCACAATGGAAAACAGCGCCATCATCAGCTCCAGCCCATAGGTGACGACCGCTTTCGCCAGTGCAAAGCGGACGAACAGCTTGATCGCCACCTCCGGCTTTTTGACCTCGGCAAAGGAGCCGCAGGTCTTAACGATACCTACCACGAAAAAAAGCACTAACAGCGCCAAGCCGATGGCCTGCACAGTACCGTTAATGGTCTTGATCACATTCCATATTGTGCCGCCCTTGAAGTTTTCGGGGGACTGTGTGAGCAGCTGCCATATCTCCGCCAGCTTTTCGTTCCATGTTTCAAGTGCGTTTTCGAGATTCTGTACGACCCAATTATCACTCATACAGCTTCCTCCTTTCCCGACAGCATAAGGGGGCAGGCACGAAGCCTGCCCCTCGCTGCCGTATTTTGATTATCGCTCGCCCCGGTCGGGTGTGCTGCGGATCACGCCATACACATCATCCACAAAGTAGCGCCCGGCAAACGGATTGAATATGGCGTGGCATTTTACGCCGTTATACTCTGCCAGATAGTCATTGTCTCCGAGGCGTTTCAAAATCGTCGCCTCTCCGAGCACATGATTTTCACCCTGCTTCAGCGAATGGATATAGCATTGGCACTTTTCCATGACCGTTTCCTCCGTTAACCCGTGATCAGCGTCAGGATTTCCTTAGCAAAGGTCACGACGACACCGCCGGCAAGTGTCAGAAATCCGTTGCTGCGCTGGCTGGGGTCATGGCTCTGAAAGGACAGACCGATCTGCACGATACCCCAGCCCAGCAGAATCAGACCGACCGCGCGGATCACGCCGAAGATAAAATCAGACAGATTGTTGATGACCGCCAACGGGTCATTTCCTGCGGCAAAGGCTGTCATGGGCAGACAACATACGGTGAACACAACAGCGGCATAGACCGCCAGGACACCCCTGCTCTTTTTCCCTATAGGCAGAGGACGGGTGTGGGTGTGTTTGCTTTTCTTAGTGCTTTTGAGATGCTTCATTGGGTTTTTCCTCCAGCTCATAAATTGCCTCCAATTCCTCGTTGGAAAGGAGCTCGTATTGGGTTTTGTTTTCGCTCGGAACTGCCACGGGATCCGTTGGCAGAAGCCGGTCGTGAATGGTGATCGCTGCAATGGCGTACTCGGCGCTTCCGTGGATATAAGGCGGTGCGCCGCCGTCCGGGGTGTGCGACACCAGTGGATGGGTCATGATGTCAAACTTGTCGTCGCAGACCGGTAATTCGCCGCGAATGAACAGCAGTGCCTTGCCGTTGTCCAGCATCCGCACCTCATCCGGTGTCATCAACTCACGCCCGGTGATCTGATAATTGGTGCTGTAATTGCCGTTTCGCCCGGACGATCTTCCGTAGGTGTTCGTGTCGATCGTGGCCTTGCCGAGCAGTTCCGAGATGTACTTGTGGGATCCCTGCTCGTTGCCGCCGAGATACAGCAGCTCGTCGCAGTTGCCCAAAATGCTCTCCCACTGCTTTTCAAACAGCGCCTTTAACTGCGCAATGTTTTGCAGGATGATGGACACGAACACATTGCGGGAACGCATGGTGGAGAGCTTTTTGTCAAAATCCTCCGGCAGTGAGATGTTCGCAAATTCGTCCATTAAAAAGTGTACGGGGACGGGCAGGCTGCCGCCGTGCTTATGGTCGGCACTGTCAAAAAGCTGCTGAAAGAGCTGCTGATACAAAACGGATACTAAAAAGTTGAAGCTCGTATCACTGTCCGAGATCAGCGCAAACAGTGCCACACGCTTTTCGCCCATATCCTGCAAATTCAGTTCGTCCGTGGCGGTCAGCGCCGCCACAGACGAGAGATTGAATTTTTCGAGCCTTGCCGCCAGTGTAATCTGGATGCTTTTCAGTGTTTTGGCGCTGCCGGAGTGATAGTCCTTATAATACTTGACCGCGATATGCTCCGGGTCGCGCATTTCCAGCCGCTCAAACAACACATCCAGCGGCGACTGGTAGGAATCATCCTCCTCCCGCACCTCACCGGCGCGCAGCATTTCCATGACCATCGGAAAGTTTTGCTCATCGGGCGGCGCTTCGTGGTAGAGATAGTAGACCAGTGCCGACAACAGCATAGCAGCCGTCGTGTCCCAAAACGGGTCATTGGTCTGGCTGCCCTTGGGTGTGGTCGCCTTGAACAGATTCGTCACCAGCATCTGCACCTCGTTGTCATCGGTCAAATAGACGAATGGGTTATAGCAGTGACTTTTCTCCATGTGCAGCAGATCCAGCACCCGGATCTCATATCCGGTTTCCTCCAGCAGCCGTCCGGAATCGCGAAGCAGCTCGCCTTTGGGGTCAAGGCAGACAAAGGACGAACCCTGCGGTGACAGGCAAGCCTCATACAGGCAGGGCTTGGCATACGAACGGGTCTTGCCCGCGCCGCTGCCGCCGATGATAACGGTATTCAGGTTGCGCTTGTGCTTGCGGCCGTTTAGCCCCATACGGATGTGCTGCGTGAACACCTTGTTTGGCTTTGGCGGGCGTGCCCGATACTTTCGGTTCACGGTTTCCACATTGCCCCATTTGGCAGAGCCGTGTTCCTCGCCGCGCCGGTAATGACGGCGGGTGGAAAGATAGACCCCGATCACCATGGCATACAGGGCAATGAAAACGAGGACAGTTTTCAGGCTGTCCTCGCACCACTCGATATGAAACGGCTCATTCATTGCCGATGGAAATTGCCGAAGGATCTCGGGAAGGCCACCGGAAGCAGCCGGGGCGATCAGCAGCCCCAGCCACACCGCAGGGATCAGCCCCGTCGCATACCACAGCCATTTTTGTTTACCGTTCATCTTTCTGCTTGACTCTTTTGGATTTGCTCGGTGCGTCAACGGTTTTAATGAGAACTTCATCGACAATATCGGTGGGGCGTTTGTCCTCGATCAAATCGTTACGCAGGTTGTTGAGTGCATTGATCACGACGCCGTGCTGATACGGATCAAGGGTCAATACACGCATATCCTGTTTTTCCATGGCTCATCGCTCCTTTCCGGTTTCCTTTTGCGCTGCCGTGCGGCTTTGCTCCAGCGTCCGCGCCATTTTGCCGGTCATGGTCTGCAGCGTGTCACGAATGTCGGTCAACTCACCGCGAATGGTCTGCGGCTCCGCATTTTTCAGCTCATCGGGCAAGCGGCTGAAATCATACCCCTGTGTGTCCACACCATACTTGCGGCACAGCATATAGGAAACGCAGTAACTTTTGAAGGCGTCAGCCTGCGGGGTACTGTTTCCCTGCTGCGCCATCTCGGCACGAGCCAGTGCCAGCGATACGCTGCGAAACAGGTCTTGCCCGTCCATACCACGCTGGACGAAGATGGTTTTGCGCTCATAGTCATACACCGCACCGTTTTGCACGCTGTCGGCCATTTCAATGGGCACCGGGCGCTTGGCGATCAGTGCAGAAAGCAGCAGGCGGTCATCATAATGCACCTGCGGCTGCCGCTGGCGTTTGGCATCCGTTTGACTGATGTCAAAGACCTTTTTCACATTATAGTAGTAGCCGGTGCGGCCATCCTCGGTCACATAGCTGTCCCCGGCTTCCAGAATGGAAATGCCTGTTTCGTTTTTGCGGACATAGATGCCGCGTTCTTTCCAACCGTCAAAGTTCCGCAGGCGGGTGGCCTCATCGTTCTGTGCATAGATCAGCAGCGCGTTTGTGGCCGAATAGCGGTCAAATCGTGCCTGCACATCCAAAAAGCCCCGAAAGGCTTCTCCGTCCCGCATGACCTCCTGTGCCATTTCATCCGCCAGTGCATACAGGCTGTCGCGTTCCGCCTTCTTCTTGGCGGCATATTCCTCCTTGGTCAGCTGCGGACGGTCGCTCTGCGTTTCCGTGGCAGTTGGGGCGGTAAAAAGATCATCGAAGTTTGCCATAGCTTATCTCTCCTTACTTTTTCTGACCCGCTTTTTCGGCGGAGTCTGTCGGTGTTCATTTTGCGGTCGTGTACTCTTGGCGGGTCTGCTGCGTTCGGTCGGCTTGCGCTCCTCCGTCTCCTGCTGCTCACGGCGGATCTCCTTCAGCTCCTCGCGGACAGATGGACGATCTTCCTTAGCAGTACCCTCGGCGGATCTCTTTCTGGATTTTGAGGAAAGCTCGGACGGACGGGATTTCTCCGTCCGAGCCGCCGTGGGGTTTTCTTGGGCAGCCTCCTGCTTCTGCGCAGGAGCTGCCATCATTTCATCCAGCAGCCGGTCGTCCTCACTCTTTTGCGGGCGCTCCTGTTCGGGAGCCGTCTGCCCGGCGGCATCCTTATTCTTATCCCGTCCTGTTTCCGCGTTTTCACGGATGACTTCGGGGTCGGATACCGTGGCGATTTTGATGTTCTCCACAATGCGGTTGATCTTGGCGGCATCTTCGGCGCGTACCATGATCTCACTGACGCCGTGTGGGTTGTCCTTTGCTTCCCGCAGAACGCAGTAGACTACGCCGTAGCGCTTGGCATCGGCCACAAAGCGGGCCATGTCCTTGTTTTTGACGGTGAAAATAGTCAGCTCCTTGCCGCTGCGCAGCATGGAGGTAAGCCGCTGGCGTCCTTTGATTTTGTTCTTGTCCCGGTTTTTCAGTGCTGCGTACAGAAGCGCCGCCACCTCCTTTGCCGCACTGCCGGTGATTTTTGCCGCAACCTCCATACCCTCCAAGCTCAGTCGGACGACCTGTTCAGCTGCGTCTCCGGATGTGTTCATGCTGTTGTTCCTCCTTTTGTCGTTGTTTTTGTGCGTCCTCCCGGACAGCTTTCAGTTTCTCCGCCATCACGCCGGAGCGCTCGGCAATATCGTCGCACAGATGCACTTCCCGGCGCAGCGCTTTGAGCCTTTCGGACAACTCCTGGATCTGCGCCCGATGTGCGTCGGCCTGTTTGGGACTGTCCCGGACTGCCTTTGTGCGCAGCGCATTTTGCAGTACCCGGCGTTTGGCGGACAATTCTCGGATATTCACCTCCTGTTCCTTTTTATATAAAGCAAGCTGCTCGGCGGTATCAATTTGATGCTGTGCGAGCAGCCGTACTTCCTGTGAGATGTTATTCAGTTTGAGCAGATCTTCCCGCAGCAGAAAATGGAGCTGCGCCCGGTTTTGCGGACGGCCTTTGGGGAAGATACCGAGCTTGTAGCAGTAATAGAAATACAGTGCGCGAAAGCCGGTGATCTTGCGCGCAGCTTGCCGGCTGCCTTGGACGCGGTAGGTTTTTGGCCTTGGTTTATCGGTCATTTGCCGCTCCGGCTGCGGCAGGGGCTGTTGCAAAATACGCTGCCGGATGGCCTCGGCGGTGTAAGCCTCTCCGAAATTCCGGGTCAGACGGACAAAGCGCTCCTTACCGGGAGGGCGCACCGAAATATCCTTGCCGAATTTCACCTCATAGCCCTTTTGGCGAAGCAGATAGTAAAACTGCTTTTCGGTGACGCTCTGCCGGATCAGCTCATCGATCTCGCTGCGGATCAGTCCGCGCCAGGTGGGACGCTGCTCCTGCTCTGCACGCCATTCCCCATAGTGCTTTGACTTCCCGGCTTGCGGCCGTTGGATGACCGACAAGTTATATTCCCGGCAAAGGGTGTCGGACACGGTGCGCATATCATGATAATCTTTTTCGGTGCGGTGGTATTTGATACCGTCCACAAAGGATACCGTATTCAGCACAAAATGATTGTGCAGATGGTTTTCCTTATCCAGATGGGTCGCCACCAGCACCTGATACCGTTCGCCCCAAAGCCGCTGCGCCAGCTTCACGCCGATCTCATGCGCCAACTCCGGCGTGGCCTCGCCGGGCGCGAAGGACTGATACCCATGGTAGGCGATCACACCGTCCTCCTTGCCGAAACGCTTTTTTACTGCCAGCATCTCGTCCCGTGCCGTGGACGGCAGGCAGTTGATGCCGCTGATAAATTGCCGTACCACCATTGCACTCTCGTCGTCCGGTGTGACCGTTGTTTTCTCCGCACGGACAGCATAATCGATCACATCCGAAAGGCTTTGTGTCTGCACATCGGTCAGTTCCTCTTGCCGATAGAATTTCGGATTATCCGTCTTGTCCGGGTTTTCGATATACAGCACCACCTTGCCCAGCCAGCCCTTGACCGCCCAGATGGATGTGGTAGCCATGGCATTACTCCCGCTTTGCCGGAAGCACGACCGCCGCTGTAACCTCCCGGATGAGCTTGTCCAGTCGCTTGCTGTCCTCGTCATAGCGCTTTGCATCCACCACATTCAGTACATGGGCTTTCTGTGCGATCTGGTTAAGGTTGTGCCCCACATAGTGCATCTCACGCATAAAGGCAAAGTATTCCGGCGGCGGTGCTTCACGGGGTACCTCTCCGGTGATCAGATGGCGAAGGTAGGCTTCGCGGGACAGACGGCATTTTTTCACTTGTTTATTCAGATTTTCCGCTTCCTTGCGACTTAGCCGCACCTTGATCTCAATGTTTCGTTTAGTCATGTTCATTCCTCCATATAGCGATATTGCCGCGCTCGGCGGCGCAGGGGTTACAGGGGGATGCCCCTGTCAAGCTGCCTTTTGTCCCCAAAAGGCGTTGCTTGCTGGTATAGCACATTCTCACGCTCCCTGCGGTCGTGCGTCGGAGCCGACCTGCCGACAAACGATCATCGCTCCCGATCCCGTCCGCGCTCCGGAAGCGCCATCACACGGTCATAGTCCTCGCGGAGCATATAGCAGCGCTCTACGCCCCAGCCCTTTTCACCACCGCGTTCGACCGCCATATACTGCTCCAGCCGGACACAGGGATCCGTTCCGTCCAGACAGCTTCCATAGACGGAGTATCCACCCATGTTCGGCTGAAACGCTTTATTGCCGCTGGACACGGCGTAGGTGCGGGAGCGTTCGCTGTATTGTACGGTAAAACAGTCCTGCATAAAGGTGATATAGCCGCATACATGAGTGCCGGCACGCTCGGCTTTACGAAACAGCTCTTTCATTTTCCCATAGGGTAATTCGACCTGCTGTTCGGGATACTGCGCCGAAAAAGACACGCCGTCAAAATCCTCGGCCACAAGAATGTGCTCGCTGTTTTGATACTGACGGCGCACCGCTTCTTCGGCTTCTTCGCGACTTTCGGCTTCCACCGTAACGGCCCGTTTCAATGTTTCGGTAATGATGACCCTGTATTCGCTCATCGTGCAAAGCTCCTTCCCGTCATCGGATTTTCTTTCGCCGGTTGCAATCCCATCCGTATACAAAGCCAATCGTTATAATCCTTGCCTTGCCGGGGGAAGGCACTTGCCACTTCATAACGCTCGGCCAACTGCTGTCGGATCGCCTCGGTGGCGCTGCGTCCGGTCATGTCATTATCCAGGCACAGGCAAATGGTTTTGATCTCCGCATGGTCTTTCAGATACTGTGTCAGCGCCAACGGCAGACGGTGCTCCTGTGTTTCCTTTTGCGGCTTATAGACTCCGGCCAAGGATAACAGATGCTGTGACCGCCACGACAGCCCGCCAGCCTGCGCCATGGTGGCATAGGATAACAGGTCGATGGCCGACTCGAATACGCAGAGCATCCGACTTTCGCCCGTAGCCGGGAGGGCAAAGGAAAATCTCTTGTCGCTGCCGGTCGCCTCGCCCTTAAAATCCGTTCCGATGCCTCGCAGGCACGCATAGCGCGGCGTTCCGTTCCTATCCATGCCGACGAATACGGCATTATGGTAGGGGAGGCTTTCATACAGCTGGCCGGAACGGATACACTGCTCGATCAATCCACCGTCAATGCCGCGACTTTTCAGATAGGCAATAACACGGGTGCTGCTGTTGCTTTTGGGCGGCAAGAGCAGTGTTTTCGGCTTCTCCGGCTGAGCACGGGCATGAAAAACGGGCGACCTTTCCGCCACCCGTCCCACGATCCGCTCTACCGCCTCGGTAAAAGGAAGCTCTTTGACCTTGATCAGGTAATCCAGCGCTGTTTTTCCGCCGATCCCGCGTGAGAACCAGCACCACTTTCCATTGGAGATTTTAAGGCTGTCATGCTCACGGGTGCAGTAAGTGTTGCCGCCGAAATGCACCAGCTCCTGCGGCTCATAAGTCTGGAGGTAGGTCAGCAAGTCCATTTTCTTTGCCCGGTCGATCATCTCTCTTGTAACATAGCCCATCGGTTCATCAACTCCTTGAAATAGAATAAGCCGGACAGGCTTCACATCGGTGAAAGCCGTCCGGCTATGTATGGGATCTGCATACTCTATGCAGATCAGGGTTATTCGGTTGTGGTGTCCTCATATGATAAATTAACTTATGATAATCTCGTTTATAGTATATGGCAAGGGCGCAGAGGAGCCGATCCATTATCAGATATTTTTCCCATCAATTTTCCTATGGCTAAATTATATCCGCTGCCGCTTGAATAATTTTATCATCTGATTTTGCATTATTTCTGCAAAAACAAGATATAAATATTGACACAGACGATTTTAACTGCTATAATATAGGCGAAGAATGGAGAAACTATACTGTGGATGGAGGTATCCGCTTATGCTTATACAGTTTTCGATTGAAAACCACCGGTCTATCAAGGATAGCGCGGTGATCAGTTTTGCCGCTTCAAAGGATAAGTCTTTGGAGTCTTATCTGCTGCACCCGGACGAAAAGAGAGCACTTTTACCGGCTATTGCTATTTACGGAGCGAATGCCGCCGGCAAGAGTAATGTGCTGCACGCACTGATGACGATGAAGGATATGGTCGTCGGAGAAGCGGCCAAAATATCCAAGGGACAAAAATTGTCATGGGAACCGTTTGGTGACACCACAGTGCCTACATCCTTTGAGGTCGTGTTCATTTATCAAGGTGTTCGGTATGCTTACGGCTTTTCTTTTGATGCCAAGAAGATCTATACGGAGTATCTATACCATTGGCCGAACGGGCGCGAGGCACTGATTTTCTCAAGAGAAAACGGCGCATACGAATTCCGTGAGAATGTTAATGAGCAAATCACACTCAGTAACCGCACGCCGGATAATAAGCTGTATCTTGTTTCCTCAAATGACTGGAACTTGCCGCAAACGGAAAACGCCTACAAGTGGTTCTTGGAAAAGCTGACATTCTTGATGGAGGAAGCACCGGCTACTTCGGAAACGGTCGCGCAGATCGTCAGCGGCGATGAGAAGAAGGCTCGTATCCTGAAGGAACTGTTGCTTGCAGACCTCGGTATTTCCGATGTGACTGTCAAGAACATCTCCGGCAAGGCCCCGGTCATTACAACCACGCACCGAGTCATCGGTGCGGATGGCAGTGTGGAACACTTTCAGCTCCTTATGGATCAGGAGTCGTCCGGAACACAACGATTTTTCTCTCGTATCGGCGGCTGGCTGCAAGCGCTGGAGAACGGCGCACTGCTTGTCGTTGACGAGATCGAGGACAGTCTGCATCCGCTCCTGACAAAGCGGCTGATCGAGATGGTTCAGGACAATACGATCAACACAGAGGGAGCACAGCTTCTGTTTACGACGCATGATGCTATGCTGCTTGATCTTACCTTCTTCCGCAGAGATCAGATATGGTTTGCGGAAAAGGATGAGAAGTCCTGTGCGACTGAGTTGTATTCGCTGGCGTCCTTCTCTCCGAGAAAGGGTGAGAACATCCGCAAGGGGTATTTGCAAGGACGCTTTGGTGCGATTCCGTTTATCGGAGGTGACGGCTTATGGCAGGAATGAGAAAGGAATACGACCCCAATAAAGGCAGTCGCCGTAAGCGTAGACCTATCATTTATATCATCTGCGAGGGCAAGGAAACGGAAACCAAGTATTTTAAGCATTTCCGTTCTCGTAACTGCCTGGTAGACATTGTGCCGATTTCTTCTAAGATTCGATAGGGACGCCTTCCGTGGGCTTTCAGTGGTGTTAAGCGGGTTTGCCGCGGGATTTCCATACCCGTAGATACGCTCTGTTCCACTGTTTCCGCCCCGGTTTTTCTGTTCGTGGGTCACGGCGTGGGTCAACGGGAAATTCCCGTTTGCCAAGGTATACCAGCCATCCCACCATGAGAACCTCCCGCCCAGAAAGTCTGACCGTCCCGGTTTTGTCCCGGTTTGCAAAATGGTCTTGCAATCCACCTGTCGCCGTGCTATACTTCCATCGTAATTGAATAGAAAGTCTTCAGGGCAGGGTGTGATTCCCTACCGGTGGTACAGCCCACGAGCCGCAAGGCATGATTCGGTGAAACTCCGAAGCCGACAGTATAGTCTGGATGAAAGAAGATGACAACGCAGGGGGACTGCTTTGCGTCTATGGAAGTTGCTCTGGGATGTGTTTACATTCCGGAGCTTTGCTTTTACACAAGGATACTTGTGTCTTTCTACCTTGCCCTGAACGATTCGTTCAGGGCTTTTTCTTTTGGAGGTAACGGTATGAACGATGCAGAATATATGCGTCTGGCCTTGGCGCTGGCGGAACAGGGCCGGGGTTGGACGGCGCCCAATCCCATGGTGGGCGCCGTGATCGTAAAGGACGGCGCAGTTATCGGACAGGGCTGGCATGAGCGGTACGGTGAACCCCACGCGGAGCGGAACGCGCTGGCATCCTGCACCGCCGACCCCGCCGGAGCCACCATGTATGTGACGCTGGAGCCTTGCTGCCACCACGGAAAGCAGCCGCCCTGCGTGGATGCGATCCTGGCATCCGGCATCCGCCGGGTGGTGATCGGCTCCGCCGACCCAAATCCGCTGGTGGCGGGAAAGGGCGTGGCGATCCTGCGGTCTCACGGCGTGGAGGTGACGAAAAACGTTCTGCGCCAGGAATGTGACGCACTGAACAAGATCTTCTTCCACTACATCACCACCGGGCGGCCCTTCGTTTCCATGAAATACGCCATGACGATGGATGGCAAGATCGCGGCCTATACGGGTGCATCCAAATGGGTCACAGGTGAAACGGCCCGGCGCCATGTCCAGCAGCAGCGCCACCGGTTCCGGGGCATCATGGTAGGTGTGGGTACCGTTTTGGCGGATGATCCCCTCCTGACCTGCCGTATGGAGAACGGGCGAAACCCCGTTCGCATCATCTGCGACACCCATCTGCGGACGCCGCCGCAGGCGCAGGTGGTCACTACCGCAGACCAGATCCCGACCATCCTCGCCACCTGCTGCACCGACCCAGAAAGACAGGCGGTTTACCGGATGGCCGGGTGCCAGGTGCTCTGCCTGAATGAGGAAAACGGCCATGTAGATCTCCGGCAGCTCATGGAGCGGCTGGGGCGGGAACAGATCGACAGCATCCTGCTGGAGGGCGGTGGAACGCTGAACTGGGCCGCGCTGGAATGCGGCATCGTGCAGCAGGTGCAGGCATATATCGCCCCAAAGCTATTCGGCGGAAGGGATGCGAAAACCCCCGTGGAGGGCGTGGGCGTCCCCGCTCCGACCAATGCCTTCCGATTGAAAAACAGCCGTTTGGAACGGCTGGGCGAGGATCTTCTGATAGAAAGCGAGGTGGAATATCCGTGTTCACAGGAATCGTAGAAGAAGTCGGAGCGATCAAGAACATCAAGCGCGGGCAGCACTCCGCCGTCCTGACGATCCATGCGAAAACTGTTTTAGAGGAGACCCGGATCGGAGACAGCATCGCTGTGAACGGCATCTGCCTGACAGTGACCCGGCTTTTTCCCGATGGCTTTTCGGCGGACGTGATGCACGAGACGCTGAACCGCTCGTCCCTTGCGGGACTCACGGCGGGGAGCGTGGTCAATCTGGAGCGGGCCATGCCTGCCAACGGCCGTTTCGGCGGGCATATCGTGGCGGGCCATGTGGACGGCGTGGGACACATTGCCAACATCCGAAAAGACGATACCGCCGTCTGGTACACCGTCCTCGCGGGGCCGGAGATATTGCGCTATGTGGTGGAAAAAGGCTCCATCACCATCGACGGCATCAGCCTGACAGTGGCCGCCGTGGACGGCGAGGGCTTTTCCGTGTCCACCATCCCTCATACGGTGGCCCAGACCAATCTAAACCAGCGCCGCCGAGGCGACCCTGTGAATCTGGAGACCGACGTGGTGGGCAAGTACATTGAAAAGCTGCTGCGTCCGGAAGAACCGAAACCGCATACCACAACGAACGAAAGCACCCTCACAAAAGAAATGCTGCTGCGCTGCGGCTTTTAACAAGGAGTTTTTACTATGAATTTCAATACCATTCCCGAGGCACTGGAAGATCTGAGACAGGGGAAGATCATTCTGGTCACAGACGACCCTGACCGTGAAAACGAGGGCGATTTCATCTGCGCCGCCGAGTTTGCCACCACGGAGAACATCAACTTCATGGCCACCCACGGCAAGGGCCTGATCTGTATGCCCATGTCGGAGGCCTTTGTCCGCAAGCTGCAATTCCCCCAGATGGTGCAGAACAACACCGACAACCACGAAACGGCCTTCACGGTGTCCATCGACCACATATCCACCTCCACGGGCATCTCCGCCGCCGAGCGCTCCGTGACGGCGATGGCCTGCGTGGAGGAGGGCGCGAGGGCGGAGGATTTCCGCCGACCGGGCCATATGTTCCCGCTTCTGTCGAAGAAAAACGGCGTGCTGGAGCGGGAGGGTCATACGGAGGCCACCGTTGACCTGTGCCGTCTGGCGGGACTGAAGGAATGTGGCCTGTGCTGCGAGATCATGCGGGAGGACGGCACCATGATGCGCACTGCTGAGCTGATGACGCTGGCGGAGCGGTTCGGTATCAAGTTCATCACCATCCGGGACTTGCAGGCGTACCGCAAGTGCCACGAAAAGCTGGTGGATCAGGTCACGGCGGTGAATATGCCCACGAAATACGGCGATTTCAAAGCCTACGGCTTTGTGAGCCGTCTGAACGGAGAGCACCATGTCGCGCTGGTAAAGGGCGACATCGGTGACGGGAAGGACATCCTCTGCCGCGTCCACTCCGAATGTCTGACCGGAGACACCTTCGGCTCTCTCCGCTGTGACTGCGGACAGCAGCTGGCCGCCGCCATGACCCAGATTGAAAACGAGGGCCGGGGCATCCTGCTCTATATGCGGCAGGAGGGCCGGGGCATCGGCCTCATCAACAAGCTGCGGGCCTATGAATTGCAGGAGCAGGGCATGGACACGCTGGAGGCCAATCTGGCTCTGGGCTTCCACGGAGACGAGCGGGAGTATTTCCTCGGCGCGCAGATCCTGCGGGAGCTTGGCGTCAAGAGCCTGCGCCTGTTGACCAACAATCCGGACAAGGTGTATCAGCTCTCCGAGTTCGGCCTGGAAATCTCCGAACGGGTTCCGATCCAGATGGCGGCAACGGCACATGATTTGTTCTACCTGAAAACCAAGCAGGCACGAATGGGACACATTTTGGAATATTAACAAAGAAAGAGGTACTTAGTTATGAAAACCTTCGAGGGAAAGCTGGTCTCCAAAAGCATCAAGGTGGGCATCGTAGCCGCCCGGTTCAACGAATTCATTACCTCCAAGCTCCTCAGCGGTGCGCTGGACGGCCTGCTGCGCCACGAGGTTCGGGAGGATGACGTTCATGTGGCGTGGGTTCCCGGAGCCTTTGAGATCCCGCTGGTGGCGTCCAAGATGGCAAAGAGCGGCAGGTATGACGCCGTCATCTGCCTCGGCGCGGTGATCCGCGGTTCCACCAGCCATTATGACTACGTCTGCAACGAGGTCTCCAAGGGGATCGCCGCCGTGTCTCTGGAAAGCGGCGTACCCGTTCTCTTTGGAGTATTGACCACGGAGAATATCGAGCAGGCCATCGAACGGGCCGGCACCAAGGCAGGCAACAAGGGCTACGATTGTGCAGTCAGCGCTATCGAGATGGTCAACTTGCTCCACGAACTGGACACGGAGTAACACACAGACACACTATGATCATCATTCAAGCAAACGGGGCCGAGGGGGATCTGGAGGAAAAGATCCTGGCCCTTCTGCGGCGGGAGGACATCGCCGCAGAGCGGGTCTCCCTCAGTTCCCGGCACACGCTTACCTTCCCGGAACTAACCATTGACGGACGATCCCAGCAGGCGTTTCAAAACGGAACCGCGCTGGCGCTGACCCGGATCGAGTTCAATATGCTGCTGCTTCTCGCCAGCAATCCGGGAGTCACGCTTTCCAAGGAGGACCTGTTTTCCGCCGTGTGGGGGCGGGACAGCGCGGACACCCTGAAGGTCGTGGCGAATACCGTCTCCAATCTCCGTCGGAAGATGGGCGGCAGCCAGACCTATATCCGCACGGTCCGGGGCGGGTACGTGTTCTCAGCGGTCTCCGTCACTGCCTGAAGTGATCCCCTCAAAACAAATCGAAGCAAGAGCAAAGCCTGCGGAACTCGCTCCGCAGGCTTGCTTTTTGAGGTTGCGCAAAGGTGCAAATTATCGCTCCCGTTCTGCGTTTTTTGGTCGGATCCGGTCGCCTTCGTCCGGCTCATCCGCCATGACGGGGCGATCCTGCTCGTTAAGATTCAGCAGCACATTCAGCTCGTTCAGCCGCCGCGTCTTTTCGGCCAGTTCTGCCTCCTTCGGAAAGGGTGCGGTCATCTCTGTGCGGGCATTTTCAAGCTGCTCGGTGGTATGGGCAAGCTGCGACCGGGCGTTGGCCAAGTGCTCCGTGATCTTTTCCAGTGCGTTGTCGATACGGGTGACATTGCCGCCTGCATCCGCTCCCAGTACAGCCGTATGGGACAGCTTGCCTTTGAGTACCATGCGAAACTCGTTGGCAGCACCGTCGTAGGAAAGCAGCATGGAAAATCCGCGGTAGCTGCCGATAGAAACGGTCTCCGCGCCATTCATGTGCGTGCAGGCTTCAATGATCGCCTTACCGGCGTTCTCACGCTCGGCGTAGGTGACATCGTTTAATACCATCGGTGCAATGCCCTCAGCGGGCTTCGGATGCTCGGCCAGCCGTGCGCTGTCCTGCTCATATCCGGCGATGCGTTCGCTTAGTTCCTTGATCTCTGCCGGATACTTCCGCAACACCAGCTCCTCCAGCGCATACCGCTGGCTCAGATGGCTGGCACGGAGCATATTCAGCTTGCTGACCTCCATATCTAAATTGCATTTTTCGATGATCTGCGGGTTTCCTGTGGCCAGTGCCTTGATCTCGGCATAGGACAGTGCCGTCTCGTCCACATCCTCCGCCGCACGGGCCGGTGCTTTGGAGGTCATGATCTGGGCAATAAACCGCTGCTTGGATTCCACCAGCTGATAGAGGTAGGCATCGAATGTGCCCTCGGTAACATAACGGAAGATCTCCACCTCCGGATTTTGGTTGCCCTGCCGCACGATGCGCCCAAGGCGCTGCTGCAAGTCGCTGGGCCGCCATGGGCAATCGAGATCATGCAAGGCGATGAGCCTGTCCTGCACATTGGTTCCGGCTCCCATTTTTGCGGTGCTGCCCATGAGGATACGCACCTCGCCGCCGCGCACCTTGGCAAACAGCTCCTTTTTCTTTTGCTCGGTGTTGGCGGTGTGGATATAAGCGATCTCGTTTTCCGGAATGCCTATCTCAAGCAGCTTCCGCCGCAGATCGTCATACACATTGAAGCTGCCGTCCGCCTTGGGAGTAGACAGGTCGCAGAAAACCAGCTGCGTGCTGCGCTGTGCGGTACTCTCTGCCCATATCCGATAGACATTCCGGGCGCATACGGAAACCTTGCTGTTTTCATCGTCCGGTGCCAGAGAGCTTAGCAGCCGCATATCCAACGCCAGCTTGCGTCCGTCGTTGGTGATGCGCAGCATATTGTCGGTGCTGGGATCGACCACACGGGCGCGGACGCGCTCGGCACGCTCCGCCAGTCCTGCCACAGCTTTCTTTTGCAGCTCGCTGGGGTGGATGACCTCGGTGTGGAAGTTGGCCTTTGGGACGGGCAGCTTCAGCATATCCGCCGTTTGCACATCCGCCACCATTTTGAAGGTCGCCATCAACTCCGGCAGATTGAAGAATTTTGCAAAACGGGTTTTCGGGCGATAGCCGCTGCCCTCCGGGGAAAGCTCGATGGCGGTAACGGTTTCACCGTAGTCGCTGGCCCAATCGTCGAAGTGGATAAGACCCATCTCCTGCAAGGTTTGATATTGCAAGTACCTCTGCACCGTATACAATTCCACCATACTGTTGGAGATCGGGGTGCCGGTGGCGAAGATAACACCGTGGCTGTCGGTCAGCTCGTCCAGATACTGACACTTGGCAAAGAGATCCGAGGACTTCTGCGCTTCCGTCTGCGCGATACCGCCGACATTGCGCATTTTCGTCATCAAAAAGAGATTTTTGAAATTATGGCTTTCATCGATGAACAGCCGGTCAATGCCCAGTTCTTCAAAGGTCACCGTGTCGTCCTTGGTGCTCTGGTCGTTGAGTTTTTCCATCCGTGTCTCCAGAGACTTGCGGGTGCGCTCCATTTGCTTGATCGTGAAGTTCTCCGCCCTCTGCCGTTTGGCGTCGCTGATGGCCAGCAGCACCTCGTCGATCTGCCGCTGCAAAATGGCCTGTTGCCGTTCACGGGACAGGGGGATCTTCATGAGCTGACTGTGGCCGATGATGATTGCATCATAATCTCCGGTGGCAATACGGGCACACAGCCTGCGGCGGTTGCGCTTTTCAAAATCGCGTTCGGTAGCTACCAAAATGTTAGCGGCTGGGTAGAGCTGAAGCCATTCTGCCGCCCACTGTTCCGTGATATGGTTCGGCACCACGATCAGCGACTTGGTGCATAGCCCCAGACGCTTCATTTCCATAGCGGCGGCAACAATTTCAAAGGTTTTCCCTGCACCCACTTCGTGTGCCAACAGCGCATTGCCGCCGTACAATACATGGGCGATGGCGTTCACCTGATGCTTTCGCAGGCTGATCTCCGGGTTCATCCCCACAAAGCGGATGTGGCTGCCATCGTACTCCCGCGGGCGGATGGAATTGAAGGTGTCGTTATAGATGCGGCACAGCCGTTCGCGCCGGTCAATGTCCTGCCACAGCCAATCGGCAAATTTGGACTTGATCAGCTCCTGCCGATCCTGGGCGATGGCAGTTTCCTTCACATTCAGCACCGGCCGCTCCTTGCCGTCCTCCACAACGGTATCAAACACCTTGACTACCCGCTGATTCAGTGTCTGCTCCAGGATGTGGTATGCCGTGATACGCTTGGTGCCGTAGGTGGTGACGGCTTTGATGTTGCCGCCGTCCATGCTTTTGTTGCTGATGTTCCATTCTCCGCTGTATTCGGAGCGAACGACCCGCATTCTCTGCCTGGCGTATACGCTGGTACCGAACAGCTCAAACATAAACTGCTGATAGACATCGGTAGGCACCCATGATGCACCGATCCGCACACCGATCTCCGCAGCGGTCAGCTCTGTCGGCTGCACAGCTTCCATGGCGGAGAGATACCCGGCAAGCTCCTGCTTCTTTTCGGCCGGCAGCGCTGCTTGCAGCGCCTGCAGCATACGCAGCTTTTTGCGCACATTGCCGGACAGAAATTCCTCAGCAGTGACATAGGGATATGCCGTCAGATCAAGCTGCACCGGACTGATCTCCTCCGGCGTAAGACCGCAACGGACATTCCGGTAAATGACCCCGGAAAGCTCCTGCACCAGCTCGTCCTCACTTTTACCGGACAGCTCCGACATAAAGCCGAGATCCACCTGCGCTTTTTCGGAGAGAGATACCGCCAGCGCCTCCGATGCCGTATCCACCTGCGTGACCGGCTCATGCGGGCGAATGGTGCGCTTGGTGAACATATCCGCCTTGCGGGCGAAATTGCCTTCGTTGTCCAGCACCTCCAACGAGCACAGCAGCGGATAGCTGCTGTCATCCGAAAAGGCAAGGTTGTTGCCGCGGGTGTAAAGCCGCCCGTATTTTTTGACATAGGCATCGTACAGCCCGTTCAGCTTCTCCTGCTCGCGCCGGATAATCTCATCGGGATGGTTCTCCGCCTGGTACTCGATGAGCTGACGGGTGCAGTCCCGCAGGGCGATCATGCCGCGCACTCGGTTCTCGGTGGTCAGCGGCAGTTCGACCGGCTCCATGCGGCTGTCAATGCGGAAATACAGCTTGCCGTCTACGCTGGTAAAGCTGTAATTACGCACATTCGGGTCGGCGGAAATGGATAAATCTTCCTCCTCCGGCCCGTCCTGCTCATAGGTGGGGATCTGTGCATGAAGCCCCGATACCGCTTCGCTCAGAAGATCGGCAAGATCGGCATTTTCATAGGGCTTGCACACGCTGTCCATGCCGTATTGAGTGCTCTCCATGACCATCTCGCCCAGCACCATTTCCGGGTGCCGGACAAAATAGCTGTTCATGCGGATGCCGTTTTCATCCGTGTCCAGATGCACCCAATCCGGTTCGATGTCCACAATGCGGTCACGCTTCTGGAGGAAGAGAATGTCGCTGGTCACATCTGTTCCGGCGCTGGCCTTGAAGGCCGTATTGGGCAGGCGGATCGCCCCGATGAGGTCGGCCCGCTGGGCCAGATATTTCCGCACGGCAGGGCTTTCCTTGTCCATCGTGCCCTTTGAGGTGATGAAGGCGATCACGCCGCCCGGACGTATCTTGTCCAGCGTCTTTCCGAGAAAATAGTCGTGAATGAGCCAGTGATGCTTGTCGTAGCGCCGGTCAACGACCGTGATATTTCCAAACGGCACATTGCCCACAGCAGCGTCAAAGAAGCTGTCCGGTATCTCCGCCTTTTCATAGCCGGTAACGGCGATACGGCTGTTCTGGTAAAGCTGCCGGGCGATGCGGCCGGAAATACTGTCGAGTTCCACGCCGTAGACCTTGCAATCCCTCATGCTGTCCGGCAGCATTCCCATAAAGTTGCCAATGCCGCAGGCAGGTTCCAACAGGTTGCCGCTTTTCAAGCCCATCTGTGCCAGCGCCTGGTAGATGGCGTCGATGAGAACGGGCGGGGTATAAAAAGCGGTCAGGCTGCTGGCACGGGCGGCGGCATATTCCTCCTCGGTGAGCAGCGCTTTCAGCTCGGCGTACCGGCTGTGCTTTTCATCGAAGCAGTCGGCAAGGCCGCCCCAGCCCACATAGCGGGAAAGGGTTTCCTGTTCCTCCGGCGTCGCCAGACGGTTTTCTTGCTCGACCCTTTGCAGGGTACGGATGGTGGCCACATTGGCCGCATACTTTTCTGCCTTGCTGCCCACGCCCAGCTCCCGATCCGTGATGTGAAAGTCGTGTCGCTGCCCGGCCGGTATTTCCGGATAGAGCGGTGCAAACCGCATACGCTCCCGTTTGGGCTGCGGCGCTGTGAGCACAGCTTTTTCTTCGGCAGGTAATGCCGGTTCTATCTCTGAGGTTTCCGCTTCCGCTATGGGCGGTTCCGGCTCCGATACCTCCGGTTCTGCTGCCGGCCGTTCGGAAACGGCCTCGGTCGTTGGCGTTTGCAGGGTTTTCCCAAGGCCAAACACGGAATAGGTGCCGTCCAGGTAGGACCGCATGGTTTCCAACCCCTGTTTCCGCAGGTCATAGTGCCGGTCATCCTTTTTTGTGGATTCCCAGGCAGGGAGCATATTCTGATAGATCTCCTGCACGCGGTCGGCGTCGGAGAGCTGAACGGTCACAGCCTTTACGCACTCCCAATAGTCCGCAATGGCGTTTTGCGAAAAAGGCCGCACCACATCGTCCGGTGTATCCATGAAAAAGTTGACGATCTTCCGGGCCAGCTGTTCCCGCTCATACTCCGGCATGGCCGCCCGGTCGGCATCGGAGAGAAATTTGTTCTGGGAGATCAGCTCCCCGATGCGTTTGGCCGCCTCCGGCCATTTCAGCGTGACCTTGGCATAGGGGGCCGTGATACTGCCGTGGCTGAACTCAATGCCCTTGCCACGGGTGTGGGTGAGATTGTCATTCCCGCCGCTATGACCGCTGTACTCGCCGTGATAATCCTTGAGGTATTTTTCACGCTCGGTCTTATCCTTGTGCGTGGCGTAAAAAGCGTACACGCCAAGGCGATAGTCGGTGCTGCCGTCCCATCCACGCAGCACCTTGTCGATCTCATCGGCGGAAATAAAAAACTGCCGGTCCGGAGCAAACCCGTCGGCAACGGCAAAATGAAGCGGCTCCCGTTGTAGATCACGGAGCCGCTCCAGTATCTCTTTCGGACGGTAAAAGCGAAAACGCAAAAGGTCTTGCCCTGCATCCAGCGCGGCGTTGAACGCCGTCCATTCGTCCACGCACTTTTGCAGCGTATCCGGCGCACAGAGAAGCTCATAAATTTGCTTCTGCGTTTCCGGATAGCCGCCCTTGACGGATTGCGCCAGCATGGCCAGCGGCAGAAATCCCGCGTTTCTCGCTTCCGTTGTCATGTCCCGGCTGGTGTAGGCAATGCTGTCAGCAAGCCGCATCCGCTCGTAGTGATCGACCTCATCGAGTTCACTTTGCGGCATATACCGCCCCAGCTCCAGCAGTTCCCGGATACGCTTTGCCGCTTCCTCCCAGGAAATCAGTGTGACATTGCTCCGCTGTGCCGTGCTGCCGCGGGCAATACGCATCCCCTCGGCGTCATACCAAAGCGAAACTTTCTCTCCGCCCAAATAGAAGCCCGCACCGTTCTCGCCGTAGTGTTTTTGCAGGAATGCGGCGTTGTCCGGCTTATCCTTCATAAAGTAAGCGCAGATGATCAGCCGGCTATGCTCATCGTTGGATCCTACGCACAGGGCTTCGTCAATGATCTGCTGCGGCAGCTTGGGATGGGAGAACAGCGGCGCAGCCGGTGTACCGTCCGGTTGGTCGAACGCAGGCATATCAAACAGTGTAAGCTGCTGTGATTCCATCGGCACAAACGGTTTGATCTCGGTGTTGACATAGTATTCCCGTTTGTCAATGAGCTGTGCCGTAAAGCCTGCCACCAGCTTCCATGAAAAAACGCTTTCGCTGGTACGGGAAAGATATGCGCCCTCCCACATGAGCAGACCGTTTTTCTGCGGACGATACCCCAGCCGTGCTCCGTCTGCAAGGATCTCGGTGAAACGGTCTTGATATGCCGAGCGGAGATATTCGGCACGCTCGGCCTCGTCCGGATGTGACCGGAAAAACAGTTCGATCTGCGCCTTCTTGTAGATCAGATCATCATTGCGGTTTTCAATGATGGCGAAAATTTTCTTTTCATCCAAAAAAGCGGGCAGCTCAGAGGTTGCTTCCTCCGCACTGTCCGCTTCTTCGGGTTCGGTGTTCAGCTGTAGATCAGCTCCGCCAGCACTGTCCCCTCGGCGGCGTTTCTCAGGTTGTTCATCAGCCCCACCCACTTCATCGGGTCGGCGGCTTTCAGCTCCTCCGTCACGCCCTCGGCCTGAGCCATCGCCGTCACCGTCTGTTCCACGCGCTGCCGCGCCGTCCGGTCGATCTCCGCCAGATGCTCGTTCAGCCTGCCCGATGTCAGCAGGTTCGTGAACAGCACCTTCCGGTGCTCCTTCAGATACCTCCGGCGCAGCAGGCCGTATTTCCCAAGGGCTGTTTCCGGCTCCTGCGGCGGCAGCAGATCCGGCAGCCGGTAGCCGTCCTTCATCGTGTATGTCAGTTCCATGGTTTTCGCTCCTTTCGGTCTGTGTTTCTGTTTGCTTGTCTATAGGATACTCATTTTCCGGTGCCTGTGCAATTGTGCGAATTTGCTTTTGACGGCTTCGGACGGTCAATGCGATGGCACTCAAACCGCTTTCGGCAATATCCCGTGTGGCCACGCCCAGGGCATTCAGCGTTTCCGGGGTATTGAAATTGAACACCTCGGAGAAATCCTCCGGATCAAAATATTCATCCGGTTCCAGCCCGCAGCGGCACATCAACATATACGCCGTACTGTTCTCCAGCAGACGGCGATAGAGAACCGACAAATTCAGCTCGTCCAGTTCTTCCAGAAGGCTGTTGTCCCGGCAATTCTGCAGATCATCAAGATAGTCCGTCATATTGTCCGCCGCAGCGTTTTCCATGGCGGATACTACGGCTTCCTCCAATGTGCCTTTATCGTCCAGCGCACCGAATCGGTTTTCCAATGCTTCGATCACATCCGGCTCCTGCTCGGTAGGCACCTGCCAGAGCGGCACGGGGCGGGACAAACGGCTTTCGTGGGTGTCGGATATATCAAAATAATACTTGAGGCGCGTGCGTCCCGGATAGTCCCGATCAAATACGGCAATGCCGGTAGCACCCTTATTGACCCATCGGCCGAATTGGCGGTTCCAGCGCTCTATCTCCAACACAGCCGTTGCGTCCGGGCGCTGTGCGTGTACCAGCACCTGCTCCTCAAAGGGCAGCTTATAATTCCGGCAGGCAGAGCGCAGAAATGCCGTCCACCGGTCTGCGCGGGCCAGTGCGGCGATCTCCTGCCGGTAAACCTCCGTGATCTCCTGAAATCTGCGTGCCATGGGCAGCACCTCCTATCTTTCCTTTGGTTTTTCCCTGTCCTTTTTCAGCAGGTATTTATCCATATATTCCTTGGCCGAACACAGATCGCCGGTGTAGTTCCAGTCGTTTTCCGGGTCGATATGGCGGTAGGCATTGTTATTGTACCGGTTCGGCTCCAGCTTGATGGGTGTCGCAGACAGCAGCGTTCCCCAGTGGTTAACCATGATCCAGAGGCCGATCTCCACGGGGATCCCGCACTGATCGTCGTCATTGCGTACCTCATAGAGATACAGCCCCTTGGGCACCGTGTTTCGGTCTACCCGCAGGCAGGTAAAGAGCATGGGACGGTCAAACACCTCCACCAGCTCAAAGCGTTCTTTTCTTGCATCAACAGACATACCGTTTTCCTCCTATCTTTCTCGCGCCGCTTCCCGGACGGGCGGAAACCGCCAGCCGTAGACCCGCCCGATCTCATCGCCCAGGCGCTTTGTCACACGGGTCACATCGGCGCGGGTGGCGGTGCCGCTGTATAGCTTTTCTTTCAGCCGGTCGATCTGTGCTTCGCTCACATTCTCCTTGTAGGCACGGTAGAGATAATGGTTCGTGCCGTCGTGATGTACGGCATCGCAGCGCAGATCGCCCAGCCGGTCTACATACCATGTGGAATAGTCCATCTCAGAATACAGGCAATCGCGGATATTGCCGCTTTTGATCTCGGCATAACCGGGATACCGCCCATCCCATCGGCCGATGTCTGCGATCAGCAGAATGGGGCGGGAGAGCTGAATGTTCAGATTGCACCGCTCATCATCGAGATAGTCGTTGTTCTGCTCGACCATCAATTCCATCCGTTCCTGCTCGGAAAGCTCGGGGTACTGTTCCTCCAGATCGCCCCTCCAATCCTCGTAGTCCGGATCGCTGCTCCAGATAATATGTTTCTGCCCGGTCATCGTGCGTCACCTCGGTCTTTCTCCCGGCGCTTTAACGGCTGCCCCTGTGCATCGTAGTTGGCAGGATCGGCAATGGGCTTGTCAAAGCCGAACATGGAGCCGCCCTTCATAGCCTCCTCCTGGGCGCGGGTCACACCCAGCTTGCGGTTATATTCCTCCACAAGCGCACGGGCTTCTTCCTTTGAGGTGTGGGGAATGTCCGTCTTGTAATAGCCGGTTTCGCCCCGTTTCAAAATCACCACATTTCCGGTGTCCAGCAGGAGAGAGTAGCACTGCTTCGGCAGGGAGGAGCGCAGCGGCACATAAGTGTTGCCGTTTCGCGCCATCCATTCGGCAAACTGCGCCATGTGATACAGGTTATCGACCCCGTAGCCGATCTCGGCGCGGTTCTCGTCAATGTAGCGGCAGGTGTGGTCACTATGGCTGCCATCCGGACGGGTCACACGGATACTGTCCCCATCGGGAATGCGGAACCGTTCCTTGCCGCTTGCATCAAGAAAGCAAATGCCGCGGGCCGCCTTTTCCATGTGCTGCTCCAGCATCTCCCGGCGATAGCAGTAGATATACAGGTTATAATCGCCCTGCATGGGATTCAGTCGCAGCAGATAGGCATACTCCGGCGTATCCACCCGGAATCCGTACTGCGGAATAAAATCCTCGGCAAACACACTTTCTTTGTGTTCATAGCAGTATCGGGAAAGGCTGCTGCGGTTTTTGAAAATGCCGTCATAGCGCTCGTCAAAACGCAGGGCATTGATAAAATCATCAAACTCATCCTTGAACGCCTGTGTTTTCAGCTCCCCGCAATGATCCTCCCATGAGGTGAAAAAGCCGTTGCCGCTTCTGTCCATGTCCCCGCGCAAATGACCGATGCAGCCGGCCTGCTTGTCGAGTTGCTGGCTGCCGGTATAACAGTAGCTGCGCTCTGCCGGGGTCATGATCTTGATCTCAAAGTCCATTACCGTTCACGCTCCTTTATCGCTTTTGCCGCCTGTACAGAGAGCCGTTTCTGCCGTGCACGCCAATAGGCCGGGTTCCAGCGCTGCAGGCTCCGGTCAATGCAGGCTTCATATTCGCCGGGGCGGAAGTAGTTATCCGTCCGGGGTGCAATGATACCGCTGTCCATCAGTTCCCGCAGGGCCACCGACGCATCGCAGTCCTCCTCAAAATTCAGATACCCGCCTGCCTGAAAGCCGACCTGCTGTGCTTCCAGGGACAGCAACTGCCGAGCTGCGTCGATTTGGGCCATGATCCCTCCGTGGCCTGCCGTGGATACGCTATACACACCGGGACACAAAGTGTCGCAGCGTACAACAAGGCCCCAAGGGGAATCACTCGGTTCTCGATACATCATCGCTCACGCTCCTTCTGCAAGGATGAAATAGAAAGCTGCTGCGCTTCTGCCGCAAATCGCTGCTCCAATCGTTCCACGCTCCAATCCTTCTTGAATTGCCCCAGCGGGCCGGGACCGAACTGTGCCAACGCACGTTTGTCCATTTCCCGCAGCCGCTCCCATAACTCCGGGTGATACTGCCGGAGCTTTCGCAGCTCCCCAATGCCCTGCAACGGGCAGCACCAGCAGGAGCAGCGGTGGTAAATCTGATACAGCCCACCGAAGTCATAACCCCGGTCATAGCAGATTTGCAGGGCTTCCTTCTCCGTGATTCCCCAATCCACCAGCGGATAGCGCTCGCTTTTGATGCGCTTCGGCTCATCTGCGGCGATACCCACATAACTCACGGCCCGGTATTGTCCTTTCAGCCGGTTGATCTCCTTATGGATGAGATGCGTTTTCAGCTGCCCCGTACACCAGCGCACACGGGGACCGGGCCAGCCGTTTCCGTATAGAGAAACACCCAGCCACTGCCGGTTTTCAATGCTGGCCGGTCGCTGCTTCTTTTCCTCAAACATCAGCCACTCAAAGCCTTTGGGATGGCGCAGCCACGTCAGATGCAGGCCTCGCTCTGCAAACAGATAGTCGTTCAACTTTTGCAGATGCTCATACATTTCCGGGAATTCCATGCCTGTATCTGCCGTCAGAACCGCTTGGATCGGCAGTCCACGCTCAATCATGAGCAGCAGCATAGCGGTGCTGTCCTTACCGCCGGACAGGGATACCGCATGGAACAGCTCCTTTTCTTCCGTTTGATTGCTCATACCCATTCCGTCTCCTTTCACCTCGGTATGTAAAAGGGGGCGGCCGATCTGGCCGCCCCCTTGGGATTCGTTCTTTGAAAATGCAGGAGTGCAAACACAAGACCGACACTGCGACGATTTGTTCCACTCCATGAAACTGCCCCCACACTGAATGTTCAGCATGGGGGCGGCGCTTTTATTCTGTAATGTACATTTGACTATAAATATCCAGAATAGAGTCTTTCGAGCGGCGAATACCTATATCCGTTAAACGAATGTCCTCCTGCCGCATTTGTGCTATAAACCGAGTAATATCCTCCATTATAGACTGCGGGACAGGTATTCTCTGATTTTCCCGTACAAGTTGGAACAGGCGAAACACATCCAGACGGTGTTTCTTGATGTCACGTGCGTTTACATGGATTCCTTCTGCTTTCTTGCTTTTCAAATCCAGCCAAGCTCTCATTTTCAGCGGAATAATATGTTCAGCATCTAATATGGAGATACCATCTGTAACTGTTCGTCCATCCAGAAGAAAGTGGTAATAATCATCATTGAGCAAAATCGCTGACAAGCTGGAAACTTCATCATCAATATGCAGCGGCATCAAGTGTGTATCTGGCTGCAAGACCACATTGCTTTGTGGCCTTGAAAATAATTCAATCATCTTGGGGTAAGCAGGGTTCGTTGGGTCCACAAAACGATAGAACTCCGGTTGACCGTTACTGCGTTGCCTGGCCTGATAGCCACCAGCTTCAATAAAAGCCCAAAAGGCTTTTGCAAAGTCTGTCGTTAAAGCCTCGACGATCAGCACCATGTCGATGTCAACGGTTTGCCTGAAATCAAGTCCTGCATCGTTCATCAGAAGATCACAGGCAAAGCCTCCAATTACAGTATATTGCTCCTTAAAATGATTGAAGTGCTCTCGGAATATATCTATGCCATTTACCATTTCGTTCTCCTTTATTCTTCCTCTTTGATTGGTAGTCCGTGCTTTTGCCGAATTTCATCCAAGCACGTCTGAACTCGTTCGTTTGGGTCGTTGTCCATGCTGAGCAGCAATGAAATGTCATCTACACAGCCGTCTCTCTCCAAAATGATCGGGTCATAGGACCACACTTCAATAACAGCACCGCCAAAGTCTTCAAAATACTGTTTTGTGCAGATATCTTCTGCTGGGATTTTTGCCGCCTCCTTTTTGAAAATCGCAATAGCACCATCCTGATCGTTTACCCCAATCATCGATTGCCGTGCCAGCGCCCGTATTCCACTTGCAATTGGATGCTCGATTTGGGCGGTTCCTTTTACGTAAAGAATTCGATCAACAGGCGTTTTCAGTCGCCCGTATGCTTTTTCCAAAAGTTCTGATTTGGTGTATGCCGTTGTGATCCATTTATTCGTGCCTTCTGCTGTTTGCGAGATCAGACCCGAAGCAGAGAGGTCATTGATTGCCCTTGTACAGGTCGCCTTTGAGAGCGAAAGTGCCTTTGCAATCTGTGTCAGATTTACGGACCCAGTATTCTCTGCATAGTATAAATATAGAAATACAAGCTGTGTACCGGGTGCCATTTTTGCCATAATGGCAGCGTCCGCCTTGAATTGCTCATGAAAAGCGCACCCCCAAAACGGAAGGTACACCTGCTGCGAAAGAGACACAAACGGGATGTGTTCTTCCAGCATACTCCGTCGTTGTAACGCAGACAGGTTGTCTAAGCACAGTGCACAGGGAAGAGAACAAAGTTCCTGAAACTTCTTCAACTGCTTTTTTAATGTAGGCAATCGCCAAGAAGAGCCATTTGGCTTCAAAAGAACACACGCATGGTCTCCCCAACTTAACAATTGGGGGGTATATCCGTCCTTGATATAGTAGGGCGTGTCATCCGTGTAGTCGAATCCCTTCACTGTAATATCGGGGCCGAATACTAATTTAAGGAAAGATAGCATATCAGAAAGACTCCTTCGCTTCCGCCTTTTGTTTCACTTTTTCTTAATTGTACCGTTAAAACTGAAACTTGTCAAGTGAATACGAAACAATTTAGTAGATGGCACACAAACAGTATAGCCATTTATTCACAAATACCATCCTGTTATTGTTGGTTCACGCCGAAAAACTTTTCTTTCCCATAGAAAAAAGGGGCGGCCGATCTGGCCGCCCCTTGGCGCTTATTTTTTACGCTTGCGCATCAGCAGTATAGCCGCAGCGCCGATGCCGGAAATGCCCAGCAGACTGAGCCACAGCGCCATGTGGCTGTTGTCCCCGGTCTGCGGTGCCTTCGGCTCATCCGGCTTCTTTTCGTTGTGCATCTCCACCTCCGTCACAGCTCCCTCAAAAATGGATGCCGTCTTGTCAGCCGGAAGGAGATACCCGTCCGAACTGCCGTCCCGCACCTCGGATACGGTGTAGTCCCCGATACGCAGGCCCTCGATGAGAATGACACCTTCCGCATCGGTCTGGAACACCTGGTCATAGCCGTTGGCCCCGGTAACACGGAAGGAAAAGCCCGCCAGCTTCCCATCCGAGGAGGTCTTGACGATCCGAAGAGACCCCACCTGCGCCGCATTGAGAAAGCCCTTTCCGGCTTCATTTTCCACGGTCACGGTTTCGCCGTCCGTGGTGATGGCAAAGTAGTAGGCGCTCTCGTCCAGATAAAAGCCCTCCGGGGCCTGGGCTTCCTTTGCAAAATAGCCGCCGTAGCAAAGACCGGTCAGGGCGTACTCGCCGCCGCCCAGTTCCTCCATCGTGCCCAGCAGTTCGTCCTCAGCATCCAACTCCTGATTGCGGTTACTGTCACGGTAGACCTCGAACACGGCTCCCTCCAGCTTGTTTTCCGGGTAGTCCTTGTCCACCTTCGTGAGGGTCACGCCGCCCCGGATGACCTGCTCGGTCACATCCAGCGCAATGGGATTATATTCTTCCGTATAGTGCTGCGGCTCTGCGCCGACGGGGTACACGGTATCATCCAGCAGATAACCTTCGCTGGGGGAGAGTTCCCGGATGGTCCAGTCGTTGCCGCAGATATAATCCGTGGTGGTGAACTGGCCGCTTTCGTTGGTGGTGTAGGTGTCCACCAGTTCCTCGTCTCTGAAAACGCCATATACGGCACCGGCAAGGGTTGCGTCTCCCTGCGGCAGACCCGTTTCGGCGTCCCACTTGGTGACGGTGGCGCTCCACTTTTTCAGGACATTGCGGACCTCTGCCTGTGTGACCGTGTTCCACTCCACCGCCGTCGTCTGGTCCTCCGGGACAACATAACGGATGCCCGTATCCACCTCGGAGAGGATGTAGTCCGTGCCAATGAGCACGTCGGAGAACACTGCTTTTCCGTTGCTGCCGGTCACGGCGTATTCGTCCACCGGAATCCCTGCAAGGGAAACGCCGGTCAGATGAAACTTTACGCCCTCGTTCAGGCCATCCTCGGAGGTTTTGACCACCTCCAGACTGCCCCGCTTCAGCGTATTATGGAAGGTCACGGTGGCGACCTGACCGGAGATCACAGTCACTTGACGCACCTCTTGGGGTTCATACCGGTCACTGCTCTGCTCCGTCACGGTGTAAGCGCCGGGGCGGAGATCATCGAGCTGCATTTCGCCGTCTGCATTGGTCATCACGGTCTGCTCCGTACCGTTGCCGGAAACGGTGAAGGAGATGCCGGATACCTCGCCGTCCTCACTGGTTTTGACGATCTTAACGCTGCCATAGCCGACCTTCAGGTGCAGGTAGGCGTACATGGGGTCGCTGACGGTATCCCGGAAGGTGACGACATCCTGCATGGTGCCGTCGGGGCCATAGTGGCCGTCGCTCCAGACCACCACGCCCTGCCGGGTGTTGTTTCTGACGGCAGTAATGGTCACACCATCTGCGGGAGCCGTCTCGGCAGAGATAGTCAGGTCGTTCCCATCGACTGCAAAGGTCATATCCGACTGGGCCGAAGAGAAAGCATATTCGCCCAGAACGCCGTTGGTGTCCGTCAGGGTAGCCGTGTAGCGGCTGCCGTCCCAACTCAGTTCAACCGTCTGTGCATCCTCCTCGCTGCGGTCCATGAAGCTGGGGACAACGGTGTGCTTTTTCACGCTGGCCTCGATGCTGTCATAGTAGGCGGAGAAGCGGCTATAGAGCGGATGGCTGGTGCAGTAGACGGATTTCACGGCATCGGCGCTGCCGGGGTCAACGTGGTTGAAGTCCGCATCCCGTTCCCCGACCACCGTTTCCCACACCAGCACCTGCGTGGCCATCATGTGGGCCAGCTTGTCGGCGTCGGAATCGTTCTGAGAGCGCCAGTCGAGGGAGAGATTTCCCTGATAGCCGTACTGCATGATGCGGCCGAGGAGCGTTTTCATGGTTCGGCCATCAATGGTGCGGTTATACTCGGCAGGGAAGGAATCCCAATAGTCCTCTCCGTAGCTTTCGTAGGAACGGTACAGGTTGCGGGGAACGCCCGGTTCGATGCAGTAGCAGGCAGGACCGTCGAAGGAGCCGATGGTGTGCAGCGTGGTCATCCATGTTGCCTCGCCGGATGTCCAGCCGTTCATGTAGTGCAGCTCGTCGTGGCCCCAAGTGCCGCTGTAATCCAGATTGGCGTCTCCGTCTCTGGGGAACGCCACCGAGTACGAATCCGCTGTTTCTCCGGTGGACGCTGCGGCAAAGGCCGTCACGCCGCTGCCGAGGATGGCGGTGAAGCAGATCAGCAGAGCCAACAGCCCGGAAATGCTTCTGCGATAGAGTTTTTTCATTTGTTAGACCTCCTAAGAGTAAAATAAAAAGCACCATCCGGAAAAGGATGCTGCTTTCTGTACGATATGGACTTGTGAGATAATCTCTTTTTCAGCCGGTACAGCCGGTAGGAAGGGGGTGAGGTGTGGAGAGGGGGGAGCGGAAAAACCGGCCCTGGCACATAGCCTGTCCGATGGGCAGACTTTCCCCTGGGCGGAAGATTCAGCGTTCCATTTCCCGCTGCCGCTTTCTGTAATAGTCCAGTGCCTTGATGATCGTATCCTCCATAGTCCGTACGGGCGTCCCCGGCTTGAAATATTTGCTGATACGCTCCTTGGGTATCCGAAATTGTTCCTTCTGGTTGGGCTTTTCCTCCTCCATGATGGACAGGATCACCGCATCGGTCAGCTTTCCGTCTCGGCTGAACGCCTTCATCTTAATGGCCTGTGCAAGCGACGGCGTGCAGTCCTCGCGTCCCATGGTGTCATAAAGCGCGCTCTGCTCCTGTTCGGTAAGGTAAGAAAGCTCCACCGCAGGGCGAAAGGCGATCCGACCGTCATCCACCATGTCCAGAATTTCCGGGATAAGGTTGGTGAGGCGGATATAGCGCTGGATTTGTGTATTGCTATCGGGCGAATTATCAGCCAGCAATTCGCGTGATCTTTTGCTATCCAACTTGTGTCCCACTGGGACACAAGTTAAATCCGTCCGCTCTCCTTGCTGCCTTCGCATGGCATCCAGCTTCATTTTGTACGCAAAAGCCTTTTCCGACGGCAATACGCGCTCGCGCTGGAGATTGCTGTCCACCATGATAATAACGGCTTCATCGTCTGTGAGGTCGCGCACGATGCAGGGGATCGTGTCCCGCCCTGCCAGTTCGCTGGCCAGCTTGCGCCGGTGTCCCGACACCATCTGATAGCTGCCGTCCTCCAGCTGCCGCACAAGCCCCGGCACCAAGACGCCGTACTGCCGCACGCTCTCCGCCATTTCCAACATGGCCTCGTCCTGCTTTACCTTGAAGGGATGCTCAGGAAAATCGTTGATTTGGGAAATCGGTATGTCCTGCACGCTGTCGCGCTTGGCTTCGTCCCGCTGCTCCTGCGTGGTAAACAGGCTATCGAGTGATGTCAGCATCTCGGATGCGTTGCTTTTCGCCAATGCGTTCCACCTCCTTTACCAGCGCACCGTAGGCTGCGGCAGCCCGTCCGCGCGGTTCATGCCGGAAGATACTCTTGTCTGCCGTGCTAATCTCCGCCAGCCGCACCGTAGCGGGAATGACGGCATCCAGTACGGGCAGGTGCTTGCCGAAGTTTTCTTTTACCCCGGCCACAATGTCTTTGCGGAAGTTCGTGTCATTCGCCATGGTCAGAAAGACGCCGCCGATCTTCAGCTTTGGGTTGATCTGCTGCCGGATGCTCTGCACCGTACCTACAAGCTCCGTCATGTCCTCGGCTGCCAGATAGTCCGCCTGCACCGGGATGAGTACATGATCCGCAGCCGACAGGGCATTGATGACCAGCATACCCAGCGACGGGCGGCAATCCAGCAGCACATAGTCGTAATTCTTCTTGATACCGTCCAGATAGCGTTTGAGCACGGTTTCACGGCTCATGACATTGACCAGCCCCACCTCCACCGCCGATAGGCTGCGGTTGGCAGGGACAAAATCAAAGCCCTCATGGTGGTGCAAAATTTCCGGGTGCTCCGGCTCGGCGCTGTGCTGCACAACGGCGTTCATCTGCTCCGCCAAGGTATGAGGCAGCTCATGGGGCTTGCGCTGACCGAGCATCTTGGTGAGATCACCCTGCGGGTCAACATCCACAAGCAAAACCCGTTTGCCGTCCATGGCAAGCCCCGCACCGATGCAGTAGACACTGGTGCTTTTGCCGACGCCACCCTTTTGGTTGGCGACGGCGATCACTTTACAATTCGCCACTTTGGGATTCCTCCTGTCTGTAAATTTAGCTGTCTGCGGCGATGGCGGACAGCTATGTAATGCCGGGTATAGAAAAAGCCGTGTGGCTTTTGACAGCTACACGGCTTTCCTTATGTATACGATATTCAGATGTAGACTCGCTTCGTCTTGGCATCCAGCAGGGCAAGGATAACTTCATCTACGATGTCGGTGTACCGCCCCTGTCGGGTGAGTTTGTTTTTGAAACGAATAAGTGCGTCGAGGATCACACCGTATTCCTCGCGGCTGAGATACAAGGTATAGGTTTTTCGTTTCATGTGTCATCCCTCCTTACACGGACAGCATAACAGATTGCGTTCCGTTTATCAATTCTGCGGCGGCATTTACCCTGCGAAAAAAGATAAAGTTCATTCGGCTTGGTCAAACCGTTTCAAACCGTGCCAAAGCCATTATTTCCGAAAAGGCGGGGCGCAGTATTCATTTTCTATGCAGAGGCGATCTGCTCCGAGTGGCCACATGAGCAGCCCGAAAATTAACCCATCCGTTAACAGTTTCGGGGTCAAAAACGGCATTTAGCCCATCGTTAACATGTAAAAAACACGTCAAACCTTGTCAAATTCCATCAGATTTTCCGAAAACAGAACAAATGCTGCAGATATAGGAAAATCCCGGAAAACGAGAGTTTTCCGGGATTTTGATTGCTTTGAAGTTGTAAAATCGGCAGAAATCAGCGCTTGCTGAACTGCGGAGCGCGACGAGCTGCTTTGAGACCGTACTTCTTGCGCTCCTTCATACGAGGATCGCGGGTCAGGAAGCCGGCCTTCTTCAGAATGGGACGGAACTCGGGGTTCACCAGCAGCAGGGCGCGGCTGATGCCATGGCGCAGAGCGCCGGCCTGGCCGGAAACGCCGCCGCCCTCCACGGTGGCAACGATGTCCACCTTGCCCAGGGTATCGGTGGCGTTCAGGGGCTGACGGACCACCATCTTCAGGGTCTCCAGACCGAAGTAATCGTCGATGTCGCGGCCGTTGATGGTGATGGAGCCGGTGCCGTTGGGGAACAGGTGCACACGGGCCACGGAGGACTTACGACGTCCGGTGCCGTACAGATAGGGATTCTTGGACTGATACATGTTTCTTTTCCTCCTTACTTGACCAGCTCGGGCTTCTGAGCCTCGTGGATGTGCTGCTCACCGGCATAGATGTGCAGGCGCTTCAGGGAATCCTTGGTAACGGTGTTGCGGGGCATCATACCGCGGACGGCCACGCGCATGGCCAGCTCAGGCTTGTCCTGCATCAGCAGGCGATACTTGGTCTCCTTCAGGCCGCCGATCCAGCCGGAGTGGGTGCGGTAATACTTCTGCTCCATCTTGTTGCCGGACAGAGTGGCCTTGCCGGCGTTGATGACGATGACGTTATCGCCGCAGTCGGCATGGGGGGTGTAGGTGGGCTTGCCCTTGCCGCGCAGCAGGTCGGCCACGATGACGGCGGTCTTGCCCAGGGGCTTGCCGGCGGCATCAACGACGTACCACTTGCGCTCAATGGTGGCCTTGTTTGCCATATAAGTGGACATGGTGTTTTTCCTCCAATTTATAGAATGTATTGCTTTACTTTTTCAGGCTCCCTTGCTATGATGAGGGAGAGAAACGCGCCGAACGCGCAAGGATATTTATAGCATATCCCGGGGAGATTGTCAACAGCATTTTAATTTATGATAAAAACACCTGGCATTTTCTCTTGTTTTCTCTGAATAGCTCTTATTTTCTCGAATGGCAATTTCATTTTCGACCCTGGGAGGGATGTCACATGCAGAAGCTTTTGGGACAGGTGCGCCGGTGCGTGGAGGATTACCGCATGATCGACGCGGGGGACACGGTGGCCGTGGGCGTATCCGGCGGCAAGGACAGCCTGGTGACGCTGACCGCGCTGGCCCGGCTGCGGGCCTTTTATCCCATTCCCTTCACTGTTCACGCCATCACCCTGGAGACCGGCACCCCGGGTATGTGCTTCGACGCCGTGGCGGACCTGTGCCGGCAGCTGGACGTGCCCTATACCCGCATCCAGGTGCCGGTATACGACATTGTGTTCAATGAGCGGAAGGAGAAGAACCCCTGCTCCCTGTGCGCCAAGCTGCGGCGGGGCAGCCTGAACACGGCCCTTACGGACCTGGGCATCCGGAAGATCGCCCTGGGCCATCACTATGACGACGCCATCGAGACGCTGCTGATGAACCTGCTGTTCGAGGGGCGCATCGGCTGCTTCCAGCCGGTGACCTACCTGGACCGCACCGGCATTACCCAGATCCGCCCCCTGCTGTACTGCCGGGAGGAGGACATCCGCCGGGCGGCTCAGCGGCTCCGGCTGCCGGTGGTGCACAATCCCTGCCCCGCCAACGGCCACAGCCGCCGTCAGGAGGTGAAGGAGCTCATCGCCGGGCTGGAGGGCCGGTATCCGGATATCAAGCAGAAGCTGTTCGGCAGTCTCCAGCGGTATCCCCTGTACGGGTGGAATCTTCACGAGGAGGAGCGGTGATATGAAAGCAAAGCTGGGCGGCCGCACCTGGGCGGCGCTGCTGACCTTCGGTCTGGTGGGTCAGATCGCCTGGGTCATTGAGAACATGTACTTTAATGTGTTCCTGTACAACACCATCTCCGGGGACACGTCCATGATCGCGGCCATGGTGGCCTGGAGCGCCGTCACCGCCACCGTCACCACCCTGGTGATGGGGGCCCTCAGCGACCGGCTGGGGCGGCGGAAGGCCTTTATCGTGGCGGGCTATCTGCTGTGGGGCGTCAGCATCGGGGCCTTTGCCCTGATCAAAAGCAGCCCCGTGGCCGCTGCCGCCCACAGCGCGGCGGTGCTGGTGGTGGTGCTGGACTGCGTTATGACCTTCTTCGGGTCCACCGCCAACGACGCAGCCTTCAACGCCTGGGTCACCGACGTCACTGTGCCGGAAAACCGGGGCCGGGTGGAGACGGTGCTGGCCATCATGCCGCTTGTGGCTATGCTGGTAGTGTTCGGCGCTCTGGACGGCCTGACCCAGGCGGGAAGCTGGCGGCTGTTCTTCCTGATCGTAGGCGGCGTCACGGGGCTGGGCGGCGTGCTGGGCTTCTTTTTCATCCGGGAGCCGGACCTGCCCCGGGGCCAGGGGACCACATTCTCCAACATTCTGTACGGCTTCCGTCCCGCCGTTGTCCGGAACAACCCACGGCTGTATCTGTCCCTGGCGGCGCTGGGGGTGTACTGCATGAGCCAGCAGGTGTATATGCCGTATCTCATTATTTATATCCAGCGGTTTTTGGGCATCACGGACTACACGTTCCTGCTGGCCGGGGTGCTGATCGTCAGCTCTGTGCTGTCGGTGCTGGCCGGGCGGCCCATTGACCGGCTGGGGAAGCTCCGCTGCCTGATCCCGGCGGGGATCGTGGGCTTTGCGGGGCTGGTGCTGATGTACTTTGCCCGGAGCCAGTGGTTCGTGCTGGCGGCGGGCATCGTGATGCTGGGCGGCGGCATGGTGATCTCCGCCTGCTGCAATGGGCTCATCCGGGACTATACCCCCGCCGGAAAGGCCGGCCTGTTCCAGGGCATCCGCATCGTATTCCAGGTGCTGCTGCCCATGGTCACGGGGCCGTATATCGGCGCGGCGGTGATCCGGGGCACCGGCATGACCTACGAGGATCTGGGCACCGTAAAGCAGGTGCCCACAGCGGAAATTTTCCTGGCGGCTGCCGCCACCCTGGTGCTGCTGGCGATCCCGACGGCGCTGCTGAAGCGGAAGGAGGCTGCGAAATGACGGCGCTTTATACCCCCTGGGGAGAGCAGCTCGACAGGACCTGCCCTCTGCCGGAGTATCCCCGGCCCCAGCTGCGGCGGGACAGCTATCTCTGTCTCAACGGCCTGTGGGATTACACCGTGGAGGACGGGGACGAATACTCCCGCCGCCGCAGCGGAAAAATCTTGGTGCCCTTTTCGCCGGAGAGCCTGCTGTCCGGCTGCGATTTCCGGCTGCAAAGCGGGGAAACGCTGTGGTATGAGCGGACGTTCACCCTGCCGGAGGGCTTTCGCCGGGACCGGGTGCTGCTGCACTTCGGCGCGGTGGACCAGTGCTGCCGGGTGCTGGTGAACGACCGGCCTGTGGGCGGCCATGAGGTGGGCTATCTGCCCTTCACCCTGGACATTACCGGCGCCCTGGTCCCCGGGGAAAACCGGCTGACTGTGGCCGTCACCGACGACCCGGAGGGCGGTGTCCACGCCTTCGGCAAGCAGCGTACGGACCGGGGCGGCATCTGGTACACCGCCCAATCCGGCATCTGGCAGACGGTGTGGCTGGAGAGCGTGGCGGAGAACTACATTCACTCCCTGCGGCTGACCCCGGACTTTGACGGGAAATGCCTGCGGTACGCCGTCCGGGCGGAGGACCCGGCAGGAGCCCGGGTCACGGTGCTGTGCGGCGGGCGGGTCGTTGCCCGCAGCTGGGCCGATGAGCGGGGAGAGGGCGTGTGCCCCATTCCGGCGGAGCACTTCCGCCCCTGGAGCCCGGAGGATCCGTATCTGTACGACCTGGAGGTGACTCTGCCCTCCGGCGACCGGGTAGAGAGCTATTTCGGCATGCGGCAGTTCTCTGTTATGGAACACCGGGGCCGCCGGGTGCTGGCCCTGAACCACCGGCCCTGCTTCCAGTCGGGGCTGCTGGACCAGGGCTACTGGTCCGACGGACTGTACACCCCGCCTGCCGACGAGGCCATGGTATGGGATATTCAGACCGCCCGGGATATGGGCTTTTCCATGCTGCGCAAGCACATCAAGATCGAGCCCCTGCGGTGGTACTATCACTGCGACCGGCTGGGGATGATCGTTTGGCAGGACATGGTATCCTGCTTCGAGGGATGGCGGACCCTGACCATGCAGGTGCTGCCCTTTCTGGGTCTGCACCTGCATGACGCGCCGTCGGCCCGGCTGGGCCGGGCCGGGGAGCCTGGACGGCAGCAGTTCCTCCGGGACATGGTCGACACGGTGGACCTGCTGTATAACTGCGTGTCCCTGGGTCTGTGGGTGCCCTTCAACGAGGGCTGGGGCCAGTTCAGCGCCCTGGAGGTCGCGGACCGGCTGCGGGCCATGGACCCCACCCGGCCCATCGACCATGCCTCCGGCTGGCACGACCAGGGCGGCGGCGACCTGAAAAGCCGCCACGTATACTATCGGCCCGTGCGCCTGAAAAACGATGGGCGGCGGGTGCTGGCCCTGACGGAGTTCGGGGGCTACAGCCTGCAGTGCCCGGGTCACCTGGCGACGGACAAAAAATTCGGCTACCGCATGTATGACGATGCGGCAGCCTGGATGGACGCGGTGGAAAAGCTGTATGAAACGGAGGTTTTGCCCCTGATCCAGGCCCAGGGACTGTCGGCGGCGGTGTATACCCAGCTGTCCGACGTGGAGGACGAGGTCAACGGCCTGGTGACCTTCGACCGCCGGGTGTGTAAGATGGACCCGGCCCGCATGCAGAAAATCAACGAGAAATTGCATTTTTAGCACAGGATATTGCGCTTTCGACATGCGATAGCCCGAAGAGATAGGGCCGGCAGAGTCGTCGGCCCCCATGGAGCATCCCGGTGAGAATGCCTGCGGGGCGGACAATTCTGTCCGCCCCGCAGGATGCCCCTATGTAAGCACCCACTGCAGCAGAAGCAGCAGGCCGAAGCCGGGAAGGCCCAGCACCCCGATCACCAGGGCGTTGAACACGTTCAGACCCAGGTGCAGCCCGGGAACGGTGCGGCCCAGGAGCCACAGGGCGCCAAAGCCCAGGGCCGCGTTGCCCGCTACCCGGAATACCGTTTTCAGGGGGCTTTTCGTCAGACGCAGCACCCCCAGCAGGATAAACAGCGCCCCCACGCCCAGGGCGGCTTTTTCTAAGACGGACACACAGTCCCTCCCTTCACGGAGGACGCCGCCACGCAGGGGCCCTCCCCCAGCTGGGTCTTGATGCACCGCAGCAGATAGTCGCTGCGGGCCTTCAGGGCGTTGATCTCGTAAATGCTGGCCTCTACCAGCTCCGGGGCGGTGACGTAATTGAACTTATCATAGGCGTTGCGCAGGGCCTGGTTGGTCTGATACAGCTCCTGCCGCAGGTCCCCCAGGGTGGGGGAGGCCGTGTCCTTGTTTTTCATGGCGATACCTCCTGATGGCTATTGTACGGTTATTTTGGACAGATATGACAGGCTTTAATCAGGGGACAGGAACATTTTTCCGGGGAGGTGCGCGAAATGCACGAGGAATACATGCGCCAGGCGCTGGACCTGGCCCGGGAGGCCGCCGCCGCCGGGGAGGTGCCGGTGGGCTGCGTCATCGTCCGGGACGGGGCGGTGGTGGGCCGGGGCCGCAACCGGCGGGAGGAGCGCCAGGCCGCCTGGTCCCACGCGGAAATGGAGGCCATGGCCGAAGCCAACCGGACCCTGGGCACCTGGCGGCTGGACGGCTGCACGCTGTATGTGACTCTGGAGCCCTGCCTCATGTGTGCCGGGGCCATTCTCAACGCACGAGTCAGCCGGGTGTACTTTGGGGCCCGGGACCGGGAGATGGGCGCCTGCGGCGGGGTCATGAATCTGTTTATGGAGGATTTCCCTCACCCTCCCGCTCTGGTGGGCGGCGTGCTGGAGGCCGAATGCGCCCGGGTTCTGTCGGATTTTTTTCGCTCCGTGCGGAAAAAGTGAATTTTCCCTATTTTCCCGTTGACAAAACCGGGAAAAGTGGCTATATTATGTGGTGATCCAGTGCAAATGCAGTGATGGGGACCAGTAGCGCTCCTTCCCGATGCCAAGAGAGCCGCCGTTTCGGTGCAAGGCGGTCACGGGCGAAGCGGCGAATATCACCCCGGAGCATCCGGCTGAAACGGCATACCCGGATTAGGTGCGGACGGCGGAGGGCCGTTATCATCCCTCGCCCACGGATGGTGGGGCGGAGCGGCCGCGTTTTCGCGGCAATAAGAGTGGTACCGCAGAGGTTTTTCACGGCCTTTGTCTCTTACAGAGACAAGGGCCGCTTTTTTATTGGTTTTCAAATACAATTTTCGTATACGGAGGTAACACATGGAGTACAAAAAGACGCTGAATATGCCGAAATCCGGCTTTCCCATGCGGGCGGGCCTGCCCAAGCGGGAGCCGGAGATGCTGCACTATTGGGAGCAGCTGGACCTTTACAACGAGCTGCTGAAGAAGAACGAGGGCAAGCCCCTGTTCTCCCTCCACGACGGCCCTCCCTTCTCCAACGGCGCCCTGCACATGGGCCACGCCCTGAACAAGGCCCTGAAGGACTTCATCAACCGCAGCTATGCCATGCGCGGGTACTACACCCCCTATATCCCCGGCTGGGACAACCACGGCATGCCCATTGAGTCCGCCATCATCAAGCAGAACAAGCTCAACCACAAGGCCATGAGCGTGGCGGATTTCCGCACCGCCTGCCACGAGTTCGCCGACCACTATATCGACGTGCAGCGGGAGGGCTTCAAGCGCATGGGCGTGGTGGCCGACTGGGACCACCCCTACAAGACCATGGACCCGGGCTTTGAGGCCCGGGAGGTCCGGGTGTTCGGCAAGATGTACAAAAACGGTCACATCTACAAGGGCCTCAAGCCCGTGTACTGGTGCCCCCACGACGAGACCGCCCTGGCCGAGGCGGAGATCGAGTATCAGGACGACCCCTGCACCACGGTGTATGTGAAGTTCCCCATGCACGACGACCTGGGCAAGCTCCCCCACCTGGACAAGAGCAAGCTCAGCTTCGTCATCTGGACCACCACCATCTGGACCCTGCCCGGCAACCTGGCCATTGCTCTGAACCCGGCGGAGAGCTACGCCGTCGTCAAGCCGGAGGGCCGCGACGAGCTGTATATCATGGCGGAGGCCCTGACGGAGAAGGTCATGGGCATCGGCGGCTTCGACCGCTATGAGATCGTGGAGACCCACCCCGGTGCCTTCTTCGAGAACATGCTGGCCAGCCATCCCTTCCTGCCCAAGACCAGCCGCCTGGTGCTGGCGGACTATGTCACCATGGACTCCGGTACCGGCTGCGTCCACACCGCCCCCGGCTTCGGCGCCGACGACTATCAGACCTGCCTGCGCTACGGCATGGACATGGTGGTGCCCGTGGACGACCAGGGCCGCCACACCGACTATGCCGGCAAGTACGCCGGCATGAAGACCGAGGAATCCAACCCCGTGATCCTCCAGGATATGAAGGACGCCGGGTCCCTGTTTGCCAGCCAGGAGATCGTCCACAGCTATCCCCACTGCTGGCGCTGCAAGAAGCCCATCATCTTCCGTGCCACTCCCCAGTGGTTCTGCTCCGTGGAGTCCTTCAAGGATGACGCCATCGCCGCCTGCGAGGACGTGCGCTGGGTGCCCTCCTGGGGCAAGGACCGCCTGCGCTCCATGGTCCTGGAGCGCACCGACTGGTGCATCAGCCGCCAGCGCCGCTGGGGCCTGCCTATCCCGGTGTTCTACTGCAAGGACTGCGGCAAGCCCATCTGCACCGACGAGACCATCGACGCCATCGCGGGCCTCTTTGAAAAGAAGGGCTCCAACGCCTGGTTCGAGATGGAGGCGGAGGACATGCTGCCGGAGGGCTTCACCTGCCCCCACTGCGGCAAGGCCGCAGGCTTCGAGAAGGAGAGCGACACCCTGGACGGCTGGTTCGATTCCGGCTCCACCCACTATGCCTCTATGGAGCGCACCCAGGGCTTCTGGCCCGCCACCATGTATATCGAGGGTCTGGACCAGTATCGCGGCTGGTTCCAGAGCTCCCTGCTGGTGGCCGTGGGCGCGCTGGAGCGGGGGGCCCCCTTCAAGGAGTGCCTGACCCACGGCTGGACCGTGGACGGTCAGGGCCGCGCCATGCACAAGTCCCTGGGCAACGGCATGGACCCCGCCGAGATCTTCAACAAGTACGGCGCGGACCTGCTGCGCCTGTGGGCCGGCTCCTCCGACTATCACGTGGACGTCCGCTGCTCCGACGACATCTTCAAGCAGCTGTCCCAGAACTATCTGAAGTTCCGCAACACGGCCAAGTTCTGCCTGGATAACCTGACGGGCTTCGATCCGGAGACGGAGCTGGTGGCCCCCGCCCGGATGCAGGAGCTGGACCGCTGGGCCGTTACCCGGCTCAACAGCCTGATCCGCCGGGTGTTCGACAGCTACGATGCCTACGAGTTCCACGCCGTGTCCCACGCCATCAACGATTTCTGCGTGGTGGACCTGAGCTCCTTCTATTTCGATATCATCAAGGACCGCCTGTACTGCGACGGTGAGCACAGCGCCAGCCGCCGCAGCGCCCAGACCGCCCTGTTCCTGATCCTGGACGCCATGACCCGGATGTTTGCCCCCATCCTGGCCTTCACCTGCGAGGAGATCTGGCTGGCTATGCCCCACCGCAGTGCCGACGACAGCCGCAGCGTCCTGTTCAACTGCATGGTGCAGCCCTATGAGGGCTATGCTCTGCCGGAGGACGCCATGGACCGCTGGGCAAGGATCGCCGCCGTCCGCACCGCCGTCAACGGTGCGCTGGAGCAGGCCCGGGCCGACAAGACCATCGGCAAGAGCCTGGAGGCGGAGGTGGATGTCACCGTTCCCGCCGAGGACGCCTTCCTGGCGGATATGGACGCAGATACCCTGGCGGATCTGCTGATCGTGTCCCAGGTACGGGTCACCGTGGGCGACGAGCTGACCGTCACCGTGGCTCCCGCCCGGGGCGTCAAGTGCGCCCGCTGCTGGAAGGTGCTCTCCAGCGTGGGCACCGTGGAGGGTCACGATACCCTGTGCCCCCGCTGCGCCGCCGTGGTCAAGGCGCTGCCCGTGGTGGAGTGATCGGAATTTCAAGCAATCCCCAAGCCCCGGCGCCGCTGCGCCGGGGCTTGCCCTGCCCATTATCATGACCGGAGAGGAATCACGTGAACGACAAGCAGGAAGCAAAATTTCAGGAGCTCACCGGCCAGCCGGTGGGCCATCTGGTGTGCAAAATGGCGGCGCCCACCATCATCAGCATGATGGTGACGGCCTGCTATAACATGGTGGATACCTATTTCGTGGGCCAGCTCCACAGCAACAGCGCCACCGGTGCGGTGGGGGTGGTGTTCTCCCTGATGGCGGTGATCCAGGCGGTGGGATTTTTCTTCGGCCACGGGTCCGGCAACTACATCTCCCGCCAGCTTGGCCGCCATGAATCCGGCGACGCCGGGAAAATGGCCGCCACCGGCGTGACCCTGGCGTTTCTGGCGGGGTGCATCATTCTGGCGCTGGGCCAGATCTTTCTCACGCCACTGGCCCGGCTGCTGGGCTCCACGGATACCATCCTGCCCTATGCCCGCAGCTATCTGCGGATCATCCTGCTGGGGGCCCCGTATATGACGGCATCCTTCGTGCTGAATAACCAGCTGCGCTTTCAGGGCAGCGCCGCCTACGGCATGGTGGGCATCGCTGCCGGAGCGGTGCTGAACGTGGGGCTGGATCCGCTGCTGATCTTCGTATTGGATATGGGCGTGGCCGGGGCGGCCCTGGCCACCATTCTCAGCCAGCTGGCGTCGTTCTGCATGCTGCTTCTGGGCTGCTCCCGGGGCGGCAACCTGCGCATCTGTCTGCGGAACGTGTGCATCCGCCGGGACCTGCTGGTGGAGATCTGCAAGGGCGGCGTGCCGTCCCTGTGCCGCCAGGGGCTGGCCAGCATCGCCACCATCTGCCTCAACCGCAGTGCGGGCCTGTACGGAGACGCGGCCATTGCCGCCATGAGCGTGGTGACCCGTGCCATGCAGCTGGCCCAGTCGGCGCTGATCGGCTTCGGCCAGGGATTTCAGCCGGTGTGCGGCTTCAACTACGGCGCGGGGCTGTATGGCCGGGTGAAGGACGCCTTCCGCTTTTGCGTCAAGTGGGCCACGGTGTTTCTGGCGGCGTCGGTGCTGGGGATGATCTTCGCGCCCCAAATCGTGGCGGTGTTCCGCAACGACCCGGAGGTTATCGCCTTCGGGGCCCGGGCTCTGCGCTGTCAGTGCGCGGTGTTCCCTCTGTGCGGGGTCATCGTCATCTCCAGCATGCTGACCCAGACCATCAACAAGGTGTGGCAGGCGTCGCTGCTGGCGGCGGCCCGGCAGGGACTGTTCTTCATTCCGGCAGTGCTGATCCTGCCCCATGTGCTGGGAGAGCTGGGGGTACAGCTGGCCCAGTCGTTGTCCGATGTGTGCGCCTTCGCCCTGACGGTGCCGCTGGTGCTGGGCGTCCTGCGGGATATGGACCGCCAGGAGCGCCTGGAAAGGATCTCCTGACGAAAAAATCGCGGGCCAAGGCCCGCGATTTTTACATAATACGATATCTTTCTGCGATATACTATGCGTTTACACTGTCCGCCAGCTGCATGGCCATGCGCTCCAGCTCCTCCTGCTGGCCCTGGCGCAGGGCGGAACGCAGGGTCACGGTATCTGCGGCCTGCTCCCATTTCAGAGGCTCCAGGAGCTTCTGCATGCCCCGGGCGCTGGTGGGAGCCCAGGACCCGTTCTCGATATACGCCACCCGGCGGTTCTTCAGCGTATGGGCAGTCAGATCGTGCAGCAGGTTCTCCATGGTGACGAACACACCGGCGTTATACGTGGGCGCGGCCAGCACCACATGGCTGAACCGGAACGCCGTCGCCAGAATGTAGGACGCCGGGGTAACGGAGGTGTCGTACATGGCCACCTGCACCCCCTGCTCCCGCAGACGGCAGGCCAGGATGTTGGCGGCATTCTCCGTCCCGCCGTACACCGACGCATAGGCGATGACCACGCCCCGCTCCTCCGGCTCATACCGGCTCCACAGGTCGTATTTGCCCAGGATGTACCCCAGGTCCTGCCGCCACACGAAGCCGTGCAGGGGCAGCAGCATCTGAATGTCCAGTCCCCCGGCCTTTTTCAGCACCGCCTGGACCTGTGCGCCATACTTGCCCACAATATTGGTGTAATACCGCCGGGCCTCGTCCAGATAGTCCCGGTGGAAGTCCACCTCGTCGGCGAACAGCGCGCCGTTCAGGGCGCCGAAGGTGCCGAAGGCGTCCGCCGTCAGCAGCAGCTTGTCCGTCTCGTCATAGGTCATCAGCACCTCCGGCCAGTGGACCATAGGCGCGGCCACAAAGTGCAGGGTGTGCCGCCCGGTGCAGAGGGTGTCCCCCTCCTTCACCACGCTGATGCGCCCCTCGTACCCGGGGCCGAAGAACTGGGCCAGCATATTCTTGGCGGCGGCGGAGCACACCACGGTGGTCTCCGGGTGCCGCACCAGCAGGTCCCGGATATCGGCGGCGTGGTCCGGCTCCATGTGCTGCACCACCAGGTAATCCAGGGCCCGGCCATTGAGCCCGTGGGCCACGTTTTCCAGAAATACCCGGCACACGGAGGCATCGGCGGTGTCAAACAGCACCGTTTTCCCGTCGGTCAGCAGATAGCTGTTGAAGGATACGCCCCGGGGCACGTCATAGACCCCCTCGAACATAGCCAGGCGGCGTCCGTCGGCCCCCACCCAGGTATAATCGTCATTGACCTTTCTCGTGCAGAACATAAGGATACCTTCTTTCCCCTAAAATCTCAATTGTATTATATCCTTTTTGTGGCAAAAAATCTGTGCTATATGCAACACTTGCGAAAAAATGCGCCCCGGCCGGGGCGCATTTTCTCTTATTGGCTGTTACTGATACAGATCCACCACCGTGTGACACGCCTCCAGCAGGAGACCGTCGAAATAGTCCATGGCATCCTGGGGAATCGTCTCCTCCGGCGGGGCCATCATCCCCATGCTGTAGGTATAGCTGTGGCCGTCGATCACAAAAAACAGCCGCAGCCCATCCTCACTGCATTCCCGGTAAATGGGTACATGCTTGTAATTCTCTCTCAGCGGCGGATATTCCTGGCGCTTCTCCGTATTTCGCAGCGCCAGGATATACACCGGGTATGTGGTCCCGTCATAGATAACTTTCCCGGCCATATCCCAGCCGGTGGGCCGGGCGAAGCGCCCGGTGCTGGACAGATAGATGCTGTACTCCTCCTGCTTCCAGGGCAGGATATCCTCCGGCGGAGCCAGGACCCCCAGCTTTTTCGCCGTCTGGCTCAGCTGCTCATAGCTCTCCGCCGGTTTCTGCAAGGACGGGTGCACCGGCCAGCAAAACACCAGGTCGTATAGGACGACTCCTGCCACAACGGCCAGAATCACCAACAGGACGATTTTCCGGACCTTTTTCCCGTTTTTACGTTTCATTACAGCAATCCCCCCATCACTGATACAGATCCACCACCGTGTGGCACGCCTCCAGCAGGAGACCGTCGAAATAGTCCACGGCATCCTGGGGGATCTTCCCGTCGGCGTACACCTGGACGGTGTATATATGGCCGTCAATGCTCAAGAAATACAGCACCGAATTGTCCGATGCGTCCCGGTAAATGGGTGTCATCCGATAATTCTCCCGCAGCGGGACCTCCATGCGCCGGTCGTAGTTCCATTCCCGAGACCCGTAGAGCTCCGTCCAGTATGACGCACCGCCGTATTCCACGGTCCCCGACATCAGAAAAGCCTTGGGCTTACTCAGCCGGTCCCGGCCATCCAGCTCTTGACTGTAGAATGTTTCCACCCATGGCAGGACGTTCTCCGGAGGGACCAGCACACCCGTCTTTTCCATATCCTGCCGCAGCTGCGCGTAGCTATCCACGTTTTTTCCGGGGTTGGGGATATATCGGCCAGGTCAGCACGGTATACACGATGCCGCCCACAAGAGCCAGCAGCACCGCCAGCAGAATAATTTTCTTCCCGGTTCCTCGCTTCATGGCACGTCTCCTTTCCTGTTACTGATACAGATCCACCACCGTGTGGCACGCCGTCCGCAGCGCGTCCTCCACATACGCCGCGTCCTCCTCCGACAGGGTCGTGCTCTCCGGATACATCACCTGGATGATGTATTCATTCCCGTCTATGTAAAGCTGGGTCATGTAAAACCCCCGGTTCTGGAACAGGTAAATGGGTACATAGCGATAGCTGTCCCAGCAGGGCGGCAGATCCCCCACAACGCCGGTGACTCCCACAGAGACCTCTGCGTTGAAGGTAACGCCGCCGCGCTCCATGGTGCCGGATATGGCAAAGCCGCTGACCTTGGCCAGCCGGGAGGGACTGTCCATCCGGAGCTGACGCTCCGTCACCGTCCACGGCAGCAGGTTTTCCCCGGGGACCCGAATATCCGTTTTCTTTTCCACCGTGTCCCGCAGCTGCTCATAGCTTTTCGCCGGTTTCATCCGGGTGGGATTCACCGGACAGACCATGACGGCGTACACGATCACGCCCACCATGGCCAGCAGCACCACCAGCAGGACGATTTTCCCGATTTTCTTTCCGGTTCTGCGTCTCATATGGCGTCGCCTCCCTCGCCTTTTTGTCATTTTACCACATTTTCGTCCAATGTGCAAGCACAATTTTCCGTTTGTCGACACAGTGTCGTTTATCCATCTATTATGCCGCTCACGTCCCGTCAAATTTGCCCAATCTGACGCTTGGTTTGACTTCTCCGGCGGACAATGCTATAATAAAGTGTTGAGTTTTTTCATAGGAGGTGCGGGATATGCGGCAGGAGGACAATCGGCAGCCCATGGGCTCGGAGTCTCTGGGGACCCTGGTCAGCAGCTGGCGGGACGGCACGTTTTCCGAGATCTGGGCCGACTGGAAGTGGATCTGGGGCTATACCAAGCGCTACCGGCGGGCGGTGTGGTTCTATACCATCCTGGGCGTGGCCAGCTCCACCCTGGGCCTGGTGTCCGCCGTGGCCAGCAAATACTCCATCGACATCATCACCGGCTACGACAGCGACCACCTGTGGTTCATCGTCACCGTGATGGTGGCCTCGGCCCTGGTGGGCCTGCTGCTGCGCAGCGTCACCTCCCGCATTTCCACGAAAATCTCCCTCCGGGTGAACAACGATATCCAGGCCCAGGTGTTCGACCGCCTGCTGGGGGCCGACTGGCGGTCCCTGAACACGTTTGCCAGCGGCGACCTGCTCAGCCGCCTGTCCACCGACGTGGGCTCCGTATCCTCCAGCGCCATCCGCTGGCTGCCGGACCTGATCGTCACGGCGTACACCTTCGCCGCCACCCTGGCGGTGATCCTGCACTATGACTGGGTCATGGCCCTGTTGGCCCTGGCCAGCGCCCCCTTCCTGCTGCTGACGTCCCGCCGCCTGATCCGGGGCATGCGCACCCACCAGCAGGAGGTCCGCCAGGTGGGCAGCCGCCTGATGTCCTACGAGACGGAGACGCTGCACAATCTGGACGCCATCAAGGGCTTCGGCATCACCGGCCGCTATGGCCGGGGCTTCCGCCGCCGGCAGGAGGAGTTCCGCCGGGCCAGCCTGGATTATAATCTGTTCAGCATCCGCACGGAGATTCTCCTGTCTCTTCTGGGCTCCGCCGTCCAGATGGCGGCCTTCGGCTACTGCCTGTATCTGCTGTGGTCCGGCAAAATTCTATACGGCACCATGACGCTGTTCCTGTCCCAGGGGGCCAAGCTCAGCTCCGCCTTCAACGCTCTGGTGCGGACGGTGCCGTCGTTCCTCAGCGCGTCGGTGTCCGCCCGCCGTATCCGGGACCTGTACGCCCTGGAGCCGGAGCCGGTGCTGCCGGACGACGGGCTGGACAGCCTGGCCTCCCAGGGCTTCACCGTGGCCGTGGAGGACGCGGGCTACGCCTATGTTCCCCATCAGCCGGTGCTGACCCATGCCGATTTCCGGGCCGCTCCCGGGGAGACCGTGGCTCTGGTGGGCCCCTCCGGCGGCGGCAAGACCACCATGATCCGCCTGCTGCTGGGCCTGATCCGCCCGGCGGAGGGCCGCGCTTACCTTCAGGCCGCCGACGGGCGACAGGTGGAGGTGAACGCCGGACTCCGCCGCTATTTCTCCTATGTGCCCCAGGGCAACACCCTCCTCTCCGGCACCATCGCCGACAATCTGCGGATGGTGAAGCCCGACGCCTCCGACGCCCAGCTGCGGGCGGCGCTGGAGGCCGCCTGCGCCTGGGACTTCGTCTCCGCCATGGACGGCGGGCTGGTCGCCTCCGTGGGGGAGCACGGCCACGGCCTGTCCGAGGGGCAGGCCCAGCGCATCGCCATTGCCCGGGCCCTGCTGCGGGACGCCCCGGTGCTGCTGCTGGACGAGGCCACCAGCGCCCTGGATGTGGCCACCGAGCGCACCATCCTGCGGAATCTGGCAGCCCGCTACCCCCACAAGACCTGCATCGTCACCACCCACCGGCCCACGGTGATCTCCCTGTGCCGCCGGGTGTACCAGGTGTCCTCCGGCTGTCTCCGCCTGCTGGACTCCGACGAGGCCCAGCGCCTGGCCATGGACTTCTGACCCTTTCCCCGGAACCTGCTGGGTTCCGGGGCAGAGCTTGTCAAAAAAGGGCGCCGCCCTTTTTTGACAAAAGGGATTTCGCTTCGACCCGCGCGTTTTCACGCATAAAATGCGTGAAAACACACTCTCTCCGCGCAAAGTATTTTTCGCGACGTACACGCCCAACGGAAGTCCCCTTGGGGGGCGCCGCCGCGAAAAATGGATCAAACCTTATTCGCGGCCTGCGGGCCGCGAACTCTGCGAGGCTCTTTTGACAGACTGTGCCCCGGAACCTGCTGGGTTCCGGGGCATTTTTGCCTTTTTTCTTTCGTTAGGCTAAGGAAAAATTGGGAGTTTGTAACAGTTTCGTTAATAATTGCCCGGCCCTCTTGCGCGCGGCGCTTTAGAATGTTAAAATTCTTTAAAATGTTTTTTACAGTTGTGTAACAACTGGCTTATAACGCGCAAGGAGCGATGCGACTATGCCCAAATTCAGCGTAAAAAAGCCGCTGACCGTGTTCGTGGCGGTGCTGGCGATTCTGGTATTGGGGGTGGTGGCCTATCTGAAGATGACCCCCGACCTGATGCCCAATATGGATTTCCCTTATGTGATCCTGGTGACCACCGACCCCGGGGCCAGCCCCGAGACCGTGGAGGCCGATATCACCAAGCCCCTGGAGCAGTCCATGGCCACCCTGGACCGCATCAAAAACGTCACCTCCAGCTCTATGGACAGCGTGTCCATGGTGGTGCTGGAGTTTGAAGACGGCGTGAATATGGACACCGTCAGCGTGGATATCCAGCAGAAGATCAACCAGCTGAAGGGCTCTTGGTCCGACACCGTGGGCGATCCCTATGTGCTGAAAATGAACCCCTCCATGCTGCCGGTGCAGGTGGCGGCCCTGTCCTACGACGGCAAGGACATCACGGAGCTGTCCGACTTTGTCACGGATACCCTGTCCCCCAAGCTGGAGGGCATCACCGGCGTGGCCAGTGTTACCGTCAGCGGTACGGTCCAGCATCAGCTCCATGTGATCCTCAGCCAAAAGAAGCTGGATGATCTGTCCCGGCGGCTGTCCGACGCCATTGCGAAGCAGCTGGATGACGCGGCAGGGCAGCTGTCCTCCGCCCGGGGCCAGGTCAACAGCGCCAAGGCCGCCATCCGCAGCGCTGAGGAATCCGCCGTCCGGGACGCCGTGACCCAGGCCCTTACCACCATTCAGGACAGTCTGAAAACCATGCGGGACAGCCGGGACCAGCTCCAGGCCAACCTCCGGGAGCTGGCGGAGATCCAGGCGGAGAAGGCCCGGCTGGAGGCGGAAAACGCCCCCTACCAGGCCCGTATCGAGGCCATCCGCCACGACCCCTCCATGACGGAGGAGGAAAAGCAGGCAGCCATCGCCGAAATTGAAAGTGACCCCGAATACGTCCGCATCCAGGCGGAGCTGGCGGCGCTGGACCTGCGCATGGCGGCCCTGGGTGTCAAGTGGGACGAGGCCGTCCAGCGGGCCAAGGAGTGGCAGAAGCAGCTGGAGGAGCTGGAAAAACAGCTGCGGGACCTGGAAACCGACGAGGGCGTGGCCAAGCTGGCGGACCAGGTGACCGCCGGGACCCTGACCATGGCCGACGCCGTTACACAGATCATCTCCGCCAATATCCAGCTGGACAGCGCCCTGAATCAGATCGACCAGGGCCTCCAGACCCTGGAGGAATCCCGCTCCGCCGCCCTGAGCCAGGCGGACCTGTCCTCCAGCCTGAATCTATCCACCATCACCGCCCTGCTGACGGCCCAGAACTTCTCCATGCCCGCCGGGTATCTGAAGGAGGACGGCGTCAACTATATGGTTTCCGTGGGCGACGCCATCGATACCCGCCAGGACCTGGAGGACCTGGTGCTCTTTGACCTGGGGATGGACGGCATCGACCCCATCCGCATGAAGGACGTGGCCGACGTGGCCATCACCGACAACTCCTCGGAGATCTACGACAAGCTCAACGGCAAGGACGGCGTCATCGTCTCCTTCAACAAGCAGTCCACCTACGCCACGGCGGAGGTGTCCGACAACATCAACAGCCGCTTCCGGGAGCTGGAGGCGGAGTACCAGGGTCTTTCCTTCGTGCCCCTGATGGACCAGGGGGACTACATATACCTTATCATCAACTCCATTCTGTCCTCTCTGGGCTGGGGCGCGCTGTTCTCGGTGCTGATCCTGTACCTGTTCCTGCGGGACCTGCGTCCCACCGTCATCACCCTGTGCTCCATCCCCATCAGCGTGATCTTCGCCGTGGTGCTCATGTACTTCTCCGGCGTCACCATCAATATGATCTCCCTGTCCGGCCTGGCCGTGGCGGTGGGCATGCTGGTGGATAACTCGGTGGTGGTCATTGAGAACATCTATCGTCTGCGCGCCAAGGGGGCCACCGTCATCCAGGCGGCAGTGTCCGGTGCGCGGCAGGTGCTGGGCGCCATCACCGCCTCCACCCTGACCACCGTGTGCGTATTTCTGCCCATCGTGTTTGTGGAGGGCATCACCAAGCAGCTGTTCACGGACCTGGCCCTGACCATGACCTATTCCCTGCTGGCCAGCCTCATTGTGGCCCTGACCCTGGTGCCCGCCATGGCCTCCGGCATGCTCCGCAAGGAAAAGCCCCAGAAGCCGGGTCTGCTGGACCGGGTCTATCCCGCCTACCGCAAGGCTGTGTCCTGGTCCCTGAGACACAGGGCCGTGGTGCTGCTGCTGTCGCTGGTGCTGCTGCTGGGCTCCGCCGGAGCCACCCTGGCCCGCGGCTTTGCCTTCATGCCCAATATCGACATGAACACCGTGAATCTCACTGTCTCCATGCCCGAGGGCTGCACCCGGGAGCAGGCCGTATCCCTGGCGGATGAGGTGCTGCGCCGGGCTGCCCAGGTGGAAAACGTGGAGACCGTAGGCGCGATGATGTCCTCCTCCGGCAGCTCCGGCGGTATGGACATGACCAGCATAATGTCCTCCGGCGGCGGGGCGTATGACGTCACCGCCTATATCACCCTTACCGAGGGGGCCTCCGGCGCAAAGACCGGACAACAGATCGAGGCCGCCTGCACCGGTATGGACTGCACCGTCACCGCCTCCGGCGCCATGGACAGCTACATGACCTATCTTACCGGCAGCGGCGTCGCGCTGAACGTCTACGGCAGCGACATGGAGCAGATGCAGTCCGCCGCCAAGACACTGGCCGCGAAGCTGGCCACCGTCCCCGGCACGGAAAACGTGTCCGACGGCCTGGAGCAGGCGGCCACCGCCCTGCACCTGTCCGTGGACCGCAACGCCGCCATGGAAAAGGGCCTCACCGTGGCCCAGGTGTATATGGCCGTTGCCTCCGCCCTGACGGACACCGACAGCTCCCTGTCCCTGACCCTGGACGGGCTGGACGTCAGCGTGTCCATCCAGTCCCCGGAGGAAAGCCGCATGACCCGGGAAAAGCTCATGGACCTGGAGATCGACCCCTCCGCCATGAGCGCCATGAGCAGCATGATGAGCGCCGCCTCCGGCAGCGGCTCCATGAGCGGCATGAGCAGCATGTCCTCCGGCAGCGGCTCCATGAGCGGCATGAGCGGCATGTCCTCCGGCAGCACCTCCGCCGTCCAGGCGGCGGAGCCCGTCCGCCTGGGCGATATTGCCAAGCTGGAGGAGACCGTCAGCCTCAACACCATTCACCGCGACCAGCAGCGGCGGTACATCACCGTGTCCGCCGACGTGGCCGACGGCTACAATGTCACCAAGGTCACCACCGCCGCCCAGGCGGCTATTGCGGAGGTAGACCTGCCCCAGGGCATCACCGCCTCCTTCCAGGGGGAAAACGAGGCCATTATGGACGCCATCCGGCAGCTGCTGCTGATGCTGCTGCTGGGCATCGTCCTGGTGTACCTGGTAATGGTGGCCCAGTTCCAGTCCCTGCGCTCGCCGTTGATCGTCATGTTCACCATTCCCCTGGCCTTCACCGGCGGCTTCCTGGCCCTGCTGCTGGCGGGCATCGAGGTCAGCGTGGTGTCTCTGGTGGGCTTTGTGATGCTGGTGGGCGTCATCGTCAACAACGGCATTGTCCTGGTGGACTACATCAACCAGCTGCGGCTGGAGGGTATGGGCCGCCGGGAGGCCATCATCGAGGCCGGCGTCACCCGCCTGCGGCCCATTCTTATGACGTCCCTGACCACGATCCTGGGCCTGGTGGTCATGGCCTTCGGCAAGGACGTGGGCACGGCCCTGATGCAGCCGGTGGCCCTGGTGTGCATCGGCGGTCTGCTGTACGCCACGCTGATGACCCTGCTGGTGGTGCCCTGCATGTATGACATTCTCAGCCGCCGGGACCTGCGGAAGGTCAACGAGGAGGAGCTGCAGCTCCTGGACCTGTAACATTGTAAAAGAGCCTCCCCGAGTGGGGAGGCTCTTTTCAGCTTGTCAAAAAAGGGCGGCGCCCTTTTTTTGACAAAAGGGATTTCGCTCCGACCCGCGCGTCCGTGTGCGCAAGCGCCCACGAACACACTCTGGACCGACATCAGCCGTCGGGTCTGCCGAGGCCAGTTCCGCTGGGCCGAGGCCAGCGCAAAGTATTTTTCGCGACGTACACGCCCAACGGAAGTCCCCTTGGGGGGCGCCGCCGCGAAAAATGGATCAAACCTTATTCGCAGCCTGCGGGCCGCGAACTCTGCGAGGCTCTTTTGGGCGGCATTTCGTCGGCATTTCAGCTTGTTGAAGCAGCACACATTTTATAAGGCTCATTTTATCGTTTTTGCTTGACGGTTCGCACTCTTTATGTTAATATTTCATCAAGGTCGACCGGATATTTTACTTCTATTACCCATTTATGTGTCCAAAAGGAGGTTATCATGCGCAGCTGGCTCAAATATATTTTTCTTCTGATCGGAACGCTGCTTGCCCTCTACATTGGGGCAGACATGAACTATTTTATTCCGTCCTCCGAGCTTGTCTACAGCGAGATCAAATACTGCACGTTCATACTCGCCGCTGTTATGACCGTCTGCACTGCCATGGTCATCTCCCAACTGAAAAAGCGGGACAAAAATGACCCGGGCGACAAGGACGCAGACGACAAGTGATCCTGACTTTTCACGCAAAAACTTCCCTCCGCCCCGCGGCGGAGGGAAGTTTCTCTTTTTATATCCTTTTGTACCGTTTACCCGTAGTACGCCATCAGCATATCCACCACGGTGCCGTAGCTCTGGGTGCCCCGGGGGTCGCCGCTGCTTTTCAGGAAGGAATCGTACACCTTCTGGGCCGCGTCGTTGACGGGCCCCTCAAAGGCTGCCCAATAGGCGGAGTTATCCCGCAGGTCCGCCACCACCGTGTCGGGCAGCAGCACCCGCACGGCCTGCCACGCCTCCGGGTCCGCCCGGTACAGGGCGTTGGAGAGATAGGTAAAGCCCATGAGCCAGCCGGAGTAGCGATAAGCGGCGCTGTCCGCCGTGGTGGAGGCGGCGATGGCAATGAAGTTGCACTCCTGCTCTGAGGCGATGCCCCGCTGGTGAGCCATCTCGTGGGCAATGGTGCTGGGCAGATAGCAGGCGGGGCTGTCGATGTTCAGGTTGGCCTCGCCGGTAAAGGGAAAATAGAACCCCGTAAAGTCCATGGCGCTGAGGGCCGTGGAAAACCGCACCCCCTTGGGCACCCGGTCCTCCATCCGCAGGCAGGGAAATGCGCCGTACACGCCGTCGAACACCCGCACGCTGTCGGCAAAGATGTCGTCCCGGCTCTCGGCAAACAGGCCGTTTCCGTCCCGCCGCACCTGACCGGCGCAGTCCGCCAGCTGCCGGGCGAAGTATTCCGTCACCTGAGCCAGCTCCTCCGGGGTGGACTCCCGGGCATACACACCGGACTGCTGCTGGAAGGACTCCGCATAGTAGTTGACGCCCCACAGCAGGCTGAACCCGGCGTACACCGTCAGCACCGCGCACACCGCCGTCAGCGCAAAGCGATACAGCACCCGGCCCCGGCGGCCCTGATCCGTGATCAGCCGCCGGACGGTGGCCCCCATCCACAGCAGGGCCACTCCCGCCGCTATGGCGTACAGCAGCTCCGCCACGGAGAAGGACGCCCGGTAGCACACCGACGCCACCGCCCGCTCCAGAGGCATCACCACCTGGCGGCTGACCCAGTTCATCAGTCCCGGCACAGTCCGCAGGGCAAAATACAGACCCAGCACCCCGCACACCGTCAGAAACCAGATGTGCAGGCCCCGGTGCCGCCTGAAAAAGGCCCTCATAGCTCCAGGGGCCGCCCGGTCAGATACATCACCGTCCGCAGGGCAGCAATGAGCCTGCCGCTCTCGTCCCGGATGTCCGTGCGGCTGAAGCCCATGTGGCCGCCCGTTTTCTCCACGGTGCCCACGGCGGTGAGCTTTCCCGTTCCCGCCGCGGCGGACAGGTACTCGATGCTGGAGGACACCGTAAACGTCACCTCCTGCCGCCGGGTCAGCAGGGCCATGCCCGCCGCCACGTCGGCCATGGTAAACAGCGCGCCGCCGTGAGGGGTGCCCCAGCAGTTCAGGCTGTCCGGGCGCAGCTCCAGCTCCACGGTGGCGGTGCCGTCGTCCACGGCGGTGACCTTCATATGATTATACTGGCTGAAGGGCTCCGCCCCGGGGCCCTCCGCCGAATGCAGCAATTTCTGCCTCAGTTCTTCGGTCATAGGTCGCTCACTCCGCCGCTGCCAGCAGCTGGCGGGTATATTCCTCCTTCGGATGGTCAAATATGTCCTCCACCGGCCCCTGCTCCACGATGCGGCCATGGTGCATCACCAGACACCGGTCGCAGATCTCGTAGACCACGTTCAGATCATGGGAGATAAACAGATACGATATGCCCAGCTCCCGGCGCAGCCGGGCGATGAGCTGCAAAATCTGCGCCTGGATGGTCACATCCAGGGCCGACACGGCCTCGTCGGCCACGATGAGCTGGGGGTGCACGATCAGGGCCGCCCCGATGCACACCCGCTGCCGCTGTCCGCCGGACAGCTGATGGGGCAGCCGGTCCCGGCACTCCGGGTCCAGGCCCACCAGCTCCATGGTGCGCTCCACCCGGCGGGCGATCTCCTCCTTGCCGTACTTCCCGTAAATGCGCAGAGGCTCCGCCAGGATCCAGCCCACGGTGCGGCTGGGGTTCAGACTGCTGGCCGGGTCCTGAAATACCATCTGCGGGCGCTTGGTGTAGTGGGTGATGGTGCCGGTATAGTCCGGCACAAAGCCCAGAATTGTCCGGGCCAGGGTGGTCTTGCCGCTGCCGGATTCCCCCACCAAACCCAGGATTTCGCCCCGGTGCAGCTCAAAGCTCACATCGTGCAGCACCTGCTGCCGCTTTCTGCGGCCCACGGTGCCGGAGGGCCGGTACCACACGTTCAGGTCACGGACCTGTAAAACCAGATCATCGCTCATAGCTTCCTCCTTGTGGGGATGGCGGCAATGAGCCGCTGGGTATAGGGGGCCTGGGGGTGGAAGAATATCTGGTCCACCGGGCCGGACTCCACGATGTGCCCCTTCTCCATCACCGCCACCCGGGTGCACAGCTTCCGCACCACAGCCAGGTTGTGGGAGATAAACAGAATGGACATGCCCCGCTCCCGGTTCAGGCGGCGCAGCAGCTCCAGGATCTGGGCCTGGATGGTCACGTCCAGAGCCGTGGTAGGCTCGTCCGCCAGCAGCAGCCGGGGCTGGGGGAGAATGGCCGCCGCGATCATCACCCGCTGGAGCATGCCGCCGGACAGCTCATGGGGATACCGGCGGTACACGTCCTCCGCATCCGGCAGGTCCACGTCCCGCAGGGCCTGCAGGGCCAGCTCCCGCCGCCTTTTGGGCGGCAGATCCGTGTGCACCCGCAGGCACTCCTCCACCTGGGGGCCGATACGCATGGTGGGGTCCATGGCGCTCATGGGCTCCTGAAACACCACACAGATGTCCCGGCCCTGGATGCTGCGCAGGGTGTCGCCGCTGCTGGTCAGCAGGTCCCGCCCGTCCAGCAGGATCTGCCCCCGGAACGACGCCTGCTCCGGCCGCAGCAGGCCGGAGATCATCATGGCGGTAACGGTTTTGCCGCTGCCGGACTCGCCCACCAGCCCCACGATCTCGCCGTCGCCCACCGTCAGGTCGATGCCCCGCACCGCCTCGTGGTCCGACCCGTGGAACTGCACATGCAGATCGCGAATTTCCAGCATACCGTCACCTCCCCCATTGCTTTCGCTGGAGCCCCTCGCCCAGCAGGCTGACGCCTAAGATCAGCAGCACGATGACGCCGCCCGCCGTCAGCATATACCAGGGGGCCCTGGCCATATAGCTCTGGGACTCGGACAGCATATACCCCAGAGACACGTCCGGGGGCTTTACACCGATGCCCAGATAGCTCATGCTGGCCTCCGCCAGCACGGCGTTGTTAAACCCAATGACCAGGGTAGGCAGAAGCACCTGCCGGGTATTGGGCAGAATATGCAGAAACATAATGCGCAGGTGCCCCGCTCCCATGAGCCGGGCGCTTTTCACATAATTCATCTCCCGGTGCCGGGCAAACTCGCTGCGGATGACCCGGGCATAGCTGGGCACAAAGGCAACGCCCAGCGCCAGAATGACGTTGTACTTGCCGAAGCCCAGCAGGGAGATGAACACCAGAGCCAGCAGGATGCTGGGAAACGCCGTCACCGCGTCGTTGATGCGCATCAGCGCCTCGTCCAGCCAGCCGCCGAAATATCCGGTGAAGGCCCCCACCAGCGTTCCCACTGCCGCGCCGATCACCACGGTGGCGGCACTGATGAGGAAGGTGGTGCCGGCGCCGGCCAGCACCCGGCTGAAAATATCCCGGCCGAAGTTGTCCGTGCCGAACAGGTGCCGCAGGCATGGGGCCGCGAACTTTTCACTGCCGGACATGGCCGTGGGGGGATAGGGGGTCCACACGCAGCCCAGCAGCGCCAGAGCCGCCATAAGCCCCGTCAGGACCAGACCCGCCCGCAGATAGTGATTCTTTTTTTCGTTCAGCAGCAAGGTAGGTCCCTCCCCTCTATTGCAGCCGCAGTCTCGGGTCCAGCCGCTGGTTGATCAGGTCCGCCAGCAGGTTCACCAGCACCACCCAGAACGCCACGATCACCACCACCGCCTGCACCACGGGATAGTCCCGGTTGGCGATGGACGTCAGCAGCATGCGGCCCAGGCCCGGCAGGGAAAACACCTGCTCGATAACCACAGAGCCCGCCACAATATCCGCCACGGTCATGGCCAGAAATGACACCACCGGCCCCATGGCGTTGCGCAGCACATGGCGGTACAGGGTAGCCCGGTCGCTGTTGCCCCGGCTGTGAGACGTGCGGACATAGTCCTTTTCCATCTCCGACAGAATGGATGAGCGCAGCATCTTCACGGTCATGGCCACCCTGGGCAGGGCGATGGACACGGCCGGGAACAGAAAATACCACAGGCTGGCACCGAAGTTGTCGCCGGGAGAAACGAAGTTTCCCGGCACGAACAACCGCAGCACCAGACCAAACACATACGTCAGCAGGATGCCCGTCACAAAGGCCGGGATGGCCATGAGCACCTGGTTCACGCTGGTCAGGGCCTTGTCCATCCGTCCCCCGGCGTGGCGGGCGGTGAAAATGCCCAGGGGGATGGAAAAGACCAGGATCAGCACAAAGGACATCCCCGTCAGAAGCCCCGTCACCGGCAGCTTTCCGGCCAGCATGCCGGATACCGGCATTTTATAGCTGTACGACGTGCCGAAGTCCCCGTGCAGGGCCCCCAGCACCCACTGAACGTACCGCTCCAGGAACGGACGGTCCAGTCCCATTTCCGCCCGCAGGGCGGCGATGCGCTCCGGTGTGGCCTCGGTGCCCAGCAGCTTCACCGCCGGGTCCCCGGGGATCACCTGAAACGCCAGAAAAGCCAGAAAAGAGACGATGACCATGGTCAGCAGCATCAGTCCGATCTTCTTGGCCGCATATTTCATGGTCATCGCCTCTTTCAATTCAGTATAACGTTACTGCTGGGTCAGGTACACGGTGGACAGGTCCAGCACATAAATGGGATAGAACTTCAGGCCGCCCAGGTCCTGGCGCATAGCCACCAGGTCGCTGAGGTCCTGGATATACACATTGGCGGCAGTGTCCGCCAGCATGGTCTCCATCTGCTTGTACAGATCCGTCTGGGCGGCCTCGTCCGTGGCGTTGATGGCCTGCTGGAACAGGGCGTCATAGGCGGGGTTGCTGTAGTTGATGAAGTTCTTGGCATAGTCGGAGGTGAAGCGCTCCAGCATGGCCCGGGCGGTCATGTTGGCTGCGTCCACGCCCACCACAGTGGCCTGGAACTGGCGGCCATTATAAATGGTATCCAGCCAGGTGCTCCACTCCACAGGCTGAATGGTTACCCTGATGCCCGCCTCCCGCAGCTGCTCGGCCACCACCTCGGCGGTGTCCATGTGGGGCTGATAGTTATTGGGCACGGAGATGGTCATGTCGAACCCGTTGGGATAACCGGCCTGGGCCAGGAGCTCCTTGGCCTTTTCCACGCTGTGGGGATACTTATCCACCAGCTCCGGCAGGAAATACTTGGTAAACGCGGGATAGATGCTGCTGCCCACGGCGGTGCCGTGGCCGTCGGCCACCATATCCATGATGCCCTGCCGGTCGATGGCATAGCACAGGGCCTGGCGCACCAGCTGGTTGTCAAAGGGCTTGGCCTGGTTGTTCAGATAGATGGCCTGCACCAGGTTCATGGTGCCCTCCAGCACCTTGAAATTGCTGTTGAGCTGGGCCGCCTGGGCAGAGGTCAGGTGGGCGCACAGGTCGATGGACGAGCCGTTGAGGTTCATCACCAAGGCGTCGGCGTTCTCGCAGATCTTATAGGTGACCTTGTCCAGCCACGCGGGGGTGCCCCAGTAATCCTCAAAGCGCTCCATGATGAAGTTCTCCTGGGGGGTGCGGGACACGAACCTGAACGGGCCGGTGCCCACAGGGGCGGTGGCCTGGTCGGCATAGCCGGCGGGAATGATGGCCACCGTCATATAGCTGATGAACTCCAGGTCGCGCTGCGCGATGGTAACGGCGACGGTCTTTTCGTCCAGGGCCTCCACGCTCCGGACAGCAGAAAACGCCGCTACCAGAGGCTTTTCCTGACCCTCCGGCACAGCGGCGCAGCGATTGATAGAGTATACAACATCCTCTGCGGTCACTGTCTGGCCGTTGTGGAACTTCACACCGTCACGAAGGGTGAAGGTGTACGTGGTCCCATCCTCGGACAGCTCATATTTCTCCGCCACAGCGGGGATCATTTCGCCGTCAGAATTGGGCTTTACCAAGCCCTCGAAGATGTTGAACAAGACCTCTCTGGTTCCTGCGGCCACCGTCTGGTGGGGGTCAAGACTGTCGTCCAGGTCCTGGGCGATGCCAACGGTGATCTCGCCACCCTTGACCGGTTCGCCCGTCTCGCCGTTATTTCCTTGTCCGCCGGGGTCCTTGCTGCCGTCTCCGCATCCCGGGAGTACGGCGCCGACCATTACCAGCGCCAGGAAAAGAGCCAATAGTTTCTTCTTCATAGCTTTCTCCTTTTTCCTTGCCGCGACCTTGGCGGCAAGCCAGAAATAATGGTGTCGGACAGCGGCGCGGACAAGCGCGGCTGTCCCTATTCAATTGTCGAAGTGGACTGTACCACATTTTCCCGGCAATTGCAAGGGTTTTTCCCCACTTTTTTGCGGGAATGTGAAATATTTATCCATCACTGTCCGCCCTCGGCAGGCGGATGTATCTCTCGGGCAGTCCGGCTTCGGGACGGAAAATCTCCGGGAGGGGCAAATTCCCCCTTATCCGGCTTGACCTTTTTCCGGGAATATGATATGATGCATTGCCAATAGTCCTCCAAAAATGCACGGATGGCTTTTGAAAACGATAACAAAGGAGTATTTACCCATGAAAAAGTTTCTCACTATGCTGCTGGCCCTGGTGATGGTCCTGTCCCTGGCGGCCTGCTCCTCCCAGAAGGGCGGCGACGTCAACGGCGGCTCCCCCGTCAGCGCCGTGGACCTGCTGACCGCCGTGTGGAACGCCTATCCCGAAAGCGAGAAGTTCCCCGTGGTGGGCGGCAGCCTGGATAAGCCCGTGGACGATGCCCCCGGCACTTTCCCGGTGGACGATGCCGACAATCTGGACTATATGCTGCACTTCCCCGCCGACAAGGCCGATCTTATTGACGACGCCGCGTCGCTGACCCACATGATGAACGCCAACAGCTTTACCTGCGGCGTGTTCCATGTGAAAAACAGCGCCGACGTCTCTGTCGTGACCGACGCTCTGCGCCAGAATGTCCAGAACACCCAGTGGATGTGCGGCTTCCCTGACAAGCTGGTGGTCCTCACCTATGGCGAGTATGTGGTGGCCCTGTTCGGCGCCGACGACCTGGTGGACGACTTCGTCAACACCATGACCGCCACCTACACCGGCGTCCAGACCGCCTGCGACGAGCCCATCCAGTAACCCACCGCGGTCATGCTGTTTTCCAGTCTGCCGTTTCTCTTCTATTTTCTTCCCTGCGCCCTGGGGCTTTATTTTCTGGCTCCAAGGCGGCTGAAAAATGCTGCTCTACTGCTGAGCAGCCTGGTGTTCTACGCCTGGGGCGAGCCCCGGTTCGTGCTGTTCATGGCCGCCACCATTTTACAGGGCTATGCCGCCGCCCGGCTTATGGAGCGGTATCCTGCCCGCAGGCGGCTGCTGCTGACCCTGTCCGCCGTGCTGAGCCTGGGGCTTCTGGGCTACTGCAAATACGCCGACTTTCTGATCTCCGGCTTCAACGCCGTCACCGGCCTGTCGGTGCCCCTGCTGCGGATCACCCTGCCCATCGGCATCAGCTTCTATACCTTTCAGATCCTCAGCTATGTCATCGACGTGTACCGGGGCGATGCCCCGGCCCAGCGGAGCCTCATCGACCTGGCGGCGTATATCGCCATGTTCCCCCAGCTGGTGGCCGGGCCCATCGTCCGCTACACCGATGTGGCTCCCCAGCTGCAAAGCCGCACCCACACGGTGCAGAATGCAGCCCTGGGCGCCCGGCGATTCGTGCTGGGTCTGGGCAAAAAGGTGCTGCTGGCCAACGTCCTGTATGAGCTGGTGACGGTGTATCAGCAGAGCGGGCAGAAAACCGTGCTGCTGACGTGGATGTACGCCGGGGCGTATATGATGCACGTTTACTTCGACTTCTCCGGCTACAGCGACATGGCCATCGGCCTGGGCCGGATCATGGGCTTCCGCTTCGCCGAGAACTTCAACTATCCCTTTATCTCCGGGAGTCTCACGGAGTTCTGGCGACGCTGGCACATCAGTCTGGGGTCCTGGTTCCGGGACTATGTGTATATCCCCCTGGGCGGCAACCGGGTGCGGCTGGGACGCTGGGTGCTGAACCTGCTGGTGGTATGGGGCCTGACGGGTCTGTGGCACGGAGCCGCCTGGACCTTTGTGCTGTGGGGCCTGTATTTCGCCGTATTTCTGCTGCTGGAAAAGCTGTTTCTGGGCCGGCTGCTCCGGCGGCTGCCGGTGCTGCGGCACGTTTATGTGCTGACGGCGGCGTTGTTCAGCTTTGTGCTGTTCGACGCCTCCTCCCTGTCCGCCGCCATAGGCACCGCCGGGGCCATGCTGGGCCTGGGGCACCTGCCCGTGTGGGACGGCGGCACCCTGTACTACCTGCACAGCTACGCCCCGGTGCTGCTGGCAGCTGCCGTGGGGTCCACGCCGCTGCCTGCCGTCCTGTGCCGCCGCATGGCCGCCGGACGGGCAGGCCGTGTGCTGGACGCTCTGGAGCCCATAGCGCTGCTGGCCCTGCTGGCCGTGTGCACGGCGTTCCTGGTCAGCGGCTCTGCCAACCCCTTCCTGTATTTCCGGTTCTGAGGAGGTACGCATGAAGACCAAGCAAATCATCACCGTGTGCCTGCTGGCGGCGTTTCTGGCGGGCTTTGGCCTGTGGTCCGTTATACGGACGCCGGATGCCGTGTCCCAGGCGGAGCGCCGCCCCCTGGCCCAGCGGCCGGCGTTCACCGCGGCGGGCTTTCTGTCCGGCAAGTTCTCCGATGCTCTGGACGATTTCGCCGCCGACCAGTTCCCTCTGCGGGAGCAGCTGCGGACCCTGCGCTCTCTGGTGTCCTATGACGTGATGGGGCAGCGGGACGTAAACGGCGTGTACCTGTCTCAGGGCTACGCCGCCAAGCTGGATTTCCCCCTGAATACCACCTCCGTGGAACGGGCGGCGGACCGGTTCCGGTATGTGTACGACACATACCTCTCCGGCACCGACACCAAGGTCTATCTGTCGGTGATCCCGGACAAGGGATATTTCATGGCCCCGTCCTCGGGACGGCCCTCCATGGACTATGCCGCCCTGGTGTCACAGCTGCGGGAGAGCACGCCGTATATGACGTATATCGACCTGTTTGACCTGCTGACTATCGACGACTACTACCGCACCGACGCCCACTGGCGGCAGGAGCGGCTGGAGCCGGTGGCCCGGCGTATCGCCGCCGCCATGGGGACGGACGCCGGCGCCTCCTATCGGGAGGTAACGCTGGAGCGCCCCTTCTACGGGGTGTATTCCGGCTATGCGGCCCTGCCTCTGGCAGGCGAGAGCCTGAGCTATCTCACCAACGACACCATCGACGCCTGCCGGGTCACCAATTACGAGACCGGCAAAACCGGCCCTGTATACGACCTGGATAAGGCCGCAGGCAGCGACCCCTATGAACTGTTCCTGTCCGGGTCCGTGTCCCTGCTGACGGTGGACAACCCCAACGCCCAGACGGATCGGGAGCTGGTGATCTTCCGGGATTCCTTCGGGTCCAGCCTGGCCCCTCTGCTGCTGGAGGGCTACAGCCGGGTGACCCTGGTGGATATCCGCTATCTCTCCCCGTCCCAACTGGGAAATTTCCTGACCTTTGACCGCCAGGACGTATGGTTTCTCTACAGCACCTCCGTGCTGAACAACAGCAGCACGCTGAAATAATTTTGTATGGGAGGTCTTTGACATGTCCATCCAAACCAACCCCGATCTGCGGCGCAGCGTCATCTATGAGCTCTACGTCCGCAGCCACACCCCCCAGGGCACCTTCCGGGCCGTGGAGCCGGACCTGCCCCGGATCCGCGCCCTGGGCACGGACATTCTGTGGCTGATGCCCATCCACCCCATTGGCCAGGAGAACCGCAAGGGCTCCATGGGCTGCCCCTACGCCAACCGGGACTATCGCACCGTGAACCCGGAATACGGCACCCTGGAGGATTTCCTGCACCTGGTGGACACCATTCACGACAATGGCATGAAGTGCATCATCGATGTGGTATACAATCATACGTCCCCGGACTCCACCCTGGTCCACCGGCACCCGGAGTATTTCTACCGCAGGCCCGACGGCAAGCGCGGCAACAAGGTGGGCGACTGGACCGACGTGGTGGACCTGGACTATGACGTCCCCGGACTGTGGGACTATCAGATCGAGTCCCTGTGCTACTGGGCCCAGTATGTGGACGGGTTCCGCTGCGACGTAGCCAGCACTGTCCCCGTGGCCTTCTGGAAGAAGGCCCGCCAGGCGGTGGAGCGGGTACGTCCCGGGGCTATCTGGCTGGGCGAGAGCGTTCATCTGGACCACATTCTGGCCTTCCGCCGCCAGGGGTTCTATGCCGCCACGGATAACGAGCTGTACGATGCCTTCGACGTGCTGTACCCCTACGATATCTGGCCCCTGTATGAGGGAGCTACCGGCGGTGCCCTGCCCCTGAGCCGGTATTTCTCCGCCCTGAATTTCCAGGAGCTCAGCTTCCCCACCTGGTACAACAAGCTCAGCTGCCTGGAAAACCATGACCAGCGCCGTGCGGCGGAACGCTTCCCCAACCGGGACAGCCTGTTGGCCTGGACGGCCCTGTGCTACTTCCAGAAGGGCACCACGCTGCTCTACGCCGGGCAGGAGGTCTCCGCCGCTCACACGCCCTCGCTGTTTGAGCGGGAGCCCATCGACTGGACCGCCGGGGAGGACCTGTCGCCCCTGCTGCGGCGGCTGTACGACATCAAAAAGCGCCTGCCCACGGACGCGGTGTTCCATGTGGACGCCGACGACGCCCAGGGCATAGCCGTGGCCTTCTATCAGGATGGGCAGCACCTGGCCGTGGGCGTGTTCCCCCTGGCGGGCCGTCCGGGTACCGTGTCCGTCCCCCTGGCCGACGGCTGCTATGAAAACGCCCTGACCGGCGAGGCCGTCACGGTGCAGAACGGCCGCCTGACCGTCTCCGCCCCCGTGATCATCCTGTAAATGCATTTCCCCAACGAAAAACCCGGAACGGCCTGGCCGTCCCGGGTTTTTCGCTTATTCTTCGTCTATATACTCCATCACGTCCTCCACGCGGCATTGCAGCAGGCGGCAGAGCTGGTTGATGGTGTGGGTCGATACATTGTCGCCGTGCTTCATGGCGTAGAAGTTGGACAGCGGGAAGCCCAGCTTCCCCAGCCGGTACGAGGTCACGCCTTTTTCCTTCATGGTCCGGAACAGCGGTTCGTAGCTTATCATTGGCAGACACCCCTTTCGTACCAAATAGTATAAAAACTATGTACGGATTCTGATATCTGCTATAATTCATATATACGGATATTGACACATATCGAATTGATATGATATACTACGAGCAGTCTATTTCACGCGATTCTGAGAGAAAAGGGGGATGTTTTGTGAATGAATACATACAGGCCCTGCCGGGTATTCTTTTTTGGGTAGTGCTCTTTGTAGTGATTAAGTCCGTAAGAGCAAAACGGGATGAGGAAAGCAAGCATCCCAAAAACGCCGCACAGCGGGAACTCGTGGATGATGTCATCGCCACCATTGAGCGGGTAGCCCCCGATCTCGAAATTGCCCGTGTTAGTTATGATTCTTATTATGGTAAAGCGGGCGGTATATATTTTCGGTCATGGAGCGGATATAGCTATAACTACGCTTATGCATCCCATGGATATAAAAATGTCTCTCGCGATGCAGCAAAGTTCGTGGCTGATGAAATTGCAAAGCGCTTCGGAAGGGGAGGGGGCAAAGTAGGAGGATGGAGCGAATATGATTATTTCGAAGTGTGGATACCAAGAAAATAATAGAAAGACCTGCCTTTAAGGAGAAAACACAATGGAACTGATTCAAATAGATTCTGTAAAGCAATCTTTTATCGAAACACGTTTTTATCAATATAACCAAACCTTAAGATGGGATGATATATTATTGCTGGACACTGAAACGGGCGTTGTTTATTTTGGCGATATGCAGCCCCGCTACGATGCCAATGGCCAGGTCATGGTCATCCCCAGGGACCGCCTGCCCGGTGTGATTGCCCGGGCCAGAACTCAGGCTTCTGCCGTAGAGGAATTTAGGGCGGCGAAGAAAGCAGACGAGGAAAGAAAGCGCACCATCACCCAGGTCTGATACTCACTCCCGGCGTGCAGCACCCGGGAAAGACTTGGCTCTTTTTTTGACAGGCTGAAGCGCCGCGAAGTATTTGCTTCGCGGCGCTTTTTGCTTATTCAGATGGCCGGCGTGCTCAGGGCAGCATAAAGCCGCGCAGATACTCCAGGAAGGAGGCGTAGCCGGTGAAGAACTCATTCATGGTGCGCTTGAAGGCGCCGTACTGGTTGAACTCGGAGACCTGCAGGCCGTCCTCAAAGTAAACGGCCCGATACTCCGGCAGCTTGTCCAGCAGCTCGTCCACGATGTACTGGGGGACCTCTTCGTTGATGGTTTCGTGGATGGGCAGCCTGGCGCCGTTCATCCGCCGCCACCACAGGGGGTTGATGGTCATCAGAATATCGCCGCCCAGGAAACGGCTCCACAGGAAGTGGCTGTTGTTGTTGGCCACCAGCAGCTTCAGGCGATAGCCCCGCTGCTTGTACAGCTTGTAGACCTTCTTGAACAGGGCCTCGCCGCAGCAATCCAGATATTCCTGGGTGATGGGCACCTCCCGCTCAGCCACCAGGGCCTTCATATAGTCGTCCAGGCGGCCGGTCATGATGGTGCAGCTGCAATGCACATTGTCAATGGGCTTGCCCTCGGCCTCCCGGCGCTTCAGACCGCGCTCCACGGCCTCGGCCACGGCCACGGCCTGGGGGATGCCGAAGCAGACGGTACCGTTGACGGAGATGCCCCGATAGGCGCACTCCTCCAGAGCGGGAATGTCGGCGGTGGACACGGGCATCTTGATGAGAATGTTCTCATTCAGCGCGGACAGCTCGGCGGCGTGGGCCACGGTCTTTTCCGTGCTGCGGTAGAAGCGGGGGTTTACCTGCATGGCCTGCCAGCCCTTGACGCCGCCGCTCTCCCGGAACATGGGCAGCAGCATGTTGGAGCCCTTCAGGGCGGCCTCCTTGGACAGGGCCCAGCAGATCTCCTCATCCGTTGCGTCGGGCATTTCCACATGGATCAGGGCGTTGAGCCGATCCTTCCAATCGGCCATCTCCTTGCGCAGAACGTTGCCCACGATGACGGGGTTGGAGGTGGCGCCGGTGGCGCCGTGACGCAGGGCCAGATTCAGATCCGCCACGCCGCAGGAGTCGTTCCAAAGCAGCGTCTGGGGGAAGCGCTCCGCCGCCTCCTGCAGCGGGCTTTCATAGGTTTTCATGATGTGTGCTCTCCTTTTCCATAAAAAATGCCGGTGGCGGGGTCTGGCCGCCTTTTCTAACACAAAAATAACATCATCGCATCTTCTTTGCAAGAAGAAACAATAAATAGCTCAAAATACTGTTATATATACCAGAATATTTGATCTGTTTTTGTGATAAAGGCACAGAAAAGCAGCCGCCCCGGCACAGAGGCGGCTGCTTGATTTGACTGCATATGTGCGCTTACAGCACGGTGACACCACCCTGGCGGGCGGCGGCCATCACGTCGGGCTCCGGTTCCTGTTCGCAGATCAGCACGTCGATATCCTCCATGCGGGCGAAGGTATAGGGCAGATTGCGGCCTACCTTGTCGCTGCTCATCAGCATGATGACCTTGTGCGCCTTGCGGACGATCTCGGTTTTGATGCTGGCCTCATAGGGGTTGCCGGATGAAAAGCCATTTTCCACCGAATAGCCGGAGGTGGCCATGAACGCCACGTCAATATTGATGGAGCGCAGGTATTCCAGGGTCAGATGGCCGGAACAGGAGATGGTATTGCGGGACAGACTGCCGCCCAGCAGAGACACCTGGGGCATGGTGGTGCGCATGACGATCTCCATGGCGATGTTGGGGGCGGAGGTGAACACCACCAGATCCTGATCGGGGATCCTGCGCACCAGGGTCATCAGCGTGGTGCCCGCGTCGAAAAAGATGGAGCGCTTTTCCTCCAGAAAGGGCAGCGCCTTCTCGCAGATGATGGTCTTAGCCTCTACGTTGGAGATCTCGCGTCGGCTGTAAAGGTCCTCTGCCTGGGTGGCAGGGGGGGTGCTGTTGATGTAGGCGCCGCCGCGGACGCGGACCAGGAAGCCCTCCTCCTCCAGCGCAGCCAGGTCGCGGCGCAGAGTCATCAGGGACACATCGGGATTCTGCTTGGCCAGATCCTCAATGCGGGCGCTCTTGTGTTCGGAAATATAAGCCTTGATCTGGCTTCGTCGTTCGTTTTTCATGATTGTTGCTCTCCTGCCTCCGGAGAAACGGCTGCTGCGCCGGACCTCGCGGACATTCTTTCTATCCCAACAGATGCCCGTTCGGACAAGACCCGAGAAACAGGGCAAAATGTTCACTTGTTATTTTATTCCATTGACGTTATTTTGTCAAGAAAAAAAGGCAAGAAACCGTTTGATTGTTCGCCTATATGAAAATTGCATATTTTTTTCGGCAAAATACCGGGCATCCAGGGGTCGGCTCCCAAATCTGCCCGGCGGTTCCGTTCCGGCGAGTTCTGCCAGGATACGCCGCTTTGTTCGAATGAAGCAAATTTCATGTTATTTTGCGTCTGAAAAATGTCCGAACATGTTATTTACAAATTTATTATGCACATTTAACAAAAGCATTTTCGTTTTTTTAGCGAATACTCCATGTTGACTCTGAGACACTTCATTGCTAAAATCAAATTATGATAAAAGAGTGTTCCAAGGCGTTTGAAAATGTTTTATAACGATGTGAAAATGTTTATTTCTTAACAAAATGAACGCGCCTGTGCTCCGGCCCGGCCGGATCGAACCAGTCATACCTTTATTCAATATAGAACCATATTTGAAAAGGAGAATTCATCATGAGTGAGTATGCAACCCTGAAGCGCCGTCCGATCCTGTTCCCTGACTCTGTCAGCAGCTTCCATGACAGCATCTTCTCTCTGAAGGAAGAACTGAAGGCCCTGGTTGCCGATGATCTTCAGAATAAGGACGCCTATGTGCAGACCGCCGTGGAGATCGCCATTGATCTGCGCTCTGCCCTGGCCGATTGGACCCTGACAAAGCTGGTGGACGACGACACCCGCGTGGCCGCCTCCGAGGACCTGCTGGCCTTTGCCGAGGGCTTTGGCTGCGGCGAGGCCGTCAAGGCTGCCCGCCAGGAGATCGAGTCCATCGCCAACAGCTCCATGCGCAAGATGGGCGACCTGTACCGCCAGGGAAAGCTGAACACCGTCTGGGGCCATGACTACGCTTCCGGCCTGGATCACTCCCTGCGCCGCGGCGCCCGCTGGTGCACCAGCAACCCCTGCAAGATCCAGGGCTATAAGAAGGACTTCCCCGAGAAGTACGCCTCCCTGGTGGAGCAGATTAAGCGCGAGAATCCCGGCGCCTCTACCGCCGACATGGCATCCCAGATGTTCACCAAGGTCTGCGCCATCAGCGCCCGGGCCCTGGCTCCCATTTATGAGGCCACCAACGGCCAGTACGGCTTTGTGTGCCTGCAGGTCGACCCCCGCGAGATCCGCAACACCCAGGCCATGATCGACCAGGTCCACTTCTGGAACCGGGCCATGGCCAAGGAGCTGAACATGGACAAGCCCAACGTGGTGTACAAGCTGCCTGCCGTTGAGGCATCCCTGCCCGCCGTGAAGGTGCTGCTGGAGGAGGGCTATCGCCTGTGCATGACCCTGAACTTCTCCATCACCCAGCACATGGCCTTCGCCGAGCTGCTGAGCAAGGGCCGCGACCAGGAGTATCTGGTGCTGATGGCCGGCCAGCTGGACGACAAGATCGCCGCCGAGCTGGAGTCCAAGGGCGTGGCAGACGCCAAGGTCATCGCCCGCCACGGCTCCGAGGCCGTTATGCGCAAGTCCTATCGCATGCTGGCCCAGCGCGGCTATAAGAACCTGTCCATTATGTCCGCCGCTGTCCGCGGCCCCTGGCACATCCAGAACTCCATGGCTCCTGTGGACGGCGCGCCCTTCCTGATCACCACCGTCACCGGCAAGGTGGAGGAATTCGACGCCAACCCCACTCCGCTGGCTTCCATCATTGACCAGCCCACCGAGGAGAAGTACATGGAGGTCCTGAAGCAGAGCAAGGTGTTCAACCAGGCTTACTCCGATCCCGAGGAGGGTCTGCTGACCTGGGAGGACCTGTTCTCCTATCCCCCGTTCGTGGGCTTCTTCAACAACTTCACCGCCGCCTATCAGGAGATCGAGGACGATTTCAAGGCGTAAAAGGAGGAACGCGCTACTATGGCTTCATTGATTCGTATGCCTCAGAAGGGCCTGTCCGAGGACAGCGCCATCCTGAGCAAATGGTATGTCAAGGAAGGCGATACCGTGAAAAAGGGCGACTTTGTGTTCGCCATCGAGACCGGCAAGGCTACCTTCGACGTGGAGAGCGAGGAGGACGGCACCGTCCTCAAGTGCATCGGTGAGGAGGGGGACGAGGTCCCCGTGAAGGCGCTGGTGTGCGTGGTGGGTCAGCCCGGCGAGAGCTTCCAGACGGACGATGCCCCCGCCGCTGCCGCCCCTGCGGCAGCTTCTGCTCCTGCTGCTGCCCCTGCGGCTCCTGCCGCCGAGACTGCGCCCTCCGGCAACGTGCTGTTCGTCCGCATGCCCCAGAAGGGCCTGTCCGAGGACAGCGCCATCCTGAGCAAGTGGTATGTCAAGGAGGGCGACACCGTCAAGACCGGCGACTATCTGTTTGCCATCGAGACCGGCAAGGCCACCTTCGACGTGGAGAGCGAGCAGGACGGCACCGTCCTCAAGTGCATCGGCGAGGAGGGCGACGAGATCGCCGTCAAGGAGATTGTCTGCGTGGTGGGCAAGCCCGGCGAGCCCTTCTCCCTGGGCGGCAAGGCCGCTCCCGCTGCTGAGACTGCCCCTGCGGCTGCTGCCGCTCCTGCGGCCGCCCCTGCCGCAGCTGCCGCGGCTCCCACCATGGTCAACCATGGCGAAGCCATCCGCATTTCTCCCCGGGCCCGCAGAATGGCCGAGGAAAAGGGCATCGACATCCGTTACGCCAAGGGCACCGGCCCCAATGGCCGCATCATCGAGCGGGACATCGCCGCTATGGCGCTGACCGGGCCCTTCATCACCGACGCCGCCCGTCCCTATGCCACCGGCAGCGAGGCCGGTACCGGTCTCAGCGGCGCCGTTACCACCGCTGATCTGGGCACCAAGGCCGCCGCTCCCGCAGCGGAGACTGCCGCAGCTCCTGCCGCTGCCGCCGCTCCTGCCGCCGAGGCGGAGTTTGAGACCGTCAAGAACACCCACCTGCGCAAGCTCATCGCCCGGAACATGCACGACTCCCTGTCCAACATGGCCCAGCTGACCCACAACAGCTTCGCGGACGTCACCGCCATGCAGAAGCTGCGGGCCCGCATCAAGGCCGAAGGCGAAAAGGCCGGTCTGCCCGGCATCAGCCTCAACGACATGGTGATCTTCGCCGTGTCCCGGACCATCCTGGATTTCCCCGCCCTGAACGCCCACTACAGCGACAATGAGATGAAGCTGTTCAAGCACGCCAATATCGGCGTGGCCGTGGATACCGACCGGGGCCTGCTGGTGCCCACCATCATGCACGCTGACGAGATGAGCCTGGCCGAGATCAGCCTGAAGATGAAGGAGCTGGCCGCCGAGTGCCGCAGCGGCTCCATCTCTCCCGATAAGCTCACCGGCGCTTCCTTCACCGTGTCCAACCTGGGCGCCTTCGGCGTGACCACCTTCACTCCCATCATCAATCCTCCTCAGACGGGTATCCTGGGCGTGTGCAACATCGAGACCCGTATCCGGATGAAGAATGGTCAGCCTGAGTTCTATCCCACCATGAACCTGTCCCTGACCTATGACCACCGCGCTTTGGACGGCGCTCCCGCTTCCCGCTTCCTGCAGGCCCTGGCCAACAACATTGCCAACTTCGACCTGCTGCTGGCGAAATAAGGACGCGGCACACGCTGCCAGATTTGATTTGGAGGAAATATCACCATGAGCTATGACGTTATTGTCCTGGGCGGCGGCCCCGGCGGCTATGTGGCCGCAGAGCGCGCCGGTCAGGCCGGTCTGAAGACCCTGCTGATCGAGCAGCGCGCCCTGGGCGGCACCTGCCTCAACGAGGGCTGCATCCCCAGCAAGGTCCTGCTGAATTCCGCAAAGATCTATCACTATACCACCGAGTACGGCCGCAAGTTCGGCGTGGTGTGCCAGGGGTCCCATGTGGACCAGCCTGCCGTGGTGGCCCGCAAGGAAAAGGTCATCCACACCCTGTTCTCCGGCGTGGGCGCGGCCATGAAGGCCAGCCACGTGGAGGTGGTCAATGCCTCCGGCATGATCCGCGGCCGCGGCGACGAGGGCATCCAGGTGGAGGCCGACGGTAAGGTCTACACCGGCAAGAACCTGATCATTGCCACCGGCTCCCGGGCCTTCGTCCCCCCCATCCCCGGGGTGAAGGAGGGCCTGGCCTCCGGCTTCGTGATGACCAACCGCGAGGCTCTGGCACTGAAGGAGCTGCCCCGGCGCCTGGCCGTCATCGGCGGCGGCGTTATCGGCCTGGAGCTGGCCGCCTACTACGGCGTGGTGGGCTGCGAGACCACCGTCATCGAGATGATGCCCAAGATCGCCGGGCCCATCGACGACGAGATCTCCGCCCTGCTGCAGAAGGGCTATGAGAAGGACGGCATGAAGTTCTGCCTGAAGTCCAAGGTGGTCCGCATCGACGCCGACGGCGTCGTGTACGAGAAGGACGGCAGGGAGGAGAAGGTCCTGTGCGACAAGGTGCTGCTGGCCATCGGCCGCAAGCCCGTGGCGGACACCTGCGGCGTGGAGAACCTGAACCTGGTGGTGGAGCGCGGCGCCATCAAGGTGGACGAGTGCTGCCGCACCAACGCCGTCAACGTCTACGCCGTGGGTGACTGCAACGGCACCTCCATGCTGGCCCATTCCGCCTACCGCATGGGTGAGGTGGCTGTGAACACCATCCTGGGCAAGAAGGACCGGATGCGCTACAAGGCCATCCCCAGCGTGCTGTACACCAACCCCGAGGTGGCCTGCGTGGGCATGACCGAGGAGCAAGCCAAGGCCGCCGGCATCGACGCCGTTACCGTGAAGCTGCCCATGGCCTATGCCGGCCGCTATGTGGCCGAGAACGAGGGCCCTGTGGGCATCGCCAAGTTCGTGTTCGACAAGAAATACCGCACCTTGGTGGGCGCGCACGTCATGAGCAATTATTCCTCCGAGTTCATCCTGGCCTGTGCCGTGATGATTGAGAAGGAGATGACCGTGGACGCCATCCGGGAGATCGTGTATCCCCACCCCTCCGTCAGCGAGATCATCCGCGAGGCGGCCTTCGCCGTGAAGCTCTGATTTCACCCGTTCCAACCGATATACTTTTATTTAGAAATATAGGAGTGTTGCACCATGTCCAAAGCACAATTCTATGATCCCAAACAGCTGCGTGCCCCCGGCGAGATCCACTTCCAGGATATCGACGTCTGCAAGTATCAGAAGACCGTGGCCGACGAGCTGAAGGGTGACAGCTTCACCAAGGAAGATATGCTGCGTATCTATCGCGATATGGAGTATATCCGCGAGTTTGAGTCCATGCTGAAGTCCGTCCGCCTGACCAAGGCCTACAACGGCGTGGAGTATACCTACACCGGCCCCGCCCATCTGTACACCGGCGAGGAGTCCGCGGCCGTGGGCCAGAGCTATCTGCTGGACAGCAATGACTTTATCTTCGGCACCCACCGCAGCCACGGCGAGGTGCTGGCCAAGGGCCTGTCCGCCATCACCAAGATGTCCGACGAGGAGCTGCTCCACATCATGGAGACCACCTTCGACGGCAAGCCCTATGAGGTGGTGAAGAAGCACCTGCCCGAAAAGAGCGTCAAGGAGCAGGCCATCGTCTTCTTCCTGTACGGCCTGACCTGCGAGCTGTTCGGCCGCGAGAACGGCTTTGCCCGGGGCCTGGGCAACTCCATGCACCTGTTCTTCCTGCCCTTCGGCATTTATCCCAACAACGCCATCGTGGGCGGCTCCCCCTGCATCGCCGCCGGCGCTGCTCTGTATAAGAAGAATATGAAGGCACCCGGCGTGGTCATCGCCAACGGCGGTGACGGCTCCCTGGGCTGCGGCCCCGTGTGGGAGGCGCTGAACTTCTCCGCCATGGATCAGCTGAAGACCCTGTGGCCCGACGAGTACAAGGGCGGCCTGCCTGTGATCTTCAACTTCATGGACAACGGCTACGGCATGGGCGGCCGCACCAACGGCGAAACCATGGCCTATGGCCAGCTGGCCCGGGTGGGCGCCGGCATCACCGAGAACCAGATGAATGCCGAGCGCGTGGACGGCGTGAACCCCCTGGCCGTTATCGACGCCTATCGCCGCAAGCTGCAGCTTATCAAGGAGAACAAGGGTCCCGTGCTGCTGGACGTGCTGACCTATCGTCTGGGCGGCCACTCCACCTCCGACCAGAATGCCTATCGCTCCAAGGAGGAGATCGAGTCCTGGGAGCAGAACGACTGTATCCTGCTGTTCCGCAAGCAGCTCATTGAGGCCGGTGTGGCCACCGATGCCGACATCGACAAGATCAACGAGGACATCAAGACCCGCATCACCGAGGTCATGAAGCTGTCCAAGGATCTGGAGATCTCCCCCCGTCTGGACTTTATCAAGGACCCCGATGCCATCTCCCGCTTCACCTTCAACAACGGTCACCAGGTCAGCATGGCCCAGGGCACTCCCTTCGTGCTGACGCCCAAGTCCGAGAACCCCCGGGTCCAGAAGATCGCCAAGAAGGAGCGCGCCGCCGTTGTGGACGGCAAGCCCGTGTCCAAGCTGAAGCAGTACACCATCCGCGATGCCATCTTCGAGGCCATTATCGACAAGTATTACGAGGATCCCACCCTGGTCTCCTACGGTGAAGATGTCCGCGAATGGGGCGGCGCCTTCGGCGTGTATCAGGGCCTCAGCGATTCCATCCCCTTCAACCGTCTGTTCAACTCCCCCATCTCCGAGTCCTGCATCGTGGCCAGCGCCGTTGGTTACGGCATGTGCGGCGGCCGCAGCGTCACCGAGCTGATGTACTGCGACTTCATGGGCCGCGCCGGCGACGAGATCTTCAACCAGATGGCCAAGTGGCAGGCTATGTCCGCCGGCCAGCTGAAGCTGCCTATGGTCCTGCGGGTTTCCGTGGGCCGCAAGTACGGCGCTCAGCATTCTCAGGACTGGACCGCTCTGCCCGCCCATGTGCCCGGCCTGAAGGTTGTGTACCCCATCACTCCCTATGACGCCAAGGGCATGATGACCACCGCCCTGAACGGCACCGACCCCGTGATCTTCATGGAGAGCCAGCCCATGTACGACAAGGGCGAGGAGTTCCACCTGGAGGGTGTGCCCACCGAGTCCTATGAGATCCCCTTCGGCGAGCCCGACATCAAGCGCCAGGGCAAGGATATCACCATCCTGACCATCGGCCCCACCCTGTACAAGGCCCTGAAGGCTGCCGACATTCTGAAGGAGCAGTTCGGCCTGGAGGCTGAGGTCATCGACGCCCGCAGCGTGGTGCCCTTCAACTATGAGAAGGTCCTGGCCTCCGTGAAAAAGACCGGCAGGATCATCCTGGCCTCCGACGCCTGCGTCCGCGGCAGCATCATCAACGACATGGCCACCCATATCAACGAGTTGGCCTTCGACGATCTGGACGCTCCCGCCGTGGTGCTGGGCGCCCGCAACTGGATCACTCCCTGCCCCGAAATGGAGGAGCAGTTCTTCCCCAATGAGCACTGGTTCATCGACGCCATCCATGAGAAGCTGATGCCTCTGCCCGGCTACACGCCCAAGAGCAACTTCACCCGCGAGGAGGAGCTGCGCATCGAGCGCCTGGGCCTGTAAAGGACCCGGTTTTCCCGGCAAAATAGGCGATACCCGTTTATCATTGCACTTATATAAAAATTTTATGGAGGTACATTACAATGGAAGCTGCCAAGTATGTAAGCGAACTGGTTGAGAAGGCACGCGTTGCCCAGGCCGTTATCGAGAACTACACCCAGGAGCAGGTGGATGCCCTGTGCAAGGCCATGGCCAAGGCCATCTTTGACAACGCCGAGCCTCTGGCCCGCATGGCCGTGGACGAGACCGGCATGGGCGTTTATGAGGACAAGGTCAACAAGAACAAGGGCAAGGCCCGCGTGATCTGGAGCGACATGAAGGGCGGCAAGAGCGTTGGTATCATCCGCCAGCTGCCTGAGCTGGGCCTGACCGAGGTGGCCAAGCCCATGGGCGTTGTGGGCGCCATCACCCCCACCACCAACCCCATCGTCACCCCCATGTGCAACGCCATGTTCGCCCTGAAGGGCCGCAATGCCATCATCGTTGGGCCTCACCCCCGGTCCAAGAAGTGCTCCACCCGGGCCTGCGAGCTGATGCAGGAGGCCATCGTGAAGCTGGGTGCTCCCGCTGATCTGCTGCAGTGCGTGGCCGAGCCCACCATCGAGATCTCCGGCGAGATCATGAAGCAGTGCGACGTGTGCATCTCCACCGGCGGCGCCGGCATGGTCAAGGCCGCGTATGCCTCCGGCAAGCCCGCCTACGGCGTGGGCGGCGGCAACGTCCAGTGCATCATCGACGACGACGTGGACCTGGAGAAGGTCGTTCCCATGATCGTTGCCGGACGCAAGTTCGATAACGGCATCATCTGCTCCGGCGAGCAGACCGCCATCACCCCCGCCGCCATGTATGACGACATGGTCAAGACCTTCCAGAAGAACGGCGCTTACTATGTGGAGAAGCCCGAGGAGATCGACGCCGTCCGCAACGTGATCTTCCCCGGCGGCAAGATGAACAAGGACGCCGTGGGCCAGAGCGCGCAGCACATCGCCAAGATGGCCGGTCTGACCGTTCCCGCCGACACCGTGGTCCTGCTGGTGAAGGTGGAGAAGGCCGGCGCCGGTGAGCCCTTCTCCAAGGAGAAGATGTGCCCCTGCATCGCTGCCTACCGCTACAACACCTGGGAGGAGGCCGTGGCCATCGCCAACGCCAACCTGAACGTGGAGGGCAAGGGCCACAGCGTCTGCATCCACTCCTATAACGACGCCCACATTGATTACGCTGCCGAGACCCTGCCGGTATCCCGGTTCCTGATCAACCAGATCTGCTCCACCAACAACGGCGGCAGCTTCTTCAACAGCCTGTCCGCCACCACCACTCTGGGCTGCGGCAGCTGGGGCAACAACTCCATCAGCGAGAACCTGAGCTGGCGCCACCTGTTCAACGTCAGCCGTGTGGCCAAGGTTCGTCCCGGCTCTACCATGCCCACGGACGAAGAGATCTGGGGCTGAACAACAGGAGAGGCTCTGGATGGAACTTGAAGTTGGTTTCGGTAACGGCGTACAGCGCTTTACCGTCCCTGAACGGAATCTTCAGGGTGTTCTGACTCCCAACCCAGTCCCCCATGCGCTTACCGGGGAGCGAGAGGTCCGCAGGGCCCTCTCCTCCCCCATTGGCGCTCCTCTGCTGCGGGAGGTCATCCACCCCGGCGAGAAGATCGCCATTATTACCAGTGATATCACCCGGCCCATGCCCACCTATACCGTCATGCCTGCCCTGCTGGACGAGCTGTATGCCGGCGGGGCTAGGCCGGAGGATATCACCCTGGTTTTCGCACTGGGCAGCCACCGCGCCCAGACCCCGGAGGAAATGCGCCATCTGGCCGGTGAACAGGCCTGGGCGCAGATCCGTTGCGTGGACAGCGACCCCGCGGATGTGGTGCATCTGGGCGTCACCTCTGCCGGTACGCCGGTGGACATCACCCGGGTGGTGGCCGAGGCGGACCGGCGCATTTGCCTGGGCAACATCGAATATCACTACTTTGCCGGATATTCCGGCGGCGCCAAGGCCATTATGCCCGGCGTCTCCACTCCCAGCGCGATCCAGTCCAATCACTCCATGATGGTCCTGGAGAGCGCCTGCGCCGGAAATCTGGAGGGCAACCCCCTGCGCCGGGACATTGAGGAGGCCGCCGCCATGTGCGGGGTGGATTATATCCTCAACGTGGTGCTGGATGAGCACAAGCAGATCGTCTGCGCCGTGGCCGGTGATGTGACCCTGGCCCACCGGGAGGGCTGCCGCTTTCTGGACAGGCTCTACCGCAAGGACATCGACCACCGTGCGGATATCGTCATCGTGTCCCAGGGCGGCGCGCCCAAGGATCTGAACCTTTACCAGACCCAGAAGGCTTTGGACAACGCCAAGCATGCCGTCGCCAAGGGCGGCGTGGTGATCCTGGTGGGCTCCTGCCGGGAGGGTCTGGGCGGCACGACCTTCCAGGAGTGGATGACCACCATGCCCTCTCCCGAGAGCATGGTGGAGCGCATCGGCCGGGACTTTCAGCTGGGCGGCCACAAGGCCGCCGCCATTGCCATGGTCCTGCAGAATGCGGAGATCTGCCTGGTCAGCGAAATGGAGCCCGATTTCGTCCGGTCCATTTTCCTCACCCCCTATTCCGATGTGCAGAGCGCTCTGGACTACGCCTTCCAAAAGCTGGGCCCCGACGCCTCCGTGCTGGTAATGCCCTACGGCGGGTCCACTCTGCCCCATGCCATGGACGAACAATAAGAAAGGAATTGTACTATGGATTACGCAAAGGAATCCCTGAGACTCCACGGCGAGTGGAAGGGTAAGATCGAGGTGGTGGCCACCGTGCCCGTCAAGACCAAGGACGACCTGTCCCTGGCCTATACCCCCGGCGTGGCCCAGCCCTGCCTGGAGATCCAGAAGGACATCGAAAAGAGCTATGAGCTGACCCGCCGCCACAATCTGTGCGCCGTCATCACCGACGGCAGCGCCGTTCTGGGCCTGGGCGACATCGGCCCCGAGGCCGGTATGCCCGTGATGGAGGGTAAGTGCGTGCTGTTCAAGTCCTTTGGCGGCGTGGATGCCTTCCCTCTCTGCGTCAAGACCAAGAACGTGGACGAGTTTGTGGAGACTGTGTACAACATCTCCGGCTCCTTCGGCGGCATCAATCTGGAGGATATTGCCGCTCCCCGCTGCTTCGAGATCGAGCGCAAGCTGAAGGAAAAGTGCGACATTCCCATTTTCCACGATGACCAGCACGGCACCGCCGTCATCACCCTGGCGGGCCTGACCAACGCCCTGAAGGTGGTGGGCAAGAAGAAGGAGGACGTGAAGATCGTCACCTCCGGCGCCGGCGCTGCCGCCATTGCCATTACCAAGCTGCTGCTGTCCGCGGGCTTCAAGGATATCACCATGTGCGACCGCAGTGGCGCTATCTATGCCGGCCGCCAGGGCCTGAACTGGATCAAGGAGGAGATGGCACAGGTCACGAACCTGGGCCACAAGGACGGTTCCCTGGCCGATATGCTGGTGGGCGCAGACGTGTTCATCGGCGTGTCCGCTCCCGGCACCGTCACCACCGAAATGGTCAGGACCATGAACAAGGACGCCATCATCTTTGCCTGCGCCAACCCCACGCCGGAGATCTTCCCCGACGACGCCAAGGCGGGCGGGGCCAGGGTGGTTTCCACCGGCCGCAGCGACTATCCCAACCAGATCAACAACGTTCTGGCCTTCCCCGGCATCTTCCGGGGTGCGTTCGACGTCCGCGCCAGCGACATCAACGAGGAGATGAAGATGGCCGCCGCCGAGGCCCTGGCGGGCCTGGTGGGTGACGAGCTGTCCGAGGACTATATCATCCCCGCTGCCTTTGACCCCCGGGTGGGTCCCGCCGTGGCCAAGGCCGTGGCCGAGGCCGCCCGCAAGTCCGGCGTGGCCCGCATCTGAATCAAGCAAATCTGACTGGCGCACCTGCGCAAAAAAAGGAGTACACACTATGGAGCATAAAGGTCTGCTGTCCGGCATGAAGGTGCTGGATCTGTCCCGCGTGCTTGCCGCCCCGTACTGCGGCATGATGCTGGCGGATCTGGGCGCCGAGGTCATCAAGATCGAGCGTCCAGGCAAGGGCGATGACGCCCGCAGCAACTTCCCCATTGTCAACGGCGAAAGCGCCTATTATATGAACCTCAACCGCAACAAGCGCGGCATCGTCCTGAACCTCAAGAGCCAGGCCGGTAAAGAGGTGTTCCGCAAGCTGGTGGCCCAGAGCGACGTGGTTCTGGAGAATTACCGTCCCGGCGTTATGGACCGCCTGGGCCTGGGCTATGAGGAGCTGCGCAAGATCAACCCTGCCATCATCTATGCCTCCGTCTCCGGCTTCGGCCACTACGGCCCCTACCATGAGCGGGCAGGCTATGACATCGTTGGTCAGGCCATCAGCGGCCTGATGAGCACCACCGGCTGGCCCGACAGCGCCCCCACCCGCACCGGCACCGCCATTGCCGATGTCATGGGCGGCATCAGCTGCTGCGTGGGCATCCTGGCGGCCTATATCAACCGCCTGAAGACCGGCGAGGGCGAGAAGGTGGACGTGGCCCTGGTGGACTCCATGGTTTCCTCTCTGGAGATCATCAACATCATCTATCTAGCCACCGGCAAGATCCCTCAGCGCATCGGCAACCGCTATGAGGCCCTGTATCCCTATGACTCCTTCCAGGCCAAGGACGGCATGCTGGTCATCGGCGCAGGCAACGACAAGCTGTATGGTCTGCTGTGCGACCTGATGGGCAAGCCCGAGCTGAAGACGGATCCCCGCTTCACCTCCAACAACGACCGCGTGCTGCACCATGCCGACCTCAAGCCCATTATCGAGGACTGGCTGAAGGATTGGACCATCGACGACGCGGTGCAGGCCATGCTGGACAAGGGGATTCCTGCCGCGCCCATCAACACCATCGACCGGGTGGTGAAGGATCCCCATATCGCCGGCGCCCGCGAAATGTTCGTGGAGGTGGACCACCCCAAGGCCGGCCGTATGAAGCTCACCGGCAACCAGATCAAGCTCACCAACCACAAGATCGACACCTTCACACCGGCCCCGCTGCTGGGCCAGCACAGCAAAGAGGTGTTTATGGAGAAGCTGGGCCTTACGGAAGAAGAGGCCGAGGCCCTCATTGCATCCGACGCCGTAAACGGCTGATGAACCATCCATGCCCCCTGCCCGTGACCGCCCGGCGTATCATTGGCGGCACGGGACGCGGGGAAAATTGTTCATTTCGTTTGATCATATGTAACACATCCTGAGAGAAAAATGTTCTGAAATACCATTTTTTCTCAGGATGTGTTATTATTTTCGCCTTATCACTATGTTTGTGGCCCAGAATGCGCATTTTTTAACATACGCAAGTGCACATTGAACAAATTAGACAAGTTTTTTTGTTCATTGCGCTGGTCTTTGGTAATTGCATCACATTTCCCTTGACATTTCCAGACATCCTTTATAAAATCTAAATATAGAAGATGTTAGGAAATGGACGCGAAGTCAAGCGGGGCAGGGGAGTTCCGCAAAAATATTGTGTGATATTTTGATAGTTTTTCAGAAACGAACGCTGTCAAAATGTTCATATTACATTTTAGGAGGACGAAAATGAAAAACCAAATGAAGAGATTTGTCGCAATGCTTTTGGCGTCCCTGGCCATCCTGGCCCTGGCCGGCTGCAGCAACTCCGGTAACGGCGACGGTGAAAAGGCGGATTATCCCAAGGAAAACATCACCGTGATCGTTCCCTACTCCGCCGGTGGTC
>OCHN01000095.1_pt1 | contig 88561 bp, 119 predicted proteins | sample 1538911 | NCBI WGS metagenome assembly OCHN01 (sample SAMN04571736, study PRJEB22368) | human gut metagenome | biome: human gut; material: stool | host: Homo sapiens | place: Luxembourg | collected 2013-01-11 | reverse complement strand
TCGGGGTCGATACAAGCAACTATGCAACCTCTCTGGCAGTTTTTGATACAGCCGGAGAGGTTGTTTGTGCAAAAAAGCGGTTTCTTCCGGTCAAACCCGGGCAGCTGGGCCTGCGGCAGAGCGATGCACTGTTCCACCACACCACGGCACTGCCGGAAATGCTGCACGAGCTTGCGCAGGAGTTTGATCTGACCCGCATCGACGCCGTGGGTGTCTCCCAGAAGCCGCGCCCGGCAGAGGGCAGTTATATGCCGTGCTTTCTGGCCGGTGTGAACGCGGCGACGGCATTTGCAGCGGCGCGGAGCATCCCGCTGATTTATACGACCCACCAGCAGGGCCATGCCGCTGCGGCGCTGTTTGCAGCCCGCGGCGCAGACCTTTTTACGCAGAAAGTCCTGCTGTTTCATATTTCCGGCGGCACGACGGATCTGCTGCTGTGTGATGAGGTACGCACAATCACCCAACTTGGCACTAGCACGGACCTTTACGCCGGACAGGCTGTGGACCGCGTGGGCGTCAAGCTCGGGTTTGCCTTCCCGGCGGGTGCAGAGGTGTCTCGCCTTGCTGCAGCGTGCCCGGAAGAGATCCGGCCGAAATCTAGCGTGAGGGGCATGCAGTGCAGCCTTTCCGGCCTGGAAAACCAGTGCAATGCCCTGCTTGCTGCGGGCAAAAGCCCGGAATATGTGTGCAAGTACTGCCTGCTCTGTGTGGCCGATACGGTGGTCAAAATGACAAAGGCTGCGCAGAAGGAATACCCGGGTCTGCCGGTGGTATGCGCCGGCGGCGTGATGAGCAGCGATGTGATCCGCCAATGGGTGCAGAAACGCCTGCCTCAGGTGTATTTTGTGCCGGGACAGTATTCCAGTGACAATGCCATTGGCGTGTCCATTCTTGCGGCACGGGAGGCCGGTTTATGGCTGAAGTGATCACGGTTTCGGCGCTGAACCGCTATGTCAAATCTCTTTTTGATGCAAACGACCGATTGTTTGATCTGGCATTGCGCGGCGAGGTGGCAAATTTTGTGCAGAACGCGCGCAGCGGGCATTGCTATTTCACCCTGCGGGATGAGCAGGCCAGCGTAAAAGCGGTGATGTTCCGCTCGGATGCGCGGCGGCTTGCGTTCCGTCCGGAAGAGGGGATGCGTGTGGTCGTGCGCTGCCGTGCAACGCTCTATGAGCGGGATGGCGCATTCCAGTTGTATGTCAATGAGATGTTCCCGGACGGAATCGGTGCAGCACAGCTGGCGTTGGAGCAACTCAAGGCCCGGCTGGAACAGGAGGGCCTGTTTGATGCGGCACACAAAAAGCCGCTGCCGCAATATCCCCGGTGCATTGGGCTGGTGACCAGCAAGACCGGCGCGGCTTTACAGGACATCCGAAATGTGATCAGCCGCCGCTGGCCGGGTATCCGGCTGCTGCTCTGCCCGGTCATGGTGCAGGGGTTTGAAGCGGCTCCGCAGATTGCAGCGGCCATCCGGACGCTGGACCGCAGCGGCAGGGCAGATGTGATCATCGTGGCCCGCGGCGGCGGCAGCCGGGAGGATCTGTGGGTGTTCAACGCTGAGGTGATCGCGCGGGCAGCCTTTGCCTGCAAAACACCGCTGATCAGTGCCATTGGACACGAGATCGACTACACGATCCTGGACTTCGTGGCAGACCAGAGAGCCCCGACGCCCTCGGCAGCGGCAGAGCTTGCGGTGCCGGACCGGGAAGAACAATGGAATATTTTGCAAAATTTACAACAAAATATTTCTGAAAATATGCAAAAACGGCTCAAGTTGTGCTATAATGAGCTGGAGCAATACAACTTAGCGTTGGAACGCAAGCCTGCGCATCACATCTGGAAGAGGGATTTTGACCAGCTGGAACAGGCTGGGCAGACGCTTCAGATTCAGATACAGCGCCGGATGCAGGCTGCAAATATGCAGTTGGAACATGTCGCAGCACTGACAGCCTCTCTGAGCCCGTACCGGGTCCTTGCCCGAGGCTATGTGATGATCACCACGGGCAGAGGACAGATCCTTCCGGCAGACCAACTGGAGCCGGACAAGACCATCTACATTCGCAGCGCTTCCCGCCGGGCAAAGTGCCGGGTGGAGGCCGTGGAGGAAATTGATGAAAGCACCCAAAAGCTATGAAGAGGGCATGGAGCGCCTGAATGCCATTCTGGCCAAAATGCAGGACGAGCAGACGACTCTTGCAGAAGCCGTCAAGTTGTATGCGGAGGCAGCATCTCTGATGGAATACTGCCATACTGCGCTGGAAAAAACATCGCTCCAGATCGAGGAGATCGACGCGAAGATCACGCAGACCATACAGGAACAGCGGGAGGAAAACTGATGGATTACAAAACACAATATCAGATGTATCTGTCGCAGGCTTCTGCCGCGCTGGAAGACGCCTGTGCAAAGTTTCTTCCGGAGGAATCGGAGGTATGCCGTGCGGCGCGGTACAGCCTGCTGGGCGGCGGAAAACGCATCCGGGCCGTGCTGGTGCTCAGTGTCTGTGATATGCTGGGCGGTGATCCGCAGACGGCCGGAGCTTTCAGCGCTGCGGTGGAAATGCTGCACTGCTATTCGCTGATCCACGATGATCTGCCCTGCATGGACAACGATGACCTGCGGCGCGGTCGCCCCTCCTGCCACAAGGCATTCGGGGAGGCAACGGCCATGCTGGCAGGAGATGTGCTCCTGACCGAAGCCTTTGAAGCAATCGCCAATGCACCGGCTTGCCCGCAGGCCTGTGTGCAGGCCGCAAAGGCGCTGGGCCTTGGTGCCGGCAGCCGCGGCATGGTGTATGGGCAGGAGCTGGACCTGAAATACGAAGCACTGGCAGCGACCGAGGAGCAGCTGCGGCTGATCCACCGCAATAAGACCGGTGCTTTGATCAACGCAGCCGTCCAGATGGGGGCAGCTGCCGCCGGTGCCGACGCCGACCAGTGCCGAGCACTGGAAGCATACGCCTACGGCATTGGTCTGGTGTTCCAGATCGTGGACGATGTGCTGGATGTAACCAGCACGCCGGAACAGCTGGGCAAGCCCATTGGCAGCGACAGTGAAAACGGAAAAACAACGTTTGCAACGCTGTATGGCGTGGAGGGCGCAATGGCTCTTGCACAGCGCGTAAACAAAAAGACCTGCAGCGCTCTGCGCGAAACATTCGGCGAAAAATCGGCCTTTCTGGAGCAGCTTGCGCAGCAGCTCCTGACACGCAAAAACTAAAACGGATCGTCGTCCGGGAAAGCAAAAGGAAACGCTATGCAGTTCATTTATGAGATCCTTTCATTCAACCGCATCCTGACCGTGTCGCTCCTGGCATGGTTCGTGGCGCAGGTGCTCAAGACCCTGATCAACTTCATCCTGCTGGGCAAATTCCAGCTGGAGCGCATGTGGGGCGACGGCGGTATGCCCAGCGCCCACAGCGCCACCGTCTGCGCAATGGTCATTGCCACGGCACGGTGTGAGGGCATTGACTCTGCCATTTTTGCAGTGGCCTGTGTGGTGGCCATCATCACCATGCACGACGCCATGGGCGTGCGCCATGAGACCGGCGAGCAGGCAAAGGTGCTGAACCAGATGATCGACCAGTGGATCGAGGTCAGCGAAAAGAACGCCCCGTTCCTGCAGAACATGCATCTGAAGGAAATGGTCGGCCATACTCCGCTGCAGGTGGTCGCAGGCTTTCTGGTAGGCCTTGTGGTCGGCCTGCTGTACCCGCTGGGCCTGTGAGACGTGCCAGCAGGGTAGGAAACATTGCATGAAGGACGTGTGATTTGGTTATGGAATCGTTGCTGCTGGACAACATTGATCAACCCAGCGATCTGAAAAATCTGGACAAAGAACAGGTAAACAAGCTCTGTGCGGAGATCCGTCAGTTTTTGCTGCGGAATATCTCCCGCACAGGCGGTCATTTGGCATCCAACCTCGGCGCAGTGGAGCTGACGGTAGCCCTGCACCGGGTGATGACGACGCCAATGGACAAAATCGTTTTTGACGTGGGGCATCAGTGCTATACGCACAAACTGCTCACCGGCCGACGCAGCGGCTTTGCAAAACTGCGCCAGCTGGATGGCATTTCCGGTTTTCCGAACCCGAACGAGAGCGAGCACGATGCCTTTATTGCAGGGCACGGCAACACAGCGCTTTCGCTGTCCATCGGCATGGCCTGGGCCAAGAAGATCCGGCATGAGCCGGGCTGGGTGGTTGCGGTCATCGGCGATGGTGCCTTTACGGGCGGCATGGTCTACGAGGGCATGAACAACATCGGCTCCTTGGACAACCTGCTTGTGATCCTGAATGACAACAAGATGTCCATTTCCCACAATGTGGGCGCGCTGGCGCGGTATCTGACCCACCTGCGCACGACGACGGCATATTTTGACGCCAAGGACAATGTGCGGAGCTTCCTCGACAATGTCCCGGTGGTGGGCACCCCGCTGAAAAAAGCCCTGACCGAGGGTAAAACATTGCTCCGACGGGCAATGTACCACTCGACCATGTTTGAGGACATGGGGTTCCAGTACATTGGGCCGGTGGATGGTCACAATGAGGAAGAACTGGAACGGACCCTGCGCACGATCAGCCAGCGGCCCGGCCCGCACTTTCTGCATGTTGTGACCAAAAAGGGCAAAGGATATCAGCCGGCCGAGATGAACCCGGGCAACTACCACGGGGTATCGGCCTTTGACCCGGACGGGATGCCCGACCCGGAGGTGGCCCCCAAGGAGTCGTTCTCAACGACCTTCGGGCAGGCGCTTGCGCGGGAAGCGGCACAGAACAGCCGCATCTGCGCCATTACTGCGGCCATGAAATATGGCACCGGGCTGCAGTTCTTTTCGCACAGTGCGCCGGAGCGGTTCTTTGACGTGGGCATGGCAGAGCAGCACGCCGTGACCTTTGCGGCAGGTCTGGCCAGTCAGGGCATGCTGCCGGTGGTGTGCATTTACTCCACCTTCCTGCAGCGCTCTTACGATCAGATCCTGCACGATGTGAACCTGCTGCAGGAGAACGTCGTGTTCGCCATTGACCGCGCGGGTTTTGTTCCGGCAGACGGAGAAACGCATCAGGGCGTTTACGACCCGGCTTTCCTGAGCCAGATCGGTATGCCGCTCTATGCACCTTCCAATTATGCGGAGCTGACCTATTGGCTGCACGAGCTGCTGAAGGACGGCTGCAGAGGCCCCCGTGCGATCCGTTATCCGCGGGGTGGGGAAAATGCCCGTCTGGCGCAGTATGGCTGCAGCGGACAGGACTATGATTTCCTGCACAGAACCGAGGGCGCCCAGGCGGTGTTGATCAGCTATGCAGACGAAATGGATGATATTCTGACTGCATGTGAAAAACTTACGGAGCATCGTATCAATTGCGACGCACTTAAACTTGTAAAGCTGTTTCCCTTTACAGAAAAAATAATCGAAGCTGTGAAGAATTATAAGATCGTACTATTTGCAGAAGAATGTGTGGAATGGGGCAGCATCGGGGAGCATCTGGCCTATTGTATGCAGCAGGCGGGCTGGAATGGAACCTTCCTGCACGCCGCTGTGCATACGGCCAACCTGCCCCATGCAACCGTCCCGCAGATCAAGCAGGTCACCGGGCTGGATGCCGACACCCTTGCACAGCAGGTGATGGATGCCTGGATGAAAGGAGAAAACATATCGTGAAAATTCGGTTGGATCAATATCTGGTTCAGCATGGTCTGATCCAGAGCCGTGAACGCGCCAAGGCCATGATCATGTCCGGTGTGGTGTTTGTCAACGAACAGAAGGTGGACAAGGCCGGTGAGATGATCAAGGAAGATGCCAAGGTGGAGGTGCGCGGGCACGACATCGGTTATGTCAGCCGCGGCGGCCTGAAGCTGGAAAAAGCCATGCAGTGTTTTCCGCTGACGCCCAAGGGCAAGGTGTGCATGGATATTGGTGCATCGACCGGCGGGTTTACCGACTGCATGCTGCAGAACGGTGCGGTCAAGGTCTACGCAGTGGATGTGGGCTACGGCCAGCTGGCCTGGAAGCTGCGCACCGATGAGCGCGTGATCAACATGGAGCGCACCAACATCCGCAACGTTACGCCGGAGGCTCTGGGTGAACCGATCGAGTTCTTCAGCGTGGACGTTTCCTTTATTTCGCTGCATCATATTTTTCCGGTGGCACAGGCCATCACCACGCCGGACGCCATGGGCGTCTGTCTGGTCAAGCCGCAGTTTGAAGCCGGGCGCGAAAAAGTGGGCAAGAACGGCGTGGTGCGTGACCCCGCCACCCACCGCGAAGTGCTGCACAATGCTATGGGCTATGCGGCTGCCAACGGATTTGCTGTGCGCGGGCTGGATTTCAGCCCGGTGAAAGGTCCGGAAGGCAACATCGAATATCTGATGTTCGTGCAGAAGAGCGAGGAGCCCTGCGTGCTGGACGATGCGGCCGCCGAACAGGTCGTGGCTGCAAGCCATTCCACGCTGGACCGCTGAACGATACGGATACAGAACCAAAACAGGAGGCTTCGGCATGACGGTTTACATTTCTCCGAACCCCGGAAAGATCTCGGCCAGTGAGGTCGCTCTGCGTGCAGCGCAGATCCTGCAGAATCATGGTGCATCGGTGCTGATGTGCGAGGATCTGCGCACGGTCTGCAATGCGGCCGGCGTTGTATATTTGCCGCTGGAACAGTGTCTGGAACGTGCGGACGTGATCCTGACCATCGGCGGAGACGGAACGATCCTGCATGAGGCGAATCTTTCGCTCAAGCATGCAAAGCCGATCCTGGGCATCAACCTGGGCCGCTGCGGTTTTCTGGCTACCTGCGAGGTCAGCGAGATGGAAAGCAAGCTGCCTGCCGTGGCGCGGGGCGAGTTCCAGCTGGACAACCGGATGCTGCTCTACGCCCATGTTCTGGGCCATGACGGCTGGGAAGGCCATGCACTGAACGACGTTGTCGTGACAAAAGGCCGCCTGCAGCAGGCCATTGATTTCAGCATTTACTGCGATGACATTCTGGTGGAGCATTACCGGGGCGATGGTGTGATCGTTGCGACGCCGACCGGCTCTACTGCGTATTCGATGGCCGCAGGCGGGCCCATTCTGGATTCGCAGACCAAAGGCGTGGTCGTCACGCCAATCTGTCCCCACAGTCTTGCCAGTCCGGCCATGGTGTTTGCGCAGGAACGCAAGCTGAACATCTGCGTCGGTCAAGTGGCCGATGGCGAGGTGTTCATCAGCTGTGACGGTGCAGCAGGATTCCCGCTCAAGGCGGGCGCAACGGCAGAAGTCCGGCTTTCGGATCAGGTGGTGCAGCTGATCACCTTCAGCAAGGCGGATCAGTTCCAGGCCATCGATCAGAAATTGCGCAGCAGACGATAAAAGGAGATACGACGAGCTATGGCACATGTCCGCAAAGAAGAAGCAAAAAGTAAGGGAGACCGCCTGCAGACCATTCTCCGTCTTGTGCAGGAGCATCCGATCAGTCGGCAGGAAGTGCTGCTGGACTATCTGCGCAAGGAAGGGTTTGATGTGACTCAGGCCACGATCTCGCGGGATATCCGGGAGCTGTGCCTGGTCAAGGCTGCCACTGCAGAGGGCTACCGCTATGTTTCCAGCCGGAACGAGAGCTTTAACCCCAAGACCCAGGGCCGGTTTGAGACGATCTTTCATGAGTCGGTGCTGGGGGTGGACTATGCAGGCCATGTGGTGCTGGTCAAGTGCTATTCCGGCATGGCCAATGCAGCCTGTGAGGTATTTGACGCATTGCAGTGGAAAAACGTGGTCGGCACCCTTTCGGGTGATGACACTTTTCTGATTGTTGCCCGCTCCGAGCGGGACGCCAAGACCATCTGCACGGAACTGACCCGGCACATCGGGTAAAACAAACGCGGGAGAGACGATAAACCATGTTAAGCTGCCTGCAAATTGAAAATGTCGCGGTCATCCAGAAGGCAGAAGTTCATTTTCAGCCGGGGCTGAACGTCCTCACCGGTGAGACTGGTGCGGGCAAGTCCATTCTGATCGACTCCATCAATGCGATCCTGGGCAATCGGACTTCCAAGGATCTTGTGCGCACGGGTGCGTCCAAAGCGGTGATCCGTGCGTCTTTTGCGCAGATCCCGGATGTGGTGCTGGACAAACTGGAAGCGGCCGGTTATGAGCGCTCGGCAGAGCTGCTTCTGAGCCGTGAGATTACCGCCGAAGGAAAGAGCAGCTGCCGGATCAACGGCATGCCCACCACGGCGGCTGTGCTGCGGGAGCTGTGCGGAGGTCTGATCAACATCAACGGCCAGCACGACTCGGTGGGACTGCTGAATCCGGCACACCATCTGAGCATTCTGGACGATTATGCGCAGAACGCCAAACTCTATCAGGAGTATTATGTGCTGTACCGGAGCCTGGTCAAGGTCAAGAAGGAACTGGACGCCATGATCACCGACGAGGCGGAAAAGCAGCGACGGATCGACCTGCTGAGCTATCAGGTACAGGAGATCGAAGAAGCCGGACTGACCGCCGGCGAGGAGCAGACCCTGGAAGCACGCCGCAAGGTGCTGGCCAACGCGTCCACCATCCGGGACCGGGTGGCAAAGGCCCATGCGCTGCTGTCCGGGGACGATGACACCCCCGGCGCAGTGGATCTGCTGGGTGAAGCATCCAACGCCATGGATACGGCCGCCCAGCTGGACGAGTCACTTTCCGGGGTGTCCGGCACGCTGATGGACCTGTACTATTCGGCCAAGGACGCAGCGGCAGAGCTGATCGACCGGCTGGATGCCTACGACACGAACGACGCCGAGCTGGATGAGATCGAACAGCGGCTGGATCTGTTGTACCGTCTCAAACGCAAGTACGGTGACACGGTGGAGGACATCATTGCCTTTGGACAGAAAGCACGGGAGGAACTGGAACAGATCCAGTTCTCGGAGCAGCGGCACGGTCAGCTGCAGGCGGAAAAGCTGCGCCTGTATGGTCTGGCGCGCGAAAAGGCGGAGGCCTTGACCCAGACCCGTCTGAAAGCCTTTGACGAGCTGAATGCACGCATTACCGATACCTTGCAGTTCCTGAATATGCCGGGTGTGCGCATGACGCTGCACCACGCCCGTGGGCCGCTGGCAAGCCACGGACAGGACAGCGTGGAATTCTACATCTCCACGAACGCCGGTGAAGCCCCGAAACCGCTGGCCCGCATTGCCTCCGGCGGTGAGCTGAGCCGCATCACCCTTGCCATCAAAAATGCGCTGGCAGACCGGGATGCAGTGCCCACGGTGATCTACGATGAGATCGACAGCGGTGTTTCCGGCAAGGCCGCCGGACGGATCGGTGAGGTGCTGCGGCAGAGCGCACAGGGACATCAGATCCTGTGCATCACCCATACGGCACAGATCGCCGCACTGGCTGACTGCCACCTGCTGATCCAGAAAAATGTGACGAACGACCGCACTTATACCGAGATTCACCCGCTGGATACGGAGGGCCGCGTGGAAGCACTGGCCCGGTTGATCTCCGGCGATCATGTGACCGGGCTTTCACGGGCAAATGCGCGGGAAATGCTGGGTACCGGCCGCCAGTAACAGGGGAACGTTCCCGTCGGAATCCGGGGCTTGACAAGCCCGTGTTCTTGTGATAAAGTAAGTTTTGTTAATGGCGATGAAGGGAATAAGTACCCTGAAGTGTTCTGTCCAGAGAAACCCCGGTTGGTGCAAGGGGCCGCAGAACAGCAGGCGAATACCTCCCGGAGCTGCAGGCTGAATGCTGTCTGAGCTAGTAGGCTGTGCCGCGTGCGAGCGTTACAAACGCAGGAGTGTCACTCTACTCTGGGGTGTGCACTCGTGAGGTCGTTTCTGTGGGAAGCGGCAAACAGAGGTGGTACCGCGAAGATTTCTCGCCCTCTGCCAAATTGATGTTTGGCAGAGGGCGTTTTTGTTTCCTCTGCCCCACAAAACAGGAGGATGTTTCTATGACTTTGTACGAAGAGCTGCAGGCCCGTGGTCTGGTGGCACAGATCACCGACAACGAGATCATTGATCTGATCAACAACGGCAAGGCTACTTTTTATATCGGCTTTGACTGCACGGCCGACAGCCTGACCGCAGGCCATTTTATGGCCCTGACCCTGATGAAGCGCCTGCAGATGGCAGGCAACAAGCCCATCGCCCTGATCGGCGGCGGTACCGGCATGATCGGCGATCCCTCCGGCCGCACCGATATGCGCAAGATGCTGACCAAAGAGGACATCGCCCACAATGCAGCCTGCTTTAAAAAGCAGATGGAAAAGTTCATCGACTTCTCGGATGACAAGGCTTTGATGCTGAACAACGCCGACTGGCTGCTGAACCTGAACTATGTGGAGCTGCTGCGCGACGTGGGTGCCTGCTTCTCGGTCAACAACATGCTGCGTGCCAAGTGCTATGAGCAGCGCATGGAGCGCGGTCTGTCCTTCCTCGAGTTCAACTACATGATCATGCAGAGCTACGACTTCTACTACATGTTCCAGCATTACGGCTGCAACATGCAGTTTGGCGGCGATGACCAGTGGAGCAACATGCTGGGCGGCACCGAGCTGATCCGCCGTAAGCTGGGCAAGGATGCCTACGCCATGACCATCACCCTGCTGACCGACTCGCAGGGCAAGAAGATGGGCAAGACCGCAGGCAATGCTGTCTGGCTGGACCCCAACAAGACCAGTCCCTTCGAGTTCTACCAGTACTGGCGCAATGTGGGTGATGCCGATGTCATGAAGTGCATCCGGATGCTCACCTTCCTGCCGCTGGAGCAAATCGACGAGATGAGCACATGGAAGGATCAGCGCCTGAACGAGGCCAAGGAGATCCTGGCCTACGAGCTGACCAGCATAGTCCACGGCAAGGAAGAAGCTGAAAAGGCACAGGCAGCAGCCCGTGCGCTGTTTGGCGGTGCTGCAATGGACACGGAGCACATGCCCAGCACCCAGCTGACCGAGGCGGATCTGACCGATGGCTCCATCGGCATCCTGACCCTGATGGTCAAGTCTGGTCTGGCTGCTTCCAACGGTGAGGCACGCCGTCTGGTCGTGCAGGGCGGTGTTCTGGCCGACGGCGAAAAGGTTGCAGCTCCCACCGTCAGCTTTACCGCAGAACAGCTCAAGAAGGGCGTTGTGATCAAGAAGGGCAAGAAGGTCTATCACAAGGTCACCCTGTAAGCATCTGCCCAAGATCCCGCAATAAAAATACCGCTGTCCGGTTCTGAACCGGACAGCGGTATTTTTTGTTTGCATTCAGCGGAGAAGCAGGATGTTCTGCCCCTCGGTCACGTTGCCGGAAGCCACCACAGTGACATCCGAGAAGGCATCACTGTTGGTTACCACAACCGGAGTGGTCAGGGGATAACCATCGGCACGGATCTTCTGCAAGTCAAATTTCAGCAGAAGCTGTCCGCTGTGGACATGTTCGCCTGCCCGGACCTGCGGAGCAAATCCGGCTCCATGCCGTTCCACCGTGTCCATTCCAACATGAATCAGAAGGTCCACGCCGGAATCACACCGCAGACTGACGGCATGACTGCTTTCGGCAATTTTCAGGATCACACCGTCTGCCGGAGCATAGATCTCTCCCTTATCCGGTTCAATGGCGCAGCCTTTGCCCAGAACCTCCGCCGAAAATACCGGATCCTCGATTCCATCCAGCGGAAGAAGCTTTCCCTCCAGCGGAGAAGCAATGAGCATTCCACCTTCCGAAGAGAAGAAGGAAACGACCGGTGCTTCAGGGTGCCGTTTTTTCCGATAATACGAAAAGACCTTACAGACCAGAAAGACAACACCTGCCACAGCCAGACCAATCAGTCCGGCCAACAGAAGCCCGAACAGCATGCTGTCTGCCGTGATCCAGCGGTTCCATGCCAGAATGGCGGCTGCGATTCCAACGGCCGCAGCTGTCACTGCTTCGGCTGACTCAGAGCTCATACGCCTTTTTCAGTGTCTCGTAAGCGGCATCTTCGTTCTCGGCATGGACCAGCAGCGAGATATCCAGGTCGCTGGTGGTGATCAGAAGCACTTCAATGCCGGCCATGGCCAGTGCATTCAGGGCACGAGCGGCCACACCGCAGCTGGTAACCATGTCCTCGCCAAAAAGGTTCAGTTTGGAATAGCCGACACTGATCAGCGGGGAAGCCTTGGCATCCTTGTCCAGGTTGGCGGCTGAAATGGCTTTCATTACCAGCGGCAGATCGCTGCCGGCGGCGGTAAAGCTGAAGTCAATGGTGGTGCCATGGGGCGCACTCTGGCTGATCATGTCCACGACAACGCCGTTGTCTGCAAAAATCTGCAGATAACGGGCCAGGCTGTTGCCCTTGAATTCCACGTCCTGCACACTGATCATCATCAGGCTGGGCTCAATGTTGATTTTCGATACTCCGTACATAAAATCCCTCCACTCTGCCCGTCACATGGGCGTTCCAATTGATTCCCACGGTTTTATGTAAGCTCCAGAAAGTCACTGCTGATATTATTTTGCGCGATTTTTTGAACGGTGTCAAGACTGAAATCGGAATGTTTTGCGCGCACACCATACTGCTTTGCCAATTCCTGCGTGTAATCGCGGAAAAGATAGGTGCGCACATTGGATTTTCCAGCGTCATAATGGGTGACCGTCGGCAGGAGCTTCGGTTCCAGAACGGCACACTGCACCGTTCCGTCCGGCTCGGTGGTCTTTTGCAGCTGCAGGTTCAGGATAGCACCTACCAGCTGATCCGGCCGGTTCTGCGTGCTCAGAAAATTGCCCAGAGAATAGGCAACGAATGTCTGCCTTCCGTCTGCTGCACTCAGCCACTGAGCATCCTGCAGCACATGCGGGTGGGTGCCCACAATCACATCGGCACCCCAGTCTGCAAGCTGCTGTGCCAGTGTGCGCTGACCGTCCACAATGGTGTGACTGTCCTCTACGCCCCAGTGCACACCCACGATCACAAAGTCGGCCTGCTGGTGTGCTGCACGAACCTGCTGCTCGATCACATCCGTCTGGCTGGTGTAGATCACGTTGGCGGGCATGGAGCTGCTGGTGGGGATGCCATTGGTGTGCTCCGTGTAGGAAAGGTAGGCGATGGTCACCCCGTTGACGGTCTGCAGCGGAATGCGGCTGTAGTCATCCGCACCACGCCACAGGCCGGTGGTGACTACGTCCTCCGGCATGCTCTCCCAGAAACGCAGGGTGGTAGCCAGACCGGCTGCGCCCTTATCGTAGGTGTGGTTATTTGACAGGCTGAACACCCGGATGCCGGCCCGGTAAAGCGCCCGGGCACAGTCTCCCGGGGTAGAAAAGCAGGGATAGGAGGAAGGCTCCAGCTCATCGCTGCAGAGCGTTTCCTGATTGATCCAGTTGATGTCCTGCTGCGCATAGAAGGGTGCGACCTGTGCATAGCAGTAATCAAAGTCGTACTGCTGCCCATTGGCGGCCCGCCGGGCGGCCTGCTTGTAGATGGGGGAATGAATCAGGTCATCGCCCGTAGCCGAAAAGCGGAGCGTTTCCACCACCGGTTCCGGTTCGGGCTCCGGGACCGAGGACGCCGCAGGCTCCGTGCTGCTCACCGCACTGTCCGACGGTTCGTCTCCGCCGGTCGGGATGGTGCCCACCGGGAGAAAGCGGAGCAGAAGCCCCATGCATGCCACGACGGCACCCGCTGTGAGCAGCGTGCCGACCCAATGCTTCCCGGACCGCCGCCGGGGTGTCGAATGCTTTGCCATGTTGAACCTCCTGCAGCACAGGGGCTATCCCAAAACCGCTGTGCTGCATCTGCAGGGCAAGAATCAGATCGAAGCGATCAGATCGCCCATATTGTACAGCCCCGGCTCCTTCTTTGCCAGATACACGGCGGCGTTGATGGCGCCGTTGGCAAAGATGCTGCGGGAATAAGCAGTGTGCTTGAGGGTGATCACTTCGTCCGGGCCGCAGAACAGCACCTCGTGGTCGCCCACGATGCTGCCGCCGCGTACCGAGCTGATGCCGATCTCCTTCGGGTCACGCTTCTGACGCACGGAGGAACGATCGTAGACATAGTGGTAAGCACCATCATTCTGCTCGTTGATGGCATCGGCCAGCATCAGAGCAGTGCCGCTGGGGGCATCCAGCTTGTTGTGATGGTGCTGTTCCACGATCTCCACGTCGTAGTTCACGCCCAGAATGGCAGAAGCACGCTTGCACAGTTCCGACAGCACGTTGATGCCCATGGACATGTTGGCGCTCTTGAACACGGGCACCGTGCGTGACAGCTGCACGACCTTGAGCTGCAGCTCTTCCGACAGGCCGGTGGTGCAGACCACGATGGGCAGCTTGTGGGCCTCGCAGTAGGGCAGAGCCTTTTCCACAGCAGCGGGGGAGCTGAAGTCGATGACGACATCGCCCTTGCCGTTCAGTTTTTCCAGGCTGTCATACACGGGGATGCCGTTCTGCTCGCCGTCCTTCACATCAATGCCTGCCACAACACAGCAGTCCTCCCGCTGTGCGATCATATCGCACAGGACATGGCCCATACGGCCGCCAATGCCCTGGATCACGATTTCCGTCATAGTTGAGTTCCTTTCTTTTTACGCTATAATACGGCAAAATGCCCGGAGAACCGTCTCCCTGGGCATTTTACCTGAAACTTATTCCTGAATCAGACCGGCTGCGCGCAGGGTGTTCTCGATCTGTGCCTGATGTGCCTCACTGGGCTCCACCAGCGGCAGGCGGCACTCGCCGGCCTCCCAGCCCAGCAGATTCATTGCATACTTGACCGGGATGGGATTCACTTCGCAGAACAGTGCATCAGACAGCGGCAGCATCTCCAGCTGCAGGTCGCGGGCCTTTGCGGTATCTCCGTCAAAGAAGGCCTGGCAGCAGTTGTGCACCAGCTCCGGTGCTACATTGGAAACCACGCTGATCACGCCCTTGCCGCCCAGAGCCAGCAGAGGAACCACCTGATCGTCGTTGCCGGAGTAGATGTTCAGCTCATCGCCGCAGAGGGCTGCGATCTTTGCCACCTGCGAAATGTTGCCAGAAGCCTCCTTGATGCCGTTGATCAGCGGGTGCTTGCTCAGCTCCAGCGCCGTTTCCGGGGCAATGTTCAGGCCCGTGCGGGAGGGAACATTGTACACGATCACCGGGATGCCGCCGGCCTCTGCCATGGCGGTGAAGTGTGCCACCAGACCGGCCTGCGAGGTCTTGTTGTAGTAGGGGGTGACCATCAGCAGGGCGTCTGCGCCGCAGGCGGCCGACTTGGCAGCCAGTGCACAGCCGTGGTCGGTGTCGTTGGAGCCTGCACCGGCAATAACGGGCACGCGATGAGCCACCGTGTCCACCGTGAACTTGATGGTGGCCAGCTGCTCCTCGTCGGTCATGGTGGAGCACTCGCCGGTGGTGCCGCAGATGACGATGGCATCTGTGCTGCGGGCGATCTGGTCCTCGATGATGCGGCCCAGCTCGTCAAAATTGATGCTTCCGTCCTCATACATCGGGGTGATGATGGCAACACCCGCACCGGTAAAGACAGGATTCTTCATAGCAAAAACTCCTTTGATTGCGTTCTCACGCAAAAATTATACTCAGTCAAAATAGCCCTTGGCCGCCAGCAGCTCAGCCAGCAGCACGGCACCGCCGGCAGCACCGCGCAGGGTGTTGTGGCTCATGCAGGCAAACTTGTAGTCAAACAGGGTGTCCTCCCGCAGGCGGCCGATGCACACGGCCATGCCATTTTCGGTGTTGCGGTCCAGCTTGGGCTGCGGACGATCCGGCTCAGTGAAGTAGTGCAGGAACTGCTTGGGTGCGCTGGGCAGGTTCAGCTCCTGTGCGGGGCCGCGGAAGTTTGCCCATGCCTCCAGCATCTGCTCCTTGGTGGGCTTTTTGTCAAAGCTCACGAACACGGCAGCGGTGTGACCGTCAGAGACCGGCACACGGAAGCACTGCGCGGTAATGGTGGGCTTCTCGGCGTTGACGATGTGGTCACCCTCGATGTGGCCCCACAGCTTCAGGGGTTCGCGCTCACTCTTTTCCTCTTCGCCGCCGATGTAGGGGATCACGTTGTCCACGATCTCCGGCATACGGTCAAAGGTCTTGCCGGCACCGGAAATTGCCTGATAGGTGCACACCAGAGCCTTGTTCACACCAAATTCCTTCATCAGCGGGTGCAGAGCAGGCACATAGCTCTGCAGGCTGCAGTTGGACTTGACGGCGATGAAGCCGCGCTTGGTGCCCAGACGCTTGCGCTGTGCGGGGATGATCTCAATATGGTCGGCATTGATCTCGGGCACCACCATGGGTACATCCGGGGTGAAGCGGTTGGCGCTGTTGTTGGACACCACCGGGCACTCTGCCTTGGCGTAGGCCTCTTCCAGAGCCTTGATCTCGTCCTTGGGCATGTTGACGGCGCAGAAAATGAAGTCCACCTGTGCGGCGACCTCTTCCACCTTGGAAGCGTCCTGCACCATCATCCCCTTGACGCTCTCGGGCATCGGGGTGGTCATGGCCCAGCGGCTGCCCACAGCCTCTTCATACGTTTTGCCTGCGCTGCGGCCAGAAGCAGCCAGGACGGTCAGCTTGAACCAGGGATGGTTCTCCAGCAGCGTAATAAAACGCTGACCCACCATACCGGTTGCGCCTACGATACCCACTTTATACTGTTTTTCCATTTCCAGCACCTTTCCTTTCAAAAAGACGAGCAATGTGCTCTCTGGTTTGCGCAGAGACTTGAAAACAGACACTCTATGCAATATAATAGATACTGTCTATACAAATTTTATAATATCATTGATGCGGTACCCGTGTCAATCATCGGAAAGGCAAATGCACAGTATGTTAAAAAAAGATTTTTGGTACGATTTACCCAAAGAGCTCATTGCGCAGGAACCTGCAAGCCCCCGCGACTCTGCACGCCTGATGGTCCTGAGCCAGAAGGATGACAGCATCCAGCACAAGATCTTCCGGGATCTGCCGGATTTTCTGGAGCCCGGCGACCTGCTGGTGGTGAACAACTCCAAGGTGCTGCCCGCCCGCATCGTGGGCATCAAGCAGCCCACCGGTGCGGTCTGCGAGCTGCTGCTGCTCCGTCAGGTCAAGGGCGACCAGTGGGAATGCCTGGCAAAGCCCGGCAAGCGGATGCAGGTCGGCACCAAGGTCAGCTTCGGTGACGGCAGCCTGACCGCTGTGGTGGACGAGACGCTGGAGGACGGCAACAAGTACGTTACATTCTATTACGACACCGAGACTCTTTATGAAAAGCTGGATGAGTTCGGCAAGATGCCGCTGCCGCCCTACATCACCAAGCAGCTGGAGGATCAGAGCCAGTATCAGACCGTGTATGCCAAGGAGCTGGGCAGCGCGGCCGCACCCACGGCCGGCCTGCACTTCACCCCGGAGCTGATGGACACCATCCGCGCCAAGGGTGTCGGCATTGCCGAGGTGACACTGCACGTTGGTCTGGGCACCTTCCGCCCCGTGCAGGAGGATGAGATCACCGACCACAAGATGCACAGCGAGTGGTATTCCATCAGCGAGGAGACCGCCCAGCGCATCCGCGACACCAAGGCTGCCGGTCACCGCGTGATCGCCGTGGGCACCACCAGCTGCCGCACCTTGGAAGCCGTGGCGGCCAAGTATGGCGAGATCCGCGCCTGCAGCGGCAATACCTCCATTTTCCTGTACCCGGGCGTCAAGTTCAACTGCATTGACGGCCTGGTCACCAACTTCCACCTGCCGGAGAGCACCTTGATCATGCTCATTGCCGCACTGTATGGCTACGACAAGACCATGCATGCCTACAAGGTGGCCGTGGAAGAGAAATACCGCTTCTTCAGTTTCGGTGATGCGATGTTTATACGAGGCGGGAACGACCCGGAAGATAAAAAGTAATGAAAAAGTCCAGAAGCCATGCGGGTTTCTGGACTTTTTTCTTATTCTGCGGTTTTGTACGAAAATCGTAGTTCAATGCCGTTTTTGAGCAAAATCGAGGTGGTAAGGCCATCTTTTATACAAAAGTTTGAGACCGTTTCGTTGAGGAAATCCTTGACGATTTTGGGGTCGATCTTGTGGATGAAACGCTCGTAGTTCACATAGCGCTTGTCCAAGAGCTGCTGTGTCAGGATGAACTGGCTGGCCTTCTGCATGAATGCCTCGTCGGAAAGCGACAGGTCGAAGGCATTGGCGATGTCCAGCTCGTTGATGCGGGAGTCTACCTCGCTGAGGGCTTTTGTGATGCGCTCACGCTCAATGTTGAAGTCTTTGCTTGCCATCTCGTCATCTCCGTAGAGATAGATGGTCTTCAGGCGGTTGAGGGCGCGCTCAAGCCGGCGCTTCTCGGAGAGCAGCAGATCGCGTTCGCTCAAGTCCGCGCTGGACTCCGTGGCCGCGATAGTAGGAGATTCAAAGCACTTCTCGTCAAAGCCGCTGCGCAGGTGGTAGTATAGTTCTTCGAGGCCCGGACGCTCGATGTGGTCAACGCAGGAAAGCGCTTCGCCACGCAGCAGCTTCTTCTCCAATGTTTCGATGGATGTCGTTCTGCCGAAGGAGTTGGATGCTTTTATCAGGTTGGCGAAGAAGTTCAGTACGAATGGGCCGAGGGTCACATCGGAGACATACTTGTTGGTGCAGTCCTCGGATTTGCGTCGCCGCGAGCAGATATACATAGACGGTCTCCAGCCGTCTGCCCGGACTTTATCGGTGGTTGCAGCCATCGTGGCACCGCAGCAGCCGCAGGTGAGCAGCCCAGCGAAGACGTGGACGTTTTTCCGCTGATAGGTAGCATTCTTGTTGTAGCGCTTGCTTTCCAGAATGACACCGACAGCAGCCTGTCGTTCAGGGGACACAATGGCCGGGTGGTGGTTCTCGACCAATACCCATTCGTCCTTGCCCTTTTCGCGGAAACGCTTTGTGTTGGACTCGTCGCGGTAATTGTACCGATACGTTCCAGAGTAGAATGGACTGGAAAGAATCGTGTGGACGGTGGTCGGACTCCAGTCGTTTCCAGCGCGGGATTTCAGGCCACGCTCATTCATAATCCGAGCAACCCGGACAATGGACTTTTCGGACTCGTACAGGGAGTAGATCAGACGGACGATTTTGGCCTCGTCCTCGGCGATGGAGAAGGTCTTGCTCTCTTTGTCGTAGGAGTACCCGTAGGGAACCTTGCCGCCGTTCCAGATACCATCATTGGCGCGGGACACGAAGACGGCGCTGACTCGCTCAGAGGTCGTTTTGCGCTCCAGTTCCGCAAAGATCAGGATGATTTTGAGCATGGCTTCGCCCATCGCAGAGCTGGTATCGAATTGTTCGTTCTTCGACACGAAGACCACGCCAAGCTCTTTCAGCTCGGCGTACATGACGGAAAAGTCCAGAAGGTTACGGCTGATACGGTCGATTTTCCAGACCAGCAGATGAGAGAACTCGCCGGTCCTCATTCGGGACATCATCTGCTGATAGTCTGGACGGTCGGTATTTTTGGCAGAGTAGCCTGCATCCTCGAAAATCACATAGTCTGAGATTCCGAGGGCGTATTTTGCATAGTTGATGAGTTCTTCTCGCTGGACGGGCAGGCTGGCCCGGTCAACTTGATACTGCGTTGAGACTCGAACGTATATGGCGGCTTTCTTTTCCTCAAAGCGTTGTGCCGCCTTCTTCGTCACATAGCCCATTGCGAAACCTCCAGAAGATAATGATAGCTGAAGAAAAAGCAGCTCCGTGCGTAGTGCGGGGCTGCTTTTCTGTTATGCACAAAAAAGAACGCTAAGAATTATGCAAATTGTCGGGAGAGGGAGGGGGGTACACATCCAGCGAATGGATAACGGCATCTCGGATGCCGCCATAGTCAGCGCGGTATGGCTCCAACTTTTGTAGCATGGTGAGAGAGATGGTCTTTTGGGGGCCACACTGTTCGTCCAGAATATGAGTCGGTACGATGTAGAAGTCCCATCCATCCAACACCAGCGGGTCGGCACGCTCGCGCACGGTCTCCGTATAGAGGCAGAACACATACACGTCAGATTGCCGCTTGACCTCCTCGGCATAGCCGTTGATGGAGTCCCATGCTCTTGTTGGGCGGATGCTGAACTGGATGTTGGACAGCCTGCCATCGCCCTGTCGCCATGCCTGAAGGTATGCGCCGCTCTTAACCTCGATACGCACTTCATCGCGGGCCTCGCCGTTGTACTCCCAGTTGTGGGGAAAAGAGATGTCGTAGGGAGTCCAGTCATCGTTGGTTCCGCTCAGATCAACGCCCAGTGCGGCCGATACGATGAACTCGCAGTAGGAGCCTCGTAGGGTGTTGTTGAGCAGGTCTGATGCGTTCCAGCGCCAGTAGTCCCCCAAGGATTTGCCGATGGGCATATCATCGAAGACGATAAGCTCGTCCCCGGTACGTTGCTTCGTCATGGTTTTCATCTCCTCGAAAAGTCAACTCGTATTAGCCTACGTCGGCTTTTTCCTCACGCTGCATGGACGTTATGATGACCCGCTGTTCCGGGGTCATGTAGCGGTCAAGCAACGACCACAAAACCTGCCGGTCTGCGATGGACGCTTTCTCGTAGCAGGCGACTAAGATGTTGACGTCGGGCGGTGTGCGGCTTGCAGCGGGCAGATCAGCACCGACCAGAACGTCCAGCGTCACGCCCAGTACAGAGGCCAGCTCCACAGCGGTCTCGATGTTCGGCGTTCTATCGCCGGAAACATAACGTGAGATGGTCGTCTCCGTCGTGTTGATACGTTCTGCGACAGCACGCTGCGTGAGGCCGCGCTTGTCGATGAGTTCCTTGAACCGGTTGGCGAACATGGCTTTGCTGTACATAGTGATACCTCCCAATGTAGCTTACTTACCAAGTTTATAACATACTTGTCAAAGAGTAAACAAAACTTACCAAAATTATCATTTTAAGATTGACATATACCATATTGGTAAGCTATAATGAAGACACGGAAAGGGGGTGAGCAGATGAATAGCTCCAAGCTCAAGGGCATCCGGGTCGAGAAGGGAAAGACCCAGAAGAACATGGCCGAATTGATCGGCAAATCGCTTGTTACCTACTCCAAGAAGGAGCGCGGAGAAGTCGAGTTCTCCAATGAGGAAATGAGCATTGTCGCCAAGGCGCTTGACCTGACCAGCGATCAGGTCAACGCTATTTTTTTCGACGATAACTTACCGAAAGGGTAAGTATACGCATGGCGGTTTGCTGATGTCTAAAGTATAACGCATCAAGGGGGCAAAGAAAATGGGACGCGATGCCGCAAAAGCCTGTGAAAACCGGTGCTTCCGGTGTAGGAAAGAGGCCGCAAAGTACAACGATAAGCTCGGTAGCCGTGAAGGTGCTGCGGAACTGCTCGGAATCTCTGTCTCGAGCCTTGCAGATTACGAGTTGGGCAACACAAAGGTCATCCCGGTGGATAAGGTGGTGCTGATGGCAGACATCTACAATGCACCGGAGCTGATGGCGTGGTATTGTTCGTCGGAGTGCCTTATCGGAAAGAGCCTCGAAATGCCGTCCCCTGAAATTGCCTCGGTAGAGCGTACGACCATGAAGCTGCTGAAGCAGCTCCGGCAGGGTGACATCGAGCAGGTCAAGGAAAAGCTCATCGACATCACGGCAGATGGCATCATCTCCAAGGATGAGTGGGCAGACCTGACCGAAATACTCGACTACCTCGACGGACTGATTCGGGCGGCGCGGGAACTGAAGCTCATTGGCTCCAAGCTCCTGAACGGAGGCGCAGACGATGGCTGACATCCAAACGCTGAAGAAGCTGTTGGCAGAAGAATATGGCATCACAACCGCAAGAGAACTCGACGAAGCCATGAAGAAAATCGGCGGATTGAATATCGGCGTGTTTGCATCGCCGGTAAGAAAGGATGGAACGAAACATGAAAAAGTACGCAGTATTGCACGAGCCGGGTAACATCGTTACGCTGGCCGGAACCAGATTTGTGGTGCTGGATGTTGAGCGTCGTGGTAGCCTGCCGGACAGCCTGTTCCTGCTGGCGCTGGAATCGGTTGGTGCTTCTGAATTTGGTAGCTCCAATAACTACGCAGAGAGCGACCTGAAGAAGGCCGTGGACAAGTGGTTGGAGGACATGGGCAAGAGGGGTCTCGACAACGCCAAGCTCATCCCCCGCGAGATCGACCTGACCACGCTGGACGGTTCCGGCTGCTATGGGAAGTTGTCGGTGAAGGCTGCGCCGCTTACACTGGATGAAGCTCGCGAGTACGCTGACATCATCCCCAATGAGAAGCGGTGGTGCTGGCTGGCGACCGGTTGGAGCGGTCCCAGCAAGTCGGACGGTAATCTCGTCCTGGGAGTCAACCCCGATGGCGACTGGGGCTTCAGCAGCTGCTCCAGCTCGAGCGGCATCCGCCCCGCTTTGAAGGTCCCCTCTATCCTCTTTGAGGACTCTGAGGCCGGTCTGGACTTAAGCAAGATTCCTACCGATGATCTGCTTCAGGAAATCCACCGCAGACTCGCGGAAAAGGCATGAGTGCCGATAAGCTGGCAGAAGCGCGGCAGGCGGCGGAAACAGCGCTGGGATTCAAAATCCCGGATGTGGTAGCCACCAGCGTTCTCTGGTATGCCCGGCGCAAATGCGATCTGGCAGAGCAGCCGGAGAGCTACCTTCCGCTTCTGTACGAAACCGAGCTGACCGACTACTATATGCGGTTGGCAATCAACCTGAAGGGAGAAAAGCAACGTGAGCAACGAATGCGTGAAGCCCGAAATTCCGCAGTTCCCGGAACTGACATTTGAGGAAGAACGGCATCTCTACTACCTGAACGGGCTGGAAGTACCCAGCGTGACCACCCTGATGAAGCCGCTGTCCAGTGACTTTTACAGCACGGTGGACCCGGAGATTCTGAACAAGGCCGCAAAGCGCGGCACGGCCATCCACAATGCGGTGGAGAACTACGCCAAGTTCGGCATTGAGGACATTCCGCCGGTGTATGCCGGGTATTTTGCCGGCTTCCGGGAGTGGTGGGATAGCCGCAAGCCGGAAGTTCTGGCGACCGAAACCAAGGTCTACCACAAAATCCTGCGGTATGCAGGCACGGTCGATCTGCTGTGCATCATCGACGGCCGGTTGACGTTGGTGGACTATAAGACATCTGCGCAGGTCAACAGCAAGCTCTGTGCAGTCCAGTTGGAAGCCTACGACAGGGCATGGGAGAGCCACGACATCAAGGTCGATGACCGGCTGATTCTCCACCTGTCCAAGAAGGGCTATCAGGAAGTGCGCTTTCCCCGGAGCGGGAAGTGCTGGTCGGTGTTCTCGTCCTTGATGACGATTGAGAACTACATGAACGAGTGATTTTTAGGAGGTTCGACAGATGGAAAAAGAAACTATGGTTGCAACCGTTCCGCAGGCCGAAATCGTTGATGAGCAGCAGCTCTCCCGCGATGTGACCGACATCGAGTTTCAGGCGGAGTCGCTGGTTATCCAGACCGATGAAGATTACGCCTTTGCCGGTGAGTTCGGCAAGATGCTGAAGAAAAAGGCGTCGCAGGTCACGACGTTCTTCAAGCCCATGAAAGACAGCGCCTATCAGGCCCACAAAGCGATTTGCGACCGGGAAAAGGCCATGCTGACCCCGCTGCGCAACGCCGAGAAAATTATCAAGCAGGCCATAAACACCTACGACGCGGAACAGAAACGCAAGCGGCGTGAGGCTGAGGAAGCTGCCCGGCGGGCCGCTGAGGCAGAACGTGAGCGCAAGATGCGGGAAGCATCTGAGCTGGAAGCAGCCGGTGACAACGAGGGCGCGGAAGCTGCCTTTGAGGAAGCAGCCATCATGGATGATGCCGCGAGCTATGCGGTAGTACCCGCCACGGCTGCGCCGAAAGTCTCTGGTGTCAGCACCTCGAAAGACTGGGAAATCGTCGAGATCGACCCGAAAGCGGTTCCGCTGGCGGTGGCTGGCGTTGAGATTCGTCCGGTGGACAAGGCTGCTGTTATGAGGCTCATCCGGACCTCGAAAGGCCAAATCGAGATTCCCGGCATCACCTACCGGGAAGTTGCAAAAATTAGCTTCAGGGGGTAAAAGAATATGTCTACTGCTATGAGCAAGGCTGAAACCAATGCGCTGTCCGTAAGCTATGAGGTTATGGGAACCAAAGTTGACCTCGATTTGGATTTCGTGAAGAAGTACCTCGTTCGCGGCAGGGCAGAACTGGTAAGCAATCAGGAACTCGTGTTCTTTATGAACACCTGCCGCCAGCAGAAGCTCAACCCGCTGGTTCAGGGCGAGGTCTACCTCATCAAGTACAGCAAGGATGACCCGGCGCAGATGGTCGTTGGCAAGGATGCCTACCTCCGCAGAGCATTTGACCACCCGGACTACCTGTTCAAGAACGACGGCATCACGGTACAGCGTGGGAACGAGATTATCCAGAAAGAGGGATGCTGCCTCTATCCGGGTGAAACTCTGGTTGGCGGCTGGTGCCGCGTTACCTTCATGCGGAACGGCAAGGAACGCACTGCATTCAAGGAAGTTGCCTTTGCCGAGTACAACAAGGGGCAGGCAAACTGGAAATCCAAGCCTGGCACCATGATCAACAAGGTCGCTGTCAGCCAGTGCGTGAGGGACGCTTTCCCGAAGGACTATGAGGGTGTGTACTCCGAGGATGAGATGATTGCATCTGGCGCTATCCCGGTGGGGTACAGGGAGTTGGATGACCCGAAGCCGGAAGAACAGCCGGCCGAGGAAGAAGACCCGGTCATCTCGCAGGAGCAGCGCCAGCAGCTTTTCAAGGCGGCGCAGGCAAACTTCGGCAAGGACAAAGGCAACGCCGTGGTCAAGTCCATCATCGAGGAGATGGGGCTGACCTCTACGACCGGCATGAAGATGTCCACCTACAACAAGGTGGTCGAGCGGCTGGTCGAGATCTGCACGGCCCACAAGGCGGAGCTGGAAGCTGAGGAAGGCACCAAAAATGACGGTGCGGCTGAAGAATAAAGCCACCGGCGGAAAAGGAAGGTGAGGGGATGCCGTGGATAAGCGTACATCAGGAGGTGGACGGTACGAAGCTCCGTAGATTATACCGCGCCATCGGGTGTTCCAAGTTTGAAGCCCTCGGCATCCTGAACTTCCTGTGGTTCTGGGGCATGAAGAACGCCGATGAGACCGGGCTGGTCAAGGATGCCGACCTCGAAGTCCTGAGCCGATACCTGTACGGCTGCGGCGAGGACTGCCAGCTCGACATGGGCAAAGTGGTTCAGGCCCTTGTGGACACCGGCTGGATTGATGTGGTGGCCGACGGCTTTTACATCCACGACTGGGACACATGGCAGGAGCAGTGGTATAAGCTCCAGAAAAACCGCAGGCTGGATGCTGAACGAAAGCGGAAAGCCCGCCAGATGGAGCGTGAGGCCGCAAAGCCTGCGCCGAAGACCCCGGAGCCGGAACAGATGGAACTTCCTGTGGAGCCAGAAGCCAAGCGGCCAGCAAAGCCGAAACCTGATAAGAAATCCTATGCGGAGTTCGTGAAGATGAGCGAAGCGAACTACGACCGGCTCGTGAAACTGTACGGCAAAGCCTTTGCGGATGCCTGTATTGTGGAGCTTGACAACTACAAGGGCGCACGAGGAAAGACCTACAAGGACGACTACCGCGCCATCCTCTGCTGGGTCGTAGACCGGGTTAAAGAAAAGAAACCGGGCCTGCTTCAGCAGGGCGCAAGCGAATCTACGCCGGCTGAAGAAAATCCGTTCAGAGAGTGGGGTGAGCAGAATGGGTGAGTTTGATGGCCTGCTACAAGGCGTTGTTCGTCAGGCGCAGGCGGCAAATCAGCCGGAGAACGGTGATTACTACGACGATGAAGGGTTCCTCGTCTGCGGGAACTGCCATACCCGTCGGCAGGTAGAGGTCAATATGCCTGACCTGAAGGCTGTTCCGTTCGACCCCAAGAAGAAAGTCCGGGTCAAAATGCCGGTGTCCTGCCGTTGCAGGGCAGAACGGAGGAAGCAGGAAGAGCAGATGCTCATGCAGGACCGGGAAATGCGGGCAGCACAAGCGCTGAAACAGCAAAGCCTCATGGACGAACGCCTGCGGGACATCAGCTTTGACGGATTCCAGCAGACTAAGGATAACGCCTACAACCTGAAGCTCTGCCTGCGGTATGCGAAGCACTTCGATGAAATGCTGGCAAAGAATCAGGGGCTTTTGTTCTACGGCGGGGTCGGGACCGGAAAGACATTCGCAGCGGCCTGCATTGCAAACCATCTCCTGAGCCTGCGGGTCCCGGTTGTGATGACCTCGTTTGTGAAGCTGCTGGAAACCATGCAGGGCTTCAGTGAGGATGACAGCGCCCTGATTGCCCGGCTGAACAGGGCGAAGCTGCTCATCATTGATGATCTCGGCGCTGAACGCAGTACAGACTTTGCGCTGGAAAAGGTCTACGACATTGTGGACAGCCGGTACAGAGCCAAACTCCCCATCATCCTCACCACGAACCTGAGCATGACCGAAATGAAAGAATCTGCGGACATCCGCTACACCCGCATCTATGACCGTATCTTTGAAATGTGCTACCCGATGAATTTCACAGGTCGGTCGTGGAGAAAGGCGGAAGCGGCCCGCAGATTTGACGAGATGAAGAACTTTTTGGAGGGCAACGATGGATAAAGTTATCATCGCAAGCGTTGAGGACCGGCTGACGGTAGCTGCCATCCTCGTAAAGAACGACTACACCGTCCGGCAGGGCAAGCAGCTCCGGCAGGGCAAGAAAAGCTACGAATACTATCTGGAGTACACTCCGAACGACAAGCCGAAGCAGGCGGCAGGGGAATGAAGACGCAGTTCTGCATCTACGGGGAGCCGCGAGGTAAGGAACGCCCGAAATTCTCAACCGTATGCGGCCATGTGACAGCCAGAACCCCGGAAAACACGGTTCTGTACGAAAACCTCGTAAAGACCGAGTACAGAATCCAATCCGGGGTTCGGTTTGCTGATGACGCCATGTTGAGCGTGAGGATTTTTGCGTTTCTCTCCGTCCCGAGGTCGGCCAGCAAGAAAAAACACCTTGCCATGATCGACCGCCTGATACGCCCGACACGAAAGCCCGATTGGGATAATGTGGGCAAAATCATCTGCGATGCCCTGAACGGCATTGCCTACCGCGATGATGCCCAGATCGTAGACGCACTGGTTCGGAAGTTCTACTCCGACACCCCGCGTGTTATCGTTGAAATCTCAGATATACCGTATGAACAGTAAAGGAGAATGACTATGAGCGACAAAACGTATGTGCTGTCCCTGAGCGCGGACACCTTCAACGCCTTCAAGATGGACTTCGACAGCGCCCTCCAGCGCTTGCTTCAGAAGATGGACAGGCTCCAGAGCGACAGCGCCTCCATCAACTGCAAAATCAGCGTGGCACTGACCCCGGCTCCGGAACGGAACTTCGATGCAACGCGGGAGGGGGACACCGTGCAGGTGATGAAGCCCAGCTTCAGTCACGAGATCAGCACCGAAATCAAGGTCAAGGACAAAACGACCGGCAACCTCTCCGGCAACCGCAAGCTGGTGTGGGATGAGGAGCTGATGGAGTATGTGATGAAGGACATCGACGATGGGCAGACCTCGCTTTTCGACACGGCCCAGAGCCGCCAGAATGCTGCGCCCCCTGTGGAGCAGGAACCGCCCCAGCTCCCGGAAGGCATCGTGGATGTTGACTACACGGTCATCAGCGATGACAAGGGCTACATCCTGCGCAACCCCGATAAGTGCGGCATCAAGGACCAGTGGGGCATCCTCAAAGTCCTTGTGGGAGAGCGGATGACGGTGAGCCGGAGTGCAGGCCACTGCTATGCGGAGACCGCAGACGGCATCATCGCCCTCAGCTCTGCCTACCTCGCAGAAGACCTCCGCCATGTGGATGACAGCATTCTGGAGCCTCATCTGGCAGAGGAAATCGCCTGCAACGGATTCGGCACGGTTCAGGTCGGCGACCATGAGGAGCCGGAAAAGATCGTGGTAGAATGTCTGGAATGCGGCGGCATCCTGCTGAAGGTGGAGAACCCCAACGCCCGGAAGGGTGATGCCGAATGAGGTACGGAACCTGTTTTCTGTGCGGAAAGACCGGTTGGCTGGAGGAGCACCACGTTTACCCGGGGCCGTTTCGGGATAAGTCCGAAAAGTATGGCCTGAAGGTGGGCCTGTGCGGCGAGAGTTGCCATCGGAACGGCCGGTATGCGGCGCACCAGTGCAGGGAAACCTCCGATGCCCTGAAGCAGTTCTGGCAGATCAAGTACATGATGGCCCACAAAGCCAGCGTCGCAGACTTCCGGGCGGCATTCGGGAAGAACTATCTGGAACTCGACTACTACGATGATGAAAGGAGCTACCCTATGAACATTATTGCCATCAGCGGCCGCTTGACACACGACCCCGAACTGCGCACCACTCCCAACGGAAAGCCCGTGGTGGAGTTCACGGTTGCGGTTGACCGGCCCGGCGTTAAGGACCAGACGGACTTTATCGACTGCGTGGCGTGGGAAAAGAAAGCTGAGTTTGTCGCCCGGTATTTCAAGCAGGGAAAGCGTATCGAGGCAAGCGGTGTCCTTACCACACGCACCTACGAGAAAAACGGGGTGAAGCGCAAGCGGACGGAGGTCCGCTGCGATCAGGTCTTCTTCGGCGAGTCCAAGAAAGATAGCGGCTCCACCCCGCAGGCAGCGCCGGACCCCACGAACGACGATTTCCGCCCGCTGCCCGATGATGATGACATCCCGTTTTGAGAAAGGAGAACACATGGAAGAAAATAAGAATCCCCTTATGGGGCGTGTAGTAAAGATTCCCGCACAGTTGGTTGGCGTTCCTGATGGAGTCCAGATGACGGTGAATGCAACTATGACCACCTTCGCGGCGGTTGACGGGAAACCGGCCGGTATTGAAAGCAAGGAAACAGCGGAGTGCAATATGTACGCCGGTTATACGCTCGGAACGGTATCGTTCTCTGTCCACGGGGAGAAGCCCGTTATGGTGAGCGTCCGTCTGGATGAGTTGATGAGACTCTTGCAGGCTGCTGCTGTATGTCACCACGAGCAGGAAGACAAGAAGAATGCTGAGGAGGAAAAGGCATGAGAAAGCTGTTTACGTCTGAGTCTGTGACCGAGGGCCATCCCGACAAGGTGTGCGACCGTATCTCTGATGCGGTGCTGGATGCAGTGCTTGCTGTTGACCCGAACGGCCGGGTGGCCTGTGAGACCTGCTGCACCACCGACACGGTGTTCATTGCAGGCGAGATCACGAGCAAGGTCGATGTGGATATTGAGGGCATTGCCCGGCGGGTCCTGCGTGACATCGGCTACACCGGTGGGGCATCTGGCTTTGATGCCGATACCTGCAAGGTCATGGCGTTCGTCCACAAGCAGTCCCCCGATATTGCAATGGGAACCAGCGACACGGTGGGCGGCGCAGGCGATCAGGGCATGATGTTCGGCTATGCCTGCAACGAAACCCCGGAGCTGATGCCCCTGCCCATCATGCTTGCGCACAAGATGGCCTACAAGCTCTCCCAGACCCGCAAGGATGGAACCATCCCCTTTATCCTGCCGGATGGCAAAACGCAGGTAACGGTGGAATATGAGGGGGATGGGAAGCCCCAGCGTATTGACACCATCGTCATTTCCACTCAGCACACGGATGGAAGCCTCCCTATGCTGATGCACTCGCTGGTGGAAAATGTCATCACGCCTGTTTTACAGGAAGCCCGTCAGCACCTCCCGTGGCTCGACATCGACACCTACGACCTGTACATCAATCCTACCGGGCGTTTTGTGCAGGGTGGCCCTGCGGCAGACACCGGCTTGACCGGGCGGAAGATCATCGTGGACACCTATGGCGGTTATGCTCCCCACGGCGGCGGGGCATTCTCTGGCAAAGACCCCACAAAGGTTGACCGCAGTGCAGCATACATGGCCCGGCATATTGCAAAGAACGTCGTGGCATCGGGTCTGTGCGACAGGTGTCAGGTTCAGTTGGCCTATGCAATCGGCATGGCACTCCCGGTGTCCCTGCGCATCGACACGTTTGGGGCCAATGTGGATGAGGAAAAGCTCTGCAATGCAGTAGATCGCTGCTTTGAACTGACCCCGCTGGGAATCATTGATGCCTTGAACCTGCGCCTGCCTATCTATGAACAGACATCCGCCTACGGCCACTTCGGCAATGTAACGGGCGGCAATTTCACATGGGAGAGCACCCACAAAGCGGGGCTCCTGCACAGAACGTATAACGCGCTGTAAGAAACAGGGCAAGCCGCTTCTCCCCGGAGGGGGAGGGGCGGCATAGCCCGTTATGGGAGGTTTTGATATGGCACAGGAAGACATGAACATTACCATTTCCCCGGAAATGTTGCAGGAGATCATCCGGGTCGCATCCGAAACGGCCATCGAAAAGTATCAGCGCGAGGCTGAGAAAAGCCGGAAGGCCGTCAGGGACAAGCGCCTGCATAACACCAAGCTGCTGCTTCAGAACTACCACTGCTTTGTAGAACACAGCAAGAGCGCTGTATATGAGGCCAGCCAGCTCTCCGAGGATGATGACTTCGAGGAGTTGATGGAGGAGCTGATGAGCCAGACGGATGGCAGGGTGAGGGTCCCCGTCGTGAGGAGCATTCAGGAGAGTGCTGCCCATACCCGCATCATCGTCCAGCACATTGACCGTATGCTGGAATGCTACAAGTTCATCTGCGAACACGCCAAGCGCTCGGAGGAAATGCGCCGGTATCGGACGATTTACAGCCTCTACATCGCAGACGAACCGAAGAATCAGCAGCAGATTGCTGATGAGGAACAGGTTGACCTCTCGACGGTGTTCCGCGACCAGAAAGCAGGCATTTCCAAACTGAGCGCCCTGATTTTCGGGTGGCTCGAATGATTTTTTAGCAAAATTGCAAAAAAGTTGCCATTGACGTGCAATTACCGATATGGTAAGATACGAAGCGTGAACCGATGTGTCACTCCGAAAAAACCGTGAGCGGCATATCCCGCCTCGCATCAAGCTGTAAAGCCAAAATTTTCGCAACAGAAGCCAAACCGATTGACTCCGGTGGGTAAAGGGTTAGAATGAAGATAGACCCAAAATCTTACCGAAAAGGTCAGGAGGTGCGACAGATGGAACGAAAATCCGATAAAGTTAGACGTCTGGTTGCAGACGGCGACTTCAAAGGGGCTTTGCGGATTGCAAAGGACTTCAGGCTCGGCATCACGAAGGAGCAGTCCTCCACGATGACAAGAGCGTATGAGTGCATGGTCCACGGAAGATTCTACAAGCAGCTCGGCTATGATCTCGATGAGAAGATAGCTGAGGGCGTGAAGATTCTGGTGGGCTTGTACGGAAGGAGCGAGGCACATGATTTACACCAGCCGGTACAGTAACCCGGAACTCAAGACCGGGAACTACACAGTCGTTGGGATAACACGGGGAGCGCCTAAGTTTCCCCTTCGGTATACGCTTGCAGGCAACATCATGGAGATTGCGCCGCCGGGTTATCTGTTCAACGAATACAACCGGGAGCGGTTCACGCCGCCCTACTTCCAGCACATGGACAGAGTAGGGACGGCGCGGATTGCTCAGATTCTCCAGCATTATGAGGACATGGGCAAGCCCGTGGTGCTTTGTTGCTACGAAGATGTCCGAAAGCCCGGAGAGTGGTGTCATAGACTGGTGTTCGCAGAATGGTGGCTCCAAAGAACAGGAGAAATGATCGAGGAGCTGCCCGACCCGTCACCAAACAAGTGGGCGAAACAGCCTGAACCGCAGAAAGCGGTTGAGCCGGATGTAGTCCAGATGAAGATGTGGTAATACCCGCTGGTAGCTCAAAAGGATTAGAGCATACGCCTCTGAGCGTAAGATTGGAGCGTTCGAGTCCTCCCCAGCGGTCCACATATAGGGAGCTGTTCTTTGGAACGGCTCCTTTTTTGTTAAAGTGTATCTACCGTCTTTTTTAACTCAGCATATTTCGTTGATATAGGATTCAGTGCAAGTAATGACTTCAGAGAAAGAGACTTTTGATTTCCAAGCTGTTTATTGATGGCTTCTGTCGGAAGAACAAAAAAATCCCATTGATCAAGACAAAGTGGGTTGGCGGATGCTCTCTCTTTATGCTTGTACAAACAGAAAATGTACAAATCGGAGTGACGAGATTGAATATCATTGTAGTGTTGTGCGGATGTCCAAGAACGTGACGGGGCGATGCTAAAACGGATTTCTGATAAGTGTTGCTGATCCCATGCTTGCAGATATGCTGAGGATTTGACTTCTATCTTTTTAAGACCGTATATTAAATCAAAGTCAGTCCAGTCGTTTCTACAGAAAGTCAAATCAAGATTCAAGGCGGTTGCGACAATATACTCCGCCAATGCTCCTCGCAAGGTGTTGCTTAACAAATTTGACGAGTTCCATGCCCAAAAATCCTCTACTGTTATTGAAAGGGCTTTTCCAGAGCATATAAAAGTTTCTTTTCCGGTCATTGTACGCACATTCATTTTGCTGCTCTCCTAATATTTATACATTTCCACGAAAAAATTAAAGTCAATTTGGTTATAATGATTGACATGGGTTGTGGGTTTGATATGATAATGACAAGAAGGGGGTAAATTCGATGGGAAACATTGAAAAGTTAAATAAATTCTTGAAGGCTGAAAGCAAGAAAACCGGGTGTTACCCGATTGAAATTCTCATGGATTTAGCGCTCAAGGCGGGATTGGAAAACTTTAACCCATATAAAGCTGAAGAATGCGAATTGGAAGAAATTTCCGCTTTGATTTCATAAAAATATAAATTATTGACTGCCACACGCTGTGTGGCAGTCTTTTTATTGTTGCGAGAGGGTATAGATATGGCTATGTTTCAGAATCCGGGAGCGTTCTTTGTTGGAGGAACACTGACCCCGGTAGAGCAACGATTTATCGCTGTTCTTTTAAAAAACGCCCGCAAGCAGGGTTATACACGGTTCGTTGAGCCGTGCGCCGGCGCTTTCGCCATGTCGCATATTGCGGCGCAGTGTGGGTACAAGCCCAGCGAGATCGAGGCCAGTGATGTGTCGATGTTCACCTCCATCATGGGCTATGCCATCACAGGGCAGTCCCTTGAGGAGCTGGAAATAAGAGCGGACGGTTTCACCAATGAGGAGCTTCTGGACCCGGCGGTCGCCCTGTATGCGTGGAAGTATTTGAAATCTTCCAGAACTGCAAGTCAAGAGTATGGCTATGAGCTTTTGCGCGATTTGGAATACCGCAAGGAAGAGCATCTGGCAGAGATCAGGGCACAGCTCGACAGGGCCAAGCAGTCCTTGCACGGCATGAGCTATCGCTCGCTGGATATGTGGAAGCATCTTGAGGAGTGCTACGATGACCCCCACTGCCTTGTGGTTGCCAATCCGCCCACCTATGCCGCTGGATTCGAGAAGTGGTATGACACCGGCGGGCGTATGACGTGGAAAGAACCTGAGTACGGCATCTTCGACCCGAAGACCGGGCTGACTGAGCTGTACGACAAGATGAACGATGCAAAGTGCCTTCTGATGTGCTACGAGGAGAACGCACCGGGCCTCACTGCCGGGCATCCTGTCTTTGCCCGGTATGGTGTGCGTGACGGCATCAACGTGTACCTGACTACCAACCGCCCGGATGAGGCGACCATGCTTGCCGAGGGTAAAATGATTACCCGTCCGAACGAGGGCAAGCTGGAGCCACTGGATTGCAGCATCCTGCCGCGTGACTATGAGATTACAAAGTCGTGCAATGTTTGGATTCAGCAAATCAAACGCCCGGAAGCAGAGTATTACAGAAAACTCTGGACTCACAACTTCACAGGCACGGCATCGACCAGTATTGCGAATTTTGGCTTGTTTATAGACGGCATGATTGCAGGGGTCATGGGCATTGATAAATCAGGCTTGACAATGGGAGCCTTTGGAAAGCATACAACAGATGCCGTTTTTTTGCAATATGGTATGTCTGCTCCACATATGAGATTTCGCATCGGGCGAATGTTAGTTATGTATGCCCAAACACATGAGACCCTTTCAATGATATGTACGGAACTTGAATTGAAAAAAGCAAGGTGCCTGAAAACTGTACAGATGACAAAATACGCTGAAAGTAAGGAAAATCGTGGATTGATGAGATTGACGAATAGGGTTCCTAACAAGGAATCCGGATACAGACTAACGTACGAATGCGACTTGATCAATAGAAGTTCAAAAGAAACATTTTTGGAATGGTATAGGAGGGAAGAACGATGGCAGAAGCAGCGAGAGAAAACCAAGTCGGCGGCGCAGCCGTAAAGTATGAAACGGTCGCCGACATGGGGTTCGGTCTGGTCATTGCCAAGGTAAAGCTGACGGATTTCAGGGAGCAGGACATCAACGCCCGTTCAATGAAAGTTGAGATGCAGAAGCAGCTCACCGACAACATCAAAAAGCGGGGTCAGCTTGAAAGCCTCCCGTTCTGCGCACTCATCGACGGCAAAATCGAGATTATCTCCGGCCACCACCGCATCCGTTCTGCAAAGGACAGCGGTGTGCTGACGGAGCTTTTTGTCATTCTGGACACCACCGGCCTGCGGCGCTCTCAGGTGGCCGCAAAGCAGTTGGCGCACAACGCCATCAGCGGCTTTGATGACCAGTCCACCCTGAAGGAAATCGCCAAGATGATCGACGATGTGGACGATATGCTGGAAAGCTACATTGGCAAGGACATCATCGGCGAGCCTATGGCCGAGCTTGAGAAGCTGCTGTCCCCGAAGGTGGAGTTTGACTGGAAGAACGTCACGTTCACCTTCCTGCCGCACCAGCTCCGCGATTTGGACCAGCTTGTGAAGGTTCTGGGTTCCCTCAGCCCCGATATGCTGGGCGTTGCAGATATTGACCAGCACGAGGAGTTCATCGAAACCATCACGAAGTACCAGCAGTTTGCCAACGTCAAGAACACCGGCGCTGCCATCCACGCCATGATTAAGGCCACCGAGTCCCTGTTCGATGACCTGCACTTCGATGAAAGTCAGGAGTGGGTGCAGTTGCCCAACCTGTTCGGCTCTCCGGCCATCCCCAAAGAGGCTGCTGATACCATCACGCAGGCGCTCGACAAGATGGTCAAGGAGGGCGAGATCGGCCCGAAGAACAAGTGGCAGGCCCTTGAATACTGGGCTGCGGATTATCTGGCAGGGAAGTAGGTGATAGCAAATGCCTACGCCTCTAAAGTACAATCCGGCGTACCACGATGACTGGGCATGGTCACTTGCTATCAAGGGCGCAACAGATCAGGACATTGCCGATGCCTTCCACGTTTCGCGTAGGACCATCATTCGCTGGCGACAGACGTACCCGTCGTTCAATACGGCCTGTCAGAGCGGAAAAGAAGTCGCCGACGCAAAAGTAAAAAAATCTCTGTTTGAACGCGCTGTAGGCTTTGAATATCAGGAAAAGGAAAGCGTCATTGACGTAGACCCTCGGACTGGTGAGCAGAAGCCGGTCCGGGTCAGAACGCTCACGAAGAAAGCCGTTCCCGATACAATGGCTCAAATGTACTGGCTCAACAATCGTTGTAGAGAGGAGTTCTCTCAGACTCAGAAGGTCACGTTTGATGGTTCTGTTCAGGCCAGACCTTATGAGAACCTGAGCGAGGAGGAGCTGAGGGAGGCTCTGGCCTGCATGAGCGATGAAGAAGACTCCGAATAAACGGTCCTATTCTAAAGCTCAAAAAGCCGCGTCCCGTGAGGAGCTTCGTAATGAATTGGCGAGACGGTACTATGCCGATTATGTCCAGTACGTTCACATGGGCAGGTGGAAAAGAGCCAGACACCTTGACCTCGTGTGTGAGAAGCTGGAAAGCATTATGGAGGGAAAGACCAAGCGGCTGATGATATTCATGCCGCCGCGCCACGGCAAGTCCATGACCGTGACCGAAACCTTCCCCTCGTTCTATCTGGGAAAGAACCCAGAGAAGCGTGTCATCGAGATCAGCTACAGCGGCGACCTTGCCCAGCAATTCGGCAAGCGGAACCGCGATAAGGTCGAGGAGTTCGGTCCTGCGCTGTTTGGGCATACCATCTCCCAAGTGCAGGCCACCAAAACGAACTGGAACCTCGACAACGGCATGGGCGGCATGATCTCCGTTGGTATCGGCGGCTCCATCACCGGCTATGGCGCAGACCTGCTTATCGTCGATGACCCCATCAAGAACCGCGCCGAGGCTGAATCTGCCACCTACCGCGATAAGCTGTGGGACGAGTACCAGTCCACGGTGAGTACCCGACTGCACGCAGGCGGCGCTGTTATCATCATCCTTACCCGCTGGCACGAAGATGACCTTGCCGCCCGGCTCCTGAACCCGGAGTACGGCAAGGTTGAGGACTGGGACATTATCTCGCTCCCGGCCGTTTGCGAAGACCCGGCTACCGACCCTCTGGGCCGTGAGCTAGGCGAGGCGCTGTGGCCTGCGGGCGGCTACGACGAAGCATGGGCTGCACAACAGAAAGAGACCGTCGGTACATACGCATGGTCTTCTCTGTATATGCAGACCCCCACACCGAGCGCCGGCGGCATGTTCAAGAGAGAGTGGTGGAAACGCTGGGCGGCGCTGCCGTCCGGCCTGCATGACTTCATCCAGTCGTGGGACTGCACCTTCAAGGACAAGGACGGTTCAGACTTCGTTGTTGGACAGGTCTGGGCAAGGAAAGGCGCAGACCGCTATCTGCTCGATCAGGTGCGTGGCCGCATGAGCTTCACGGAAACGCTGGATGCCATGCGCGGGCTTTCCTCCAAGTGGCCCCAGACCACAAGAAAGCTGGTCGAGGACAAGGCCAACGGCACGGCGGTCATCGACGTTCTGAAGAAAGAAATCCCCGGAATCATCCCGGTGGAGCCGTTTGGCGGCAAGGTGGTCCGCGCCCATGCGACCACCGCTGTGGCTGAAGCTGGGAACGTCTACATCCCAGCGGCATCTGCCTGCCCGTGGGTGATGGACTTTGTGGAAGAAATGGCCGCGTTCCCAAGCGGTGCGCACGATGACCAAGTTGACTGCTATTCGCAGGCGAACGCCTACTACAACGACAACACGTTTGATATTCGTTCGCTGATAACGTAAGAAAAGAGGTGAATGCAATGCTGATTATTTTCTCGGTCAATGACCAGAAAATCACCCATGACCTGAAAGGCCAGCTTGTCGCAGGCAGCGTAGACATTGTGCAGGCTGCGTTCAAATTTGACAGCTCGTGGGATGAACTGGACAAGATCGTCGTCTTCACGAGCAGCGCTTGTCCCAAGCCCGTCCCGGTGCAGTTTGCCGATGAGGCGTTCTACATCCCGAAGGATGTGCTGAAGCCCGGCAAGCTCTACGTTTCCGTGGTCGGTTTCGGGCTGGACGGCCGGAAGAAAACTACGCAGAAGTGGGACATCATGCAGGCTATCACCGTTCAGAAGTGCGGCGATGGCGGCGATTGTGACCTGCTGCGATATTTGGCACAAGGTCAGGTCGCCGATGGGAAAGTCGCAAAAGACGAAGAAGTCGAAGATATGCTGGACAATGTGTTCGGCAAGTCGGACACTCCCAAGCCCGACCCCGGAGGCTCCGATTCCGGCGATAAGAACGTCAGTGAGGACGATGTCGCCACTGATAAGGACGTGACCGATATGCTCGACAAAGTATTCGGTTGATGTCCTCTTGCCCTCGAAAGAGGGCCTTAATTTGTCATAGCGGCATGGAAGCTGCTGTGAAATAAATTTTGGAGGTATTCAAATGCCCGTATCCGCAAGCAAACTTGTAACCCTCGCTCAGTTACAGGTGCAGGCGGAGAGAGTCAAGCAGGAGCTGGCGAAGTACACGCTGGCATCCGAACTTGGTTCCCTCGCCAAGAAGAGCGAAATTTCGGAAGCTGACCTCTCGGCTGCTCTGAAGTCCGTTATTGACGGAAAGATGGATGCAGCAGACAGCATGACGACCGAGGCAATCAACAGTGCCATCGCCACCGCCATTGCAAAGTCTGCTCATGCACGCTTCGAGAAAGTTGAGAAGGTTCCTTCCAACGATGAGGCGCAGGATAATGTGCTGTATCTGGTGATGAATGCTGCCACCGGGTACTACGACATTTACGCTAAGGTCGGTGAGGAAGTCGTCCGTCTGGATGATACCACCGTTGACCTGAGCAACTATGCGACCATCGAACAGCTGAATGCCGTTTCTGGCGGCATTGGCGGCACGGTGTATGCAGGCACGAAGGAAGACCTGTCTGCATCCGATGATTCGGTTATCGCCGCGTATTTCAAGGCGCACACCGACGTGGCCGTCAAGAAGGGCGATGTCTTCGTGGTCACGACCACCGTTGGCAACTCTACCTACGAGAAGTCCGCCTACTTCTACGACGGCAAGGCGTGGGTGGCGATGACCGGCAGCGTGGATGCAGATAAGGTGATCCTGCGGGACGACATCACGTTGGCCGGTGGCTATACGCAGGTCGGCAACCTGACCAAGAGCCAGAACGGCACGTCCATTTTCTCCACCAAAGGTAAGAGCGTCATGGATGCCCTGACCGAGATTTTCAGCAAGCGGCTCCAGCCCAGCATCACCGCCCAGCCGGCCATCGGCACGTTCACGCTGACTGGTGCTGGTGCAGTTGAGGCTGGTACTAAGGTAGCTGCTGCGGCCTACTCTGGCGCAACGCTGAATGCTGGCTCCTACCAGTACGGCCCGGCCACCGGCGTTACCGCCACCAACTGGAAGGTCGAGCGTATCACCGACAAGGCGACGACCGAGGTCGCAAATGCTGAGACCGCTTCTCTGGCTGCTGGCTCCGACAACAACGGCGGCACTGGCTTCATCATCGGCGATGCAGGCGGCGACAGTGCCGTGTCCAGCCTGAAGTACCGCGTGACTGCAACCCACGGTGCAGGCGTGACCGCAAAGGATAATCTCGGCGCGGCATCCAGCCCTGTCGTGGCCATTGCGGCCGGCACTAAGACCAAGGACACCGGATCCTACACCCCGTTCCGTAATGTTTTCTATGGCACGTCTACCGGCAAGCCTGCTCTGGACAGTGCGGCCATCCGCGCACTGGGCAAAACCGGCAAGGCGTACGCAGCCGGTACGCTGACCCTGAATGTTCCTGCCGGTACGCAGCGTGTGGCCATCGCCTGCATTGCTACCGCAAAGGGCGTCACCAAGGTCATCAACGAAACCGCCATGAACGCAGATGTCACCAGCACCTTCGTGAAGTCCACCGTCCCCGTTGAGGGCGCAAACGGCTATGCAGCGAAGGACTATAACGTCTGGGTCTTTGAGCCTGCCGTTGCTTATGGCAACGCCGCAGTCCTCAAGGTAACGCTGGGCTAAGAGGGGAGGAACTGAACAATGGCTGTGAACAATACCAAAAAGAAGTATTCCGACATGGAGTTCCCCCTGAGCATGAAGCGTCAGGATGCTTTTTCTCTTGACCCCACCTGCGTGTGGCCGTCTATGGCTGACGCGCAGAACTATGCGAAGACGAACCCGACCGCCTACATCGGTCAGGTCCTCTCCGTGGTCGTGGACGGGGTTGCCACCTCGTACACCATCCAGAATGCCGCCGGTGATCTCGCCCCGCTGGGCGCTGCGGCGGTTGACATCGCAACCGATTCTGAGGTGAGCGAAATGCTGAGTGAAGTATTTTCCACCGATAACGCCTGATAAAGATATGGAGGAATGAACGATATGGCATACAATGAGGAAAAGCTGGCCCGCCTGAAGCACCTGAAGCAGCTCGCACAGAAAGCTAAGGCTGAGAGCGACGCTGTTGCTACTCGTGTTAAGGCTCTGGAAGATGTTGGCGCACAGGCCAACGTCATCGAGAGCATCAAGGTGAACGGCACGGCGCAGGCCATCAGCAGCAAGTCCGTCAACATCACCGTGCCCACCAAGGTCGGCGATCTGACCAACGACCAGAAGTTCCAGACCGAAACTCAGGTGTCTACCGCCATCAGCAAGGCCGTTGCCGCTGCTGACCACCTGAAGCGTAAGGTCGTGAACTCCACCGCAGACATCGACCTGAAGGCTGCTGACGCATCCCAGTATATCTATATGGTCTCCAAGGGCACTGCCGGTGAGGCTGACAAGTACGACGAGTACATGGTCATTGACGGCGTTCTGGAAAAGATGGGCGACTGGGGCGTTGACCTGAGCGGCTACGTCCAGAAGGAGACCGGCAAGGGCCTGTCCACCAACGACTACACCACCGCCGAAAAGACCAAGCTGGGCGGCATTGAGGAAGGTGCAAACAAGTACACCCATCCCACCCACACTGCCGCTGCCAGCGGCCTGTACAAGGTGACTGTGGATGCTCTGGGCCATGTGACCGCAACCACCAAGGTTGTCAAGAACGACATCACCGGTCTGGGCATCCCTGCGCAGGACACTACCTATACGGAGGTCACCCAGAGCGCAAACGGCCTGATGACCGCATCTGACAAGACCAAGCTGGACGGCATGACCATTGCCACCGATGCTGAAGTCACTGAGATGCTGACCGAGGTCTTTGGCGCAACCGCCTGATAACCCATAAGTAAGAATGCAGCGGCAGGGGAATGGACTCCTGCCGCTGTTATTTTTGGAAAGGAAAGCGAACATGAGCGACAAACTCAACACGCTTGAAGCGCTTAGGCTTGCTTCTCTGAAGGCAAAGGGTTACACGGCAGAACAGATTGCAGAGTTGTCTTCTGCGATGGAAGACATCATCAATGACATCAACGATTCACTGAAGACCTGCGAAGCTCATGTGCAGTCGGCTCATGCTCCTGCCAATGCGGAAGAAAACGTCATCGTTAGCATCCAGAGGAATGGGCAGGCTATCCCTCCCGACAACAAAGTCGTGAACATCGAGGTTCCGACCAAGACCTCTGCGCTGGAGAACGACTCCGGCTATGCCACGACGGAAGATGTTGAGGAAAAGGTCAACGGGGCCGGGCATCTGAAAGCCGTCCCTGTCGATGCTCTCCCTGCGCCCAGTGAGGCAAACGCTGACACCATTTATTTCCTTCGTAAGAACAACAGTGAAGCTGGGAAGCAGTACAGAGCGTACAAGCTCATCCACGGCATCTTTGAGATCGTTGGCTCTGCCGAGGTCGATCTCACGGGCTATGTTCAGCAGGAAACCGTGGAAAAGGCCGATGATAGCATCATCAAGAGCATCTACAGCAGCATGATCTCGCCTGCCGAAAAGTATCTGGGAAGCGGGAACCTTTTGCTGTTCTGGACGATGCTGAAGGAACTGCTCAACGGTCATGAGTCCAACATCAATGATCTGCTGGCCCGCGTGAAGCTGCTGGAGCTGATTCTCAGCGCCGATGTTACCGGCAATCCGTACTACGTCACCTTTAACACCCTGACAGATGTTGTCGTGTCCAGCGGTATCTGGAATGAGGCCGATGGACGCATTGAGTTTTAACAGGAAGGAGGGAGCGCAATGCACATACCTGAAGATGAGGCCGAACGTCGGCGCTTAAATGAGCGGGGACGCGAAATCCTGCGGCGAAAGAACGGCGCTGTGCGTCCGCATCGTGAGGATGGCTATGTGAACCTCCTGAACAAGTACGGAACCAAGCAGGATAACTCCGAGGCGTACAAGTTTGAGCGGGAGCCGGTCATTCCTGATATGCAGCTCACTGGGCTGTATGAGGGCAACGGTCTGTTCTCCAAAATCATTGATACGCCTGCCGAGGAAGCACTGAAACATGGCTTCGACCTGAACCTGAAAAGCGATGAGGTGAATGCCTTTGTGGAAGACGCTCTAGATGATCTCGAATGGGAGGAGAAGGCCGCCACCGCCATCAAGTGGGCGCGACTCTACGGCGGCGCTCTTATCGTCATGCTGATCGACGATGGGCGCGGGCTGGAAGAGCCTGTTGACTGGGAACATATCCGCAGCATTGATGAGCTGCGCGTCTATGAGCGCTCCATCGTGCAGCCCGATTCCTCCAGCCTGTACCAGCAGGATTACGGCGGGAAGGGTGTGGGGAACCGGGTGTCCAAGTTCGGACAGCCGGAATATTACTATGTTTCCAGCATCTACGGTTCCTTCAAGGTTCATGAGAGCCGCTGTCTGGTGTTCCGCAATGGCGTTCTGCCGGAGCAGACCTCCAATGCAACCTACCTGTTCTGGGGGATGCCGGAGTACGTCCGCATCCGCAGGGCACTGCGAGAAACCGTGACCGCCCACACCGACAGCGTAAAGCTGCTGGAGCGGAGCGTGCAGGCAATCTACAGCATGAAAGGGCTTGCCTCCCTCCTGACCACGGATGACGGCGAGAACCAAGTGCTGAAGCGCTTGCAACTCGTCGATACCTCCCGTGGCCTGTTGAACAGCATTGCCATTGACTCCGAGGGCGAGAATTACGATTTCAAGACGTTCCAGTTCTCCGGCGTGAAGGATGTCATTGACGCCACCTGCAATATGCTGTCGGCGCTGACGAACATCCCGCAGACGATTCTGTTTGGCCGGTCCCCGGCCGGCATGAACGCCACCGGCGACAGCGACTTCGAGAGCTACTACAACTTCGTGGAGAAGATTCAGCGGCTGATGCTGAAACGCAACCTCCGCACCCTGCTGGATGTCGTGTTCCGGGCGGGCATCGCTTCAGGTGATGTGGCTGAGGAACCCGACTATAAGCTGGAGTTCAAGCCGCTATGGAGCCTGAGCGATACCGAGCAAGCGGCGGTTGACCAGACCAAGGCCCAGACGGAGCAGATCAAGGCGCAGACCGCACAGCTCTATGTCGATATGCAGGCCATTGACCCCTCCGAGGTCCGCAGCCGCCTTGCATCTGATGAGGAGTTCGATGTCGAGGACATCATCTCCGAGGATGACGAGGATGATCTGCTGCATTCCTTGCTGGGCACCGAGCCGGACGCCATGAGCGACGTGGAAGCTGCCCAGAGGAATCTGGAGCAGGCACAGGCACCGGGCGGCGCAGAACAAACTAAGCTAAACGCAGATGGCGGTTCCGGCAGTGGAAACTTTGGCCATAAAGGACGCCCGGGAGAAATTGGTGGCTCTGCGCCATCAGATAATGTGACTCAAGAAATGAAGGAAAAACGTGCTGTCATCTCGCTAGAAAAGCCAACGGAAGAAAATGCTCAAAAAGCATTTGCGGATTATTCGCCCCTCAAGATTATTGAAAAATATGGAGACGAGTTGTATGAGGCCGAAGACAGCGGTGATAAACAAAAGGTTGAGTTGATTCGGTCTAAAATCAACTCGGAGAATCTTCATGAACAAAGCAAATGCCTTAAAACGCTCGGGACATATATAGATGATGGATATTATGTTTCTGCTTCTCAATCCGAAGATTTGATGTCAGATGTGTATTCTCGTGGAACGGTCAATAGTAAGGTTGGGTGCTTTGACTTACAACCCGTTCAAAGTGGGTCAACGAGAGATTCCGTTCCCTCCGTCTATCTTTCTAAGGATTTAATTAGGATTTCTCCCGAAGAAATGAAAGCAAGAATTGCCTATCAAGCTGACAAAATTGGCTCCGACATAACGCTTGGAGGCATAAGCCATAGCGACGAAAATGCGATTAAGACGTACACTTACGCCAGTGCTGCAAGTGCCGCTTTAAGACAGGGAAAAGAAGGCGACCAATCGAGAAAGATTAAAGATATTCTGTCAAGAACGGCATCGCCTTCCAGAACCGTATACAGAGGAGTAACAGGAGAATACGCTCGGAAGCTGCAATCCATGGATGTTGGAGATACCACAAAAGAAAAGGGATTCGCCTCAACATCTATGAATCGAGAGGTCGCAGAGAGTTTTGCTAAGAACGGGGTGGTTATGAAAATCTCGGTTCCGTCTGGATACGGTAAGAGCTTGTCGATTGGATATATCAGTCTAAAACCAGAAGAACAAGAGGTTTTACTCAACTCCAATGTAACCTTCCGCCTCGTTAAAAAGACAGGAAAAGAACTTACTTTTGAGGCCTTATGGAAAGAAAAAAATCAAGATAACAGCTTTGCGGATACGGCCCTCGATTATGAAAATTTGGATGCCGACACCGATTATGGCGTCGGCGTTCTCGTTGTTCAGGATGGCCGGTTCCTCTGCGGCACACGCCAAAAGGAAGGCTCCATCAGCGGGCCGGGCGGGCACATCGAAGCAGGGGAGTCCCCTGAAGATGCAGCCATCAGGGAAACGCAGGAGGAGTTCGGCATCAAGCCGAAAGGCCTCATCCCGGTTGCTTTCCTGAGCGACCTGAAAGACCCGTACTGCCCGTCCCACGTTTTCCTCTGCACAGACTTTGACGGCAGCATCCGGTGCGCTGATGGCGAGATGACCTCTCCGGGGTTCATCACCGCCGAAAAGGTGGCCGAGCTGTCCACTCAGAATCCGGAACGTCTGTTCCCGCCGTTTGCCCAGAGCATCACCGCGCTGCTCGACGTTTTATCGTCAAATCCCGGTTTGACATCGGATGCACAAAATGCTAAGATGAAAGATAGGATGGACTTCAACGAAGCCGACCACCCACGGGATGAAAACGGGCAGTTCGCAGAGAGCGAGAGCAGTGGCTCTGGCTCAACCGAAAGCGGGCCTGCGGTATCTCCTGAAGGCGAAAATGCCCCCTGCACTGGGTTTGCTTCTCCTGAAAAACTTAAAGACCACGCTACACGGCATGGCCTTGAGGAAATGGGCATCCAGTCGGAAGAAGAATACCAGCAGAAAGGCATCGACTTTCTGAAACAGCCCTGTGGAGGGGACGTTGTTGGATATGCTCGGTCGGATGGCTCCATCGTAAGGTTCAACACCAAAACGACGGAATATGCGAGCGGCTTTCCCGGAGGTGTTCTCAAAACCTATATGAAGGCAAAGTGTGGGAAAAATGGTGCGCCTAACCTTGATAAGGCGGTGGCGTATTATAATAGCAGAAAGGAAGCGGAGAACAAATGATGAGTCTTGAAGAACTCAAAAAGGTAAAGTATGGCGACAGCTATGATTGCCCAGTCTGTGGTCAGTATACTTTTGAGTATGCTGGAGACTATGACATTTGCCCCATATGCGGCTGGGAAGACGAACTCATGCAGCTTGCCGACCCGGACGAAGAAGACTGTACTAACCACATGAGCCTGAATCAGGCCCGCGAGGCGTGGAAGAATGGGCAGAAGGTGGGATGATTGCAATGCACAACTTCATTGCAATCTACCGCATTCTGAGTTATCTGGAACAGGCGCTGGACTATGACGAACCTGATATGTCGCAGATTTCATCAAGCGCTTTGGGGCTGTCGGCCAACAGATGGCTTGCGCTCCTGCGGTTGCTGGAGGATGCCGGATATATCGAGGTCTTCGGCCATAGAACGAGGATAACCCTTCGTGGACTGGAGTATCTACAACAGAATAGCCTGATGCAGCGAGCCGTAAGCCTCATGTGAGGTTTGCGGCTTTTCTGCTGTGTAAGAGCGATGGGAAACCACCGCTCTTTTTCTTTGCCCGAATTTCCCATCTCAAAAACGGAACGGAGAAAGAGCATGAACAAGGTTACGATTTACAGATATGACGAAAACAAACCCGTGCGCACCCTGAACCTGAACGGCGAACCGTGGTTCGTTCTGCGGGATGTGTGCGAAGTCTTAGGGCTGGGCAACAGCCGCATGGTTGCAGACCGTCTGGACGAGGATGAGAAGGGGGTAAGTCAGATTGACACCCTTGGCGGCGTGCAGAATGCCACCATCATCAGCGAGTCCGGCCTGTACAACGTCATCCTGCGCAGCGATAAGCCGGAGGCCAAACCCTTCCGTAAATGGGTCACGGCCGTGGTGCTGCCCAGCATCCGCAAGAACGGCGGCTACATTGCCGGGCAGGAGGAGCTTTCCCCGCAGGAGCTTATGGCAAAGGCCCTGCTGGTCGCGCAGAAGACCCTGACTGACCGCGATGCCCGCATCAAGGAGCTGACGGCGCAGAACCAGATCATGCAGCCGAAGGCTGAGTATTTTGACGAGCTGGTGGCCCGGAACCTGCTGACCAACTTCCGCGAAACCGCCAAGGAGCTGGGCATCAAGGAGAAGGACTTCATCGGCTGGCTGCTCGACCATAAGTACGTCTACCGTGACCAGAAGAACAAGCTGATGCCGTATGCGGCAAAAAACAACGGCCTGTTCGAGGTGAAAGAGGGCAAGGGCCGGCACAACGACTGGGCCGGAACCCAGACGCTCATCACCCCGAAGGGCCGGGAAACCTTCCGCCTGCTGTGCAAGGAACCGCCTGTTTTACCGCAGTTCACCGAATTGTAAACCGACATCAGGGCGATTGTAAACCGGAAAGGAGCCGCTTTTCCACCGCAATCACCGAAATGGTCGGAAAACGCAAAGCCCAGAATTGGCTGTTTTTGGGATATATCCACCTGTTTTTGGATAAATATTCAAAAATGGCTGAAAACAGGCCAAAATCCGCAGGAACGTCCACCGGACAATCCGGCGGAGCGTCCGACTATAACCGTACCTTACCCAACCAAACCGTAACCTGTTGTCAAATTCTCACTTCGTTCAAATTTGCCAACGGTGCAGGCGCGGGGCCGAGCATCAGGCAGGGGCTTTTTGCAACTGCCGCAAATAAAGCCATCCAGCGGCTTTCAATCCTCTGACACAAAATTATCCCACAAGCACATTTGGGACGTTTCCCGGCACTCATCAGAAGTTCTCAGAGGGCATTAAGCCATAATCTCAACTGCGGCGGTGCAAATCGCCGCTTTTTTGCTGTTCAGAACCAGAAAAGGAGGCGAAAACAGTGAATGATACCGTCCACGGACACATGGTACAAGACCTGCTCCGCCACCGCTTCGGCAGTCACGATAACCTGATATGCAAATATTCACAAAAGTACCCCGTTCAGGCGGAACGCGAGTTCCAGCGGCTCACCAATGCCTACATCCGTATCTTGAACGAACTGCTGAAGGAGTATCTGCCGGAGATCAGGGACGCGGCCCGCGCAGAGCGTGAAGCTGGTCAGCGCCATGATGACGCTTCAGACCTGATTGCAAAGGTCAAAACGGTTTTCTCCAAGATGACCGTGGAGCTGGAGCGGCGCACCTCTATGTTTGGCCTGCGCAGCAAGATCGAGTCTATGGCAAAGCTCACGCGGAAGTTGAGCATCCGGGAGTGGAAGAAAGCCGTCAAGTCCACGCTGGGCATCGACCTGATGGATGACTACTACACCGGCGAGCTGTACAGAACGATGATGGAACGCTGGGTCGAGGATAACGTGGCGCTCATCAAGACCATCCCGCAGGAAAGTCTGGGGCGTATGCGCCAGATTGCACTGGAGGGCTATCGGAACGGCGAAACCACGACGACCATCGTCAAGCAGATTCAGCGGACGTACAGCGTAGACCGGCGGCACGCCCAACTACTTGCCCGCGACCAGATCGCCAAGCTGAACGGTGACATCACCCAGCAGCAACAGCAGGACGCAGGCGTGGTGGAGTACGTCTGGTCAACCTCTGGCGATAGCCGCGTCCGCCCAAGCCATGCTGCGCTGAACCACAAGCGGTTCCGCTGGGATGACCCGCCGGTGGTCGATGAAAAGACCGGGCGGCGCTGTCACCCCGGCGAAGACTACCAGTGCCGCTGCTGCGCACTGCCGGTCTTCAACATCAAAACCGTTGACCTGCCGGTCACGAAAGGGGGCGATGGCCGTGGATGAAACCATCCTGTAAGACCTGAGAGGGGAGTTGTTCAACATGGAAAACGATATGAAGGTTCAGCGCTTTGACAGCCTGCCGCTGGATGCCACCTATTTCACAGATGAGGGCTACCTTGTAGACCACCCCATCGTGACATCGGTGGGCATTTTTGTTTATCACAACCCGGACGGTTCCGAGCGCCGGGAGCTGCGGTTGCCTGAAGAAGTCTTTGCTGAAAAGAGCCTTGCGTCCTACAAGGGGAAGCCCATCATCGTAACGCATGATGCTGGCTACGTTGACACAGACAACGTGAAAGAGGAGAGTATCGGCACGATTTTGTCGGAGGGCTACCGGGACGGCGATGATGTCCGTGCAGAAATCATCATCCACGACACTGACAGCCTGAAAAAGTACAAAATGCGTGAGCTGTCCTGCGGCTACAACCTGCGTCTGGACGAAACGCCCGGTGTCTGGGAGGGGCAACCCTATGATGCCATTCAGCGGGACATCGAAATCAACCATCTTGCTCTTGTCGATAAGGCGAGGGCTGGTGAACAGGCCCGGCTCAACATTGATGGGCAGGGCCACGACTGCATGAAAGGAGAAAAACTGAACATGGAAAACACCACCAAGAGAACTGATGGCGCTCCCACCCCGGAGGAGCTGGCCGCTGCTGTGGAGGCGTTCAAGAAACGCCGTGCAGAGCGTTCTGGTGCTGCGGCCGACGGCGGTATTACCGCAGAGCCGCCTGCGCAGACCGCCGGTGCTGCTGAAGGCGAACAGCCGGATGCAGTTCAGCAGGTCAAAGACCGCCGTGACCGCCGCGATTCTGAGGGCGACCCGGCAGATATGCCCGGCGCAATGGGCGTGATCGCGCAGCAGGACGAGGACATCGACACCCTGCTGGGAGTTATCGACGTTCTGAAAGCTGCTGGCACGACCACTGACGGCGCTGAGGGCGACTGCGGCAACACTCAGACCGATGGCGACGGCGAGGGCGCTGAAGGCAACGCTGATGAAGGCGGCGACACCGCACAGGATAAGAAAGACCGCGCAGATTCCGCCAATGACTTCCGTGAGCTGCTGCGCGTTGTCCGTGTCGGCGACCGCCTGAATATGGATGGTCTGGAGGCAATGAGCGTCAAGGATGCCAAGAAGGCCGTTCTGGGCAAGCTGAAGCCCACACTGCATCTGGATGGCAAGAGCGCTGCCTATGTCAACGCAGCGTTCGACATGGCCGTTTCCGAGATGAAGGAGCGCAAGGACACCAACTATCAGCGTTCCCAGATGATGCACGGCGATGGCAAGCCCCCTGTGAAGCAGACCAGCTCCGCTTCCGAGGCCCGCCAGCGCATGATCGACCGCAGAATGAAGAAGGAGGAAAAGTAAGATGGGTGTTCAGAAAACCTACGGCTATGCAACCAGCAAGGGTGTTGCAGGCGGCATCTACGATATGTTCCACTACCCGGTGGACTCCCGTTTCAACGAGGAGGCGACCGGCAAGCTGCATTTCGGTGTCGGCGTTGTCACCGGCAAGGTTCCGGGCAGCGGCGTTGCGCTGCCGACCAGTGCAAGCACTGCTGATAACTTCGAGGGTGTTGTCATCAACGGCTTCGACCGCCAGCAGGATTTGGAGGGTAAGCTCTACGTCCTGAACAACCAGACTGTTGGCGTTATGCGCCGTGGCCGCGTTTGGGTGCGTCTGGCAACCGGCGCTGCACCCACCTATGGTGATGCCCTGCACATGATCGTGGAAGGCGATGAAGCAGGCTGCTTCGCAAAGGAGGGCGGCATCGCAATTCCCGGTCGTTTCATCGGTGCGGCCAGCAATGGCGTTGCGCCGGTGGAGCTGTACGGCGTTCCTGCCGCGAGCGGCGCTGACGGTCACGCTGCATCCACCGACGATGCCAAGCCTACTGTCTGAGAGAAGGAGGACAAAATCAGATGAACACTAACCAGAAATCCATGAGATACGACCAGAACGACTACGACGCTCTGCTGCACTCCAAGATTCCGGCCGCTCTGGTCGAAACTCCGCAGATGAACTTCGATGATGCCAGCGATGCCTCCGTGTTCTTCGCCCGCGAGCTGGATTACGTCAAGTCTCAGTCCTACGATGTGGAGTACCCGGAGTTCACCGCGCTGAAGCTGTTCCCGGTCTCCAGCGAAATCAACCCCGGTGCCGAGACCGTCACTTACTACAGCTACGATAAGACCGGCATGGCGAAGATTATCAGCAACTACGCCACCGACCTGCCCCGTGCTGATGTGAAGGGTAAGCCCACCACCGCCATCATCAAGTCTCTGGGTGACAGCTACGGCTACTCCATTCAGGAAATGCGTGCCTCTGCTATGGCAGGCAAGTCGCTGGATGCCCGCAAGGCTGAGTCCGCCCGCTACCAGATCGACTACCTGAACAACAAGATCGCGTGGAATGGCGATGCCGAGACCGGCCTGCGCGGCGTTCTGTCCAAGGACAACGATGTGCCGCTGTACGTCCCTGCAACCGGCGCAAAGGGTTCTACCAAATGGGCCGACAAGACCGAGGACGAGATTCTGGCCGACATCACCGGTATGCTGAAGCAGGTCGCCCGCACCACCAAGAAGGTGGAGAAGCCGGACACTCTGGCCCTGCCGTCCGAGGCGTATATCGAGATTCAGAACCGCCGTATCGAAAGCACTGCGACCACCGTGCTGAAGTACGTTCAGGACAATATCAAGGATATTGCCCGCATCGTCTCCTGCCCGGAGCTGGACCCCGACAGTGTGGACACCAACCCCTATGCGGCAGAAAGCGATGGCAAGGGCGTTGCGCTGCTGTTCAAAAACGACCCCCGCAAGTTCACTATCGAGAACCCGCTGTCCTTCATGCAGTACCCGGTTCAGCCTGAAGGTCTGGAGATGGTCGTTCCCTGCGAGGCCCGCACCGCAGGCGCTATCATCTACTACCCCATGTCCATGCTGATTGCTACTGGCATCTGCTGATTCACCCGTGGAGCTGCCGTACGTTTGTGCGGCGGCTCCTATCTTTTTGTAAAGGAGCCATGATATGAAACTGAAGAATATCGGAAACAAAATCATCAGCGTCGGCGCTACCGTGATCCTGCCGGGTGAAGCCAAGGAAGTCACCGGCTATGATGACAACGAGATCGTGAAGTTCTTCATCGGGCAGGGAAACCTGTCCGAGGTCAAGAGCCGCACTGCTGCGAAGGAGAAATAAGTCATGGAAGATGCCGTCAGAATTTTCAGGCTGGTTGCCACCGAGTTCGACGTGCTGAACGATGAGACCGTTGAGGCATGGCTGAACCTCACAGCGCCGCTCATCAGCAAGAAGGTGTTCGGGAAGCTGTATGACCAAGCCATCGCACTCCTGACGGCACATCGCCTGAAAATGGCAGGCTATGGCGACAACCAGTACGGAAGCGTAGGTGACGCTCTGCGCGTTGGAAGCTACACTGAAGGCGAAACGTCTGTCAGCTTCAACGTAAATCAGGGAACCAACCTGATGGCAGATGCCGAACTGGCGCTGACTCCCTATGGTCTGGAGTATTTGACGCTGCGGCGGCTGGTCGTGATCTCGATTCACTCAGCGGGTGAGTGCCGATGACTGGCGGGTGGGACCGGCTGACCCCGGAAGGGGAAAAGTTCTTTCGCCAAATTGATGAGCTTCAGGACAAGGAGGTCTTTGTAGGCTTCCAAGCGGGCAAGGTCGCGGATGACCGGGGCGTTGATATGGCGCAAATCGCCATGTGGAACGAACTGGGAACCTCGACCGCGCCCTCCCGGCCGTTCCTGCGCAAGAGCGTTGATGAGAACGCCGACCCCATCAACGCCATGTGCGCCCAGCAGCTAAAGTCCATTACTGCGGGCGGAACGGCCGAGCAAAGCCTGAAGCAAATCGGCGTGTTTGGCGTTGGTTTAGTTCAAGAGAAAATCGAGAGTGGCAGCTACGAGCCGAACGCTCCCTCCACCATCCGCAGGAAAAAATCGGACAAGCCGCTGATTGATACCGGCAAGATGCGGCAGTCTGTCAAATACGTCATTCGCAAGAAGGGAAGTGGTTGATATGGGTCTGGGCATTTTCCGCAGAGCTTTTGTTGTGCGTCGCTTCGGAGAGGAGAACATTGTCGATGGCTATGGGGTTTCCGGGTATAAAGACTTCATTGCGTCCCTGAATGTTCAGCCGCTCTCCAAGGATGAGCTTCAGGCACTCCCGGAAGGTGAGAACACCGTAAAGCGCATGAAGGCTTTCGGTGATCTCGTTTTCCATACCGCAGACCGCTCTGCCGGCCGCAGAGCCGACTGGCTTTTCTATCAGGGGCGGATGGACCCGGAAGGACACTGGTATGAATGTGTCAGCTCGCTGGGGTGGGACCACACGATGGTGGGTCACTGCCGCAGCGAGTTTGTTCAGGTTTCAGCAGCAGAGGCCAACCGTATGCCGCGCCCTGAAATCCGAGCAGATGGGAAAGGTGGGTATTGCTGCGTATGACGTTTTCTGAACTGAAGAAGCTGCTTGTGCAGCTCACCCAAACGTACTTTGCTGAAGCAACCGTGACGTATGCCAAGCAGAGCTTTGTAGCAAAGCCCGGCAGTCCGCTGGTCACGCTGACCACCGGCTCCGTCAACCGGTCGAGAAACCCGCCGGTCAAAATCATTGAAGGCACACCGGTAGCCTTTTATCCTGCATCTGTTCCTGTGCAGATTGATCTGTTCACGCATGGCAGGCAGGAAGAAGTGGCACCGGGGTTCACCCCCATTGCCGAAAACACGGCTGAGGATGATATGCTGGCCTTTGAGAGCTTTCTGAACTCGCCGTTCGTAACGCAGTGGTGTCACCAGCATGACATCGCCATTGTCGTTCCCACGGCGGTTCAGGATTTGACCGATTTGGTGCATGATACCAACTACGAGTTCCGAGCAATGCTGGAAATCGCTGTGTATTTCACCATGACCGCCATCGGTTTTACTGGAACGCTGGACATCGACAGCGTGAAGCATTCTGGTGGCGAAGATGACATCCAAGCTGATGATGTCATCGAGATCGAGCCGCAGGTGACCCCGACACCCAGCGGCGGTGGTAGTTCGGAAATGACTGCCCATGAGGGCGAATATTTCACGAACGCCGAGATAAACAACCGACTCGTAAAGGAGGAAGATGACACATGAGCAACAACCTCGATAGGATTTGTACCGTGGACATTTCGCTGGCGTCCCCCATCTCCAACGATGCCAACTTCGACAATATCCTGATTCTGGGTCCGGCACCCGCAAATCCGACTGAAGATGTACCTGCCGTTGGCGTGTACAACAGTCTGGAGGAACTGACGGCGCTGGGCATCGTTGCCACCGGTGAACGCGCCGACCCTGTTGGCGTGGCAGCACGGGTGGCTTTTTCGCAGTCTCCCAGACCCCATGAGGTCTATGTTGCCTTTATGGGCGACATCGTGGACAAAGAGAGTGAAGACCCTGCATTGCAGACCGTAAGCGCGGTTCTGGAGAACGCGCTGGCCGTCAATGGCTGGTACTGCATCTGCCCGGTCGGTCTGGCGGATGAAAAGGTCAAGGAAATCATCCAGTGGACCGAAACCCAGAACAAGCTGTGTGGCTACATCGACAAGGATCCGGATAAACCCATTGTGGATGCCGGCCTTTATCTGCGCAGCTTCCCGTTCTTCCCGAAAGAAACGGCCGACCAGTTGGAGATCGACATTCCGGCTGAGAACCTGTACGGCATGGCTGTAGCTGCGGCCGTCAAGGCGATGAACTACCACGCCGGTCAGGAAACGTGGGCACTGATGCCGCTTGCGACCGTTTCTCCTGCAAAGCTGACCAGCACGTTTATCAAGAAACTGGAGGCTGCAAATTTCAACTACGTCATTACCGTGGCATCCAAGAATATCACGCAGGGCGGCAAGACCGGCGGCGGTGAGTGGATTGATGTTATCCGCTTCCGCGACTGGCTCCAGAACGATATGCAGGTTCGTGTCGTGAACCTGCTCATCGTCAACCCGAAGATTCCTTACACCGACAACGGCATCGGCCTTGTTGAGAACCAGATGCTCGCATCCCTGAAGGACGGCCAGAAGTACGGCGGCATCGCTCCCACGGAGTATGATGCAGACGGCAATGCCATTCCGGGCTATACCACGTCTGTGCCGCTGGCGGCAGACCTGACCAGCGTGCAGAAAGCATCCCGCATTCTGAAGGACTGCAAGTTCTCGGCCCGCATTGCTGGCGCTATCCATGTGGTGGAAATCAAGGGTTGCCTGACCTACGAGAACCTGTAAGGGAGGGAAAATAAATGTCCAGCAAGATTAAGACCTACAACCCGAAGGAAGTTATCGTCACCTGTGGTACGCACATCGTCACCGGCTATGCGGATGACAGCTTCATCAGCATTGAGCCGAACGGAGACGGCATCACCAAGAAGACCGGCTGTGATGGTGAAATTGCCCGCTCGATTTCGCCGGATAACACCTACAAAGTCAAGCTCACCCTGTTGCAGACCAGCGACAGTAATTCGTACTTCTCCGGCATGGTTGATCTCGACCGCGACACCGGCAACGGCCTGTTCCCGATTCTGATTAAGGACCTGAAGGGCGGTTTGGTGTTCAGCACGGAAGCCGCATGGTGCGTAAAGAAAGCCCCGGTCACTCGCGGCAAGGAAACCAACAACCGCGAGTGGGAGCTTGACACCGGCGATGCAACCCTGAAAGAGTAAGGAGGACGCTGATGAATAATCTGAAGCAGCTCGAAACCCGCGAAGTAAACGTTGGCGAGAACATCTTCTACATCCGTCCGCTCCCGGCGTTCAAAGCAGCAAACATGACCGGCGAACTGGCAGCGCTCGTTCTGCCGCTCGTGTCTGGCCTTGCGCCGCTGCTGTCCGCCGTGGACACGGAAAAGGAGGGCAATGGTCTGCTCGACATCAAGGTGGAGGATGCAGCTCCCGCGATTGCGGGGGCTTTCTCTTCGCTCGATGGCGATAAGGTTGAGGAAATCCTGAAGCACCTGCTGATCGCGGGTAGCAACATCTCGGTGGAGCAGCCGGGCGAAAAGGTGCGCCTGCTTACGGAAGACCTCGCCAACGAAGTGTTCTGCACTGATGTGCAGGATATGTTCATTCTGGCATTTGAGGTCATCCGCACCAACTATAACGGTTTTTTCAAGAAGCTCGGCGACCGATTTGGCAAAGTCGCCGAGTGGGCGGAGAGGACGATGGCTTAGGCCCGGAACGCTACGGCGACCTCGACCTCAGCGGTTTCACAGAGCTTGAGCTGAGAATGTATATCCTCATCAAGGCTCGGCTGGCATCCATGTGGGAGCTGAAGAACTGCTATACGCTGGACGAAGCTCTGAAGCTCTATGCACTGTACCGCATGGAGCAGGACGTGGAAGCCGGCCGGGTAGAGGATATGGCTAAGGAGGTGAGTTGACCAGTATGACCATACGCGACATCGGCATCCTGTTTGGCTACAAGGTCGATCAATCCTCCGAGCAGAAGGTAGAGGGCAGCATCAAGTCGCTGAAGTCGATGGCCTCTAAAGTCCTCGGCGCGGTCGGCATCACGCTGTCCGTCGCGGGAATCAAGAGCGCCATTGATGGCTGCGTTGAGGTGGCATCCTCCATTGAAGAGATGCAGAACAAGTTCGATGTTGTCTTCGGCGATATGCGGGATGAGGTCGATAAATGGGCGCAGGAATACTCCGATGCCATTGGCCGCAACAAAAACGACATCAAGACCTACCTTGCCGATCAGCAGAACTTGCTTGTCGGCTTTGGCATGACCCGCCAAGCTGGCGCTGAAATGGCCGAGCAGATGACCTCGCTGGCCCTCGACCTTGCCTCGTTTGGGAACATGGACGAAACAGCGTCCGTAAACGCCATGACGAAGGCTGTCATGGGCGAGTCTGAAGCCGCCAAGACGTTGGGTGCGGTCCTGAACGACAGCACCAGAGCGCAGGCGATGGCTACGCTTGGGCTGAAAGGAACCTACGATAAGCTGGACCAGCTCACGAAGATGCAGGTCAACTATCAGGCCATCCTCCAGCAAAGCCCGGATGCCATTGGCGACTGCCAGCGCAGTCTCGACAGCTACGAAAGCACCAAAAAGCGGTACATCGCCAAGCTGAAGGAAATCAAAACGATCGTCGGCCAGTTCTTCCTGCCGACCTATCAGAAGATTCTGAGCATTGGTGCAAAGGGCCTGACGATGATTCGTGACTGGCTCCAGAAGCTCACCGACCTTACGGATAAGCTGGGCGGCTCACAGCGTGTGCTGTCTGTTCTGGCTGCTGCGTTCACTGCCATGCTCGTGGCGATGAACCTCAAGAAAATCGGAGCGGCCATAACCGGCTTTACGAAGCTGGCGCGGGCAATAGGGTTGGGCCACGGAAAGGCGCTGGCCTTTTTTGCGGTCTTCCTGTTGCTGGCCCTCGTGATTGAGGACTTCATCTCGTTCATGCGGGGCGACAAAAGCCTGCTCGGAACCATGCTCGAACGAGCTGGCGTAGACTGCGAAAAGCTGCGCCAGAACATCGTCGGAGTATGGACGAAGATCAAGCAAGCCATCGGCTACATCGGCGAAGGCATCCGTAATGTGGTTGTCCCCATATTTGAGGGCATCCGAACTGCGGCGGTGGTGGCGCTTGAGGAGATACAGCAAGCCGTAGCCAAGGTAGCCCCCGGTATCGCTCAGTTCTTCAAGGAATTGTCGAGCGGGAAGGTTGATAAGAAAAAATGGACAGACATCGGTGAATCCATCGGCAAAATTGCCGTGGGCGTGGTGGCTGTCATAGCCGCTGTCAAGGGCATCTCAGCTATCTTTGGCGTGATTACAACCGTTATTTCTGTTGTGAAAGCGGTCATTTCCGTTATTAAGCTGGCCTTTGTTGTTGTAAAGAGCATCATCACCGTTATCAAGGTAGTCGGTGCAGTAATCTCTGTTCTTGCCAGCGCCTTCGGCCCGGTCATTCTGGCAATCGCCGCTGCAATCGCAATCGGCGTTTTGCTGTGGAAGAACTGGGACAAGATTCGTGAGGCAGCAGGCAATCTGCTGGAAGGCATCAAGACTACGATTGGCAACGTCCGCGATGCCATTGTGACAGGCATCCAAGCGGCCATCGACTGGATAACATCTCTCCCGGCTGAAGCCCTGAAGTGGGGCTCCGACATCATCGACGGCATCGTATCAGGCATCCAGTCTGCGGTAGGTCGTGTAGGCGAGGCTGTAAAAGGTGTAGCCGATAAGATCAAGTCGTTCCTCGGCTTCTCGGAGCCGGAGGATGGCCCCCTGAGCGACTTCCACACCTATATGCCGGACATGATCGACCTGATGGCATCGGGCATCACTTCCGGCAAGAAGAAGGTGAAGGATGCACTGGAAGGCATGACCGGCGAAATGTCGGTCATCGCCAAGGCCAATGTGGTTTCCAAAGCTACCGGGCGGGGCGCAACCGGCAGAACGACCGGTGGACGCACTGTGACCCAGAACGTAAACATCAACAACCAGTTCAACGGCGACCGCGCCGGGCAGCAAAAGAGTTCTGAGGCTATGGATAAGGCCGCAGGCGATGCTACCGGCGAGATGGCCCGTGCGCTGGCATTTGCAAAGTAGGTGAGAGTACATGGCAAGAGCAAAACAGCCCGTCAGCGTCGATGACATCGAGTTTGATGCCCTGATCGACTCCGAAGAAGGCTATGAAGCGGATGTGCCTGAGTACCCGACCGAAAAGGGCTTCAGTGTAAGCGACACCATCGTGCTGAAGGCCGACACCCTGAATATGACGCTCTATGTGACCGATACGCCGGTGACATGGAGGGAGCGTACAGGCTCCGGCCCCGGAAAGACGGAGGGCGTTGTTCGTCGGCTGAAGGACCTGTATTTCGCCAAGAAGATTCTCGAAGTCACGACCACTGACTGCGTGTATTCCAACATGGTGATTACAAGCATGAACATCAAGAAGTCTGTGGAGGTCGGCTACGCCCGTGAGATTCCGATAGCCTTCAAGAAGATCGAGGTGACGGAAACAGCCACCGCAGAAATCCCGGCCAGCTACGGCAAGTCGGGCAAAACAGCAAAAGCCGCTGGAAAAGCAAGCAAAACCGCCGCAAGTACGGCAGGAAGCAGCTCGTCCGGCGGCTCCTCTGCATCAGGTTCTTCGTCCAGCTCTAGCAGAGGCTCCGTTCTCTATAACGCTGCCAGCAGTTTCGGCTTACTGGGATAAGGAGGGCGTTCGTGGACTACTTCGTCATCGAAGTCCCGGACATGAACGACAGCGTTGTCAAAGTTTCCCTCCAAAGCAGGCTGTATCAACTGCGATTCACATGGAATGACACCGGCGGCTACTGGATGCTCGGAGTGATGGATTCACTCGGAACGCCACTGCTACTCGGTGTCAAGATGGTCCCGCAGTTTCCGCTCAATCTGCTGTTCGGCCGGGATGATATGCCCAGCGGCATCTTCGCTGTCCTGACCGAAAAGGAGAGCGTCGGTCGGCAGGATTTTGCCGATGGGACGGCTCGTTTTGTGTTTGTCCCGGCATGATGCTGGAACAAATCATCCGGTAAAATCAATTCTCATTTTGAACAAATCTTCGATAGCGGGTTTGACAATTCGTTCTCAGAAAGCTCCAGACAAATTTCCATATACTTTTACTGGTAAAGTCCGGGTTTAATCAGAGGCTTTTCAGAGGTTTTGGGATGAATGTCGCTCAAAATGGCCGATTTTACATGGAATCCGTTGGATTGTCCGCCGGACAGTCCTTGGACTGACCAAAACGGGAAACTTTCGCAAAACGCTCATATCATTGGTCACTTTCATTGCATTACCAGAACGGTAAGTTAGAATGAAGATGTGAACCGGGCAAACAAAAAAGAACCAGCGGCTCGCCCTTGCAAAGCACCGCTGGTTCCAATCTCTTGCCCGGAAACATCCTAAGAAGTCCCGTTGCCGTAATTATATCATACCAGCGGGCTTCTTTCAACATCAAAAGGAGTGAGCTGATATGAGTGGCAACGATCTTGAACGCGAAGTTATCCGCATGGGTGATGTCGGTGTCGCAATCGACATGGTGGACAATAACCTTGCGGAGGGCAAGCTGGAGCAGGCGGAACGCGCCGTCGTAATTCTCCGGGAAATTTTTGCAGCCCGTAATGATGGGCTGCGGAACTGCTTCTACGGAGGTGAGTGGAATGCGTGACAACTGCGTGATTTTCACCACGCCGGAACGGCAGGAATTGCGGGTCGTCTTCGACCCGGACGGAACCCCGTTCTTCTGCGGGCCGGACCTCGCGGCAATCGCGGGCTATGAACAGCCGAGAAAAGCCGTCACCGGTGGCAATCAGGGCGTGAACCGTATTGAATCTGTTTTGAGGAAAGTTCCTTGGGACAATGGTATGCGGCGTGGTCGCTGCGATTTTACCTGCTTTTCTGCGGAAAACGCCGTGAAGCTCCTGTGCCGCAGACCTGCGCCCTATGCAGCGATTCGCTGGCTGGAGGATGAAGTGATACCGAAAACGCAGGAAATGGGAGAGGAAGTCGCCAGAACGTATCCGGCATGGAATAAAAAGCCGGCACAGCAAGAACCGACGGAACTTCCCCAAAGTCTCAAGCCGGAACCCGAAGCCTTTAAGCGGGAACCGATGCAAGCAGGTGGAGGGGCGCTCATTGAGCGTCTGGACAATATCATTTTGGAATGCGTTTTGCTGAAGAAGGAACTCAGCAAGGCAAAGTAAGAGGAAACCTTCAGGGCTGCGGAAACGCGGCCTTTTTTGTTGCCATCGAAAGGGGAGAATGCCGTGAAGAATTTCGACAGACAGTACCGGCTGGCGGCGGGCAAGGCAGGCTCGACCGGGTTTGAAATTGGCAGCGGCAAGCGACCGCTGCACGTTTCGTTTTCGGTAGAAAAGGCCGACACCAATAGCCAGAATACAGCCAAAGTGACTATCTGGAATCTGAGCGACGAACACCTTGCAGAGCTGAGTAAAAACGACTGCGTGGTCGTACTCCATGCGGGGTACGGCGACACCCGTCCGCTCATCTTCACCGGCGTGGTCACATTTGCCACGACAAAGGCTGACGGAGCAGACAGGTCAACGGAGATCGAGCTGGTGGATAACCGCATCGAAGTCCGCGACACCTACGTTTCCGTCAGTTATTCCGGGGCCGTGAACTGCAAAACCCTGATTCAGGACACCGCAGATCAGATGGGCGTGACGGTATCTTTCTCCTACAACGCAGAGTTCAAGGACATCCCCAATGGATACAGCTACGTTGGCCCAGCCAGAAATGTGCTGACGAAAGCCTGTGAAACCAGCGGGCTGGTCTGGAGCATCAACAACGGCGTCTTGCAGGTCAAAAAGCCGGGAGATACGATGAGCCGCGAGGTGTATGAACTTTCGGCAGAAACGGGCCTGCTGGGCCTCCCAGAGCGTGTCCAAATCTCCAATGAGGACAAGGGATACAGCTACGGCTGGGACGTGGAGTACCTGATGAACGCCGCAATCGGGCTGGACGATTATGTGTACCTGAACAGCAAAGTAGTCAAGGGTTATTTTCGGGTCTACTCGGTGCGGATTGAGGGCGACAACATGGAAGGTTCGTGGAGCTGCACAGCCCGCCTGCTGGAGGTGAAGCAAGAATGATGCAGGAGTTTGTTGACCAAATCAATAAAAGCGCCCGCAGCGCGACGGAGGATATGCACACGGCCCTGCCGGGCGAGATAAAAAGCTACGACCCGGACAAGGGTGTCGCCACAGTGTTACCGAAGGCAAAGTTCACAAAGCCTGATGGCAGTACGATGGACTTCCCAGAAATCTCAGGAGTCCCGGTCATGTTCCCGCAGAGCAAAAACGTCACCATTGCATGGCCCATCAAGAAAGGCGATGGATGCCTGCTGGTTTTCAGTGAGCAGGCGCTCGATTACTGGATGTACGGCAAGGAAACTGACACCAAACTGAAGTTCGACTTGACCAATGCCATTGCCATTCCGAATCTCACATCTGGCGGCAACAGCACCATGAAGCTCGCCTGCGATGAGGATGCTGTGGCGATTGCGGCGGGCGACACCGCCGTCAAGATTACGCCCAGCACTGTGCAGGCCGAAGTTGGCGGAACCGTTCTGACGGTATCGCCTGATGGCGTTACCATTGAAGGCAAACTCACGGTCAAGGGCGGCATTGTTGCCCGGGATGATGTTAAAGCGTCCAACGGCAGCATCAGCCTTGCAAACCACACCCACAAGGGAGACAGCGGCGGCATGACGGGCAAGCCGCAGTAAAGGAGGTAAAAGCGTGATAGACCTGAAGCTCGATGCCACCGGGGACTTAGAACTCTCGGCGGCAGGCGACATTTCAGCTACGGACAGCATCGTACAGGCTGTCCGTATTCGTTTGCTCTGGTTCTTTGGAGAGTGGCGGCTGATGCCTTCGCTCGGCTTTCCGTACTTTGAGAACCTGCTGGTCAAAAATCCGAATGAGTCCAAACTCCGGCATCTTATCCGGGAAACCGTGATGTCTGTCGATGGAGTGACGGATGTATCGGAAATCCTGTTCAACATCGACAAGAAAAGCCGTAGGGCATCCGTGGAGATTACGTTCAACACGGATGAGGACAGCTTTAGAGAGGAGGTCAAAATCCCGTGGCAAAATATGGCCTGACCCCGCAGGGGCCAAATCCGAAACGCCTTGATGTCATCCTTGAGGATATGCACAGCAAGATGACAGACCGCCTCGGCGTAAATACCCGGCAGAACCCGCAGTCTTTGCTGAATCACATTCTGACCAACGTCGCAGATGAGATTGCAGAGCTGTGGGAATTTGGCGTAGATGTGTACCACTCGCAGTACACATCCAGCGCCACCGGCGTAAGTCTGGACTATGCCGCACAGTTTGGCGGCTCCACCCGTGAAATGGCAGCGAAGTCCTATTACAGCATCCTCTGCACGGGTTTGGACGGAACAACCATTCCGGCAGGAACGGTGATTGCATCCGACACAAACCCGGCAACCAGTCTGACAGCTACCGCAGATGCAACCATCACGAGGTCGGCTTTCAACAAGGCCACCGTCATCCTTGCATCACCGGCGGCTACAACGGCCCTTGGGGTGGCTCTTAACGGAAACCTATACACCATCACCCCTGACCCCAAACAAAGCACCAGCGAAGCCCTAGAGGCTCTGGGAACAGCCATCACGGATAAGGACTTCCATGTGACGGTCATCAACGACACCATCGTGATCGAGGCGGTCGATGAAACCAGCTCCAATACGCTGGTCCTGTCAGAAAACCTGACCACTGCTTCTGTGGGCAGCATCGTCACATTTGAGACTGCCGAGCCGGGCGACATCTTCATTCCGAACGGCGTAATCACGAAGATCACGAAAGCTGTTCCGGGCATGGAGTCCGTGGTCAACGTGGGAAGCTATGTTGCCGGTCAGCTCGCAGAGAGTGATGTGGAGTTCAGAAAGTCCTACACGAACAAAATCTACAACCGCTCGTCTGCCATGCTGGAAAGCATCAAGAGCGCCATTCTGAAGAATGTGCAGGGTGTGGTGAGCGTAGCTCCCTATGAAAACTGCACAAATGAAGTCGATTCTGCCGGCCGGTGGCCGCACAGCATCGAAGTTGTGGTCGAGGGCGGCGACGCAACGGAAATTGCCCAGCAAATCCTGAACACAAAGGCAGGCGGCATCAACACTTTCGGCAGTGTAGAAACTACCCTGCACGGCGTTTATGGGGAGGACATCGTGGTGCGCTTCAACCGCCCGACGTACGTCAAGGTCTGGTTCAAGGTTGGCGTCACTCTGAGTCCGAACACAAATCCGCCTGCCAACTATGTCGAGCTTATCAAAGAGCAGATTCTGGAGAAAATGAGCACACTGGGGGCGGGCGAGAACGTCATCCCACAGAAGTTCAACCTTCAGGTGTCTGGCATCGACTACATCGACGTATGGTTGTTTGCAACACCGAATGACGGCGATATGCCCACTGGCTACACCCAGCGCAGCGTGTCCATCTCGTCACGGGAGCGGGCCGTTACGGACGAAAACAGGATTGAGGTGGTCATGGATGGCTGATTACATCCAGAAGCTCCGGGATGATCTTGTGGAGCAGTTCAAGGGCAAGCCGGTCATCGACGCACTCATGGAGGCCGTTGGTGATGAGCTGAACGAGGTTCGACAGTTCTACGAAGACCTGTGCGACAAGCGGAATATCCAGACCGCAGTTGGGAAGCAGCTTGACGGCATCGGCGGCAATGCGGTTCTGACCCGCCTTGAAGCCGGTGCTTTGGCCTGCACCAGGGAATCGGTCTACGTCCTGAACGACGATGACTACCGAACGTACCTGATATACAAAATCTGGAAGAACACCAACCGCTGCACCTACTATGACATCATCCGGGCGTTCAAAATGTTCTGGGACAAGCCGCTGCATTACAGCGAGGACCCGGATGTTCCGGCTACCATGATTTTTGAAACCGACGCCCTGACGCCGGAAGATGATGTTTCCAAGCTGCTGAATGCACCCTTTATCAAGGCCGCAGGCGTAGCCATCATGGTGGTCGCAAAGACTGAATCACCAGAAATGGTCGCAGATGTGCCGATGCAGGCCATTCTGGGGCGCGGCTATATGACCACGACCCTGCCGGAGATAGCAGTTGGCGAGGACTTTATCGACACCGTGCTGCCGGTCCCCGCAGCACAGAACATCACGCAGACGAAACTGCCCGAAATCGAGGAGGATAAGTTATGAGCTACTATGGCTTTGTTGTTACGGACAGCGGTCGAGAGCTGATTGCCAAGCTGGTTGCAGGGCAGCAGCTCCCGATCTCGAAGATTATGGTGGGAAGCGGAATCGTCCCGGACGATGTGAAGCCTGCATCCATGACCGCGCTGGTTGAGCCGGTCGCTGCTGGCACATCGACTGCGCCGGTCTATGATGGAGCCAGCGTCCGCATGATCGTTGAATACCGCTCCGACCTGAACGGCGGTCTTGACCATGGATTCTGGCTCCGGGAGTTCGGCGTATTCGCCTTTGACCCGGACAAGGGCGAAGTCCTTATCTACTACGGAACGCTGGGCGATTATCCGCAGTACGTCAGCGCCGCCTCTGACACCGGCGTGGACGTCCGCCGTTTCCCGGTGTGCATCGTCATCGGCGAGGGGCTGGGCGTCACCGTAGACTATAAGTGCGAGGCATGGATGACGGCGGAGGACGTTGAGCAGTATTGCTCGGTCACGATGCTTCCCGCATTCCTCCGGGAAGCCCAGAAGCTCGTGGATGCCCACAATGACGATGAGGAGGCCCACCACTCCATCCAGAACAGCATCTCCGACGTGTCCGCCCGGCTGGCTTTGCTGGAACTGATGTTCAATACGTCCGTCACCGGGAACCCGTTCACGGTCACGTTTGAAACGCTGGACGGGACCATCGTGGAGGGTGTTTGGAACACCACGGCAAAAAGAATCGAGTTCTAATGAAACGAATGAACTTATCCCGTTCACCGCCGCTCTATTTGAAACAAAATTTTACTATAAATTCAATAAAAGGAGGCCTTTTTTATGGCTTATGTAACCTTGGGTTCCAAAGCAGTCGGCAGCACCATCAAGCTGAAAGTAAATGGTTCTGCCAGAAACTTCATCGTTGTCCATCAGGGTAAGCCGTCCAGCGTCTATGACGATAGCTGCAATGGTACTTGGTTGCTGATGAAGGACATCTACGAAAGCCGCCAGTGGGATAGCTCGAACACCAACGATTATGCCAACAGCTCCATCCATTCCTACCTGAACAGCACGTTCATGAATCTGGTCGAGTCGAGCATCAAGAACGCCATCAAGCAGGTAAAGATTCCGTATCGCAAGGGCCACGGTACGTCAAAGACCGTCACCAGTGGCTCGAATGGCCTGTCTGCGAAGATTTTCCTGCTCAGTGCGACCGAAACGAGTTTCAGCTACGACTATATGCCGAGCGGCGAGGGTGCAGAGCTAGCCTATTTCAAGGGCTGTGCAGATCATAGTTCGGATTCCAAGCGTGTTGCCTATCTCAACGGTTCTGCCACCGTCTGGTGGCTCCGCTCTCCGGGCTGCAACGTCTCCGCCAAACGCGCGCTGGTCGTCGGCTCCGATGGCGACTGTGGCGACACCAGCTGCTCCTACTCGTACGGCATCCGCCCCGCTTTGATTTTGCCTTCTACTCTCTTGGTGTCTGACGATGGCACGGTCTCGACTAACACCGCACCCTCTACCCCGGGCAGCATTTCCGTTCCTTCGTCCATCATGGGTGGCACGAACATCTCAATCTCGTGGGCAAAAAGCTCTGATGCTGAGAGCAATCTCGCCGGCTACAAGGTAGAGCGTTCGACCAACGGCGGCAGTTCGTGGAGTCAGATTTATCAGGGTACGGCCACCAGCACCACGAACAACGTCGCCTTCGGCACCACGTCCGTGATGTACCGCGTCAAGGCATACGACACCGAGGGTCTGGAGTCTGGCTGGCGCACCAGTTCGCAGGTAACGGTGGTCAACAACAACGCCCCGTCTGCGCCGCCGTCCATCGCGGTGCCGAAGGATGTCAAGGGCGGCAGCACGCTGGTGATCTCGTGGACTGCGGCCAGCGACAGCGATGGCAACCTGAGCGGCTACATTCTGGAGCGCAGCACCGATGGCGGCTCCGCCTACACGCAGGTGTACAAGGGCGACGCGCTGACCTACACCGACACCATCACCAAGGGCTGGTCCACCGTGATGTACCGTGTCAAGGCGTATGACAGCTATGACGCTCAGTCTGGCTACACCACGTCCACCAAGCGCACGGTCGATAACAACACCGCACCGACCATCACGACCTCCAGCGCAGCCAACCTCGGCACGAAGTCCAGCGGCTTCACCATCTCGTACTCCGTGGATGATGAGGATGCGATGGACACCCTGACCGTCACCGAAAAGCTGGACGGCACGACCAAGCGAACCTACACCGCGACCCGCAAGACCACCAACAGCTTCGCCGTCACCGGTGAATATTTCCAGAAAATTACGAACGGCAGTCACACCATGACCGTTACCGTGACCGATGGCAAAGCCACCGTCACCAAGAAGTTCACCTTTACGAAGGCCGTCACCGCCGCCAACATCACGCTGGCGCAGCCGATGGAGGCGGATGCCCAGATCACGCTCTGCGCCATCAGCGTCGGCGGTCTGATTCCCGCCGACGCTGTGTTCAAGGTGGAGGTCACGAACAACGGCAAGGACAGTTCGCCGGTATGGGAGGACGCCACCACCGAGGCCCGGAATGGCCGGAACCATTTGTTCACGAACCAGACTGCGACCAACGGCTTTGCATTCAATTTCCGCGTTACCGCAGAGCGCGGCGCAAGCGGCGAGAGCGGTTATATCGCTTCGATTCAGGGAGGTTTCCAGTAATGGGTTTGAAAAGAGTAAGAGTCGATTCTGTAGCCAAGTTGCAGAAGAAGAAAACGATGGCGGAATTGCAGGAGGAGAATGAAGCCCTGAAAACCAAGGTTTCTTCTCTGGAAACCAACCTCGATAATACCCAGATGGCGCTGTGCGACGTGTACGAACAGCTCATCGCGGTCACATCCGCCGCAGATAAGGAGGCGTAATCATGGCAGAAGTCTATGCAAACCTCATCCGCCGGGGGCGGAAAACCATCGAGCAGGTGCCTGAGCACCTGCGGGAAGAAGTCAAGGCCATTCTCGCGGCGGACGGCAACGCATGAGCCGCCTGCGGGAATTTGCCTTAAAAATATTACTGAGAAAGGAGAAAGGCATCATGGCAGTCATCTATGCAACCCTCATTGTGAAGGGCAAGAAGACCCTCGATCAGGTTCCGGCGCTGATTCGGAAGCAGGTTGAGGAAATCCTGAAGGACCTCGAAGTCGAGGTCGAGTGATCGCGCAGGGGAGTCGGGAGAACCGGCTCCCCTCATTTTTTTGCATGACGAAGGAGAGGAGGTTCAGATGGACCAGCCTATTACGCGAGCCGAGCATGAGGAGTTCAAGCGTCGGCTCGAAGAGGAAAATGCCCGTCAGGACAGACGAATCGCCTTGCTGGAGGAAAGCGTAAGCAAAATGGGCGCACTGTCCACTTCGGTCGAGAAGCTGGCCCTGAGTATGGAGAGCATGGTCAGGGAGCAGGAAAAGCAGGGAAAACGGCTGGAAACTCTGGAGAGTCGCGATGGAGAGCTGTGGCGTAAGGCCGTCGGCTATGCAGTAACGGCCATCATCGGTGTTTTTATCGGCTATGTGTTCACCCAAATCGGCTTTTAGGAGGTGTGTAAGTTGAGCATCATTACGTTCCAGCGCGGGGATAAGACCGCGCTCACCAAGAACTTTACCAAGTCCGAGTTCGAGTGTCCCTGCGGCTGCGGACAGCAGTCGGTGGACACGGAGCTGGCCGAAAAGCTCCAGTTCATCCGGGACAAGGTGAACCGCCCGCTGAAGATCACGTCTGGCTACCGCTGCATCACGCACAACGCCAGCAAGGCCGTGGGCGGAAGCCCAAACTCCAAGCACCGCTACGGCATGGCAGCGGACTGGAGGACGGAGAATCGGAGTATCAACCCTGTGGCACTGGGCATCCTTGCTCAAGCCGTGGGGTTCGGCGGCATCGGCATCTACTGGCACAGCCGTGGAGCCTTTGTCCACGCCGATACCCGTGGCACGAAAGCGACGTGGCTCTGCACCACGCCTGGAAAGTACCCCAGCACGACCTACAACAAGTTCGTGCTTCCCACCATCCGCCGGGGCTGCACCGGGGACGCGAACCGCAGTGCGACGATCATGCTCCAGAAGCTCCTGAAGCTGAAGGCTGATGGCCTGTTCGGAGAGGGTACGGAAAATGCCCTGATGAAAGCGCAGGAGGCGCATGGCCTGACTGTGGACGGCATCTGCGGCCCTGCATCGTGGAAGGCGCTGTCTGGCGCTGACAAGTACCTGTGAGAGGAGATAGGCTCTATGACGAATAGCAAAGTGTCCATCGCTACGCTGGCCCGCACGGCCGCTCTGGCGTTCGCTCTGGCAAATCAGGTTTCGAGTGCAGCCGGGAAGCCCCTGCTGCCCATCGAAAGTTCGGAGGTGGAACAGTTCGTGACCACCGGCCTGACCATTGCCACCAGCGTCGCTGCGTGGTGGAAGAACAACAGCTTTACCGCTGCCGCCATCGAAGGTGATAAGCGGATGAACAGCCTGAAGAATCAGGTTCACTGAATGTGAAAGGAGTAACCGAATATGAATGAGTTTACGAGAAGCCTGCTGTACGTTGCCCTGCTGGTCTGCATTCCCATCGTGACCGCCTGCATCCAGAAAGGCATTGCCGTGTTCATCGAGTTCATCGTGGCAAAGATCAACGACATCAAGGTGCAGCGCCTCGTCCGCGAAATCGGCAGTGCGGTGTCCGATGCCGTGGCCGCGATGAACCAGACCTACGTCAACGACCTCAAAGCCGCCGGGACGTTCAATGAGGCGGAGCAGAAGGAAGCCCTGATGCGGGCCGTGTCTGCCGCCCTGAAAAGCATGAGCAGCGACGCGCAGGACTACATCAAGAGCACCTTCGGCGATACGACCCAGTACCTCGAAAATCGTATTGAGGCCCAGATCGACGCCAACCACGTCGCCGCCAAGCAGGCCGCTGCCCGGAATACGCTGAATCTGGGCTGAGTCAGCGCAAAGTCAGCGTAAAATGATAATCCCCCTGTACCATGACCCGTAAAAAGGCTGGTGCAGGGGGATTTTTTTGTTTGCACGGAAATTTCGATGGAACAACGTCGCCAGAAAAATCAATTCTCAAAATAGCCAAATTTTGTTATGCACTTTTGACAAATCCTTCCCAGAAGGTTCCAGACAATTTCCAATACACTCTTACCCGTAACCAAAATGCAAATCCAGAGGTTTTCCAGAGGCTATCAGCGGCTTGGCATCAAATAGCCAGTGGATATAAAAAATATTTTGAAAAAATTAAAAAACAGATTGACTTACCAGTTGGGTAAGTTATAATGATACTAAGATAAATTACCAAAAAGGTAAGTTATCTACAATTACCAGCATCCGGCTGGTAAGTTGGAAGCACGAGCAGGAGGTGTAGAAAAATGAAAGGCGAGTGCAGCATGACCGCTTTGGAAGCCAGCCGCTTGATCGACTGGCTGAAAGCTCACGGTCACACGGACGAGGAAGCGACGCAGTGCATTAAATGTATTGCCGGAGTCCTCGACCCCGCAACCGGCGAGTCTAAGAAACAGTAAAGGCTAGGTTCCCCCACACAGTTTGCGACCCTGTGGGAACCTAGCCAGACGGAACGGGATGGGACCTGCCCCATCTCGTTTCCATCTTATCAGGAGGGCAGGAGAAAGTCAAGAGGTTGAGAACTATGTATGATCTGCGTGAACACAAGGAACTGATTAGCCGGTTGGTTTCCGAGGCCAACCAGAACGACCCCAACTGGGAGTGGTCGGTCAGACGCCTCAGCAAGAACGTGGCCTGCATCTTCTGGGGTTACCTCGAATACTGCGATGAAGCGGAGTTGTCGTTTTCAATCAAGCTCGGCGAAGCCGATGGCAGATGCTGGGTTGAGGCTCGTAACCAGCACGGTTGGATACTTGAAAGTGAGATTGTAGCTGACAAGAACCTTCCATTCCTGAACTGCCCGATTGACAAGGCCATCGAGAAGATGGTTCGCTGCATCGTCAACACCGCTCATGCCTGCTACTGAGAGAATTCCCCGCCGGTATGCAGCGGACATCGGTTTTGCAGTAGTCGGCGAGCTGACCCGCAAGGCATGGTCTACTGAACGCCGGTAAACTCCCAGATGTACTCCGTAAATTTTTTCGGTAAATCTTCATTTTTCGTTTGACACCAGTGGTGGGTAAGTTAGAATGAAGATACAGAAAAACATACCAAAACGGTAAGATTATGGAGGAACAGACGATGATGGAACTCGAAGCTATGAAGTCTTACATCCGTGAGAACAACCTCACCCACTTGGTCAAGGAACTTGTTACTGAAACCGACATGGATGTCGCATCCGCTGTTGAGTACGTTTATGATATGAAGACGCTCAGCAAGGCTCAGTTCGCAAGCAAGTACTTCGGCTGATTCGAGAATGGAGGCATGGAATATGAAGAACGAGTACATCGTAGCGATTGACTACAGCGCAAATTACAAGCCGATGACCATTGATTACAAGATGCTGAAGGCGGAGAATCTGCTGGATGCCATGAACGAGGCCGAGCAGTACATGGACAAAGAAACGGTCTACCTTCTCAAGATCATGAAGCGCAGCGGGGCAGCTCACAAAGTCAAGGGCGTGGATGCACGAGAAGCCACCTACACCGACGTCCTCACCAACCGAGGCAATGGCTGGCACAACACCGATGCGGCTCACTGCGAGCAGCCTTGGATGAGCCAGATGTGGGTGTACAACAACGGCTTTGTTGACCTCTACTACTGCGAGGAAGTCCGACCCGCCTGATGATATGGCCGCTGGCACCGGCCGAAACGCTCCGCATGGGGCGTCGCGGGAGCCACCCGTAAAGAATTTGATATTTTGGAGGTTTTAGTTATGGAAAACAAGAACATGACCGCTGCTCGTGAGTGGGAGAACGACCCGAACTGCTTCCTGCGGATGCTGAACAGCCCCGCACAGCAGCGGAGCCGCGCAGCCCGCCGCCAGAAGGATGCCGACCGGGAGCGTTTCAACAACGTGCTGAACGCCGTTGCCATCGGCGCAGCAGCCTTTGCCGTCACACTGCTCGTTATCTGCTTTGTTCTCTGATGGAGGTATCAGCTATGGATAACCAGAACATGACCTATCCCGAACTGCGGGACCTGTTCGTTGAACACAACAAGACCCAGCTTGCAAAGCCGGTGAGCGCCTGCATCGTATTTGCTGACAGCAACTGGCCTGACCGCCATTACCCGCTGCGCAGCCGCACCTATGAGGTCAGAAGCGACAACAAGGCTTTCCGGCCGAGCTGCTGCTCCACCAGCCTGTTCGGTTCCTGCTTGGATGGCACCGACCAGATGGTTCGCCTCGACTGGTACATGAAGGACTTCGGCAACAAGGGCGGCTGGGTCGTTGACCACTGCTACCTGAAGGAGAACAGCGATGAATCCGATGTATGATTGCTCCGGCTGGCTTGACCGGTTCGGCGGAGTAATGGAGCCGCCTGATGACCGGGGCATTGAAGAAGAACCTGAATGGCAGCGGCCCGAAGAAGCCAATGCCGTTTGCTGGAGTGACTGATGGAGGTGAGTGATATGGGACGTGGCAATGTTTGTGTAACCGGCTCGTATGAGGGTTTGTTCTACATCGACAACGATGACCTGCGGGTGTACCGCAAGGATGGCCCGGGAACAGACGATTGCGAAGACCGCCTCCAGCGTGATCTCGACTATGCCGACATCACGGGACCGGACTGGTATCTCGATGAGGTCGGGAGCAGTTACGAGGAAGAAGACGTTCTCGAATGCTTCTGTGCCGAACTGCGGAAGCTCTGTCCCAGCTTTCAGCCTGCGGCCAACTCGAACGTCTGGCTCGGCAATGAGCGTCGGGTCATCCTCGAAAACGAGCTGTTTTACATCTGCGTGGAGGACAACGAGTGGTCGCTTGCCGTGGAGTTGGTTCAGAAGGACAGCTATTCCGACTGTGAGAACGCATGGCTCTCCGGCCTCCAGCGGACGAAGTACAAGCGGTATCTGGAGTGCATGAAGACCGCCCTGCTGACCCGGCTCCCCGAAATCGGAACCTATGCCGGAGCATGGACGAGCGGCCGCATCACACGAGAGGAGAACGAAAATGAAACAGCTCAGATGTCCTAAATGCGGACATGAATTCGGCTACGATAACGGCTATTACGACCGGAACATCGAACGGCTTGGCCATGAGATTGCAGACCTCAATCGTCAGCTTGCTCAGCATAAGCTCCTGCCCTTTCCTGAGCAGAAGCGCAGAACTGATTGGTGGTTGCGAACCAAAAAGGCCCTTGCCGAAAAACAAGAACAGCTCGGTGAGCTGAAAGCTATCCGCAAAGCAGCAGATCAACAGCTGAACTATGCGCATAATGCGATTTTCAAGACGCTGGTAAAAGAACGCTTAGGTGAAAAAGAGTACATGAAGCTGATTGAAGAGGCCAATACCGAGCTTGAGGCCTATGAAATCAGTGGGCAGATGTGGGATGGATATTCTCGCGCTCACGGCAAGAGCGTTACCAGCATCAATAAGCTGTGAGCCTAGGGGGGATTGACATGAGCGCATATATCCCGCCTGAGAAGATGACGGAAGCCCAAATCAGGGAGCAGTTGGACGCTGAGTATAAGCACTGGGATGACCTGAAGAAGAACGGCTGTTCTGACCCTGCATGGCCGGATGGCGTGAATCTGAACCTTGTTCGGAACCACATCATCTACTGGTATCGGCTCCTGCGGGAACGCACCAACCAGACCGTGCAGCTCTCGATGTTCGACGCTGGTATGGATTTGAGGAACGAGCGGCCGTTGCCGCCGGAAGTCCCGGACAGGTACATGGTTCCGACCGGGAAGTACCACGACCGTCTGAACGGCAAGTGGGATGGCCTGATTTTTGACCCGACAATTTGATGAAAGGATGAAGAAAGATGACCGATGAAAAGAAGTTTGAGGTTCATGCAGAGATTACGGCTCGGCTGACCCAGCAGGATGTTGATGACATCATGGTTTCTGCGCTGGAGAGCGGCATCAACTACTGGTGCAGGCGCGTTGTTGTGCAGGGCAAGTATCTTGGGGAGTACGCAAGCGACCAGATTTCTCGCGGTGGGCAGCTTGCCGTTTGGCTCGAAGAGCCGTTTGAGGATGACAAGACTTGTTATATGCTCGATCTCGACAAGTTCCTCGCTGGATTTAAGCAGTGGCTCGAAAATTGCTACGCCAACTTCGATGTTGTGGACAGTACAGATGGCTCCGTTGACTGCGGCCAGATTGATGCCATCTGTGCAGACGAGATTGTCCAGCACGCACTGTTCGGCGATTTGGTATTCGGCTGAGGGGAGGCAAAATGATGATGGCATGGTTGATCGTGGTAGATCAGTGGCTCGAAGCGGCCACGAACATCCTCTGCGCCGCCTTTTGGGCACTCGCCGGGGCGATGGCTGTTGTATGGCTGGCAAGATTCTTTCTGGGGAGGCGCTGGTAATGAATACGCTGAAAGAACGCGATGCGTTGCTTGAAGAACAGTGGAAAAGATTCAAAAAAATTCCTGTGAACCCTGACACTGAAAAATTGGAGAAGCCATTCATGGACTTTCCCGCAGGAACCGACCGTCTTACCATTTGGAAATGGTTCGATGAACGACACAGCAAGGGAGCTTCATACCTGATGCAGAACAGCCAAAGAAGGCACACAGACGAGTATATGATTCGTCACTGGGAGAAATTTCGTACTGAGTGCCACTTTGAAGACTGCGTGTGGTATACAAAAGAGGGATGCACACTTCCGATTTATACGCATGGATGTATGCCAATGCTTTATCACGCTGGTTCAAAATGTTTCGACTATGACCCAGTCCTATGGAGAAGGCATAATAAGGCTGCTTCTAAAAACGCAGTCAGGGAGGATAAAGACAATGGCTGAGAAAATGATGCCCTATGCGCTGCGAATGACGCTGGCAGTGCTTGCAAATAAGCCCGATGATGCCCGCAGCATTTCTGCCGAGTGCGTCACCGCGATGACCAAAGAGCTGATGGGCGTTGTAAGCCGGTATGACCTGATGGACTTCCCGTTCATGGTTGCTGCCCTGCGGCTCACCGCGACCTCGCTGGAGTCCCTGCTGGATGAGCATGGAAAGGGGATTGCCGATAACATCGTCGCCAACACAACCTGCATCACCATTGATGCTTCCGAGCTGAAGCATCAGGCAAAGGAGGAGTAAGAGTATGGAAATCAAGCGTGGCGACATTTGGTATGTGAGCAAGGACAACTACACCGGCTGTGAGCAGGCGGCAGGCTGCCCGGCAATCATCGTCTCTAACGAGAAGAACAACGCCAGTTCAGAGACGGTAGAGGTCGTATACCTGACCACCCAACCGAAGAAAGACCTGCCGACGCACGTTCTCATCCGCAGCTCTGAGCGCGAAAGCACTGCCCTCTGTGAGCAGATTACGACCGTATCGGTTGACCGCCTGCTGGGCTACAAGGGCCACCTGACCCCGGCAGAGATGACCAACGTGGAGGTTGCAATGCTGATCTCGCTGGAGCTGGAAGTTGGAAAGCCCGTAGAGAAAATCGTGGAGGTCACGAAAGAAGTTCCTGTCATCCGGGATGTCAAGGTGTCTACGCCGGCGTCAAATCCGAACATGGTTGCGGAGCTGGCCGCAGCGAAAGCCAAGTGTGAAATGCTCCAGACCATGTACGAGAGCCTGCTGAATCGGGTTCTGGCTGGAAAGGCAGGCTGATGGTATGCGAGCATCTGATATGGTACGCGCAGCCCTTGCTGGAGCAGGGAAGACCCAGAAAGAGTTGGCCGAACACATGGGCTGGACCCCGCAGAACCTCAGCGGGCGGCTGAAGAACAACTCGCTCACCTTCGATGAGCTGTCAAAGGCTCTGCATTTTGCTGGTTATGAGGTCTCCATGAGTGATGCCAACGGTGCGGGCCTCCCGGAGCTGGGCAACAGCACCAGCCCTGCTGTGGCGCAGACCGTAGACGGCGTTCGATATGACACCCGGAAGGCGGAATCGCTTTGCTCGAATAAGGTCGTGATGTTTGAGGACTTCTATGTAGAGCTGTTCGAGGATGCCGCCGGGAACTACTTCACCGTCCTCTACCAGCTTTCTGGATGCCAGCATCATACCATCACCCCGGTCAGCCCCTACATCGCCAAGCAGTTCTGGGAAAGGTTCAGCCGTAAAGTAGGGTAAGCCTCCATAAAGTATCTTCGGAATACCGTAAAATTTTTTGTGAAAACTTCAGCATACGTTTGACTTACCAGACCGGTAAGCTAGAATGAAGATACAGAAAACAACTTACCAAAACACGGAGGATTTAGAAATGCTGAAGGTGAAAGAATACAGCAGCTTCGAGGCTTTCGAGCAGGACGAACACCGGCAGGACGTCGATCTGGTTGCTATCGTGAACAAGCCGAACGGCATGGTTTGCGCTGACCTCATCACCGACTGCAAGATGTGGCAGACCGCGGTCAACCGCTTCTTCAAGGCTCTGGCCGGGGATGAGCGCTTTGATGGCTGGCAGGAGACCATCACGGAGTGCATCAAGGAAGGCTTCTGGCAGGACAAGGCGCTGACCGATGGCAAGTACACCGGCGGTTACTTCTGGGAGGTTGAAGACCTCGATGGCCGGTTCTACATCTGCCTGAATGTTGTCAGAAAGGAGGTTGCCTGATATGACGGTTCTGGACCACATGAAAGCCGCCGGGTATGACCCGAATGCAGCACGCAATGCGGATGATCTGCGGCGTATGGGAGCCGGTACGATGGAATGCGAGAGCATCCAGCTCCGCACATTCCGCTGCCGCCCCTACCCGGACGGATGGCCGAGCAGCATCAAGGCAAGCGCAATGGCTTTTTTCAGGATTAAGGAGGATGAGTGATATGGCAAAGCAGATGATGAAGCTCACCGTTGAGGAAGTCCGGGCGAACATCCCGTACGACCTCATCTGCATGGTTCGCTACGGCTGCACTTGGAGCAGCGGTCGCCGCCGCAGGGCATGGCTGGCCGACTTCAGCGAATCGGAGCGGGAGGCCGCAGGGCGGCTGTTCCGCATGGCTCACAACTGGACGGTTGGCCGGGGCGTTCCCGATACCGTGCAGATGAGCCGGAAGACGTTCCACCTGTGGCAGAAGCTCGGCGACTTCTGTGCGTCCATCTGAAAGGAGAGGTCCAAATGGAAGAACGGAAATGGATTCTTGGCGATGACTTAGCAGCCTGCGATAACCTGCTGGATGGCATCACGTTTGAGGACGTGATTCTCGCAGTTCACTGCAACTGCCGCATCATCAGCAGGGAGACCGTCACGAAGCAGTTCTTTGAAATCCTCGAACAGCGGCTCTTGGACATGAACGAATTGCTGAACCGCAACATTGACAAGATTGCAGAAGAAGCACGAAAGGGGAGAGAGTGATATGAAAAAGGTCATCAGTCCGTGCGTTTGCAAGGTCTACACCCGCAGCGGCAATGAAGCTGCCGCGCGGGCGTTCTGCGAGATTGAGTTCGATGACACTCGCCTCAGCATCACCGGCGTTATCGGCCCTATGCCGAGCGGAAACTGCCGTGGTAGTGCTGGCCAGTGCGTTGATGAAATCCGCAAAGGTCGTCCCTGCGACGAGTGGACGCAGGAAATGCTCGACAAGTTCTGCTCCATCTGGGATGAGTGGCATCTGAACGATATGCGGCCGTACTGCAAGCATCAGAAGGAGCTTGGCTGGGACAAGCTGGCCGTCACGCCTGTCACCCTGTACCACTATCGGCTGAACAGCAAAACCCTCCGGCGGCAGGAATCCATGAAGAAAAGATCGTGGAAAATGCTCTGCGATGGCATGACCGCTGCTCTGAGCGATGACCAGATCGAAGTTGCCAAATTGCCGTACAGCCTTACGCTCCCTCACGAAATCTCTGGCGAGGCGGCTTTGTATTACGAGCCGCAGAAACCGCTTTATCCCGGGATGACTGGAGCGACCGAAACAAAGACCCTCGGCTGGCTCAATCCCGATGAACACCCTGATGGCATTCTCGGAAAGCCCTGCCCGGTCTGTGGCTACCAGTATGGCCACGCATGGCAGACCGAAGAAGTTCCGCAGGAAGTGATCGACTGGCTGTTCAACCTGCCTGAGTCGCCCGTCGAACCGGCGTGGGTGTGATTATGAGTGGCTATGAGCAGCTTTCCATGTTCACCATGAACGTGGACCCGATTACTGCCACCTGCTGCATGGATGGTTGCCCGGCTCGGGCCAGCCCGGTGGAGCCGTGGATGGCAGCGCTCATCCCCGCTGGAGAGTATGTGGTGCAGGTTGCTGGGCATCCGCTGGTTCTGCGGCCCATGCCCGGCAGACAGGCCGACATCCAGCGTGGGCATGAATACTACCACTACATGATCGGAGGGCGGCTTTATGCCGGCACATTCGTTGGGAGGGATTCTGGATGATGGACAAGATCGTGGTCACAGCGGCGGACATCGAAAAGCTCCTTGCATGGCGGGATGAGCACAACGATCTGGTTCGTTCGATGCCGGTTCCCCTGCGAGAAGTGGAAATCCAGATTGTCGAGAGCGGCATCTCCATCAAGTGCTTCCGCTCTGACAAGAAGCTGAAGCTCTACCTCGACAGCCCGGCCCGGAAGCTCGGCCACATTGTCTTCGCTCCGCTGGGCAACGGCTTGTGGAAGAAGAAAGTGCGGACTGCAACCCCGCCGAAACCGAACAGGGCGCTTTGACCGTGTATGGCTCCCTGATGGCGCTGATGACGTATGGAGCGGTCGGCATCAGGGGCGAGAAATCCGCAGCCTCAACAAAGGCTCCCGCCAAGCGCATGGGCTCTACAAAGCCGCATACGGCAAGCACCACATACATCATTCACTCGGCCGGAAAACAGCTTACAGTGGTTCCTAGAGGCCACCACGCAAGCCCTGCCTGTTCCTTTACCGTGAGAGGCCACTTCCGCCACTACAAGAGCGGAAAGACGGTCTGGATTGCAGAGTACCGCAAGGGGACTGGCCGCAGCCGGGGAAAGACCTACAAGATTGGAGGTGATCTGGATGGCCGAGAAGTCCGAATGGCAGTTCCTCGTCGATTACGTCAAGGATGACACGACAGATTTTCGTAACTCCACCTGTCGCAGTCAGCTCATAGCCCTGTGGACCGCGTACTGTATGCACAACGACCTGTGCGTTGATACGAAGATGTACGATGCAACGCTTTTTGATTTGTGGCTTGCCGTTTCACTTGAGCGGCGGCGTGCCTTGCAGATTTTCCGCTTCAGCGAGTTCGATAATTGGATGAGCCAGTGGCTCGTATAAGAATGGAGGAAAGACAAATGGACAAGGACAGCATTCGATTGGTCAACATCGTTCCGGTCGTCAATGGCTGGAAAACTGCTGCGCTAAAGAACAAGGTGGAAGCCCAAAAGTTGATGACCAGCGGGAATATTCCGGACTATAACGCTGGGCTGGTCAAGAGCGCAGCGGCCGATCTCGTTGCGGGAATGGCTGAGGACCTACTGAAGGCCCCCGCTGTTGACCTGGTAAGCATACGGCCTGTGGGACATTGGGTTCGGTGCGAAGATAGATACGATGAAGCGTGGAATTGTTCTGTCTGCGGAAAGACTGTAGGACCGGTTATAGTTCTGTGCTCAAAATACTGCCTTAATTGTGGCGCAAAGATGGAGGACCGCAATGCCTGAAATCAAGATTTTCGATGCCCTGCCTGAAGAAGAAATCCTCGCCCAGATGGCGGAAGAATGCGTGGAAGCGTCCAAGGCGGCTCTGAAGCTCCGCCGGGTGCGCAGCGGCGTGAACCCCACGCCGGTGTCCGAGAAGGACGCCTTCGAGAATCTGGTCGAGGAGCTGGCCGATGTTTACCTTTGCAGCATCGTCTTCTTCGGCGGTGAGCTGGATGACAACGACCCCTGCAATATGTGTGATGCGGTCGGCGACCGGATGGTCGAGATCATGGAGCAGAAGCTCGCACGTTGGAAATACAGATTGGCTTCAAGAGAGGAGGCTAAGAACAATGTCTGATGAAATCTGCATTTGGTTTGGCGAAGACGGTAAAGCCCATGCGTACAACAGCGAGTTCGATGTGACCATCCACTGTGAGAATGAGCAGGAGATGAACGAGGCCGTTGATCTGCTCAATCTGGCGAACCGTCTGCATTGGAGGAAGACCGATGTGACTCCTCCTACCGAGGAAGATGCCGATGAGTGCGGAAAAGTTCTCGCCGTAGAGAAGTGCGGTGCCTTTGAAGGTGCGGCCGAAACGTGGGACTTTGATACGGTCGCACAATTCCCTGACCAATACCCCCTTTGGATGCCGATGCCCAAGTTGCCGGAGGTGGAGAAATGAAAAAGGCCGTTCTCATCAGCATTAGACCAGAATGGTGCAAAAAAATCATCACAAAGGAAAAGACGGTAGAAATCCGTAAGACGATGCCATCTGTAATATCAGAGCCCTTCAAGTGCTACATCTATTGCACAAATGGTGCGCCTCTTTTCTACTGGAAAGCCGCAAACCGTATTCGTTTCGATTTGAGGCCGCACGATTCGCTCGACTGTAAAGCAAATGGGATGGTTGTAGGCGAGTTTACTTGCAACGGTATAGACTTTATCCAGCGGATGGGAATCGACAACAATTTTGATTATTGCTACCTGTCCCTCAATGAGTTTGGAAATGATGATATTGCCGTTGAGATAACGGATGTAAAAAAATCCTGCATTCGCAGAGCGGACCTGAGCAAATATGCCGGAAAGGCTCCGTTCTTATATGCCTGGCATATCTCCGACCTCAAAATATACGATGAGCCCCGAAGTCTGAACGAGTTCTGCCGTTTTGATTTTCAAAGCATGAACGGAACCGATGTCTGTGGGAATGAGAGTTGCGAACATTATCAGCCGTCTGGAAGCTATATGGAACCACCCACCTGCGCCATCAACGGATGTTTTTTGCGGAAACCTCCGCAGAGCTGGTGCTACGTTGCTGAGAATGAGGAGAATGTATGATGTGGGCTGAAATGTCTGATGCAGCCAAGTGGCTGGCAGTTGGAGCTGCGATTGTCGCGGCCATTATCGTAACTGGGCAGACGTACCCGTTGTGGTTCTTTCTGATTCCGATGATCTGTTGATGAGGAGGTGCCGACCGTGGAACTGAAGAACAGCGAGCATTACAACGACCCGACGCCGTATGAAGCACACAAGAACATCCGCAAGGAGGAACAGCTTGAAGCTGCCCGGATGCGCACCATCAGCGCATTGGTCAGCGCATTGAAGCAGGTAGCCGATCTCGCTGGGTTCGAGATCGTGGGCCGGGTTGTTCTTATGGACAAGGATTCCGGGAGGATTTACAGATGAGCACCCAGAAGTGCGAGATGTGCGGACGGGACATACCGAACGCCAAGAACCGCCAGAAGTTCTGCCCTGACTGCGTAAAGAAACGTCAGGCCGCACAATCCCACAAGTCTTATCTCAAGCACCGCGAGTATTATCTGGAACGCAGCCTTGCTCAAGCTGAACGTCGGAAGCAGGAAGCGCTGGAGGAAAGGATGCTGGAGGAACTTTTGCTCGCAAAAAGACCAGAACCGAAGTACAGAATCACTCAGGTGGTCGAAAAGGCAAAAGATCTCGGCATCAGCTACGGCTGGTGTTCGTATCTGCTTTCGGTCGGAAAAGTCTGTATGGAATGAAAGGAGAGCGCTTATATGACGCTGATTACGAAGTCCGAAGAATTGATGGCCGTTTCTGTCCGGCAGGGTGTTGAGCTTGCTGCCATTGAGGCCAAAGTGCTGCTGGACTATCTGGAGGGGCATGACTACAGCCTGATGATGGATGACAAGTTCCATCTCGCCCTGCATGACAATCAGGACGGCGAGAATGCCGACAACGATCAGCCGTACACCATCCGGGACTGCATCGACTTCTGTCAGGAGATGAACAGCGAGCTTCTTCTGGAGGAAGCGGGAAAAGAAGGCGGTGACCCGGACTATTTCAGCGAGCTTCAGAAGGACGAGCTGATTCTGGGCATGATGATGGAACGCGCAAAGGTAGCGCTTCCGCCCCGGACCAGCACCTACGATGTGGTCATCGTCGAATACCTGAAGAAGGTCGTACCCGTCGAAGCGGCGAGCTGGGAAGAAGCCAAGATGCTTGTCAACGAGGCGTGGGACAACGGAACCTACGTCTTGACCGCAGATGACTTTGCCGGGGTGAGCTTTACGCTCGGCCGCTGATGTCGTCCAAAAAGCAGTTGCATTATCGGTAAGCATCTGTTAGAATAAAGATATGTGGCACTATACCGAACAAAAAGGCCCCACACGGGGCTTTTTTGCTGCACAGATACAAACACTCTTTGGGTGCAAAGGCAGAATTCCAGACGAAACCAGTGTCACTCCTGTGTTTTGAAAATGCTCGCGTTTTCGCTACTTTCCATACTGGCATCCCGACTCCCGTCAGTATGGGGGATGCGATGCTCATTCTGTGAGTGAAGGCGCATGATCGAAACCTGTAAGAGATTGTTCTGAATACCGCAGGTTTCTGCGGCAGGATCGCACGGCTGTTTTCCGTGCGCAGAAAGGAAACACGAGACAATGCCTTCACTGACGACTTACAAGCTCCTCAAGCAGGAACACGATGCCCGGCGGGGTGAGTTCAAGACCGTGCACGGCACGGTGCAGACACCCGCTTTCCAGAACGTTGCTACGGCAGGCGCCATCAAGGGCGGCCTGTCGGCACAGGATCTGAAGGACATCGGCGCACAGGTGATGCTGTGCAACACCTACCATCTGCACCTGCGCCCCGGTGATAAGCTGGTGGCTGACATGGGCGGCCTGCACAAGTTCACCCGCTGGAACGGCCCCATCCTGACCGACAGCGGCGGATTTCAGGTGTTCAGCCTGGCAAAGCTGCGCAAGATCACCGAAGAAGGTGTGACCTTTGCCTCCCATCTGGACGGCCACCGCATCTTCATGGGCCCGGAAGAGAGCATGCAGATCCAGGCAAACCTGGGTTCCACCATTGCCATGGCCTTTGACGAGTGCGTGGAGAACCCGGCTCAGCACGATTATTCCAAGGCCAGCTGCGAGCGAACCACCCGCTGGCTGAAGCGCTGCAAGGCCGAGATGGCCCGCCTGAAGCATGAGGGCATTTCGGTCAACCCGGATCAGCTGCTGTTCGGCATCAATCAGGGCTGCACCTTTGCAGACCTGCGTGTGGAACACATGAAGCAGATCGCAGATCTGGACCTGGACGGTTATGCCATCGGCGGTCTGGCTGTGGGCGAACCCACCGAGGTGATGTACGAGATGATCAGCCAGGTGGAGCCCTATATGCCCAAGGACAAGATCCGCTACCTGATGGGCGTGGGCACCCCCGGCAACATCATTGAAGCCGTTTACCGCGGCGTGGATCTGTTTGACTGCGTGATGCCCAGCCGCAACGCCCGCCACGGCCATCTGAACACCTGGGGCGGCATCATCAACATCAAGAACGCCAAGTATGAGCGCGACGAACGCCCCATCGACCCCGCCTGCGGCTGCCCGGCCTGCCGCAACTACTCGCGTGCCTATATCCGTCATCTGTTCAAGGCAGAGGAGATTTTGGGCATGCGTCTGGCCGTCATGCACAACCTGTGGTTCTACAACCATCTGATGGAGCGCATCCGCGACGAACTGGACGCAGGCACCTTCACGGCCTTCCACGACAGGTATGTTAAGCTGCTGGACACCAGAATTTGAGAATAAGCCTTGCAACCAGTCGAACAAGAAGGTATAATAAACTTATCTGAATTTTGAGAGGAGATTTTGCCAAATGCAATTTCTGACTACCACGTCCGAGGGCTACATCAGCCTGTTCTTCACGCTGGCACTGATGCTGGTCCTGCTGTACTTCATGATCTACCGTCCGCAGAAGAAGCAGGAGAAGAAGGACGCCGCCATGCGCAACAGCCTGGAGATCGGCGATCAGGTCACCACCATCGGCGGTGTGATCGGCCGCGTTGTTGCCATCAAGGATGATACCTTCGTGCTGGAAACCGGCGCAGACCGTGTGAAGATCCGCTTTACCAAGACTGCCATCGGCTCTGTCGAGAAGCTGAACATGGACAAGGCTGAAAGCAAGACGGACAAGAAGTAATTTTTTCGATCACCGCATATCCGACGCGTCTCTCTGCATAGTGTATGGCAGGGAGGCGCGTTTTTATGTTGGAAAAAACTCATACCCCGGCGGCTCTGCTGCTGGGAGCGCTGGCCGGAGTGTTGGCTGCGACGCTCTGTATCTTGGGGTCTGCGGCCTGGATGGCAAAGCAAGGCTGCTCGGCATCCATGGCGTGGCCGCTGGCCACGGTGTCGGTTTGCGTCGGGGGCTTCTGCGGCAGCGCACTGGCGGCGTTCTGGAAAAAAGAACAGGGTCTTTTGACGGGCTTGCTGTTGGGCGGACTGTTTGCGGCAGCGCTGAGCGGTCTGCTGCTGATGTCCGGCGGCCTGTTTGACACCCCGGCTTTGCTCCGGATGGCAGCGGTGCTTCTCTGCAGCTGTGCCGGGGGTGTTCTGGGCCGGGCTCTCGGAGAGAAAAAACGTCGGATCTGAAGGAGGATGCAGGATGTGGGTCTATCCGTCTGATGAAGTCCGGATATCGCCTGAGACTACGGCGCTTTTGCCGCAGCTCCCGGCAGAGTCCGGTACCCCGAAGCAACCGGTTCCGGAGCCCCTGAACGCCGGAGAAGCAATGCCGGATGGCGTCGCACAGCAACCGGAACGGCTGCACCGCCGCATGCGGCATGCCAGCCGGGATTGCTGCCTGCTGGCGGCGGCCTTTTTGCTGGGCACGGCGGCTGCAGGGGCTTTGCAGGCGGTCTGCGATGCCTCGCAGCAGGAGATGCTGAGCTATTTTCTGCAATGCTGGTGCGGGCTCTTTTCGATTTCTGCCACGCCATCTGCAGCAGGGCTGTTCTGCGCCGAGTATGCGGCCCTTGCAGCTGCGGCAACGCTGCTGCTTTTGCTGGGCCTGTCCGCTGTGGGGCCGGTGTGCATCTTTTTGTTTACGATGCTGTACGGCCTTGGCAACGGCCTTTTATCCGCGCAGCTGCTGGCGGGGGCAGACGGGAAAAGCATCCTCGCTTTGTTGCTGCTGGGCATTCCGGCCGCCTGTGCCGCCGGCTGCCTGTGCATGTTCGGTGCATCAGCACTGCAGGTGAGCGGGCGCATCCGGGCCTACTCCTTCCGGAAAACGGTCGGACAAGCCTGTTCCGGGGCGCGGGAACTGATGGGGCAGTATCTGCTGGTGATCGTGGTATTTTTGCCGCTGTGCGGCGCAGCGACAGGGGTCGCCTATCTGAGCGGAAAAATCCTTTAACGTCAGCTTTTCTTGCGATGCCGCCCCGGGTATGCTACAATAAGGAAAATGGATGAGAAACGCAGGAGTCTTTTTATGAAAGAGCCGAAACTGAAAACTGTTTATGTCTGCTCCAACTGCGGGGAGACAAGCCCCCGCTGGATGGGCCGCTGCCCGAGCTGCGGGAGCTGGAATACCATGAATGAAGATGTAGTGGCCGAAGCTCCGAAAGCGGGCACCGCTGCGGCACGGCAGGCGGCTGCTGCCCGTCCGGAGGGCGTGACCAGCCTGACGGCCCGGCGTCTGTCCGAGATCAGCACCACAGAGGAGAAAAGCCGCATTCTGACCGGCATTTCAGAGCTGGACCGTGTGCTGGGCGGCGGCATCGTGCTGGGCGGCGTTGTATTGCTGAGCGGCGAGCCGGGCGTGGGCAAATCCACCATGCTGCTGCAACTGTGCGGTGCCATTTCCAATCAGCATAGCGTTCTGTATATCACGGGCGAAGAATCGGTCCGGCAGGTCAAGCTGCGTGCAGCCCGCCTGAAGGTGCCGCAGGACAATATTTTTCTGGCCGCCGAAAACGATGTGGACGAGATCTGTGGCCTGATTGAAAAGGAAAAACCGGACCTTGTGGTCATCGACTCCATCCAGACCATGCGCTGTATGGACATCTCGTCGTCGTCCGGTACAGTCAGCCAGGTCAAGGAGAGCGCGGCGCGTCTGCTGGCTGTTGCCAAGAAACAGGAGATCCCCATGTTCATCGTGGGTCATGTGAACAAGGACGGTGCCATTGCCGGCCCCAAAGTCATGGAGCATATCGTGGACACAGTGCTTTACTTTGAGGGCGACAAGATGCTGCCATACCGCATCCTGCGGGCGGCAAAGAATCGCTATGGCTCCACGAATGAGCTTGGCATGTTCGATATGACCGGTACCGGTCTGGCCGAGATTGAAAACCCGTCGCAGATGCTGCTGGAAGGCCGTCCACTGGGCGTTTCCGGAAACTGCGTGGCCTGTACCATGGAGGGCAGCCGACCCATTCTGAGCGAGATTCAGGCCCTTGCCACCAAGACGAATTTCCCGGCCCCACGACGTGCCTGCAGCGGCTACGACTATAACCGCATGAATCTGCTCATCGCCGTGTTGGAAAAGCGTGCAGGCTATTTCTTCGGCAATCTGGACGTCTATGTCAACATCGTGGGCGGTATTGCTCTGCGGGACACGGCCTGTGATCTTTCGGTGTGTCTGAGCATGGTGTCCTCGCTGCTGGACCGCCCGGTCAGCGACAAGCTGATCGCCATTGGTGAGGTCGGCCTGGGTGGGGAAGTGCGCAGTGTGCCCAACTTGGAACAGCGTCTGCATGAGGCAGAACGCATTGGGTTTGAACGCGCCGTGGTGCCCAAGCACAGCCTGAACCACCTGAACCCGGCGGATTATCCGGGCATGAAGCTGATTGGTGCCGCGTATATTTCCGATGCCATCAACGCACTGAAAACAGATCGTTTGTAAGAGGATGCCATGTCGATTTATCTGGACGAAAAGAACCCCGGCAAACACAAGCCCTTTGAGGATGCTTCGCCGGATATTGTGGAATATGTACGCTATCTGGAAGTGATCGCCGGCAAAAGCGCCAATACGGCGTTCAGCTATTTTTGCGACCTGCGCGGGTTCAGCCGCTTTATGAAGCGCCGACGCGGCCTTGTTCCGGCAGACAGTGAGATGCAGGACATCGACCCCAAAGGATTGGACACGGCATTCTGGGCCAGCGTGACCAAAGAAGATATCTACGAATACCTGTATTTCCTCAACCGGGAATGCGGCAACAAAAAGTCCTCGACTGCCCGGCGGCTGGCCAGTCTCCACGGCTTTTATGATTATCTGGTCAATCAGGTCAACCGGCTGGATTCCGACCCGACCGCTGCGATCAAACCTCCCAAACAGGACAAGGTCCTGCCCAAATACCTGACTGCAGAACAGTCCATGGATCTGCTGGAAAGCACCCAGACCCAGAGCGATTTCCCGGAGCGGGATTACTGCATGGTGGTCCTGTTCCTGAACTGCGGCATGCGTCTGTCGGAGCTTGTGGGCATGGACTTGGATGACATTGATCTGGAACAGCGGCAGATCCGGCTGTTCGGCAAGGGCCACAAAGAGCGCATGGTGTATCTGAACGATGCCTGCGTGGAAGCGCTGCAGCTTTACCTGAACAAGCGCAATGTGATGGAAGGTCTTTCGCCAAAAGAACGTGCCGTGTTCGTGACCCGGCGGCGCAAGGAGCGCATTTCCAACCGGCGGGTGGAGCAGCTGGTGACCGGAGCCATGAAAGCAGCCGGACTGAAAGGTTTTTCCACCCACAAACTGCGCCATACGGCTGCAACGCTGATGTACCAGACCGGCAATGTGGACATCCTGACCTTGAAACAATTGCTGGGCCACAGCAGCGTTGGTACGACGCAAATCTATACCCATCTGCAGGAATTCCAGGTGCGTGCCGCCATTGAAGAAAACCCGCTGGGCAAGGCATCCCGCAAAAAGCCCGGCAAAGCAGCCTTAGATACAACAGAAGCTGAAACAGGGGAGAGCAGGGAAGAATTGCCTGGCAGCACTGCCGAAGCCGCAGAAAACGGCGAAACTGCGGTAGATTCTTCTGCACCCATGGCAGCCTTTGATGGCTCTGCAAAAGAGGGTTTCGGACTGGACACCGAGACGCTCGCAGCAAATTCGGACGCAGATACGGAAAAGTAATTGAAATATGGTTTGTCAGGCACCTTATGATCTCAGAATCAAAAGGTGCTTTTTTGTTTGTCCTGTGAATAAATTAACGAAGTTTACAGAGTGCAACAGAAATCCACCGCGGCACCTGTTGGTTTTCCAGCCGGCAGAGATTCTATAAAGGCACGTTTGTAAAACGGCTGCAGCTGGGCATTGTCGGCACAATCAAAAAAGTTTGTGCAGAGCGAAATCGGTGCTTTAAAAGATATCCACGAAAATGCCAACCGGAATGCAGCCAACGATTTGGTTCGACACAACCAAATGGTCGTGCACAGAAAAATAAAAAGATTGGAACGGTCTTAAAAGCAAATATAAATAATGACTGGCAAACAACGAGTGCCGGACAAAAAAGATTGTAAAGACTGTGCAGTCCGAAGAATCAAATTATAATGATAAAAACAAAGTATAAAATTATAAAAAACAGATAAATTGAAGCAAAGCCCGCAAAACGCGGCATGGGCGGTCGGAACGCCGGCGGGACGCCAAAAGAGCCAAAATCTGGAAAAGAGGGCTTTTTCGCTTCCCTATGTTTCACATAACGTGCATTATACGAAAATATATATCCTAAAAATCAGGACCTTCCCTTCACGCAGGTTTCTGCGATCCGGAGGCCCTGATGACTTGGGTTGCGGCATTTTAATTTTTGGCACAGGAAACGTCTCTTCCCCGTTTTGAGAATCATTGGTTTGCATCCGGCAGCGGCGTGGTGCCAAAATATGCACAGATGGCCTCGTAGTAAATACGCGCAGTTCGTTTGCAGCCCTGTTCGTTGCCAAAGCGTTCCACATCATCCGCATTGGTCACAAAGCATTGTTCCGCCAGCACGACCGGACAGTTTACATCTTCCAGCAGTGTGAAGCTCCGTTCTGCACGCACTTCGGTATGGGTGCTCTCCACCAGCTGCTTCTGATCATTTTCCAGATAATAAATGTAACGGATGCCGCCGCGCCCACGCAGGCGTGCTCCGGCGTTCTGCATCCCCTCTGCCAATTTCTGAGCAAAGTAATAACTCTCCGCATGCCATGTGCGCCCCGGCACAGATGGATAGCACTCAAAGCCGGCTGCACTGGAACCGTTTGCGGCGGAGTTTCCGTGAATGGAAAGCAGCAACTGTGGGGCCTGCGCATTGGCGGCGGCTGCCCGCTCGGCAGGCGTTGCGGTCTGGTCAAAGGCATCCCGCGTCCGGAGCGGAATGTAATTCGGGTCCTGCTCCAGCCATGCAAGCAGCACGGAGGCCGTGGCGGCCGTCATGTCTTTTTCTTCCACCACTCCCCTTGCGCCCGGGTCGTTGCCGCCATGCCCGGCATCAATGGCTACACGATACGGCGGGTCGCCCACCTGCGGCCGGAACGCCTCTCCGGATGCAGAGACACTTCCCTGCTCTTGTGAAGAAACCCGCAATGCTTCTCGCCAGAGAAACGCCGAAAAAACAAATGCAAGCACACAGAAACAGAGTGTGAGGGCCGTGCGGAGAAAAGAACTCTCCTTCCGTTTCGCTCTTCGCTTCTTTTTCTGGTGTGTGGGCTTGCGACGTTCTGCCATGATATGTACTTCCTGTCCAGATAAACTTCCTATAATAATACGAGTATACTCGGTTTTTTTCTGCAGTGCAAGCAAAAAGCCTGCCCATAAGCAGTGGGCAGGCTTTGAAATGACCCCTTATTTCAGCTCCACGACGGTCACGCCGCTTTCGCCTTCGCCGTAACGGCCCAGACGGAAGCTCTTGACCATGCGGTTGCCGCGCAGGTGCTTGTGGATGGCAGTGCGCAGTGCGCCGGTGCCATTGCCGTGGATCAGGTAGACTACGGTCTGGCCGTTCAGAATGGCGCGGTCGATGAAGGAATCCACCTCTGGCAGGGCCTCGTCCACGGTCAATCCAAGCAGATTGCACTCCATTTTGGCGCTGCGGTGCACCCGCTCCACGCGGCCATTCGGACGGTTTGCGTCGCCGGTCAGGCGGGAATACCGCTGTTGTGCCTTGGTCTGCGGTTTCGGGTCCTTGACCAGTTTTTCCGGCTGTTTGAGCCCCTTGAGCGGGACCTTGGTCTTGATGATGCCGGCCCGTACCAGAACATCCCCGTTCTTGTCCGGCAGCGAAAGCACCGTGGCCAGCTGGTTGAGCTCTGCAATGCAGACCTCCTGCCCTACCTTGACCTCTTTCAGCGGCACAAATT
>OCHN01000078.1_pt1 | contig 95231 bp, 64 predicted proteins | sample 1538911 | NCBI WGS metagenome assembly OCHN01 (sample SAMN04571736, study PRJEB22368) | human gut metagenome | biome: human gut; material: stool | host: Homo sapiens | place: Luxembourg | collected 2013-01-11 | reverse complement strand
ACAGTATCATGAGTAACGATAAATATGAACTTCTTGCACAGCAGCTTCAGGCATTAATCGAGGGAGAACCTGATCTGATTGCAAATTTGTCAAATGCGTCCGCTGCGATAAATGAGGCGTTAGAAAATATTAACTGGGATGGATTTTATCTTGTGAAGGAAAATATGCTTGTACTAGGACCATTTCAGGGAAAGCCTGCCTGCATACGCATTCAATTTGGAAAAGGTGTATGCGGAACAGCAGCAAAAAAGGATGAGACACAGCTTGTAAAGGATGTACATGAGTTTCCGGGACATATAGCATGTGATAGTGCATCTCGCTCGGAGATTGTAATTCCAATTCATAACAAGAGCGGTGCAGTAGCGGCAGTAATTGATATCGACAGTCCATATCAGGCCCGCTTTGATGAGGCGGACCAGAGAGGACTGGAACTATGTGCGAATGTACTTGAAACGTATTTGCGTTTCTAATTTTTGTGAGTGAAAATCAATGATCAGTCATGAAAATAGACAGCTTTTATTCGCCAGCGCGGATATTTTTAACAGTTCTTTTTTCAAAGGTCAGATTTTCGTAAACGCGATAACCACCGTCGCCCTGTGGTGCCTGTGCAAGCATACCAACTTTTACGGTTTCCATTCCGGAAAGATTGAAAAATCTTGTCATGTAGAAATGTGTACCATCTTCAGAGTATAAGAAAGAGAAAGAATTGTTGACTCTGCAGATTCGAAGCCATGCGGTATTGCCGGAGAGGTTGCATCCATTGGCATCATCGGAGCGGCCGTTTTTTGTAACAACACTGACAGCGGCGTGTGTGCCAAAATCCGTTTTTTCAAAACAGCTTTTTGCCCAGTTTTTCAGATCTTCCATAACCATGAGTGAAGAGGAGTCATAGGTGTCTTTGAAATCATGAGATACTTTAACTGTCAGTACAAAGTCGCCGGAAAGTTCGGTATAATAAAAAGGTGCATTGTGAAGAGATTCCGGGGTAACGCCTTCCTCGGAAACAGTGCCGTCATTGCAGAAAAAATCAGTTCCTGCTGGGGCATAGATGGTGATTTTTTCACCTTCTTTTGTTAAATTGCTTTCATTCAGCCATTGAAAATTCATTGTAAATTGCTCCTTTCGTGTTTGAAACTATAGTTTAATTTGTATTTGCTATAAAGTTAACCTTCTGCTCGCTTTCTTTTTAACAGAAGAACAGAAAGAACTAAGACAGTTGGAAAAACACAGCCGGCCAGCATACCGACTTTTAAATTATCATTGGCATTTTGCGTAACAAAGCCAACAATGCCGGGACCTACGGAACCGCCAAGGTCACCAGCCATAGCAAGAAGCGCAAACATGGCGGTTCCGCCGAGTGGGATTTTTTTGGAGGCGATGCTGATTGTACCCGGCCACATGATTCCGACAGAAAATCCACATACGGCACATCCAACAAGATTTAAGAATGGAAGTGGGGCGAGCGCAGAGAGAAGATAACACACAAGACAAAGCGCACCAGAGCCAATCATAAACTTCATCAGATCAATATTCTCACCATATTTTCCATAGAAGGAACGACTCATTCCCATCATAACAGCAAATAGGCAGGGACCGATGATGTCGCCGATGCTTTTGGAAATGCCAAGAGCGGATTCTACATAAGCTGATGCCCACTGAGCCATAGAAATCTCACTTGCACCGGCACAGACCATAAGAATGAGTGCAATCCAGAAAATTGGAATATGGCAAAGCTGGCGGATGCTTAAGCCTTCCCCCTCCTCTGTCAGAGATTCAATTGGACAGGAGATAAAGTTGAAGGTATTGTACAGCGGAATCAAAGCCCAGATGCAGGCAAGAATGCGCCAGTTTTCAATGCCAAAGATGGCAAAAAAGATCGTTGATAGTAAGATAACACCAACGGATCCCCAACAATAAAAGGAGTGCAGAAGACTCATAACACTCTCTTTATTATCAAATGGACACGCTTCTACAATAGGGCTGACAAGAACTTCGATGAGACCACTTCCCATTGCGTAAATGATTACACTGATTAAAATGCCAACATAAGGATCTGGAAGAAGACTTGGCAAAAATGCAAGTCCGATTAATCCGGAAGCGGAGAAAACCTCAGACGCAATAACACTTCTTCTGTATCCAATCCTATCTACGTATTTAGCGCAGAAAAGATCCACAAGAAGCTGTGTAAAAAAGAATGCTGTTGAAATAAAAGCTATCCTTCCAAGTGAAATCTGATACGTCCGATGAAAGGTCAAAAACAACAACGGCGCAAAATTTGCTGTAATTGCCTGAGTGATAAAGCCAAGATAGCAGGCAATCAGCGTTTTTTGATACTTGCTTTTCATAGAGAAAAAATCCTTCCTATTAAACTTTTTACTATCGTAGTCTTTGCCTTAAAAGAACAAATACGATAACGTCTTGCTGTATGATAGCGCAAAATGATTTTATTTTCACTGGAATATATCTGATTTTTATTGTATAATATCGTATATTTGTGTTGGTTGGGGAGGAATTCGAAAGAATGAATTTTAACACATTTTATAATAAAATTTTGACAGACGAAAATATGATGGAAACCATTCGGCACAGCACAAGTGCGTATCCGTTTCGTTTTTACTATGATAATTTAGCATTGTTTGATTTCCACTGCATTGAATGGCATTGGCATGTTGAATTTGAATTTGTATATGTGGAAAAGGGAACTGCTGTGTTTTGGGTGGGTGAAAAGCAAGTTACGCTTGAAACGGGACAAGGTTTATTTGTAAACTCTAAGATACTGCACCGCTTTTATTCAAAAGAGGGGGCAGTGATCCCTAATTTTGTTTTTGTACCGGCATTTATCGCACCACAGAGCAGCTTAATCTACAAAAAGTATGTGGAACCAATCGAACATTCCACGCTGGAAGGCTTGACTTTTTTGCCAGAAATACCGTGGCAGGCAGACATCTTACATGTCATGGAAAAGATTGTGCAGGTACAAAAAGAAGAAAAGGATGACGAACTGAAAACATCTTTTTTGGTACAGGAACTCTGGTATTTGATTTATTTGCATGTTGAAGAAACAAAGCTTGAGGAGAAAAAGGAAGATTTTACATCCTCTCAGGCCAGACTGCAGCTCATGATGCAATATATTCATCAACATTTTGGAGAAAAAATTTCATTGGAGGATATTGCAGAGCAGGCAGTTGTGAGTAAAAGCACGGCATTGAATTTATTTAGAAGATATTTGCATGACACACCAGTACATTACCTGTTAAAATATCGTTTGCAGGAATCTGCCAGCCTATTGGTTACAACACAGAAAAAAGTAATGGTGATCGCTCAAAATGTTGGTTTTGAAAATGTCGACTATTTTTGCAAAATGTTTAAGAAATATTATAAAATGACACCGACAGAATACAGAGAAAAACATATCACGAAGGGTTTGGATTGATCAGTAGCAGCTTTCTTTCTCATTCTTGACGTTTCTTTCTCACTTTTATATAATAAGAGAAAGAAGCGCCAAATTGATTAAAGAGCTATGCGAAAAAGGACAAATGAAGGCTCAGAGAGCTGGAAAACATAGCTATCACGTATTAGTATAAAACAAAAATGATAATTAGCAAATGGCAGAAAGGAAAATACAGTATCATGAGTAACGATAAATATGAACTTCTTGCACAGCAGCTTCAGGCATTAATCGAGGGAGAACCTGATCTGATTGCAAATTTGTCAAATGCGTCCGCTGCGATAAATGAGGCGTTAGAAAATATTAACTGGGATGGATTTTATCTTGTGAAGGAAAATATGCTTGTACTAGGACCATTTCAGGGAAAGCCTGCCTGCATACGCATTCAATTTGGAAAAGGTGTATGCGGAACAGCAGCAAAAAAGGATGAGACACAGCTTGTAAAGGATGTACATGAGTTTCCGGGACATATTGCATGTGATAGTGCATCTCGCTCGGAGATTGTAATTCCAATTCATGACAAGAGCGGTGTAGTGGCAGCAGTACTTGATATCGACAGTCCAGATCTGGCTCGCTTTGATGAGATAGATCAGAGTGGACTGGAGCATTGCGTGAAGATTCTTGAAAAGTACTTAGTGTTCTAAGAGGCTAAGCAAAAAAACACAAAACACTACTTTCCAAGCAGAATCATCAATCACAAAACTTGTAAAGTAGTGTAATTCAAGATTTATTGATATATATTTAATTTAAAATGATTGCTCTTTGATATTCCTTTTGATACACTGTATGGTATACAGAAAATCAAAAGGAGTATTTTATTATGCGGTGCCTTCTAGTGGCAATCAATTCAAAATATATTCATTCCAACCCAGCAGTTTACCTGCTTCGCGAGTGCGCACTGCGCGATCTAAAGCAAAAGCAGATTTTTGGGGTAGAGGTGGAACTGGCTGAGTACACAATAAACCATCACGCATCAGAGATTTTTGATGATATCTATCTTCATCATGCCGATCTTGTCTGCTTTTCCTGCTATATATGGAATATCGAGTATGTAAGACAGCTAGTGCGAAACTTAAAAAATCTCTGTCCAAGTGTCAAAATCTGGGTTGGTGGACCGGAAGTTTCCTATGACTGTGAGAGTTTTTTGAGGTCACTTTTGCAGGTGGATGGAGTTTTATACGGAGAGGGAGAGAAGAGCTTTCCAGCGCTGATAGAGTATTACGCAGCGCGTGAAAAAGATGCAAATCCATTATCCAAAACATTTCCAGATGGGGCGGCATGGCTGGATGAAAACGGAATCTTCCACCAGACAAGTCCGCAGCCGCTCACACCGATGGAAGATCTTCCATTTATTTATGATGAGGCAGGCCGGATGGATGGTTTTAAGAATAGAATTATTTATTATGAGACAAGCAGAGGCTGTCCATTTTCTTGCAGCTATTGTCTTTCATCAATAGATAAGAAACTGCGTTTTCGCCCACTTGATACAGTAAAAAAGGAGCTCGCCTTCTTTTTAGAGCAGCGCGTGCCACAGGTTAAATTTGTAGACCGCACCTTTAACTGTAAAAAATCACATGCAATGGCAATTTGGCAGTTTATTCGCGACCACGACAATGGCGTAACTAACTTTCATTTCGAGATTGCAGCAGATATTCTTGATGAGGAAGAAATTGCACTATTAAAGACAATGCGTCCTGGACTTGTGCAGTTAGAAATTGGTGTGCAGACGGCAAATCCCGACACAATTCATGCGATCAACAGAAAGATGGATTTGGCGCGTGTGGCACAGGTGACAGAGACAATTCGTCAGTCCCATAACATTCATCAGCATCTTGATCTGATAGCAGGTCTGCCATTAGAAAATTATGAGAGTTTTGGTCATTCCTTTGATGTGGTGTATCAGATGAAGCCAAGCCAGCTGCAGTTAGGCTTTTTAAAGGTATTAAAGGGTTCCCCGATGCAGGCACAGGCAAGCCAGTATGGAATATTGTCACAGGCAGAGCCGCCATATGAAGTATTAAAAACGCCATGGCTTTCCTATGATGACATTATTAGGTTGAAAGGTTTAGAAGAGATGGTTGAGACATACTACAACAGCGGACAGTTTTCCAATACCGTTAAAGTTTTGTGCAAACAATTTGACCGTCCATTTTTATTGTTCGAGGCTCTTTCAGATGAATACCGTGCTCGAAAAATGCATGAAAAAAAGCACAGCAGAGAAGCACAGTATCAGTTTATCCGAGACTTCGCTGCAGCGCGTACAACGCTTGATGATATACTTGTACGGCAAGTTCTGACGCTTGACTATTATCTGCGTGATTATGCAAGAAAGCGCCCGTCATTTGCGCTTGAGCAGGATCCTTATAAGGAAGAGATACGTGCAGTATGCCTGAAAACATTTCCAGAGAGTTCTTATAAGGATGTCATCCGTGATTATCATATAGAAGTTTTTGTGCCACCATTTACAGATGAAAAGCAGTTTTTTTTATTTGATTATCATCACCGCGATCCGCTTGATCAGAATGCAGAGATTCGCGTGCTGACATGGTAATAAAGGACAGAATCAAAAAAGGTATTGCGCATGTGTTGGTTTAGGAATAAAGAATAAAATAAGTGAGACTGGATATTGCTTTATAGGAAGTAGTATCCAGCTTTTTATTAATATTTTTATTGGCAAAAATAATAAAAGCAAATAAGAGTGTGTGGACTTATTGCCGATAATGTAGTATACTAACCATAGTAAGTGCAATTTTTGAATTATGACAATGAAAAGCCCATAGAATGTGGTTTTGATCGTGTGAAAGGAGGATGGCAGATGCGATACTTTTCAGTTGCTGAAATGGCAAAAAAATGGGATGTATCTGAACGTAGTGTAAGAAATTATTGTGCTCACGGGCGTGTACCGGGAGCATTTATTACCGGAAAGACATGGAACATTCCGGAAAATGCAAAAAAGCCAGAGCGTTCTAATAAGAAGAAAGAAAAAAAGACGACGCTATTGGATATTTTGCTGGATGAGAAGGCAAATAAATACTCTGGAGGTATTTATCATAAGACACAGATTGATTTAACATATAATTCAAACCATATGGAAGGCAGTCAATTGACCCACGATCAGACCCGATATATATTCGAGACGAATACTATTGGTATAGAAAAAGAAGTGCTTAATGTAGATGATGTGATTGAAACAGCAAACCATTTTCGGTGTATTGATATGATTATTGACTATGCAAAAGCAACATTGACGGAAAATTTTATCAAGAAGCTGCATCTGGTTCTGAAAAATGGCACTAGTGATTCCAGAAAGGATTGGTTTGTTGTCGGCGATTACAAGAAAATGCCAAATGAAGTTGGCGGTATGGAGACTGCACTTCCAGAAGAAGTTGCAGATAGAATGAAGAAATTACTGTCAGAGTATAATAATCAGGAAGAAAAGGCACTTGAAGATATTCTGAATTTTCATGTAAAGTTTGAATGTATCCATCCATTTCAGGATGGTAATGGTCGTGTGGGACGATTGATTATGTTCAAAGAATGCCTAAAATACAATATTGTTCCGTTCATTATTGAGGATAATTTGAAAATGTTTTATTATCGAGGATTGAAAGAATGGAACAATGAAAAAGGGTACCTGACAGACACTTGCTTGACAGCGCAAGATCGATATAAGGCATACTTGGATTATTTCAGGATTGCATATTAAGAGGGAAATTAGGGCTGCACAATACCGTGCAACGATTCATGTGAATTCAGATATGCTGATTGCTTTTCCAGAGAGTAAGGGATATTCCGTTCGAAATTTAAAATATATGGCAAAATTCGCTGAGACTTATCCAGATCGGGAATTTGTGCAACAGGTTGTTGCACAAATTCCGTGGGGTCATAATATTGTTCTTCTGGATAAGGTAGCTGATATGGATGAACGCAAATGGTATATCAAAAAGTCAGCAGAAATAAGTAAATTTAAATCTGCACCGTCACATTTCCGATACCAGAATCATTTGGTTTGGCGAGGACTCCACGGTCTGCGCCAGGCGGATGTCCTAGTATGCGCACATAAGAACGATAAAAAGAAGAATAGTCAAGGAAGCCGCTGTTTGCAGCGGCTTCTTTTGCGTGGCAGCCATTAAAAAGGAGCATCTGTGCATAAGCGATTCGTTTTCTTAAAAGGTAGTCGATTACAGTTGTTCCGGTTGCCTTTTTGAAAACTTTATTTAAATGATGCTTGCTGATAAAAAAATGATCTGAAATTTCATCAAGTGTCACTGGGTCCTTCAAATGCTGATTTAAATAAAAAAGAATGGAACTAAGCTGCGTCTGTGGAGTGTCAGACTGTTTTGAAAAAGCATTGCACGAATCACTCATATCTGCAATCTGCATCAGCAGCGCTTCTACGCAGATTGGAAGCATCTGTGCCTGAAATTCATTGCTTTTACGAGAACAGGATTCAAGACTTTCCAGATAGGACAGCAGATGAAATTGTTCAGTATGTTTAAAATAAATAGGCTGTCTGGCATTTTCACCTGTTTGAGGAAATGCGCGCAATAAAAAATCACGCCGTTCTGGGAGCAGCAGATCTGGGTGAAAATGAAGGGAATAGCGCCTATATGGGGCAGTGCTGTTAACACGCACACCGTGAAATGCGTGCGGTGATAGTAACAGCACACTTCTAGGTGTCGGCTGATAGTTAACACCCTCTACCAGATAGTCGGCGTCACCCGAAAGAAAATAAAAAACCTCATAAAAATTGTGGCAGTGAAGCGCATAATCTGTCATCACATATGTGCTTTCTGAATAGCCAAATGAAACAAGATCGGTATTGATATGTGCCGTTGAATCCATATGATCAGAACCTTTCGTACCTTTTTTGTATTCTGCAAACAGTAATAGTACAGCGAAAACGATTACAGTTTCTTTATGTCAAACAGGATACCATATAATCGCTATATATGCAATGTTTTGTTTCCTTTTTGCAATGGATCTTTTGGATTAAAAGAAGTATAGTAGACATAGAAGCCTAGAAAAAACGAAACAAACTTGATAAAAACCAACAAAAAATAAAATTAAAAAGGAGATTTATTATGAAAACAGGTGCACAGCTTTATACGATTAAATCGTATACTCAGAATGTAAAGGATTTCGCATGCTCTATGAAAAAAATTGCAGAAATGGGCTATAAGACTGTCCAGATTTCCGCAGTAGGAAAGGATCTTAAGCCAGAGCAGATTAGAGAAATCTGTGATGCAAATGGTCTTGAGATTGCATTGACACACAGTGATCCTAATCGAATCCTCTATGATACTGAAGCACTTATTAAGGAGCATGATATCATGGGATGCCGCTATATTGGACTTGGAATGATGCCAGATCGCTATCGTACAAAGGAGTGGCTGAGCCATTTCATGGATGATTTTAAGGAGCCGGCAAAAAAGATTGCTGCATCAGGAAAGCTTTTGATGTACCACAATCACAATACTGAGTTTGAGGCATTTGAGGCAGAAAATCTACCAAATGCAAATTCGAAAAAACGCATGATTGAGTATCTTATGGAAGGATTTGCACCAGATGAGATGGGAATTACTCTGGATACCTATTGGGTAGCAGCAGCGGGTGCTGATGTATGCGAGTGGATTCGTCTGTTAAAGGATCGTATTCCGTGCGTTCATTTAAAAGATATGCAGATTAAGGGTTGGAACCAGATCATGGCACCAGTTATGGAGGGTAATTTAAACTTCCCGGCAATCTTTAAGGAACTTGAGAACAGTTGTTGTGAATATATGTTGGTAGAGCAGGATGTCTGCACACAGGGCAGCCCATTTGAGTGTTTGAAGACAAGTTATGATAATCTTGCAAAGGCTGGATATCGTTAATCTTTTATGATAGTGAATATAAGAAGGAGAAAAAGATAGATGGAACAGGTAAGACTTGGAATTATTGGTGTTGGTAACATGGGAAGTGGCCACACCGCCAATATCATGGCAGGAAAAGTGCCGGAAGTGCGTATTACGGCAGCGGCAGATCTTCGTGAGAGCAGAAGAGAGTGGGCAAAGGAAAATATGCCGGAAGGCACAGCAATTTTCGAGGATGGCGACAGCTTAATCAAATCAGGTACATGTGATGCTGTATTGATCGCAGTACCGCATTATGATCATCCGCGTCTGACAATACTTGCACTTGAAAATGGACTTCATGTTATGTGCGAGAAGCCGGCAGGTGTTTATACAAAGCAGGTAAGAGAAATGAACGAGGCCGCAGAGAAGAGCGACCGCGTATTTGGTATGATGTTCAATCAGAGAACAAATTGTATTTATAAAAAGATGCATGATATGGTACAGAGCGGTGATTACGGAAAATTAAAGCGTGTGAATTGGATCATCACAGACTGGTACCGCACACAGGCATATTATAATTCAGGCGGCTGGAGAGCAACATGGGACGGCGAAGGCGGCGGCGTTTTATTAAATCAGTGTCCGCACAATTTGGATTTGCTGCAGTGGATCTGCGGAATGCCGTCAAAGGTACGTGCATTCTGTCATAACGGAAAGTGGCATGATATAGAGGTTGAGGATGATGTAACTGCATATCTGGAGTTCCCGAATGGCGCAACTGGTGTATTTGTTACTACAACAGCTGATGCACCTGGAACAAACCGTCTTGAGGTAACACTCGAAAAAGGAAAGCTTGTTGCAGAAAAAGATGAGCTTAAGTTCTATGAGCTTGAAATTAATGAGAGAGAGTACTGCTATCAGGCAACAGAAGGATTTGCAAAGCCACCGTGTCATGAGACGACATTAGAGCTTGACGGAAAGAATCCTCAGCATATTGGTGTATTAAATGCGTTTGCTGCTGCTATTCTTCGCGGTGAGCCATTAGTGGCAGATGGCGTTGAGGGTATTCATGGACTTGAGCTGTCTAATGCAATGCATTTGTCTTCATGGCTTGAAAAGCCGGTTAGTCTGCCAATTGACGAGGATCTCTTCCTTGAAAAATTGAATGAGCATCGTGCAAATTCCAAGAAAAAGGAAAATGTACAGGATATTACTTTTGATACAACAGGAAGTTACGGAAGCAAGACTAAGGAATAAGTAGGAGGTGCTTCTATGAAACGTGCAGTGATTGTTGGCTGCGGCAATATCGCCGCAGTCCATGCTGCCGTACTGACTGCTCAAAAAGATACAGAGCTTGTCGGTGTGGCAGATATTCATTTTGAGAAAGCCCAGGATTATGCCGAAAGATTTCATACAAAGCCATATGCCTCACTAGAGGAAATGATTGAAAAAGAGCAGCCTGATGTGCTTCATGTTTGTACGCCGCATTATCTTCATGTACCTATGACACAGTATGCACTAGAGCGCGGCATAAATGTGTTTATGGAAAAACCACCGGCAATCACATTGGCGCAGCTGGATCAGTTAAAGCAGGCAGTTTATGCGTCAAAGGCAAAGCTGGGATTATGCTATCAGAATCGCTACAATCCAAGCTATCGCGCAGCAAAAGAATTTATTGCATCAGGCGCGGCAGGAAAGGTGTTAGGCGCACGTGGACTTGTCACTTGGAATCGTCCGGCACCATATTATACGCAGAGTGAGTGGAGAGGAAAGCTCGCAACAGAGGGCGGCGGTGTATTGATTAATCAGGCTGTACATACATTAGATCTTCTTTCTGATTTATTAGGAAAGCCAGATTGGATCGATGCTTCACTTTCAAATCATCATTTAAAAGGGCTTATCGAGGTTGAAGATACGCTGGAGGCATATATTAGATTTGGTGAAAAAGTTGCATGTTTTTATGCAACGAATGCATATTGTGCAGATGTGCCTCCGTTAATTGAGATTTCCTGCGAGAAGGTAACAGTTCGCATTGAGGATTTGGATGTTTCTTATCGTTATCCGGATGGAACAATTACAAAGCCAGACGTGGAGCGCCCTGTTCCAATTGGAAAAAGCTACTGGGGAAGCGGTCATACAGCATGTATTGGTGATTTTTATAAGGCATTGGAAAATAATACCGACTTTGCGTTGGAGCTTCCAGTGTTAGAAAATAGCATTCGTCTGATGCTTGGTGCATATGAGTCAGCTAGGGAGCATCATGTTGTGGAATTTTCGTAACTATTCAGCGTAATGTAAAATTACTTGCTGTGAATGTGGTTCTGAATAGTTTAGTTTTGTGAGTAAGAAGGAGAAAACATGAAAAAAATACTTTCAAACTGTCCGATCAGCTGCTTTGCTGATGAAATCAGTGTATCACTTGACAGACAGATTCAGGTATTAAATGAGCTTGGAATTAAATTTGTGGAGTTTAGAAGTGCCGATGGCACTGGCGTAGCAGATTTTACAGATGAGCAGGCAAAGGAAGCAAAAAAACGTCTTGACGCCGCTGGAATCCGTGTATCCGCAGTTGGTTCTCCAATTGGAAAAATTGGCATTGAGGATGATTTTGAAGCTCATATGAAAAAGCTGCAGCGCATTGAGCGCATAGCTGATATTTTTGAGACACCATATATTCGTATGTTCAGTTTTTATCTGCCAAAAAATGCTGATCCGAAGGATTCTCGTGACGCAGTTATGAAACGCATGGATCGCATGGTGCAGGAGGCAAAGGCTAGTCGTCTTGTATTGCTGCATGAAAATGAGAAAGGTATTTATGGTGACAATGCAGCACGCTGTCTTGATCTGATGAAAGAATTTTATGGAGATCATTTTAAAGCGACCTTTGATTTTGCAAATTTCATTCAATGCGGACAAAATACAATTGAGGCTTACGAAATGTTAAAGCCATATATTGAGTATGTTCATGTAAAAGATGCACGTATGGCAGACGGTGAGGTTGTTCCGTCAGGAACAGGAGATGGCCAGTTAGCCGCAATCTTTGACAAACTTGACCAGTCTGGATACAAGGGCTATTTGAGTCTTGAACCGCATCTGGCAAACTTTGCAGGATTAGGAAGTCTTGAAAAGGATGCCGCAGTGCGTGCTGAAAATGATACCGAGAAGGCATTCTGCATTGCATACCGTGCACTTGAAGGTCTTCTTGGAAAGTAATTAAATTTGTAAACCCATAAACCTATAAACCTAAATAAGATTCCGAGACAGCTGTGGCAACGCAGGTGTTTTCGGAATCTTTTACTGAATGAAAAATTATCTTGACGAAAGCAGAAAGAACAGGATAAAATAAAGGCAGTTAGAGTATTACATGAACGAGAGGAAAGGCGGAAAAATAATGAAAACAATTGAAGCGTTTTTTCAGAGGTTGAAGATACAGTAAAATCTCACGTAAAGAGTAACGTTTTATTATAAAAACCTTTCTAAAAATAAAGAAAAAGAGAGACATTTTAATAGCAATGATGTATAATCGCGGTAGACACAATTTGATTCTTAGAGTCAATAAATATACATAATCAGACCGTGTCAAGCTGTTGTGTAAGTAAAAATATACAACAGCTAAAAATAAGAATCTCTAATATTGAAAGGAGAAAATGCTATGGATATTTATGTTGATGTCCGTGCAGGACGTGATGGAAACGGAAGCAAGGAAATGCCATTTCGTCGTATTAATGAGGCAGCAAAGGTCGCAAAACCAGGTGATACAGTGCTTGTAGCACCTGGTGTATATCGTGAGTATGTGGATCCTATTTTTGCAGGAGAGCCAGATGCACGCATTACATATAAGAGTACAGAGCCATTGAAAGCAGTTATTACAGGAGCAGAGCGTATCACCAGTTGGAAGCATTATCAGGACAATGTATGGGTGTGCCGAGTGCCAAACAGTACCTTTGGTGCATATAATCCGTATACTACATTTGTATATGGCGATTGGTATTTTGCCAAGGCAGACAAGCATACTGGATGTGTTTATTTAAATGACAGAGCATTGTATGAGACATCTTCGCTTGAGGATTGTATTAAGGGCGAAGTTTATGAGTGCAGCTGGGTTCCAGAGGAATCTGTTTACAAGTGGTATACAGAACAGGATCAGGAAACAGATGAGACTATTATTTATGCGAATTTTAAGGGAGCAGACCCGAGCAAGGAAAATGTAGAAATCAATGTAAGACGTGAGTGCTTTATGCCGTCAAAGACAGGTGTTGGCTATATTACAGTAAGCGGGTTTACTGTGACAAAGGCTGCAACAACATGGGCACCGCCTGCTGCATATCAGGATGGAATGATTGGACCACATTGGAGCAAGGGCTGGATCATCGAGGACTGCGAGATCTCAAACAGCAAGTGTGCAGGAATTTCGCTTGGCAAATATCTTGATCCAGAGAATGACCATTACTTTACTACAAAATATGTAAAGAGCCCGACACAGATGGAGCGTGATGCTGTATGTCGTGGTCAGTATCATGGCTGGCTGAAAGAAAAAGTTGGAAGCCATATCATTCGCCGAAACAACATTCATCATTGCGAGCAGGGCGGAATCATAGGCCGTATGGGTGGTGTGTTCAGTATTATTGAGGATAACCATATTCATCATATCAACAACATGATGGAGTTAGGCGGTGCTGAGATTGCTGGAATTAAGATGCATGCTGCAATCGATGTGACAATGCGCCGCAATCACATTCATCATTGTACAATGGGTATTTGGTGTGACTGGGAAGCACAGGGAACAAGACTGAGCCAGAACCTGCTGCATGATAATCAGCGTCCGCCGTTTGCGTCTGTATTAAAGGGCGGCATGATGTCACAGGATATCTTTGTTGAAGTTGGACATGGCCCGACATTGATTGATAATAACATTATGCTTTCAGATGCAAGTCTTCGTTTTGCAACAGAGGGTGTAGCACTTGTCCACAATTTGATCTGTGGTGCACTTACTTGTGTGGGCGGAGGAACAGGACCGCGTTATACACCGTATCATATGCCGCATCGTACTGAGGTAATGGGCTTTATGACCGTACTTCATGGTGATGATCGTTTCTATAATAATATCTTTGTACAAAAATGGCCATCAGATGATATTATAACGATGCACGATTCAGATGATGGATTTGACACAGAAAATCGTGCAGCAGGTACTTGGATGTTTGATGAGTATCCGACATATGATGAGTGGATTTCTCAGTTTGATTTTAGTAAGCCTGCTGATATGGCAAAACTTTATGGCGCACATGAAGGAAAGTTGCCAGTATGGATTGAAGGCAACGCTTATCTTGGTGGTGCAAAGCCAAGTAAGAAGGATGTCAATGCTCTGATATCAGCTGTCGCACGTGAGGATGTGCGCGTAGAGCTTGTTCAGAAAGAGGACGGTTATTATCTGGATACAAACGTATACGAACTGATCGAAGGCTTTAAAAATAGAATGATTGATTCAGATGTGCTTGGAAAGGCATTTGAGCCAGAGGAACGCTTTGAAAATCCTGATGGAACTGCAATCCGATTTGACAGTGACTATTTTGGAACGCATCGTGGTGTCGATGTCATCCCAGGACCGTTTGCAGATGCTAAGGAAGCAGTGAAGAAGCTGTATTAATCGAGATCTGTCAGATAGATACCCTCATAAACAGTTAGAATGTTTGATAGGAGAAATTTATGGCACGCTCAAATTTAAAAAAGAACGGAAAAACTAGTAAGAAACCGGCTGCCAAAATGCCAGGTGAATGGCTTTATTTAAACAAAGAAGAATTGCCGCTTCGCAAAATCTATGAGCTGTTTAATGAAGCGCAGAATGCTGAGTATTGGGAGGCAGCAGGTGTACTTGAAATTTCATTGCCAGAGAGCGGTACACTGGATATGGAAGATTTAGAAGGCACACTTGGTGATGACGAAGGCGATGCTTATCTACTTCAGAATGGTATTAATACCGTATTTGCAGCTACAATTCGTCCAGAGGATTATGAAAAGGCAAAAGAGATTATGTTTTTTATAACAAAAAAGCTTGGCGGATATTTTTGTGCAGATACAGCAGATTTTAAGCCAGTTGTGGCAGCAAAATAAAAGAAACTGTCTAGCATGACGCGTGAACTGTTCACAAAATCTTCACAAAAAAACTCTTGCATTTTTGAGTTTGTGGTGTTATATTACATACCGAACAAAGGAAATGACCAGACAGGTCAGTTTCTTAACAAAACCTCTTGTCGAAGGCTGCTAAGGAATCAGATTTTTGGAGGAAAAGACAAAATGAATACTTTAAAAGCTGAAAAACGAAGCATGGACATCAAAGCAAAGAAGCTTAGAAGAGAGGGATACGTTGTAGGCAACGTGTTCGGAAAGAAAATTGAAGGTTCTATCCCAGTAAAGTTTCAGAAACTGGAGTTAGAGAAATTCTTAAAGAAAGCACATAAAGGAAGTCAGATCATGCTTGATGTTGAGGGAACTCAGTATGATGCACTGATCAAGGACGTCGCATATAACCCTGTTGCAGGAAGAATTGATGAGATTGATTTTCAGGCACTTGTAAGCACAGAAAAAGTTCATTCTGTTGTTGAGGTTGTCTTAGAGAATCATGACAAGATTGCAGAAGGTGTACTTCAGGAGAGCCTTGAAGAGATTGCCTATAAGGCATTGCCGGCAGATCTGGTTGATGAGGTCAGAGTTGATGTTGGCGACATGAAGATTGGCGATGTTATTCGTGTAAAGGATCTTCCAATTTATGCAGATAAGAAGATTACTATTATGACAGATCCAGATGCGGTTGTAGTAGCATTAAATGCAGCACACAATGCAGCAGTACCTGAGCCAGAGACAGCAGAAGCTGAAGAAGAGCCAAAGAAGGACGAATAATCTGGAGAAAATTATAAGTGAACAATTAAATGATTCGAAAAAAGGAATGGTCACGAAAATGACCATTCCTTTTTTGCACAAAAAAATATGAAAATTTATTACGAAGCAGTTTTTGTTTCAATTTGTGCTGGCTGCTGAACCAAAAATCCAGCCAGAATCTGGCGTATTACAGTATGGAGATAAGGAAGATATTCTTCAACTGATACTGGCTGGCCATACAAAATACAGCTGTAACATGTAGAACCAACGAGTTCGATAATTGTAAAGAGCATTAGCTCAGGCTCTGGACAGACATATGAATTTTTTTTCATCTGTTCAAATATATAATCATAAAACTGTAAAGACTCATCTGGCAGCGTATTTTCAAAAGCTGTTTTAAAAATCCCCCATGATAAATTCTTGGAAATAAAGGTTAAAAGACCGTGATCATCATTCAGGCGGCCGATTATGTAGTCGGCAACTGCGATAATCTGGTCTTCAAAGCTATTAAACTTCTGATCCAGCAGTGCATGGTGAGCATCTGCAAACAGCTGCCCTGCTTTGTGGGCAATCAACTTATCCCTCAAATCATATTTATCCTTAAAATATAAATAGAAAGTTCCCTTTGCAAGGCCGGCATCTGAAACAATATCAGAGATAGTCGTCTTTGCAAAGCCCTTATCGCGAAACAAATCAAAGGCCGTCTGCAGCAAAGCGTTTTTCTTTTGTTTCTTATTGATATCCACTTTTCCCATACGAGAACCCCTCCTGTAATACTTGTAATTTATCCTAAGCTATCATTATATCAAGATACTAAGTAATAGTAAAGGTGTAAATGTTTAAAAACTCGAATCTTAGAGTTATTATCTTACAAAACTGACCGAAAGTCAATTATTAAAAACTGACCAAAATTCATTTTATTACCATTTATTTTTCGGATACTTTTAATATTGACCAAAAGTCAGTTTCTGCATATAATGCGTAGTGTGAAAAAAAGATAGGAGATGGTTGCTATGGTTAAAGTAGGAAAATGGATTGCAAAACATAAATATCTGATCATATTGATCAGCATTTTGCTTATGATTCCTTCCGTGATCGGTATGGCAAAGACAAGAGTCAACTATGATATCTTAAGTTATCTGCCAGACACGCTTGAGACAATCAAGGGCCAGGATATTATGGTCGATGAATACGGAATGGGCGCGTTTTCCATGGTCGTCGTGGAAAATATGGAACTAAAGGATGTGCAAAAGCTAGAAGATGCATACAGCGAGATTGATCACGTTAAGGATGTTCTTTGGTATGATGATGTTGCTGATTTAAGTCTTCCAGTCGAGATGATTCCAAAGGATCTGCGAGAGGCGTTCTTTAAAGGTGATGCGACCATGATGCTTGTGCTGTTTGACAACACGACATCATCTGATGAAGCTATGGAAGCCCTTACAGAGATGAGAAAGATCAGCAATGATCAGTGCTTCTTAAGCGGTATGACTGGTATTGTTACCGATATTAAGAACCTGGCATTAAGCGAGATGCCGGCATACGTTGTGATTGCCGCAATTCTTTGCTTCATTGTATTGCAGCTGTTTACTGATTCATTTTTAGTTCCGCTGTTTTTCTTATTAAGTATCGGAATATCTATTCTCTACAACATGGGAACGAATGTATTCCTTGGAGAGATTTCCTATATTACACAGGCACTTGTAGCTGTTCTTCAGCTCGGTGTTACAATGGATTATTCCATTTTCCTTCTTAGCAGCTATGAGGAAAATAAAGAACGTTTCCCAGATGATAGGGAGCGTGCGATGGGTCATGCAATCGCCAATACCTTTAAGTCTATCGTGGGAAGCTCTGTTACAACAATTGCTGGTTTTGCCGCACTTTGTTTTATGACATTCGCACTTGGTCGCGATCTTGGTATTGTCAGTGCAAAGGGAGTTGTAATCGGTGTTATTTGCTGTGTAACTGTTCTTCCGGCTATGATTCTTATTTTCGATAAGCCGATTGAAAAAACAAAACATAAGCCGCTCATTAAGAGCATGGATAGATTGTCTGGCTTCATTACAAAGCATTATAAGATTTGGCTTGTTATCTTCCTTGTTCTTTTAGCTCCGGCAATTTATGGAAACAGCAATACAAAGATTTATTACAACATTGCAAAATCTCTTCCATCTACACTTGAGAGCAATGTGGCAAATGAAAAGCTTGAAGAAGACTTTGATATGAGTGTTCTTCACATGGTTATGATGGATAAGAACATGGACGCAAAGGATAAGCGCGATATGTTAAATGCCATCGATGAGGTGGACGGTGTTAAGTGGACGATCAGCTTAAATTCCTTAGTTGGTGCAACTATTCCTGATTCTATGATTCCAAAGGATATCAAGAGTATGCTGCAAAGTGATAATTGGGAGCTTGCATTTGTATGCTCAAAGTATCAGTCAGCGACAGAAGAAGTTAACAGTCAGATTGCCCAGATCAATGACATTGTAAAGGGTTATGATGAAAATGCAATGGTAATCGGTGAAGCTCCTATGATGAAGGACCTTGAGGATGTAACAAATATCGACCTTCAAAGTGTTAACACAGTATCAATGGCAGCGATTTTCATTATTATCATGATTATCTTTAAATCAATTTCACTGCCAATTATTCTGGTAGCAGTAATCGAATTTGCGATAGCAGTCAATATGGCAGTGCCGTTCTATCAAAACATCAGTCTTCCGTTTGTTGCCTCTATCGTTGTCGGAACTATTCAATTAGGTGCGACAGTAGATTATGCAATCCTGATGACGAGCCGTTATCAGAAAGAGAGAAGCAGAGGAAAGAATAAAAAGGAAGCTGTAAGTGCAGCACATAAGGCAAGCCTTGAATCCATTATAACGAGTGGTCTTAGCTTCTTCGCAGCAACATTTGGTGTATCAGCTTATTCAAAGGTTGATATGATTGGTTCCATCTGTACACTTCTTTCAAGAGGTGCATTAATCAGTGTTGTCGTTGTAGCACTTGTTTTGCCGGCAATGTTCCTGATTTTTGATAAGGTAATTTGTAAGACATCAATTAACTTTCTTGGAAAGAAATAAAAAGTAAAGTAACTGGCGTGCACAAGCGTGCAATTCTGATTTAGAAATGAGAATGAGGGTGTTATATTATGAATAGAAATCATATGCTGAAAAGAAAAATGACAGCCGGACTTGCAGTCGGCATGGCAGTAGCAGTAGGAAGTGTTCCAATGGCAATGGCTGCTAACACAGCAAATACAAAGGATTCATCAAGCAGTGTATCAAAAGAGGAAACCGTCTATGTAAATGCAGATGCATCTGGAAATCCACAGCAGATCACAGTATCTAACTGGTTAAAGAATGCAGGCAGTGAAAGCAACGTTGAAGATCAGTCTGATCTGACAAATATAAAGAATGTAAAAGGTGATGAGACTTTTAGTGAAAATGGTGACAGCCTGACATGGAATACAGATGGCAGCGATATTTATTATCAGGGTCAGAGCAATAAGGATCTTCCGGTATCTGTAAAGTTTACATACTTATTAGATGGACAAGAGATGCAGCCGCAGGATCTTGTCGGCAAGAGCGGTCATCTTCAGATCAAGATTCAGTATACTAACAACGAGAAGAAGAGTGCAAAGGTAGATGGAAAGAATGAGACCATCTACAGTCCATTTGTAATGCTGACTGCAATGATACTTCCAGATGATACATTCTCTAATGTCACCATCGACAACGGAAAGGTAATTTCCGATGGAAGCAGAAATATTGTTGTGGGTGTCGGAATGCCTGGTCTTAAGGATAGCTTAAAGCTTGACACGATTGATCTTTCTGCAGATGATGACGACGATAAGAACAGTGAAGACAAAACGCTCGATATTGACATTCCAGACAGCGTATCGATTGAAGCTGATGTAACAGATTTTTCAATGAGTTCTTCTCTTACAGTTGCATTGTCTGATCTGTTAAAGGATATTGATTTTGATGATGACAGTGCATTAGATGACATCAAGGATGCACTTGATAATCTTACAGATGCAGCAACACAGCTTGTTGATGGAACCTCTGATCTGTATGATGGTGTGGAGGAACTTGACGAGAAGTATGGCGAGTTTGATGATGGTGTTAAGGAATTAAGAGATGGCACACATGATCTTTCGGATGGCGTTGGTGATCTGACAGATGGTGTAAATACACTAGCAGATGGTGCAAAGCAGTTGCAAAGCGGAGCAGGTGACCTTGCAAGCGGAGCAAAGACGCTTGACGATGGAGTTGGAAAGCTTCAGAGTGGTTCTAAGGATCTTGTAAGTGGTGTGAGTCAGCTTGCAAGTGGTGCAACTTCACTTCAAAGTGGAGCAGGTCAGTTACAGAGCGGTGCAGGACAGTTACAAAGCGGAGCAGCACAGTTACAGAGTGGTGCAGGTACATTACAGAGTGGAATCAATGATTATACATCTGGTGTCGATCTGTTAAATGCAGGTATTCAGGCAAATCTGTCAAGTGACAGTGAATTAAACACAAAGGTTTCTCAGTTTGCCCAAGGAATCAATACATTGGCAGCTGGTGTTAACAGCTACACAGCAGGAACAGATTCTTTAGCAGATGGCGTAAGTGCATATGTTGCAGGTGAACAGCAGCTTTCACAGGGTGCACAGGCACTGACTCAGATTCAGGGTGCGTTAAGCACACTTACTGCAGCACTTGATGGAGAGGGAGAGACGACAGAGGATCTTGTCGCAGCATCAAATGCACTGGCACAGGGAACAGAATCCTTAAAGGCTTCCTTAGGAACTGACGAGACTAAACAGTTAATGACTCTGTTAGACAGCATGTTGAAAACTGGAAATGAGCTGATCACAGAAGCAAGTGGATTATCTAGTGTTATGAAAGAGCAAATCGTAGCACCAGTTCAGGGCATGATGGAAAATGCTGAATATTTGATGAATCAGATCACGGCAGTACAGAGCTACGCTGTTGAGTTAGCAAAAACAGCAGCAACGGCAAAGGATACGATTAATGCGCAGATCGCTAATGCAAACAATGAATTATCAAGTGCTGCACAGGGACTGGCTGACAGTGTAAATAATGCAGCAAATGCGCAGATAAACAATGCAAATACGCAGATCGCCAACGCAAATGCACAGATTGACAGCGCAAGAGCAGTTCTTCAGCAGCAGCTTGACGCAGCAAATGCAGCAGGAAATACTGAGCTGGCAGCATCGTTACAGACAGCAATTAATAGCCTTGGAAATGTAAGTGGAGTAGAGGCGGTAAATGTTGACGCACCAGCATATACTCCAGTACAAGGAATTGATGGAATGACGCTTCCAACATTGAATGCGGATTTGGAAGGTATGGCAGCGAAGATAGAGAGCATTAAGAATACCTTTGATACTCTTCAGACAACTGTTGCAGGTTTAATTACCTCACTTACAGATGTACAGACAAAGATTGACAGTATTACTTCTATGAAGGATCAGATTCCGGAGGCAGATATCACTGCGCTTAGCACGGGTGTTGATTTACTTGACTCTAATATGCAAGATTTCAATGCAGAAATGGGTAATCTTTCAACACAAGTTGCTACATTAAACACGCAGGCTTCGGCAGGTATCAAACAGCTGTTAGATGGTTTTGCACAGCTTGATGCAAACAACGAAACACTTACAGGTGGTGCAGCACAGTTAAAGGCAAACAGTGCATCTCTTACAAGCGGCGCAGCAGCACTCCAGACTGGAGCAGGACAGCTGATCGAAGGATTAAATCAGTTAAGCACACAGATGATGGCAGGAGCAGGACAGCTTGCAGCAAACAGTCAGACACTTCGTGATGGTGCAGCAACCTTAAAGGGCGGCATCGACAGTGCAAAGAGCGGAATTGACACCTTAAAGAGCGGAACTGACACTTTAAAGGGCGGAACTGATACTTTAAAGACAGGTGCAGATACCTTAAAGAGTGGTGCTGGTACATTACAAAGCGGAATTAACACATTAAAGTCTGGTACAAGTGCACTTAGCAGTGGTGCAGATACATTGAAGTCTGGAACTAATGATTTGAGAAAGGGAACACTTGACTTAAAGAGTGGTACACAGACATTGGCAGATGGCGTTAGTGATCTTAAGGATGGTGCAGATACGTTATCAGATGCAAGTGATGATGTAGTAGATGGAATCAGCGAGCTTAAGGATGGCGCAGAGGATTTAAAGGACGGTATGCAGGAGTTTTATGATGAAGGAATCAGCAAGATCAAGGATATGGCTGATGAGAATCTGACAGTAATTCTTGACCGCTTAAAGGCTCTGACTTCAGATGAGATTTCATATGATACCTACAGCGGCAGAAGTGACAGCATGAATGGTTCTGTTAAATTCATCATTGAGACTGACGAGATCGAATAATTAAAAAACACCATGTACTGCAATGAGCACATGGTGTCTAAAAAATACTATATTTGGATCAGCGAAGACTTTCTAATACATTTTCGTGAATCCGTTCTGAGAGCTGTCTGTAAAGGCAGCTCTCTTCTTTTGTAAAGTCGCGCATGCAGGTGCATTCAAAATCATTAATTGCAGCTTTCAGATCGTCAAGCACTGGCGTTGCTGTCTCAAGCAAGCAAACTGAAAAATGCTGTATTGGAAGAGGCTGAATGAAACCACGCATTGAAAGATGAGAGAGCGACAAAGAAAGAATATGGAGTGGGAGCTGTGCATAATTGGCCAGCTCTTTTTTTGTTGTAAATGGAATTGGATTTTCCAAAGCAAGTAAAAGGCAGGCATCATTTAGTGTCAAATCGTGCTTAATAGCAGCAGATTCGAGGTAACGATGCAAAAGCATTTTGCTGCGGTAGGCATCAATAAAAATGCCATGTCCGTTTAATGCCTGTGGAGATACACTTGTTCGTTCACTGCCTAATTTTTTCGATCCAGGAAGAATTGAAGGCATTACAAATCCATCCTTTGCTGAGTCGATCAAAAAATGGTAGATTCTCAGTCGGTTTTTCTCATAATATGCCTCATCAAATGTGTGTTTATAAAAATTGTTATAATACTCAAAAATTTCAAGCTTCATCTTAACAGTATTGGAGATCGTTACACTCTGACTCACAAGAGAACCCTTTGTTTTGACATAGTAATAGATCGGAACCTTTAATGCAATAAAACGCTCAGCATATCTTATATATTCCAGATTAAACATAAAATCTTCACACCAGTTAATCTGTACGTTCATGCGAAGCTCATGTTTTTCAATAATGTCACGGCGATACAGCTTATTCCAAATCACACCATAATAAAAGTCAGCAGGATTTTCCATCATATGGTGGGAAAATTCTTCTTTTGAAAGTACGGCATCCTCATCAATATCACCTTTTTGAGAAACACGCTCCCCATTGACACGATAAAAATCTGCTATTACAAGATCACAGTTGTTTTTCTCAGCAGTGCGCACAAGAAGCTTTGTAGCATCTGGTGTAATCCAATCATCACTATCTAAAAATTGTATGTATTTTCCGTGAGCCAGATCAAGAGCTGTATTTCTTGTATCAGATACACCGCTGTTATTTTTGTGAATGACATGGACACGGTTATCAAGGGCGGCATATTCATCGCAGATCGCACCAGAATCATCGGTGCTTCCATCGTCAACAAGAAAAAGTTCATAATCAGTAAAATCTTGATTTAAAATGCTGTCTGCGCAGCGTCGAAGTGTCTTTGCAGAATTGTATACAGGCACAATAATACTAACTTTAACAGACATAAAGTTTATCCATCCTTTCTATTTCCTGAAAAATAAGTATTTGGTTTGCGTGTACAAATCAACTTTTCATATTTTCATTTTACCAGAACTGTTTTTGAAATGCTATGATGATTTTCTTAAATTTCTTACATTTTACGCTTTTTTGTAAATTGTAATTAACTGGCAATTTGGTAAACTGGTAACAGCTCATGAGTAAAAAGCATCTGCTTTGAGATATTCTTGCAGAGAGCTGAACTTGTGAACTGCAATGGAAAGAAAGAGCAGAGGATGGATATGACAGGAACAATCATAGGAACAGGTGCATGCGCTGCATCACATGTAATGGAAAATGATGATCTGGCACAGTTTGTTGATACAAGCGATGCATGGATCACAGAGCGCACCGGAATAAAAAGACGTCATATTGCAGAAAATGAGACGGTTTCCTCTTTAGCAGTTTGTGCAGCAAAAAAAGCACTTTTGGATGCGGAAATTTTAGCGGATGAGATTGGTCTGATTATTGTTTCCACTATGACCCCAGAGAGCATCATGCCGAGTACGGCATGTCTTGTGCAGGCAGCAATAGGTGCTTCTAATGCATTATGTTTTGATCTGAACGCAGCATGCAGCGGTTTTGTGAGTGCATTTGTCACGGCGCGTACATATCTTGAAAGCAAAATTGTACGCTATGCACTTGTCATCGGAAGCGAGGTGCTTTCCAATGTAGTGGATTGGCAAGACAGGGGAAGCTGTATATTGTTCGGCGATGGCGCCGGTGCAGTTATATTAGAAGCATCAAAAAATGATTCATGGGTTCCTGTTCTTCATGCTGATGGAAGACAGTCACAGGCACTTACCTTAAAGAGTCGTCATGATGCAAATTGGCTGTTTGAAAAGGAGCATCCAGACTTGTTTAAGCGCGACTACTTTATAAGCATGGATGGCAGAGCTATTTTTCAGTTTGCCGTGCGCAAGGTGCCAGAAGTAATTGACGAACTTCTAGAGAAGAACAATCTGAAAAAAGAAGAGATTGCATATTATCTTCTTCATCAGGCAAATCGCCGCATTGTAGAGGCAGTGGCAAAGCGTATGGATCAGCCAATTGAAAAATTTCCAATGAATTTGGATGAATATGGAAATACCTCATCAGCATCAATCCCGATTCTTCTTGATGAAATGAATCAAAAAAAGCTGCTTCATGACGGTGATAAAATTATCATTGCAGGCTTTGGCGGAGGCTTAACCTGGGGAGCAGATGTGATTACTTGGAGAAAGAAGTAAGAACGATCAAAGCAGAAACCGCAAAAAACGGTAAAAAATAATTTATTATAAAGGAGAAATGAAAATGTTTGAAGAAATTAAGACTATCGTAGCAGAAAACTTAGGTGTAGAGGAAGACAGCATTACAATGGAGTCCTCTTTCAAGGATGATTTAAAGGCAGATTCTCTTGATTTATTTGAGATGGTAATGGCACTTGAGGAAAACTATGGAATTGAAATTCCAACTGATGATCTGGGTCAGCTTGAGACTGTTGCTGATGTAATCGATTATATTCAGAGTCATAAAGAGTAAATAACATACGATCATGAAACAAGAGCATATTCATGATTATAAATGAGAAACGAGAAAAGGCAGGAAAAAAAGGATGCAGACAGAATTAACCAGATTGCTTGGAATCCAGGCACCAATCATTCAAGGCGGAATGGCATGGGTGGCGGAACATACGCTTGCAGCAGCAGTATCAAATGCAGGCGGACTTGGTATTATCGGTGCCGCAAATGCACCGGCTGAGTGGGTCAGAGAACAGATTCGCCTGACAAAGCAGCTGACAGATAAGCCGTTTGGCGTCAATGTCATGCTGATGAGTCCTTATGCGCCAGAGATTGCACAGGTAGTTGCAGAGGAGGGCGTAAGTGTTGTTACGACAGGTGCAGGAAATCCAGAGAGTTATATGGCACTTTGGAAATCAAAGGGCATTAAGGTGATTCCAGTCGTTGCATCCGTTGCTTTAGCAAAAAGAATGGAGCGAGCAGGAGCCGATGCTGTTGTTGCAGAAGGATGTGAATCAGGTGGTCATATTGGTGAGAGTACGACAATGACACTTGTTCCGCAGGTAGTTGACGCATTGAATATCCCAGTTATTGCGGCAGGCGGAATAGCAGATGGCAGAGGTCTTGCAGCAGCTTTTATGCTTGGGGCATGCGGTGTACAGATGGGAACTCGTTTTGTTGCGACAAAGGAGTGCTGGGCACATCAAAATTATAAGGATAAGATTTTAAAAGCAAAGGATATTGATACGAAAGTAACAGGCAGAAGCACTGGTCATCCAGTCAGAGCACTTAGAAATGAAATGACAAAGCAGTATCTTGATCTGGAAAAGAAAGGTGCAACATTAGAGGAACTTGAGTATCTGACGTTAGGTGGTCTTAGAAAGGCTGTTGTAGAAGGCGATGTGAAAAATGGAAGTGTCATGTCTGGTCAGATAGCAGGAATGATCAAAGAGGAGTTAACTTGCAGGGAGGTCATTGAAAACATTGTGGCTGAGGCGGCAAAGCTTCTTGAGAAAGGGGCATGTTATGAGTAAGCTTGCATTTATTTTTCCAGGACAGGGTGCGCAGAAAGCTGGAATGGGAAAAGATTTCTATGAAAACAGTGAAGCTGCAAGATCATTTTTTGATCAAGCACAAAAAATTCTTGACTTCGATTTGAAGGAAATGTGTTTTGGTGAGCACGAAGAACTTAACTTGACAGAGTACACACAGCCATGTATGGTAAGCGTTTGCCTTGCAATTGTGCAGGAACTAAAAAAACGCGGCATTAATCCTGACATCACAGCAGGCTTAAGCCTTGGAGAGTATGCAGCAGTTGCAGCAGCAGGCGGCATGAACGAGCTAGATGCTATAAAGTTAGTGCGACGCAGAGGAATTTTGATGCAGAGCACTGTTCCAGCCGGTGAAGGCGCAATGGCAGCTGTTTTAGGATTAGATGCAAAAAAAATAGAAGAAATTCTTGAAAGCTTTGAAAATGTATGGATCGCAAATTATAACTGTCCTGGTCAGATAGTAATAACTGGTCTGACTAATGAGGTGCAGCAGGCATCTTTAGCATTAAAAGAGGCAGGTGCAAAGCGTGTTGTGGAGCTTAAAGTCAGTGGACCATTTCATTCCCTGCTTTTAAAACCAGCAGGAGAAGCGCTGCTTAAGGAGATGGAATCAATGTCATTTTCACCGTTGCAGGTTCCTTATGTTGCAAATGCGACTGCCGAAATAGTGACAGACAGTAAAAAGATCAGTACATTTTTTGCAAAAGGAATTTATTCTTCTGTTCGCTGGCAGCAAAGTATCGAAACAATGCTTGAAAACGGTGTGGATACTTTTGTTGAGATAGGACCTGGAAAGACACTTGCAGGTTTTATGAGAAAGATTGCACCAAAGGCAACTGTATATAATGTATCCTCTTTCGAGGATGCCATAGCACTTGAAAAATGTCTGTCAAAGGCGTGAGGTGAAGTATGTTAGAAGAAAAAATTGCAGTCGTAACAGGGGCATCCCGCGGAATCGGAAGAGCCATTGCAAAGGAGCTTGCGCTTAAAGGAGCATTTGTAATTGTTAATTACAATGGCTCAAAACAGGCAGCTGATGAGACAGTAAATGAGATTACACAGGCAGGCGGCAAGGCTGTAGGTGTGCAGTGCAATGTGGCAGATGCAGCCGAGTGCGAAGCTTTTATAAATAATATCATTAGCGAATATGGTCGAATTGATATTTTAGTCAACAATGCAGGAATCGTGCGTGACAATCTTTTGATGCGTATATCAGAGAAGGATTTTGACGCAGTCATTGATACAAACTTAAAGGGAACTTTTCATACGATGCGTCTCGTGGCGCGTCCAATGCTTCGCCAAAGAAGCGGAAGAATTATTAATATTTCTTCAGTGGTTGGTATTTTTGGAAATGCAGGACAGGCAAATTATGCGGCATCAAAGGCAGGTGTTATAGGTCTTACGAAATCAGCATCAAAGGAACTTGCATCGCGCGGCATCACCGTAAATGCTGTAGCACCAGGTTTTATTGAAACTGATATGACGCAGAAATTAAGCGAGCAGGTAAGAAATCAGATTCTTAGCCAGATTCCGGCAGGCACATTTGGAAAGCCAGAGCATGTGGCAAAAACAGTGGCCTTTCTGGCGTCAGATGATGCGTCATACATTACCGGTCAGATCATTCAGGTCGATGGCGGAATGTAATCTATAATAACATAGCAGAAAGGCAAGGATAATTGATGAAAAGAAGAGTAGTTGTGACAGGCTTGGGCGCTGTGACTCCAATTGGAAATACAGTAGAGGAGTTCTGGAAGGGAATCCGCGATGGAAAGGTAGGAATCGGACCTATCACTCGTTTTGATACGACTGGTTATAAAGTTACGCTTGCTGCCGAGGTAAAGGATTTTAAGGCAGCAGATCGTATGGATTTTAAGGCAGCAAAGAGAATGGATCGTTTTTCACACTATGCTGTGGCAGCATCAAAAGAAGCACTTGAGGATTCAGGTCTTGATCTGTCAAAAGAGGATGCATTTCGCGCAGGCGTTGTGATAGGTTCAGGAATTGGTTCTCTTGAGATGATGGAATCAGAGCATGAAAAGATTTTAAAGGGACAGGTGAACCGTGTCAATCCGCTTATGGTTCCTAGAATGATTTCAAACATGGCAGCAGGAAATGTTTCAATTCAGCTTGGACTTCGCGGAAAGTGCACGAATGTCGTAACAGCTTGTGCATCTGGTACACACTGCATTGGAGATGCATTTCGTGCAATTCAGTATGATGATGCTGATATTATGTTTGCAGGCGGTGCAGAGAGCAGTATCTGTCCGACAGGAATTGCAGGATTTCAGTCACTGACTGCTCTTTCAACATCAGATGATCCGCTGTACGCATCAATTCCGTTTGATAAAAACAGAAAAGGCTTTGTTTTAGGAGAGGGTGCAGGTATAGTTGTTCTTGAGGAGCTTGAACATGCTAAAGCGCGCGGTGCTCATATCTATGCAGAGGTAGTAGGCTATGGAGCTACAGCAGACGCATTCCATATCACTTCACCATGCGAAGATGGAAGCGGTGCAGCTAAGGCAATGGAGCTTGCCATGACAGAGGCAAAGGCTGCTCCAGAAGAAATCACATATATCAATGCACATGGAACTGGAACGCATCACAATGATCTTTTTGAGACGCGTGCAATTAAGTTGGCATTTGGAGAGGCAGCAAAAAATGTCTGCATCAATTCAACAAAATCCATGACAGGTCATTTGCTTGGAGCAGCAGGAGGCGTCGAGTTTGTTGTATGTGCAAAGTCTGTTGAGGAAGGCTACATTCATCAGACGATGGGCACAAAAGAGACTGACGAGGAATGTGATCTTGACTACACAATTGGGGCGCCTAAGGAAAAAGATGTTGTCTATGCGATGAGCAATTCACTTGGATTTGGCGGCCATAATGCTTCAATTTTAATAAAGAAATACGAAAATGCGTAAAGGTGGTAAAAGTCATATGGAATTGGACGATCTTTTAAAGCTGATCGATCACGTATCAAAGTCAAAGCTGGATGATTTTTGCTACGAGACAGGAGAGATAAAGCTTCGCCTAAAGAAAAATGCAGCAAAGGAAATCGTTGTGCAGCAGAAAGAAGTAAAAAACGCAGCGTCAGAATTTGCCATTGTTCAAAATTGCGAAGATGCTGTGGGTGCAGATACCTCAAAAAAATCAGATGAAGCATCATCTGACAAATATATTGATTCTCCTCTTGTTGGTATCTTTTATACGGCACCGGGAGAAGGAGAAGCACCGTTTGTATCAGTAGGTGACCGCGTAAAGAAGGGTCAGACGCTTGGCATTGTAGAGGCAATGAAGCTGATGCATGAGATTACCTGCGAACAAAATGGTATTGTAAAAGAAATCTGTGCACAAAACGGTGATGCTGTCGAGTACGGTCAGAAGCTGTTTATTATAGAAGAAGCTTAAGCCAAAAATTGGAGAATCAGAATATGAATCATTTAGATATTAACCAGATTAAAGATATTATTCCGCATCGCCATCCGTTCTTATTAATTGATTACATAGAGGATTATGTACCGGGTGAGTATGCTGTTGGATATAAATGTGTATCATACCGTGAGGAGTTTTTTGCCGGTCATTTTCCGCAGGAACCAGTTATGCCAGGTGTTTTGACAATCGAGGCACTGGCGCAGACGGGAGCAGTTGCAATTCTTTCACTTCCAGAAAATAAGGGAAAAACAGCTTACTTTGGCGGAATTGACAAGTGCCGTTTTCGCGGAAAAATAGTGCCTGGTGATAAGGTACGTCTTGAGACAAAGATCATCAAGACAAAAGGACCTGTCGGTATTGGAGAGGCAGTTGCAAGCGTGGATGGCAAGGTAGTTGTCCGTGCTGAGTTAACATTTATGATAGGATAGGAGATAACATGATAAGGAAAGTTCTTGTAGCAAACCGGGGAGAGATTGCAGTGCGCATTATTCGTGCCTGCCGAGAGATGGGGATTGAAACGGTAGCAGTCTATTCAGAGGCCGATAAGGATGCGCTTCATGCGAAGCTCGCAGATGAGGCAATTTGTATCGGACCGGCAAAGCTTAGCGAGAGCTACCTGTCAATGGAGCGTATCATAAGTGCAACAATTGTGTCAGGTGCAGAGGCCATTCATCCAGGCTTTGGATTATTGTCGGAAAACAGCCGCTTTGCAAAACTGTGTGAAGAATGCAACATTATTTTTATCGGGCCAGATTCTAATGTGATTGCTAAACTTGGTGACAAGCAGGCTGCCAGAGAGACTATGATTAGTGCCGGTGTGCCAGTTATACCTGGCGGTGATCATGCAGTGTATGATGAAAAGGATGCGAAAGAGACTGCAAAAAAGGTTGGTTATCCAGTTATGATTAAGGCAGTCCTTGGCGGAGGCGGCAAGGGAATGCGCACGGCAAAGGATGAAGAAGAGTTTGTAAAAAATTTTGCAATAGCACAGGCAGAAGCAAAGCAGTCATTTGGCGATGATGCTATGTATATTGAGCATTTTATTACAAGACCGCGTCATATTGAATTTCAAATTCTTGCAGATTCTTATGGGAATGTAATTCACCTCGGTGAGCGTGACTGTTCTATTCAAAGAAATCATCAGAAGATGATCGAGGAGGCACCAAGTGCAGCATTATCGCCAGAGCTTCGTCAAAAAATGGGAGAGACAGCAGTGCGTGCAGCCAAGGCAGCAGGTTATGTTAATGCTGGAACAATTGAATTTTTGCTTGAGCAAGATGGCAGCTTCTATTTTATGGAGATGAATACAAGAATCCAGGTAGAGCATCCCATTACGGAGTGGATCACAGGAATAGATCTGATTAAAGAGCAGATTCGAATCGCTGATGGAAAGAGGCTTTCTTATACACAGGATCAGGTAAAGATTAGTGGCCATGCAATTGAGGTACGAATAAATGCAGAGCGTCCAGAGGAGAATTTTTTGCCATGTCCAGGAACTATTACAGGACTTCATCTGCCAGGAGGCAAGGGAGTGCGCATTGACTCTGCAATTTATAGTGGCTATACGATTCCGCCATATTATGACTCAATGATAGCAAAGATAAGTGTGTGGGCAAAAAACAGACGTGAGGCAATTCAAAAAATGCAAAGTGCGCTCGGTGAGGTAATCATAGAGGGCGTTGATACCAATGTCAATTATCAGTATGCGCTGCTTAATCATCCGGATTTTCTGGCAGGAAATATTGACATTGAATTTATTGACCGTATTCAGCAGGAGGCATAAAGATTATGAATCTCGATCATGTATTTAAAAAGACATTGGTGCGGCCATTTGCCGGAATCCGCAAGAAACCAGAGGTGCCAGAAGGTCTTCTTTGCAAATGCAGCATGTGCAAAAAGGCGATAGTAGCAGAGGATGTCAGAAAAAATTTCTATGTCTGCCCAAGCTGCAATGGCTATTTTCGTGTCCGTGCACAGGAGCGTATTGCGCGAATTGCAGATGAGGGAAGCTTTCTTGAATGGGATCAGGATCTTGTGGGCAAAAATCCCATGGAGTTTGAAGGGTACGAGGAAAAAATTGCTGCTGCGAGGTTAAAGACACGATTAAAAGAAGCCGTTGTAACAGGACAATGTACAATAGGCGGTGAGCCGTGTGTGCTTTGCGTGATGGATGGCCGCTTTATGATGGCAAGCATGGGAGAGGCAGTAGGCGAAAAAATTACGCGTGCAGCAGAAGAGGCAACAAAAAAGAAGCTGCCTATTATCATTTTTACATGCTCTGGCGGTGCAAGAATGCAGGAGGGAATTATATCTCTTATGCAGATGGCAAAGACATCAGCTGCGCTTAAGCGTCACAGTGATGAAGGACTTTTATATATAAGTGTGCTTACTGACCCAACAACAGGTGGTGTGACGGCAAGCTTTGCTATGGAGGCTGATATTATTTTGGCAGAGCCAAAGGCACTTATTGGTTTTGCGGGACCTCGTGTTATAGAGCAGACGACAGGACAGCGCCTCCCGGCAGGCTTTCAGCGAGCAGAATTTTTGCTTGAGCATGGCTTTGTGGATCGCATTGTTGAGCGTCATGAGCAAAAGAAAGTGCTGACAGATCTTTTGCATCTTCATAGTGTATCGGCTGAATTGAAGATAAGTTCTTTCGCAGAAAAAACTGAAATTGAAAATGTCAAAGCTGCAGAAGAAAATATTCAGAAAAAATATTCGGCATGGGACCGCGTTTGCTTTTCACGTGATAAAAAACGCCCTATAGGTTATGATTATATTAATGCACTAATTGATCAGTTTTATGAATTTCATGGTGATCGAATGATGACAGATGATAAAGCTGTTACGGCAGGAATTGGCTTTTTTAATGGTCTGCCTGTCACTGTGATTGCGCAGGAGAAAAATGAAAATTTTGGCATGTGTTCTCCACAGGGCTATCGAAAGGCACTTCGTTTGATGAGGCAGGCTGAAAAATTTCATCGTCCAATTCTTTGCTTTGTCGATACGCCAGGCGCTGCCTGTGGAATTGAAGCAGAGGAGCATGGCCAGGGAGAGGCAATCGCAAGAAATCTTTTTGAAATGTCATCTTTAAAGACACCAATTCTTTCCATTTTGATTGGAGAGGGCGGAAGCGGCGGTGCGCTCGCGCTTGCAGTAGCAGATGAGGTATGGATGATGGAAAATGCAGTATATTCCATCCTTTCTCCTGAAGGATTTTCAAGTATTCTTTGGAAAGACAGCAAGCGTGCAAAGGAGGCTGCTGACAGTATGAAGCTTACAGCTGCCGACTTGAAAAAGGCAGGAATTGTCGAGCGTGTATTTAAGGAGCCGGAACATTTTTCAAAGGATCAGATGGAAGATGTAGCAGAGGCACTTCGCAGCCAGATTGATCAGTTTTTATCAAAATATGGCAGTATGGACAGTATAGAGCTGTGCGAACACCGCTATCAGAGATTTCGTAAATATTGATTATGGCAGGGAATAAAATATGATAAAAATAAAAAATAAAGAGCTGAAAAAGCCGATCTTTCAGGGCGGTATGGGTGTCGGTGTAAGTCTTTCTGGACTGGCTGGTGCAGTCGCAAAGGCAGGAGGAGCCGGCACGATATCAGCAGCGCAGATTGGATTTTTAGATCCTGAATTTGACAAAGATCCGTTTGAGGCAAATCTTCGTGCAATCAAAAGTGAATTTGATAAAGCAAGAAAAATCAGTCCAGATGGCATAATCGGTTTTAATATTATGGTTGCCATGCAGCATTACGAAGAGTATGTTAGGGCTGCTGTTAAGGCAGGAACAGATTTTCTTGTATGCGGAGCAGGTCTTCCAGTTGATCTTCCTAAAATTGTTGCAAATGCCATGGAAGAGATGGATCAATCTGTGGAGGCACCAGCACTTGCACCAGTCGTTTCAACTGAAAAATCGGCGCGTGTAATCTTTCGCTATTGGGAGAAAAAGCATCACTGCGCACCAGATTTTGTGATTATTGAAGGACCGCTTGCTGGTGGTCATCTTGGCTTTGCAAAAGATCAGCTCTCCTATTATACCTTTGATGTCTATGAAAAAGAGGTGCGTAATATTATTGAAGTCTGCCGTGAGTATGCGGCGCGTTTTAACAAAGAAATTCCAGTCGTTTTGGCAGGAGGCATCAGCACAAAGGAAGCAGCAGATCATGCTTTTTCGTTAGGCGTGGACGCTATTCAGGCAGCTACTCGTTTCGTTACAACATATGAATGTGATGCGTCAGATGCTTTTAAGAAGGCTTATCTTGATGCATCAAAGGAAGATATTATTTTGATTGACAGTCCTGTTGGTCTTCCGGGACGAGCTGTCAGAAATAAATTTAGTGATACCATTATGTCTGGAGGACGCATAGCGCCAGTGCGCTGCAGAGGCTGTCTGAAAAATTGCCGTCCAGATAAGATTCCATATTGTATTACAGATGCGCTGATTACCTCAGTCACGGGCGATGCAAAAAATGGTCTTGTTTTCTGCGGAGCAGATGCGTGGAGATGTGATCATCTTGAATATGCAGAAGATGTAATAGAATCTTTACTTTCATGATTAAGAAAAATGTGCTATACTGAAATAAAAATAGGGTGAACAGAGGGAATACTTATTTTGGAGGTATAGTATAGTGGTCAATTTATTTTCTAGAGAACATAATAAACGAACACGGTTTACCCGGATGTGTATCGGGGAAGCCGTGTTCGTTTTGATGGATAAAAAAGAATATGAGAAAATTAAAATCTCAGATATTGTAAAGACGGCTGGCGTATCAAGAATGACATTTTATCATTATTATGAGACAAAGGAAGATGCGCTGTCTGATTATTTTCACGAGATAGTTGCTGGATATATACGTGAGTGCAGAACAGAAAAGATAGGACGCTTTCATAATAGAAGCAGCATCGTTCATGCATTGAAATATTTCGATCAGTATGAGATGTTTATTGGAAAGCTGGTAGATGCAAAGCTGCAATATATTCTGTGGGATGCGATGAATGATTACATGAGCAAGAGAATTATGCCAAAGTATAAAATTCCAGAGTATGAGCTTTATTTTTATGGCGGTGCATTATTAAATGTCTTTTTAAAGTGGCAGAAGGATCAAAAAAAAGAGTCTGCAGAACAAATTGCAGACTCCATTATAAAAAGTATGGGATTACCAGTCACTTCCCATCCTACTAAATGCGAGGATGATGGAATCAATGCCTAGTAAAATTAAATCAATTCCAATTAGATAGCTAAGTGATATGAGTGCAGCAACAGGGCGAATCAGCATGAAAATGCCAAGAAAAAGACCAACGATGTTTGCAATCATAATAAAGTAATAATGCCATTTTACTGTCCAAACGCGTATCATTGGCAGCTGTGACAGTCGTGAAATGCAATGGGCGATAAACCACATCGGGAAGAAAAGTGAAAAAGCCCATTTCACAGCACCAGGATATACAAGAAGCATCAGACCAGCAAGAACGCTTAAGCATCCGGATATAAGAGCAATAGTTGGCGCAAAGCCGACATGTTCCTCTGTTCTGACATAAAAGATAATGTCGAGGATTCCGATACAAAGTGCAATAAGTCCAAAGAACATGACAAAGCCGGATAACATACTGTCTGGACGAAGAAAAGAGAAAATTCCAAGAATAATCAAAAGTATTCCTTCGATCAGCTCAATCCAGCCGAAACGGGAACGATTTCTCATTTTAATTCACCTCCTGAAGCAGTATTTGAATCTCTGTTTAAAATTTCCATAAATTCTTCTCCTGTAATCGTTTCTTTCTCATATAGATAATTTGATAATTCATCAAGTTTGTCGCGATTATCAAGAAGAAGCTTCTTTGCCTTTTGATGCTGTTTCTTCACAAGTTCAGTTACCTGACGGTCAATTTCCTTTTGTGTATCAGCAGAGCATGCAAGAGAAGTGTCACCGCCAAGGTACTGATTTGTTACAGTCTCAAGGGCAACCATATCAAATTCATCACTCATACCATAGCGTGTAATCATGGCACGTGCAAGCTTTGTTGCCTGCTCAATATCATTAGAAGCGCCAGTAGTAATCTGATTGAAAACTACTTCCTCAGCGGCACGGCCGCCTGTAAAGGTTGCGATTTTATTTTCAATTTCTTCTTTTGTCATCAAATATTTGTCACCCTGCTCAACCTGCATAGTGTATCCAAGAGCACCAGAGGTACGTGGAATGATCGTGATTTTTTGAACTGGTGCAGAGTGAGACTGCAGTGCAGCGACAAGTGCGTGACCGATTTCATGGTAAGCAACTACCTTTTTCTCCTGATCAGAGAGAACGGCATTTTTCTTTTGATAACCAGCAATAACAACCTCAACACTTTCCTCAAGGTCAGCCTCATGGACAATAGTTCGTCCCTGACGTACAGCGCGAAGAGCAGCTTCATTTACTATATTTGCAAGCTCAGCACCGGAAGCACCAGATGCCATTCTTGCAATTGTATGAAAGTCAACATCATCTGCCGGCTTGATTTTCTTTGCATGAACCTTAAGGATTGCTTCACGTCCCTTTAAATCAGGAAGTTCTACAGGAACACGGCGGTCAAAACGTCCAGGACGTGTCAGAGCCGGATCAAGAGATTCAGGGCGGTTTGTGGCAGCCAGAATTATGACACCATTATTTCCTTCAAAACCATCCATTTCTGTCAGCAGCTGATTCAATGTCTGCTCGCGCTCATCATTTCCGCCTACTTGACCATCACGTTTTTTACCAATAGCATCAATCTCATCAATAAAGACAATACAAGGCGCTTTTTCCTTTGCCTGTTTAAAAAGATCGCGGACTTTAGAAGCACCCATACCAACGAACATTTCAACAAATTCCGAACCGGAAATTGAGAAGAAAGGAACACCAGATTCACCGGCAACAGCCTTTGCAAGCATTGTTTTACCAGTTCCAGGAGGGCCTACAAGCAACAGACCTTTAGGCATAGAGGCACCGGCATCAGTATATTTTTTTGGATTATGAAGATAATCAACAATCTCAGCAAGATTTTCCTTTGCCTCATCTTCACCGGCAACATCATCAAAATGGATGCCTTCAGTAGACTGAACATAAACTCTGGCGTTGCTCTTTCCCATGCCAAAGGCCATGGAATTTTTTCCACCAGCCTGTTCTAAAAGCTTTCTTCCAAGGTATTGTCCAAGAACAACGAAGATAACCATCGGAAGAATAAAGGTTAATAGAAAGCTCATGATAGGAGACATTGTCTGTTCGATATCCTTTGAGAATGTAGCACCAGACTGATAAAGTCGTTCTGTGAGATTTGGATCATCCATGACACCTGTTTTGTATATGTTGTCATTATTTTTATCGGTAAAGATGATCTGAGAATCCTCAACCTCAACGCGTCCGATGTTTTTCTTTTCCGTCATACTCATAAATGTTCCGTAGTCAACCTCAGTCACCTGACGCGATAATAAAAGCGGGGAGACGAAGAAGTTGAATGCAGCCAGTACAAGCAGGACAATCACGTAATAGTAAATCAACGGTTTCTTTGGTGATTTTACCTCTTTCATGGTAGTACCCCTTTCTTAGTTTTAAACAAGATTATTTTGCTGGAGTTCAATTTTGCTGGCCTCTTTCTGCTCCTGAATTGCCTTTAAGGATAGAAGCAGTGCGCGGTCAGCAGCGAGAATTGCAAAATCAAGCGCGTATTCCGCAAGCAGCGCAGTGTTTTCAGCATTTTCATTCCACGTAGCTTCGGGGTCGCTCTCGGCGGCATTGTGCATTCGTTCCTGGACGTCATTGTACATGGAAATCAGTGCCTGAATTTTGGGTACTTTACATTCCTTCAGACGATAGCGTATTGCATCCTGCTCCAAATTATATTCTTCTGTCAGAGCATTTAATTCACACATCAGTGCGGTGATATCTTCGTGTTCACCATCGTCAATTCGTTCATGGAGATGACGGAGTTTTTCGTCAAGTTCAATCATTTTTGCAGCAAACATAGCATCGTGCCTCCTTTTCTTTGCTAGCTTTATTATAGAAAGAAAGGCACACCAAAACAATAGTCACAATTTGTATTGTGTATGGACAGAATTTAAAAAGTGTAAAAAGATTTATTAGTGTGTTTTGTGTGTAAAGAATTGAGCCAGATCATGCACGATTTCATCCATGTGAGCAGAATCATCTTTAGACCAGGTGCGGACAAGACCTAGAAAAGCCAGACTGTGATAGCGAAGGAGAAGCTTTCTTTGTGATGCTGTCAAGCTGTCTGAAACAAGAGAGGAAGAAGCAGATTCGTTAGTCAGCTGATCGAAAAAAGAATAAAATTGTTCAAGTAAAAGTGGCTCAAGCTCACTTTGATAGCTGGAAGGAATGGTGCGCTGAATCAGTGGGCGGGCATTAAGCGCAACGCTTAACAGGTAACGAATTTTATCTTCAAGCGTTGGCTGAGCAAGACAATTTTCCAAAAGCTCCTTAGAACCCTGCTCCATCATGTAGCAGATAAGATCTGGAATATCCTGAAAATGATAATAAAATGTTTGGCGTGTGATGCCGCACTCCTCAACGATATCCTTAACTGTAAGTTTTTTAGTACGCTTTTTTGTTAAAAGTTCGGAAGCAGAACGGCAAATCGCCGCTTTCATATCGATTGGCATAATACCCTCCTTGGTAAATTTTTGCTGAAAATTATATTATTTTCTTCCTGTTTCTGCTATTATAAGGGAGAAAAGAGGACGTTTGCAAGAAGAAAAATAATTTGGAGGTGTTCTGAGGGGATGAATGAGTTAGGAATATGTGAGCAAGATATGTACGAGCAGGGAATGAATGAGCAGGAGGTAAACGGGCAGGGAATCAGCGAGCTGGGACGGCTGGAAAATCTATCAGGAGATATGGAGAAAAATCCATATCGACCCTATTATTTTGAAAATCCAGCAGCATATGATAGCCCGATTCGCAGTTGGGAGGAATTTCGAGGGCGTTTTCGCACTGAATTTGCCGCTCATATGCCGAAAGAAGCACCTACTTACATGAATCCATTTTTGGAGGAGAGTGCCTATTTCTTTCCGAATCCAAAGGATGAGGTCGCGTTAGTTGTCAATTGCGGATATTGTCCACCATTTTTGCACCGTCTAGCATTTGTTAAAATCGTGTATGTGCTCCGAGGAAGCTGCTTTTTCTTTATTGGCGGTGAAAGAATTTTAATGAAAAAAGGATCGTTTTGTCTTGTTGGACCAAATGTAGAGCAGGCTGTGTATAGCTGCAATGATGAGGATATTGTTGTGAATTTAATTATGCGCTTTTCTTCATTTGCAGAATCCTTTTTGGGATTGATGCGGGAACAAGGGATTATGTCGGAATTTCTCTGGCGAATGCTGTACAGCAGAACGGACAATGGCTGTCTGATGTACGATGGAAAAGAGGAAAAAATCGTGACCGAAAATGTAAAGAATCTGTGTGAGGAGATTCTTTTTGAAACGCAAAATCCAAGTAGCTTGATTCGAAAAAGCATGCTGCTGATTTTTTATGGGAATGTTCTGCGTCTTCACGAAAAAGAATTGATTGTACTGGGAAGAGAGGGACGTGCAGGTGGTTATCAGTTGGCAGATATGCTATTTTATATGGAAAATCATCTTACATGTAGCTTGCCAGAGTTGGCAGGTACATTTAACTTAAGTGAAGGGTATTTGAGCCGATATTTTCGAAAAGAGACTGGAAAAACGTTTGCACAGCTTTTGTGTGAATTTCGTATGAGACGTGCAGAGAAAATGCTTCTTCACACCGATTTTTCGATTGAGAAGATTGTGGAGACAGTAGGGTATACCGATAAGAGTCGTTTCTATCGAAATTTTAAGGCAATGTATTGTGTGTCACCTGTGAAATACCGCAAAGGAAGGGGAGAATTATGTCCGTATCCAAGCAATTAGAAGAAATATTGAGACAAGAAGAACATGGTCAGAAAGAATACAGGAATTTATACCAGAAAAATCCAGCGGCGTATGATAGTCCAATTCGAAGCTGGAAGGAATTTCGTGAGCGTTTTTCAACTGAAATAGCAAAGGAAGCACCGACGCCAATAAAAGGTTTTTTGTCGGAAAAGGAAATTTTTCCCAATGAGGATGTGCAGGTACACTGTTTTAAAAATGTAAGATTTTGTCCACCTTTTTTGCATAAACTGGAATTTATTAAGATTGTTTACATAATGGAAGAAACCGCTGTTTTTTATCTTGGCGATAAGCAGTATGACATGTCGGAGGGAAATTTTTGCATTGTGGCACCGGGAGTTGAGCAGGCACTTTTTACAGCAGATTCAAACGGAATTGCCGTGAATATTTTGATGCGAGCATCGACTTTTACCAGAACCTTTTCCACACTTTTGTATGAGCAGGGAATTTTAGGCGATTTTTTCTGGAAAATGGCGTACACCAATTATTGCAATCGCGTATTATTTTTTTCAGCAACACCAGATGATCGGATGAAACAGACGGTGCTTCGATTGTATGAGCAGGCGCAGTTAGAGACAAAAAAGAGTAATCTAGTACAGGAAAGCTATGTCTGTATTCTGCTCGGTGAGGGAATACGCAGACATAGACAGAATATGAAGATTCTGGAGGGTTTTGATGGAAGCGTGTGGCAGATACCAGAAATTTTGCAGGATATGAAGCAGCATTTACAGGATATTACGTTAAAAGAGCTAGCGTTAAGGTGGAATCGAAGAGAGGATACGCTGCGACACGAATTGAAGATGGAAACTGGATATTCTTTTTCGCAGCTTCTTAGTGATATTCGCCTTCAGACGGCGGCAGATTTGCTGTGTAGGACAAATAAAAGTGTGGAAGAGATTATGGAGGAAGTCGGCTGTGGCGATTCTGCTGCATTTTACCGGAATTTTAAGAGACGATATGGTGTGACACCGCAGACATACCGAATCCAGCGAGGATAAGGAAACGGTTATAGAAAAATTAGAAAAAATTCAGAAAAAAGGTCATAAAAAGCAAATTTTAAGCATGTTGAAAAATACTAGTAAAAAAGATATGATGAGTACAACAAAAAGCAACAAAACTAAGAACGAAAATCAGCGGTTTGTTGTATAAAAGCACATTTTTATTAGGAGGAAAAACATGAAAAAAAGAACGTTAGCAGCACTTCTCGGCACATTGACAGCACTTTCAAGTGTAGCACCAACGATGGCACAGGCAGCAGAAAACACAGAGGAATACACTGTGACATTCTGTAGAACACAGGACTCCACAATGGAGAGTGATATTTTTTCTATTTTAAAGGATGAGTCCTATGAGGATAACCGTTGGACTAGACTGATTGCTGATCGTCTTGGAATCAATGTGAAGTATCTGTGGATTGCACCGAATGAAGAGCAGCAGACACAGAAGTTTAATGCAGCCGTTGCAGCAGGAACGATACCAGATATCGTTTGTGTCGATAAATTGACACTGAAAAATCTGGTAGAAGCAGATCTGGTTGTTGATATGGGATCATATTTTGAGGAGTATGCGAGTGATCTGCTCAAGTCCATGATCGAATCTGCAGGAGAGCAGTGTGTGCAGGCATGTACTTTTGATGGAGTACAGTACGGAATCCCATATGTTGATTGTGATATTGAGACCGCACAGATGCTTTGGCTTCGTCAGGACTGGATGGATGAGTTGGGGCTGGAAGCACCAAAGACAATTGATGATTTAAAGGGAATCATGGATGCCTTTATGGAAAAGGTAGGAGATGGTGCAGTTGGCATGGCTCTTTGCAACGATTTGTATGGAAACTTGATGGATATTAAGGGCTTTGCAAATGCATATGGTGCATACCCGCGTTACTGGGTACAGCAGGATGACGGAACACTCGTATACGGCAGCACGACACCAGAGATGAAGCAGACACTGGAAGCATTGGCTGATCTGTATCAGAATGGTTATCTGGATGAAGAGTTCCATGTAAATGATGGAACAAAGGCAGCAGAGGATCTGGTAAACGATAAGTGTGGTGTATTGTATGGATGGCATGCAACTGCTTTGTGGCCACTGCAGGATAATTTGAACCAGAATCCAGATGCAGACTGGAGACCATATCAGATCGTAACCAGCGAGGAAAGTGCAGAGGTGACACCGGGTATCAACATGATGACAAGCAGCTGGTATGCAGTAAGCTCTGAGTGTGAGCATCCAGAGGCATTAGTTGAATTGCTAAATCTCTATTGTGAGAAGGTATTCGATCCAGAATTAAATGAGTATAGCTACTATGCAAACCCAGGTGATGGATTAGAGGGTGTATGGAGACTTTCACCGGTATCATTAAACAGCCCAGATAAAAATCAGCAGACCGCTAAGGCAATCGCAGAGCCGTTAAAGACTGGCGATCCGGGAGATCTTTACGGAGAGCAGCTTAGCATGTATGAGTATAGCAAGGCAGCGCAGGATGGTGATACAACACTTTGGGGATGGAATCGTGTATTCGGTGAAGGTGGTTCTCAGATGCTTCTGATCGATTATGAGAACGATGAAAACGTGAAATTAGTAAGAGATCAGTTCTACGGAGTTGCAACCGAGACCATGAGTATGAGAAAAACAACGTTGGACACCGTGCTCGACGAAGCGTTCATTAAGATCATCACTGGACAGACAACAGCCGATGAGTTTGATACCGTTGTGGAATCCTGGTATTCTGCAGGTGGTCAGGATATGACAGACGAAGTGAACGAGTGGTATCAGGCACAGCAGTAACTGATTAGAGATAAAAAAAGCTGTCATGCAGCGTCTGGTGCGGAACTGCACGGCAGCTTTTTTATTGGATTATTGGAGTACAGCGATGGAAATGAGGGATTTGAAATGCCAAATACAAATACAGCAAAAAAAGTAAAAACGAAATATACGAAAGCAAAGTTAAAAAAAGAGTTGCCATTACATCTGATGATTCTTCCGGGATTGATTCTTGTTCTTATTTTTTCCTATGTTCCGATGGGTGGATTGATCATTGCATTTCAGAAGTTTATCCCGAGTAAGGGAATGTTTGGAAAACAGAAGTGGATCGGATTTGACAATTTTTCATATGTATTTTCCCTTCCGGGTTTCACACGGGCGATGATGAATACGATTATTATAGCAGCATGGAAGATCGTGCTGGGATTAGTTGTTCCAATCGTGTTTGCGCTTCTTTTAAATGAAATAAAGGGACGCCGTTTTAAGAAAGTCGTGCAGACAATTGTGTATCTGCCTTACTTCATGTCCTGGGTTATTCTCGGTGGAATTTTCCGTGATATGCTTTCCCCGGGAGAAGGAATCATTAATCAAATCATAACCGCATTTGGCGGAAAATCCATTTTCTTTTTAGGTGACAATCGATATTTTAGAGGTACGATGATTGTGACCGATATCTGGAAAAATTTTGGATATGGAGCAATTGTGTACCTAGCTGCTATTTTGGGCATTGACACGCAACTGTATGAGGCTGCACAGATTGACGGCGCAAATCGCTGGCAGCAGACATGGCATGTTACACTTCCAGGTATGAAGATGATCATCGTGCTGATGATGGTACTTAGTCTTGGAAATGTATTAAATGCAGGTTTTGATCAGATTTTCAATATGTACAGCACTTCTGTATACCAGACAGGAGATATCATTGATACGTTTGTATACCGTCTTGGTCTTTTGGATGCGCAATATGGACCAGCAACAGCTGTGGGTTTGTTTAAATCCGTTATCTCCACACTTTTTATTTCGATATCGTATTTCCTGGCGTATAAGCTGGCTGATTATCGTATCTTTTAGGAGGAACTGTTATGAAGAAATCAAAAGGGCGTATTGTTTTTGAGGTAATTAATGTAATTGTGCTGTCATTGCTGTCATTTGCCTGCCTGTTTCCGTTGTTAAATATTCTGGCAATGTCATTTTCAAGCAGTACAGCAGTTGCAGCTGGAAAAGTTTCTATTTTTCCTGTTGAATTTAATCTGTATGCGTATGATTATGTAGTAGGGAAGGCTGATTTCTGGAAATCACTGCTTCGCTCGGTGGAGCGTGTCGCAATCGGACTTCCATTAAATATGATTTTAACAATTATGCTTGCGTACCCACTGTCAAAGGAATCGACTTCATTTCGCATGAGAACTGTGTATGTATGGATTTTCTTCTTTACAATGCTGTTTTCAGGTGGCCTGATTCCGGGCTATTTGCTAATTCAGAATCTGAAAATGATGGATACGATCTGGGCGTTGGTGCTTCCAGCAGCAGTTCCTGTTTACAACGTAATTTTGATGTTAAATTTCTTTAGAGGAATTCCACACGAATTAGAGGAGGCAGCCGAGATCGACGGAGCAGGACAGTGGCGTATCTGTTTCCAGATCTTTGTACCATGTGCAAAGCCGTCAATCGCGACTCTGATGCTGTTTTCCTTTATTAGTCACTGGAACAGCTGGTTTGATGGATTAATTTTCTCTAATTTCCCATCAAGCTATCCATTAGCATCGTTTTTGCAGACCGTTGTTGTACAGCGTGATATGACATTGCTTAGTTTAGAGGACTGGCAGTCCATGTCGATGATTTCAGATCGTACCGTGAGGTGTGCACAGATCTTTGTTGGAATTATACCGATCATTTTGATTTATCCATTTGCACAGAAATATTTTGTAAAGGGTATGACTGTAGGTTCTGTAAAGGGATAAAAAGATGAAATGACAAAATGACAAAGATGAACGATGACGGAGGCTTAATTGGAATGAGAACTGAGGATCTGAGGGTACAGGCACTGAAAAATCCGCTGGGAATCAACGAAAATCCGGTGTTTTCCTGGCAACTGGTATCGGATAAAAAAGACGAAAAAAATGAAAGACAGACTGCATATCGAATTCTGGTATCAGAGAGTGAGGCATCGCTTATAAATGAGACAGGGATGCTCTGGGACAGCGGTGTTGTAAAGGAAAGCCGCTGTTTTGGAATTTTGTATCAGGGCAAAAAGCTACATTCTGCACAGAAAGCGTATTGGAAGGTGATGGTGTGGGATGGAGAAAATCAGGCATCCGTGTGGAGTGAGACGGCATCATTTGAGACAGGCTTACTTGAGCGCGAGGATTGGAAAGGCACTTGGATTGGACAGGGTGAAGACTATGAAAATCAGGAGTTAGCTCCGGTTTTGGTAGGTGAATTTGAAGTGGCAGATCTTGAACAAGTAGTATGTGCACGAGCGTATATCAGTGGACTTGGTGTGTTTCTGGCTGATATGAATGGACAGAAGTTATCCGATGCTTTTTTTGAGCCTGGCGAGTCTGATGCGACAAAGACTGTTTATTATGTGACTTATGACATTACAAATCAACTTATTTCAGGCACTAATTTCCTTACGATAACGCTGGGAAATGGTCAGTACACTGGGTACACAATCAACCCGGTTATGGTATATCAAGATGGAACAAAGACAAAATTTGGCCGTTATCAGAAAAATGACAGTTGTTTTGTTAAGCCGGGAATCTGTGGCAGAAAGAAGTTGATCGCTCAAGTAGAGCTGATCTTAAAGGATGGAACAAGAAAGATTGTTTGCACATCCAATGAAAACTGGCTGTGGGTCAATGGACCGACTGTTTTTCAGAACTGGTATGGCGGCGAGGATTACGATGCCTGCTTGGCAGAAGAACTTATAGGAAAGATACCATCAGAGGAAAATGGCTGGGCCAAAGCAAAGAAAATGCAGTCGCCAAAGGGAGTGCTTATGGCGCGCGAGTGTCCGCCAATTAGGATCGAGGAACGCTTTACCGCAAAGAGCGTAAAAAAGCTGGGAGAAGGTCATTTCATGGTAGATGTGGGAAAAAATGGAGCTGGTTTTGTGGAGCTTGTGCTACATGGAACAACAAAAGAAAATCGTGGAAATTGGATTTCTATGTACCCAGCGGAAATGATAAATGAGACTGACAATGGTGTAGACCAGAGGTCGTGCACTCAGAGTTGGAGTGAGAAGTTTGACTGTGTGATTCGCGATTCCTATCGAATGGCAGGAACTGGTGAGGAGCGTTGGCATCCGTCCTTTTGCTATCATGGCTTTCAGTATGTGGAGGTCGTCGGCTTCCCAGGTGAGCTTACGTCAGATCAGATCATCTGCTGTCGTCTTGCAGTAGCAAATGAGAAGCATGGCACTTTTGAAACTTCAAATCAAACTTTAAATCGTATCTGCGAAATTACAGACCGCTCAATTTCAAGCAACATGTACTGGAGCTTTACCGATTGTCCGCAGATTGAAAAACTCGGCTGGATTGAAACTTCACATCTGATGTTTGCATCTGTTGCAGATGTGTATGACATTCGCGCATGGATGAAAAAGATTATTCATGATATCTGCGATTCGCAGCTCGATAACGAGCAGGCTTCGCTTGCAGGAAATAATGAGGAGGGGTTTGTGCCAGGTATCATTCCTGCGTTTTATCGTATCGGAGGACTTTACAAGGATCCAAACTGGAATGGTGCATGTGTTTTCACACCGTGGGCATATTATCAATATTATGGCGATGAAGCTGTATTGCGTCAGGCATTTCCAGTAATAGAGCGTTACCTAGCCTATTTGGATCGCCAGACGACAAATGGTGTCTTGGAAAATTATGCGCAGATGGGCGAATGGGGTGAGTATGGGGAGCATACACCAAATGTGCTGGTCGCTACTTGTGCATATTACAGAATGCTCGTGATTACAAAGCAGATTTGTGAAATTTTAAAAGGGCAGAAAAAACAGAAAGAAAATAAGCTAGATAAGAAAGCAAAATTATACGAGGCAAAAGCACAAGCCGTAAGAGACGCATTTTATCACCATCCAGAGTGTTACGATGAGGCAACTGAACAGTTTGGAACAGGCAGTCAGGCAAGCTATGCGATTGCATTGTTTAGCGGTATGGCAGAGGAGCATGAAGAGCAGGCAGTGAAAGCACTCGTAGAAGCTGTAAAGAAAAATGGTTATCATTTGACGTCAGGAGAAGTTGGTTTAAAACAGGTATTTACTGCACTGGCAGAGGCAGGCTATAGTGATGTTGTCTATCAGATGGTAATGAATCCAACTGCGCCGAGCTATCGTGTATTTGCCGATAATGGACTTACCACATTGCCGGAGTATTGGAATTATGAGGAACTTTGGCTTGGTAGTATGGTGCGCTCCCGTAATCATGCGATGATGGGTCATGTGCGCGAATGGATGACAAGCTTTGTGTTAGGGCTTCGTCCGCAGTCACCAGGATGGACAAAAATGTTAGTGGCACCGTATGCCGTAGCAGAGTTGACGTATGCGAAGGGGAGTGTTATGACCCCGTGGGGAATTGTAAAGGTGTCATGGAAAAAGGAGAATGAAAGCTTTTTTCTTGCGGCATACATTCCGCTAGGAATTATTGCTACTGTATGTATGCCAAAAGAATACGGTGGTTCACAGCTTGAGGTTGGAAGTGGCGAGTGGAAGTTTGAGGCTAAGGTAGAAAATTAGATCTAAAATTATTGCCCATGAGAAAGTCATTTATCATTATTCGCAGTTAAAAAGTATACAAGTTTTTTAACTAAAATTTGTAGAGTGACAATTTATTCATAAATGTATTTGAAAATCCGTATATGTTCATAAAAAGATTGATTTTTTGAACATATACGGATATACTATTTTTAAGGGAAAGGAGGCTGCAAATGGAGATTGAAAGTGAAAAGAAAGATAAGGATATAAATAAAACACAAAATGAACGGGAAATCGAGCGCCTTAACCGCAAATTAAAGCGAGTGATGGAAGAATATGCGAAGTGTGCAAAAGAAAGAGATGAACTAAGGGCAGCGATTAATGTTGCAAAAAGAAAGAAGGGAAGACCAGGACTAAGTACAGAGAAGAAGGCAAAAATTTGCACACTTTATCAGCAGGGAAATTCCATGCGCCAGACTGCGCAAAAGGCAGGAGTGTCGCTTGGTACAGTAAGCAATGTTATAGATGAGGCAAAAAAGTCTTCAAGAATTGTCTATGTATATATGGATCGTAAAAAACCAGCAACATTGTTGGACATTTATCCAGCAATAAACAGACTGGAAATCTGGAACTTCACAGATGATCTGATTAGTCGGGCATTTGGCAGCCGCGAAAAACCTTCGTGGCAAGAATATGAGCAATTTTTAGAGGATCGCTGTATGCCTAGAACACGATACGGAATAAAAAAGGAACTGGAACATATGGGGCTAGACAGCTACGATCCATTTCAGATTGTGGAGATAACAAAGGGGCGCGTATATGGAGACGGGCAATGGTTAGCGCGAATGGATCAAAAAGGAATAGATCAAATTGACTGTATTCTGAAAAAAACGTCTAAAAAAACAAAAGAAAAACAGGCGAAAGCACTTCTGGAGTTTATTGATTTGTGGAAGGAGGAACAAGAATAAAGAAACATCTATTCACAAAAACTGAAAATGTAAAAAAAAACAATTGCATTTTTGAAACAAACGTGTTATATTACAAATAGCGCGTTTTATTGCGCATGCCTATCCGCATCTAATGATGAGGATTAAGCCCATACGGACAGGCGGGGCAGCTGCCGATTGTGGTTTTTAAACCGCGTTATTGATTGAGTTAGAAGCTCAAATTTTATAAGTTGACGGGACATGGCACAGTAGTGTGCTCATCCGGTCGAAACATCACTTGTGAAACGGTCAATAATAATCGGATGCACATCTGGGCAAAAGCATGCGTGCGAAAAAACGATACATAGGACTTTACGGAACAGGTGATGCAGCCTGTTCCTTTTTTTATAAAAGAAACAGGTCATCAAATTGAGAGGACTGTAGGCAAATGGAAAAAGGACAAATGCGCGCGCCAGTTTATGAGGCGCTTGAAAAGCTAAAGAAACGAAGAGTGGTTCCGTTTGATGTGCCAGGACATAAGAGAGGACGTGGAAACCCGGAATTAGTCGAGCTTCTTGGTGAAAAATGCGTCAGTCTTGATGTCAATTCCATGAAGCCGCTTGATAATCTGTGTCATCCGGTTTCAGTAATTAAGGAGGCAGAAGAGTTAGCGGCAGAGGCATTTCGTGCCGATCATGCATTTTTTATGGTTGGAGGAACAACGTCCTCTGTTCAGGGTATGGTGCTTTCTGTCTGCAAGGCAGGAGATGAAATCATTTTGCCGAGAAATGTTCATAAGAGTGTAATAAATGCACTTGTGCTTTGCGGTGCAATTCCAGTATATGTAAATCCGGAGATGGATAATCGTCTGGGAATCTCGCTTGGTATGCAGGTAAGCGAGGTAGAAAAGGCGATTCTTGAACATCCAAAGGCAGTAGCTGTCCTTGTCAATAATCCGACATACTATGGAATTTGTTCGGATCTTCGTTCTATTGTAAAGGTGGCACATGCACATGGCATGAAGGTGCTTGTAGATGAGGCACATGGAACGCATCTTTATTTTGGAGAAAATCTTCCAGTTTGTGCGATGGATGCAGGAGCAGATATGGCCTCAGTCTCCATGCACAAATCAGGCGGAAGCCTGACGCAAAGCTCCATCCTTTTAACAGGAAAGAACGTAAATTGGGAGTATGTCAGTCAGATTATTAACCTGACACAGACAACAAGTGCATCATATCTGTTGATGTCAAGCCTTGACATTTCCAGAAGAAATTTGGCACTTCGCGGAAAAGAATCCTTCGCAAAGGTCGCAAAAATGGCAGAGTATGCCCGTGATGAAATCAATGCGATTGGCGGCTATTATGCCTACGGCAAGGATTTAATCAATGGAGGAAGCGTTTATGATTTTGATGTCACAAAGCTTTCTGTTTACACAAGAGATATTGGTCTTGCGGGAATCGAAGTCTATGATTTGCTTCGTGATGAGTATGATATTCAGATTGAGCTTGGTGATATAGCAAATATTTTAGCTTATATTTCTATCGGAGACCGCATTCAGGATATAGAGCGTCTTGTTGGTGCACTTGCCGATATAAAGCGTTTGTATTCAAAGGACCCGGCTAGTATGTTAAATACAGAGTACATTAATCCGAAGGTACTTGTATCACCGCAGACAGCATTTTATTCAGAAAAGACACGCCTTCCAATTAGAGAGACATCTGGCCGCATTTGTGCCGAATTTGTCATGTGTTATCCGCCGGGAATCCCGATTTTGGCACCAGGCGAGCTTATTACAGACGAAATTATTGAATATGTACTTTATGCAAAGGAAAAGGGCTGTTCTATGCAGGGAACGGAAGATCCAGCAGTAGAGTATTTAAATGTATTATAAGGCTGCAGAATAAAATGTGGCAGCTGAAAGGATAAAAAATGGAGCTTTGGTTTTCAGATTATCATACTGACAAGGTAAAAATGTCAGTGAAAGTGGAAAAGCAGCTGTTCGGCGAGCAGACCGATTTCCAGCGAATAGACGTGTTTGATTCAAAGGAATTTGGACGATTTATCAGCTCCGATGGAAGCATTGTATTTTCCGAGAAGGATGAGTTTGTATATGACGAGATGATCGTTCATGTGCCTATGGCAGTTCATCCAAATGTGCGCCATGTGCTTGTAATTGGAGGCGGAGATGGAGGCGTAGCAAGAGAGCTTTCTTATTATAAAGAGATTGAAGAGATTGATGTTGTTGAGCCAGATGAGGTATTTGTAGAGGTCTGCAAGAAGTTTTTCCCAGACAATGCAAGAGGTCTGGATGATCCGCGTGTGCGCGTCTTTTACGCAGATGGTCTTCGTTTTCTTCGTTCAAAGAATGATCAATATGATCTGATTATAAATGATGCAATTGATCCGTTAGGTCATACGGCAGGATTGTTTACGAAGGAATTTTATGGAAATTGCTATCGCGCTTTAAAAGAGGATGGCATCATGGTTTATCAGCATGGAAGTCCATTCTATGATGAAGATGAGGATACATGCCGCGCAATGCACCGAAAAGCAAGCCACAGCTTTCCAATAAGCAGAGTATATCAGGCACATATTCCAACATGTGCATCAGGTTATTGGCTGTTTGGATTTACGTCAAAAAAATATCATCCGTTGACAGATTTAAATGTGGAACGCTGGAAGGAGCGCAATATAAAAACGTGGTATTACACCACGAATCTGCACAAGGGTGCATTTATGCTTCCTCGATATGTTGAGGATATGCTGGAAGAAGAGGAAAACTAATACAAAACAGGAGGACAAAACGATGGGAAGACTTTTAATTATTGGATGTGGTGGAGTAGCAAGTGTAGCAATTCATAAGTGCTGCCAGAACAGCGACACCTTTACAGAGATCTGCATTGCAAGCCGTACAAAATCAAAGTGTGATGCATTAAAGGAAAAGCTTGAGGGTACCACAAAGACTGTAATCACAACAGCACAGGTAGATGCAGACAACGTAGAAGAGTTAAAGGCATTAATCAATTCCTATAAGCCACAGGCTGTTTTGAATGTTGCACTTCCTTATCAGGATTTGACCATTATGGATGCATGTCTTGCATGTGGTGTTGACTATATTGATACTGCAAACTATGAGCCAGAGGATACAGATGATCCAGAGTGGAGAGCTATTTATGAAAAGCGCTGCAAGGATGAAGGTTTCACTGCTTACTTTGATTATTCATGGCAGTGGGCATATAAGGAGCGTTTTGAAAAGGCAGGTCTGACTGCACTTCTTGGAACTGGCTTTGACCCAGGCGTAACAAGTGTTTTCAGTGCATATGCATTAAAGCACTATTTTGATGAGATCGAGACAATTGATATCTTAGACTGCAACGGTGGCGATCATGGCTATCCGTTTGCAACAAACTTCAATCCGGAAATCAACTTAAGAGAGGTTTCTGCAAATGGCTCCTACTGGGAGAATGGTCACTGGGTAGAGACAAAGCCGATGGAGATCAAGCGTGTATATGATTTCCCACAGGTTGGTGAGAAGGATATGTATCTGCTTCATCATGAGGAAATCGAATCTCTTGCAAAGAATATTCCAGGAGTAAAGCGTATTCGCTTCTTTATGACATTTGGTCAGAGTTATCTGACTCATATGAAGTGCCTTGAAAATGTTGGTATGCTTTCCACATCACCTATTAACTTTGAAGGAAAAGAGATCGTTCCGATTCAGTTCTTAAAGGCATTGCTGCCAGATCCGGCTTCCTTAGGACCAAGAACAGTAGGAAAGACAAATATTGGCTGTATTTATACAGGAACTAAGGATGGAAAGAAGAAGACCATCTATATCTACAATGTATGTGATCATCAGGAGTGCTACCGCGAGGTAGGTTCCCAGGCAATCTCTTATACAACAGGTGTTCCGGCAATGATTGGAACAGCGCTTGTCATGGATAAGATATGGAAAAAGCCGGGTGTATTCAATGTGGAAGAGTTTGATCCAGATCCATACATGGATATGTTAAACCGCTATGGTCTGCCGTGGGTAGTAGATGAAAATCCGCAGATCGTGGAGTAATGAAGCTATGTGGGAAACAATCAAAACACCAGCCTATGTGGTTGATGAAAAAAAGCTAAGAGAAAATCTGGAATGTCTGCATCGTGTCGAAGAAGAGACGGGCTGTCATATCCTTTTGGCACAGAAAGCTTTTTCAATGTTTCGCGTATATCCGCTGATCGGGTCGTACTTAAGTGGTACGACCGCCAGCGGTCTTTATGAGGCAAGGCTTGGATATGAAGAGATGAAAAAAGAAAACCATGTCTTTGCACCAGCTTACAAGACAGAGGATATGAAGGAGCTTGTAACGATCTGTGATCATATCATTTTCAATTCATTTGCGCAGTTTGAAAAGCACAAAGAAATCATTTCTGAATATAATAACAGTCAGAGAGAAAACGGGAATCGTGTAAGTATCGGAATGCGTGTCAATCCAGAGTTTTCCACACAGGAGGGTCATGCAATATATGATCCGTGTGCACCAGGTTCACGTCTTGGTGTAGTGCGCGCAAAATTTCCAGAAACACTTCCAAAAGAAATAGAAGGACTTCATATGCATACGCTCTGCGAGCAGGATTCTGATGATTTGGAGGCAACCTTCAACGCTTTTGAAAAGTCTTTTGAACCATATTTAAAGAAGATCAAATGGCTTAATCTCGGAGGCGGTCACCACATCACAAGACCAGGCTATGATATTGAACGTCTGATTCGCCTTATAAAGCGAATAAAGGATACCTATCATCTGGAAGTATATCTGGAGCCTGGTGAAGCAATTGCATTAAACGCGGGTTATCTGATAACAGAGGTTCAGGATATTGTGGACAATGACCTTTCTATTCTGATATTGGATGCATCTGCAGCATGTCATATGCCGGATGTATTAGAGATGCCGTACCGCCCACCGCTTAAAGGCGGCGATGAAGCTGGTAAGAAGCCTTATACATATCGCCTCTCATCCATGACATGTCTGGCTGGAGATGTGATTGGTGATTATAGCTTTGACCATGAAATTCATGTGGGAGACCGTCTTGTATTTGAAGATATGGCAATTTATTCCATGGTAAAAAACAATACATTTAATGGAATTGGTCTGCCAGATATTTGCTTGCTTCATGAAGATGGCGCCATCGAGACAGTAAAGCGCTTTGGATATGAAGATTTCAAAAATAGACTTTCTTAGTGGTGTTACGAAACGACATCGGTGTAATGGTTTCGTCAAACATTGACGCGTATAGAATTCATCTAAGAAAGAGGAAGGAATCAGAAATTTATATGAAATTGATAAAGCAAATTCCGAGCGAGGACGGCTTTTATATGCCTAGCGAGTTTGAGCCGCATCAGGGCTGCATTCTAATATGGCCAAAGCGCCCAGGTTCGTGGGGATATGAGGCAAAAGCGGCAGGGAATGCATTTGCAGCAGTGATCAAAGCAATAGCACAGAGCGAAAAGGTCTACGTTGCAGTCACGAAAAAAACACTTCCAATTGCACAAGAAAAGCTGTTTGGAGAAAATAAAAACGCGGACATAATGCAGCAGGACAATATTGAGCTTTTCTTTGCAGATACCGATGATGCATGGGCAAGAGATGTGGCACCTACTTTTGTTAAATCAAATAAACACAATACTGCAAATTCAAATAAAGAAGGTTCAGATCAAAGTTCAAACTATGCTAGTGATTCTGTTATTCGAGCCGTAAATTGGGAATTTAATGCGTGGGGCGGAAATGTCGATGGTTTGTATGCTTCCTGGGAAAAAGACAATGCATTTGCCAGTGCATTTGCAGATCAGTTTGGCTTTGACTGGTACGATGCTGCGCCATTTGTATTAGAAGGTGGTTCCATTCACAGCGATGGAGAGGGTACACTTTTAACGACAGAAAGCTGTCTGTTAAGTGCCGGACGAAATCCAAATCTTTCGAGAGAACAGATCGAAGAACAGCTGTCACGTTTTCTTGGAATCAAGAAGGTATTATGGCTTCCGCGAGGAATTTATCAGGATGAGACAAATGAGCATGTAGACAATGTGTGTGCCTTTCTTCGCCCAGGTGAGGTAGTGCTTGCGTGGACAGATAATAAAGATGATCCTCAGTATGAGCTGTCACATCAAAGCTTATCGTATCTTGAAAACGTGCGAGATGCAAAAGGCCGCAAGCTTGTTATTCATAAGCTTCCAATTCCAGATCATCCGATATGCATCACAAAAGAGGATCTTGACGGCTATACATTTGAGGAAGGCGAGGATATGCGAGAGGTTGGAGAGCGTCTTGCAGCATCCTATGTCAATTTTTATTTTTCAAATGATGCGATCATTTTGCCAGTGTTTGGCGGTGAAAATAAGGAAAGCGATGAGCGAGCTGTGCAGCTTATGCAGCAGTGGAATCCAGACCGAAAGGTAATACCTGTTTTTGCGAGAGATATTTTGACAGGAGGCGGAAATATTCACTGCATAACACAGCAGATTCCAAGATGATTGAAACGAAATAGCAGCGCATGATATCCTTATAGCGAAATCGGACGCTGTACGCGATATTTGTGGAGAAGAGAGGAAAATTCATGAGTAAAATAAAAGCAGCAGCAATTCAGATGAAATGCAGCACAAATCCAAAAGAGAGTCTTTCGCATGCAGAAGAAATGGTCAGAGAAGCCGCAGCAAACGGCGCCAATGTCATTCTTTTGCCAGAGCTGTTTGAACGCGAATATTTCTGTCAGCAGCGCCGCTACGATTTCTATCAGTATGCTAAGACAGTAGAAGAAAATAAGGCAGTTCAGATGGGCAAGCGCCTTGCAAAAGAGCTTCAGGTTGTTCTTCCAATCAGTTTTTATGAGAAGGATGTCAACAATCTGTATAATTCCGTAGCATGTATAGACGCAGACGGAACACTGCTTGGCGTATATCGAAAAACGCACATCCCGGATGATCATTATTATCAGGAAAAATTTTATTTCACACCGGGCGATACAGGCTTCAAGGCATTTAAAACACGCTATGGAACAATCGGAATTGGTATCTGCTGGGATCAGTGGTTTCCAGAGACAGCACGCAGCATGGCACTTTTAGGTGCAGAAATTTTGCTCTACCCGACAGCCATCGGCTCCGAGCCAATCCTAGAGTGCGACAGCATGCCGCACTGGAGACGCGTCATGCAGGGTCATGCGGCAGCAAATCTGATGCCAGTCATAGCAGCAAACCGAATTGGAACAGAAACAGTAGAGCCATGCGAAGGAAATGGTGGCCAGACATCTGCATTAAATTTTTATGGTTCATCATTCATTGCAGACGAAACAGGAGAGCTTATAAGCGAAGCATCACGCGGTCAGGAAGAAATTCTTTATAGCGAATTTGATTTGGCAGAGCTAGCACAAAAGCGTCTCGAGTGGGGACTATTCCGCGACAGAAGACCAGAGATGTATGGAATTATCGCGGGGGAAGAAGTGATTGATATTGACGCTACAGTTCAAATAGAAGCCAATATTGAGGCAAAGCCCGAAGGTGAAGGGCTTTCGTAATATAGATGCGTGAACTGTAGGTATCGCAAAACTTTCACAAAATAAATTATGAATTTTATTGACAGATAGAATAATAAGTGTTATAGTACATATAGAGCAGAACAACAATATCATTCTGCCATTTGGAAACAGTTAAGCACGAAGCTCTTTATTTGGAGCGTTTCATAAAAAAGGAGTGAGAACTGTGATGAAAAGAGATTACTATGAAGTATTAGGCGTCAGCCGCAGTGCAGACGCATCTGCAATAAAGAAAGCATATAGAAAATTAGCCAAGAAGTATCATCCAGACAGTAATGTAGGAGATGCATCAGCGGCAGAGCATTTTAAAGAGGTAAATGAGGCTTACGATGTACTCGGTGACGAGAAGAAGCGTAAGCTTTATGACCAGTATGGCCATGCCGCATTTGAGGAAGGCTTTGGTCAGGGCGCAAATGGTTACTCAGGTAGCTATTCCGGTGGAGCAGGCGGCTTTGGTGGTTTTGGCGGATTTAAGAATGCCGGCCAAAACGGCGGTTATCAGGAGTATCATTTTAATGGAAATGAAGCCGACATGGATGATATATTAAAAAATTTGTTCGGCGGCGGTCATTTTAAGGGTGGTTTTGGCGGTACTGGAAGTTCAGGCAGGAGAAGCTATTCGTCTAGTGGCTTTGGTTCTGGTTTTGGTCAGGGCGCAGATGGCTACAGTAGTTATTCAGACTTTGGATCTGATTATGGTTCAGGCTTTGGAACTGGTGCAGACGAAGCAAATTCCCTTGATGTCAAAGCAGAAGTTACGGTTAGCTTTGATGAAGCAGCCTTTGGTGCAAACAAGAGAGTTCGTCTGCAGGGTTCTGATGGAAAGGTTCAGACACTTGAAATCAAGATTCCAGCAGGTATAGATACAGGAAAGACAATTCGTCTTAAAGGAAAAGGCAATGTCGGAAGAAACGGCCGTACAGGCGATCTGTTACTTAAAGTAACTGTGCAGGATAAGCCAGGATTTCGCCGTGAAGGAATGGATGTATACACGACAGTGCAGATTCCATTTACAACAGCTGTATTTGGCGGCGAGGCTCGCATTCAGACTATTCACGGTGATGTTATCTGCAAGATAAAACCAGGTACTCAGTCAGGCAGCAAGATCCGTTTAAGAGGCAAAGGTATTGTATCAATGAAGGATTCCAAAGTCTTCGGCGATCAGTATGCGGTTGTCGAGATCCAGGTACCAACGACACTTACACCACAGGCAGCAAGAAAGCTGCGTGAATTTGAAGCAGAGTGCGCAAAGACATCAGGCACGTCAAACGGAGCACATGCAGCATAATTGCCTGCAAAAGATTTTTTAAAATTGATAGAAAAAAAGACTCTCATCATCCGAAAGGAATGGTGGGAGTTTTTTATTGCGCTGTGGGAATCCTTTCGGTATAATGGATTTGTAAAAAAACAAGGGGGACTATTTTATGTCAATGCAAATTGTGTTTGAGCAGATTCTTATAATCTTTGGCTATGTAATCGTCGGCTACGTGGCTGGAAAGAAAAATCTGATCACAAAAGAGCAGCAGCGCTATCTTTCAAAACTTGTTTCATCACTCATTCTTCCGTTTACAGTGCTGTCAGCAAGCAGCATGGAGGCAAGTGGACAAGATATAGTAAATGTTGCCATTGCTGTGGCGCTTCTTTTTTCCTGTATGGCACTTACATCAGCTGGGTGTATGCTATATGCAAAAATAAAACACGTGCCAGAAAAAAAGCGTGCAGCCTACACGGGACTGTGCACATATCCTAATTGCACCTTTATTGGAATGCCTCTATGTATTGCGTTAATGGGAGAGTGGGGAACACTTTATGGTGCAGCAGGAATTATTGCATTTAATTTGTTATTTTTCACACTTCAGATTTCTCTTTTTACAAGACAGAAATTTCATCCAAAGATTTTCTTAACACCGCTTAATATAAGCACATTTGTACTCATTTTGATGCTGATTTTTCATGTGCATTTTCCACGACCAATTCAGACCGTCTGCTCCAATATCGGCGGCATTACAACACCGCTTGCGCTGATCATCGTCGGCGTTATGCTTGCAGATGGAAATCTTCTTCAGATTGTGACAGAAAAAAGAGCGTATGTGATCTCATTAATCCGAAATTTGATTTGCCCGCTTATAATGTTAGTAGTGATGGCACTTCTTCCGTTAGATCCGAATTTAAGAATGGCAGTGTTGATTTATGTGGCGTGTCCAGTAGCAAATCTGACAAGCGTATATGCGATTCAGCACGATATGGAACCAGCTCTTTGTGCGAGGGCAACGCTTCTGTCTACGATTTTATTTGCTGCAACAATCCCATTTATCATCTGGCTTGGACAGCTTGTATATGGCGTTTAAACACAATGTTAATTTTTTAACAAAAAAGCCTAAAAACTGGCAAAAAGATGTGCCCAATTGGTAAAAAAAGCAATTGACTTTTAGTGAAAATTCTGGAATAATATAGATAGATTGGGATGCTTTTTGGTTTGCCCCAAAGACACCAATTATATACAGATATTTAAGAAAAGAGAGGTTAATGTAAAATGGCAAAAGTGGATTTAAGCCAGTATGGTATTACTGGAACTACAGAAGTTGTATACAATCCTTCTTATGAAGATCTGTTTGCAGAGGAGACAAAGCCGGAACTGGAAGGCTATGAGAAGGGACAGGTTACCGAGCTGGGTGCTGTTAATGTCATGACTGGTATCTACACCGGACGTTCTCCTAAGGATAAGTTCATCGTTATGGATGAGAACTCTAAGGACACAGTATGGTGGACCTCTGACGAGTATAAGAACGATAATCATCCGGCAAGCGAAGAAGCATGGGCAGCAGTAAAGAAGATCGCTCAGGAAGAGCTTTCTAACAAGAAGCTGTATGTTGTAGATGCATTCTGTGGTGCAAACAAGGACACCAGAATGGCAGTTCGTTTCATCGTAGAGGTTGCTTGGCAGGCTCACTTTGTAACTAACATGTTTATCCGCCCAACAGCTGAGGAACTGGAGAACTTCAAGCCAGATTTCGTTGTTTACAACGCATCTAAGGCTAAGGTTGAGAACTACAAGGAATTAGGTCTGAACTCTGAGACTGCAGTAGTATTCAACATCACCAGCCATGAGCAGGTTATCATCAATACTTGGTACGGCGGCGAGATGAAGAAGGGTATGTTCTCTATGATGAACTACTTCCTTCCATTAAAGGGTATGGCTTCCATGCACTGCTCCGCTAACACCGATATGAACGGTGAGAACACCGCTATCTTCTTTGGTCTGTCTGGAACAGGTAAGACCACTCTGTCTACTGATCCGAAGCGTCTTCTGATTGGTGATGACGAGCACGGCTGGGATGACAACGGTGTATTCAACTTCGAGGGTGGATGCTATGCAAAGGTTATCAACCTTGATAAGGATTCTGAGCCGGATATCTACAATGCAATCAAGAGAAACGCTCTTCTTGAGAACGTTACTGTTGATGAGAATGGCAAGATCGATTTCACAGATAAGAGCGTAACCGAGAATACTCGTGTATCTTATCCGATCGAGCACATCGAGAAGATCGTTCGTCCGATCTCTGCTGCTCCGGCTGCAAAGAACGTAATCTTCCTGTCTGCAGATGCTTTCGGCGTACTGCCGCCAGTATCTATTCTGACTCCAGAGCAGACTAAGTACTACTTCCTGTCTGGTTTCACAGCTAAGTTAGCAGGTACCGAGCGTGGTATCACTGAGCCGACTCCAACCTTTTCCGCTTGCTTCGGACAGGCATTCCTTGAGCTGCATCCGACCAAGTACGCAGAAGAGCTGGTTAAGAAGATGGAGAAGAGCGGTGCAAAGGCATATCTGGTAAATACCGGATGGAATGGTACCGGAAAGCGTATCTCCATTAAGGATACTCGTGGTATCATCGATGCAATCCTGGATGGTTCCATCACAACTGCACCTACCAAGAAGATCCCGATGTTCAACTTCGAGGTTCCGACTGAGCTTCCAGGTGTAGATCCGAAGATCCTTGATCCTCGCGATACCTACGCTGATGCTTCTGAGTGGGAGACAAAGGCAAAGGATCTTGCTAGCCGTTTCGTAAAGAACTTCAAGAAATATGAGGGCAACGAGGCAGGTAAGGCTTTAGTAGCTGCAGGTCCGAAGGCTGAGTAATTCAAGCAAATTTAATATGTAGGTTAATTGGGCAACTGATTGACTAAGTGAGAGCGGGTCATGCGTATGCATGGCCCGCTTTTTTCGAAGGGGAAAATGGGATAGAGTATTTTGAGAGGCAGTAGAAGAAAAAGGAGGTAAAACATGGCTAGCACATACGAAAACTATTTAGAAACACCAAAGAGTCTGACATTTGATCAGATGAGAGATCTGCATCAGAAATTACTTAAGGAAATCGAAAATGATCCAGTTGGTCAGGAACTGTATGATGAATTGATAGGAGAAGCAACAACATATGCTGAAATCCGCGCAAAATGGCTGAGCTTAGACCGCAGCCAGAAGATGGAGCAGGACTCTTTTCGTACAGCCTGCCACAATAGTGTCATCACTCATTTTAATATGATGGCGCGCTATTTAAAGACGCAGGGAAAAAATACTGAGTGGAGAGATGCACTAGGATATGAAGAAGACGATAAATATTTTCGAAAAACGATAGGTGATTTTGGTTGTTATATTGTCTTCATAAATAGCCTTTGCGCGAGATAACACTTAATTGAGAAGTTTTGAACAGCATTAAAGTATCAGCAAAGTGAAAGTAAATGTCATCTAAAAGAATAAAAGACAGATTATTCAAAGAAATTGATCTTATATGTCTTGACATTTCTGCACAAGCAACTTTATACTGAAAAAAACATAGCTGATCTTTTACAAATTTTAAAATTGGAAAGGGGAAGGTTACTAAATGCGAGGAAAATTTTCAAAAAAACAAATAGGAGTATTAAGTGTTGTTGCTTTAATGGCGATGCCGGCATCAGTTATGGCATCTGAAGAATTACAGACTCAGCAGGAAGAGACAGTAGCAGTTCATGAAGTTGAGACTGAACTAAGCGATTTGCTGGAGTCATTTACAGAACCAGAAAGCGTTCAGACAGAATCATTGCCAGAGATTGAGACTCAGGCAGAGACATTAGAATCAGAAGCAGAGGAATCACAAGCAGAACAATTACAAGTGGAGCAATCAGAGGGAACAGAGGACGTATCTGAAGAGAACTTATATGAGGAAACAGAATCTGAGTCTGAATTACAGTTAGAAACAGAACCATTAAATAGCAATGTAGAAAGCAATGAAGCGAGATCAGCAGATGGTTGCTGGTGGGTAAAGGCAGAGAATGGAAAATGGCAGTATGTAAATAATTATGTATATGTGCATAATTGTGTCTTGAAAATAGATGGAAATTATTATGGATTTGATTATAATGGTTACATGTATCAGGATAGCGAGTTTCGAGATCTGTATAATGGAGAACACAGGGCGAAGGCAGATGGAACTTTGTATGTATCAGAATGGTATCAGGATAGCGAAGGCTACTGGTATTATTATGATGAAACTTCTTGCAAAGTAAGGGGAATTGTTGAGATTCAGGGAAGAAAGTATCTGTTTGACAATTATAGTGGATATTTAATAATAAATGGTTTCGTATATATTGACAATTCTTATTACGGGGCAAATGAGAATGGCGAATTAATTCAGACAGTAGGATGGCATAAGATAAATGAAAGATGGTATTATACACAGGAAGACTTTAGTGCAAAGTATGGACTTATAGAGGATGAAGGTTATACTTATTACATGGCTCCATATATGCTAACTGGGTTCAATTTTATTGAAATTGATGGAGCAGCTTACAAAATTGATTTCGCGGGACATGTAACACCAATTAAAGAAGATGGATTATATGAGCATTTTCGGTCTAAGGTTTATGTAAGCAATGGACAAGTACTTAAAAATAGTTGGAAAAATATTGATGGCAAATGGTATTACTTTAATGAGTATGGCGATATGGAAATCTGTGATGCAAGAATCGACTATGATGGTCCTCATCCAATCAATATTGACGGAAAATACTATTACTTTGATTCCAATGGTGCAATGGAAGATCATGGTTGGGTCTATTTGTGTACTGGAACTTGGTGCTATGCAAAGCCATCTGGTGAACTTGTGACAGGAGATACCTGGATTGGGGAAAAATTATATCATTTCTCTGAAAACGGCATTTTAAAAGAGGGTGCCTGTGAAGAAAATGGAATCTGCGCGATCTATGATGAGGACGGTAGCAAAATTGGAGAGATTTCTCATGAGGGCTGGGGATTAATTGACGGAACTTATTACTATGTTGAGAATGGAGTTGCAAAGGCAGATGGCGCTTATAAACTTCCAGATGGAAAATGGTATGTGTTTGACAAGAGCGGAAGAATGCTTAGTTCCGTGAGATCAAAGAAGCGCTGGCTTAGTGAAAACGGCGATGCAATTACTGGATGGATTAAGCGGGCAGGTGCATGGTACTATGCAGATCCAGAGACGGCAGAGACGTGTACTGGTTTTAAAGAGATCAATGGTGTACAATATTACTTTAAGCTAGATGCGACAATGCTTGAGGGGGAGGCAGTTGTTTATAACGAGCTAATCATGACTGATGAGAATGGAGCGATTAAAGGTCGCCTTTCTCTGGAAGATGGCTGGAGTTATCATGATGGCGAGTGCTATTATACCAGAAATGGTGAGCCGTATACTGGTTGGGTAGGTGTTTATTATGTAGAGAATGGCTGTATGCTTCGTAATCAGATTGTACAGGATCCAACATCAAAAAAATACTATTGGGTAGATGAATATGGTGTTTACCAGACAAATAGATGGATTAGCGACGGTTATGGTTACAACTATGCAAAGGCCGATGGTACGCTGGCAAGAAAAGAATGGTTGATGATTAATGGAACACTCTATTATTTTGATCAACCTGAATATGGCCGAGCACTTGCAACAGGTGCTCAGATAATTGATGGAATAGAATATCTGTTTGAAATAGATGGTTCTTACTTATGCAAAGTTGAGGAAATGAAGGAAGGCTGGACGCTAATAAATGGCTCTTATTATTACAAAGCTGGTGGACAACTTATAACAGGTTGGAAGGTTCAGATAGATGGTAAATGGTATATGTTTGGAGGTCGAATGCTGAGTGATGGATTTTCACCGCTAACAGATATACAGGAAGATACGGATACATTTGGCAGAAACAGTTACTACAAGCCCGATGGAAGCATGTCCGAGTTTACTGGCTGGCAGTTGATCAATGACAAATGGTATTATTTTGATAATAATTCCAAATGTTTGGAAGGTTGGGCAATACTAAGCGGAAAACGATATTATTTCATGTCTTTTTATGATACTGGTTACTGGAGGAAAACAAAATCAGTAGCAGGCGAAATGGTTACTGGCTATCGAACAATTAATGGAGTATTATATTATTTTGATAAGAGTGGAGCATGCCAAGGCGCTTGTGGACCACAAAATGGCTGGTATTATGCCGATGGTGATTGGTATTATATGAAAGGTGGAAAAGTAATTACCGAGGCAATCGGAGTAATGGACTATGTGGAGAGACAAGTAGCAGTCATCGCTACAATCAATGGAGCAGAATATGCCTTTGATAATCTCACAGGAAAAATGCTGACAGATCAAATCGTAAATAGTGATGTGGTAGCAGAGAGTCAATTTGTTGATAGCCGCGCAAAAAGCCTTCGCTATGTCAATGTGGATGGAAAGGTAGTGACAACAAAAGGCTGGATTCTAACGAAGAACGGTTATATCTATGTTCAGTCAAATGGAACACTTTGCACTGGGGTACATATGATTGATGGTATTGTATATTACTTTGGCGCAGATGGCATCTGGATTTTGTAATTATAATTTGAATATCAACGATTAAGGGAAGGAAGGGGCTCTGCGAAAGCAGGGTCCCTCTTTAAAGTAATTGCGTTTTAATCGGTAATTTAAAAATATTTTACGTTGCTTGACACAAACAAACTGAAAGATTACAATAGTTTGCGAGTGTAAAAAAAGGAGGACAAAATGTTTCAGAAGAAAATATTTAAAATCTGGTTGCCTATGTTGGTTGGAATCTGTCTATGCATGATTCCTTGTAACGGGTATGCGTCAGAGACGGTAAGCAAAGGAGTAAGTATCCAGTCGCCAGGTGATGCTAGTGGAGATGCGCAGTCTGGAGAGGTAGAAGATGAAAATGAAATTGAGCTGTATGCAAATGAAGCATAAAAAGATATCAGCCAAACTGCATTTATCAAGTCACTGCTTTCAAAAGTAGGAAAAAGATACAGTCAGTCCAAGCGATATGATGAGAATTATTATGATTGTAGCTCACTTGTTTTGAGATGTCTTCAGGAATTTGGATTGACGGGAGTTCCGTTTTCGACATATGGATGGAACAGCAAACTGGGGGGAAGTAAGATTGGAGATATCATTACCTTCCATGGAAGTGGCAATAAAGTATCCTACAAGGTAATTGCTAAAAATACAAATATCATCAGCAATCCAGATGCATTTGCCGTACCAGGAACACTGATGGTGTTGATTCAGCCTAATCAGTCAAGTGGACACATTGCAGTATCGCTAGGTGAGTTTGCTCGTCAGGAGGGAGAATACGATCCAAAGGAAAATCCAGAGGAGCTATTGCAAACCACGATGGAGTATGTCACAGGAATCCTGTCACAGCGCTATGGTATAGACCAAGATCTTCTTTTGGGTGAAAATTTAATCACACAGTATCCAAATACATGGATGGAGAAAAAATATTTAGGAACTGATATTTTATTGGATGATGGAACCTATTCCGGGCAGTACAATAAAATTTGGCGTGTAGAGGCTTATTCAGACAGTACTGGAGTATGTGTAACAAATGCAGCAAAAGGAACGAATGGATTAAATGCCAAATATGTATTGCTTCCAGTAACTGACGATGCAAATTCGAATTCAAATACAGTTGCATATCAGGAAAAAAATTCAATCGATGATATTAAGATTTCAAATATTACATCAGAAGGCTATCAGGTAGATGTCACTGTGACTGCATCAAGTGGAATTAAGCAAGTTTTGATGCCGACATGGACGGTGGCAAATGGTCAGGATGATATTGTATGGCATCAGGCGACTATAAATGGTCGAGTCGCATCTGCAAAGATTTCATCTTCTGAACATAACGAGGAAGCAGGCGAATATATTACTCATGTTTATCTATATTCCAACAGCGGAAAGGTACAGATAAATGATGTGTATATAGATTTGACAGATTGCAGTCAGACCGTATCATTTACTCATAAGCATGGATGGGACTTTGTTGATGGAAAATGGTACTATTATAATGAAAGAAGAGAAAAGAGTACAGGCTGGCTGAATCTAAATGGTAACTGGTATTATATGAAACTAAATGGTTCAATGGCAGTTGGCTGGTGCTTAGTTGGAAATAACTGGTACTATATGGCAGAAAGTGGAGTCATGGTAACAGGCTGGCTAAATTTAAATGGTACTTGGTATTATATGGGTAACGATGGCGCGATGCTGACCGGAACGCATACAATCAATGGCAATACTTATGTCTTCAATCAGGACGGAGTCTGGATTTCTGATTGATCTAAAAATATTTAATTAAATCTAAGAATAAACATAAGAGAGAGCTATGCGATATGCTTCTGTCTATTTGACAGGGGCCAAGCATGGCTCTCTCTTGCTGTTATCTATATTTCATAAAAGAATAGCAAAAATGGACGAAAAATCTATTAGATATATTGAAAAATGAAAAAAGAAAGGGTATAATGAAAAAAACTTTTAAGAAGATGCATTGAAACATAGCAATGATCTTCAGAAAGGGGAAGGTATACGCATGAAGAAAAATTTATCCAAAAAACAACTTGGAGCAGTCGGACTCGCAGCGATGATGGCAGTCCAGACACCAGCAATGGCAGCAGAAGTGACAACATCACCAGAGGCTACTGTTCAGGAGACAACACAGGAGCAGCAGGAAGAAACGGCAGAATCACAAGCTGAAGAAGTAGAGACGGTGGCTCAGACTGCAGAAACATCACTGGAAGCAGAGAGTGAAACTCTAACGCAGGCAGAAGTATTAGAGGGTGAAACCGAGGCGCAGGCAGAAGAGTCTGTGGAGATAGAAACCTCAGAATCAGCTGAACAGAAAGAAATCCAGTCTGAGGAAGCCTCGCAAGCAGAAGAATCAACAGAAACAGAGACGAGCGAGAGCGAAGATGTTGTTAATGAGTATGTGTTAGCGGAGAATCAGGAAGTATTAGCAGATGGTTGGCATCAGGATGAAAATGGAAAGTATAGTTACGTGAAAGATGGCCAGCTTTTGAAAAACTGTATTGAGCAGATAGATGGTAGCTATTATGGGTTTGACGAGTACGGAATTATGTATGCAAACACAACTTTTAATCTTATATATTCTAAAGATGATGGTTTCTATCGAGCAAAAGAAAATGGAATTCTTTATATAAATGAATGGTATACGATTTCCAGTAGTACATATTATTATGGAGAAGACGGAAAGGCATATACAGGAGTTCGTACAATAGACGGAAAACAATATAGTTTTTATCCATCGGGTGGTCTCTGCAAGGATACTACATGGACTGTTGAGGGTAAGGTTTATTACTGTGATAAAGAAGGTGTTGCAACAGAACTAACGAATAACACTTGGTCAAAAATTGATGGGAAGTATTATTATGTAAAAAATGGAAGCCTATTAACTTCATGCGTTGAGCAAATAGACAGTTCTTATTATGGCTTTGATGGATATGGAGTTTTATATGTAAACAAAGAGTTTTCATTTTATGATTATGAAACACGAACTACTAATCGTTATAAAGCAAAAGCGGATGGAAGTCTTTATGTAAATGAATGGTATCAGGATTCAACTCTTACCTATTATTATGGAGAAGCTGGAAAATTGTGCACAGGTCTTCAGACAATAAATGGAAAACAGTATTGTTTCTATAGTTCAGGTATTCTTTGCTGTAATAACGTAGTCAAGCTAGGAGATGGAACTTGTTATTATGGTAATTCAGAAGGCATTGCAACCGAAATTGCAGATAACAGTTGGATGCAGTGTGGCGAGAAATGGTATTATGTAAAGAATGGAAACCTTCTAAAAAATTGCGTTGAAAAAATCAATGACCATTACTATGGATTTGATGAAAATGGAGTGATGTATGCCAATGTAGCATTTGGTCAGAGAAATCTGTTTACTGGATCATATGGCTATTATAGGGCATCGGCTGATGGCTCTTTATATACGAATGCATGGTATTCAGATTACAATAATTCCTACTATTATGGAGAAGATGCAAAAAGAAGCACAGGATTGCAGACGATCGATGGCATTCAGTATCTGTTTGATGCGAGTGGTACGCTTGCTGTTTCTCGAATGGTTGTATTGGCTAATGTCAATTATTACTGTGATACAAATGGCGCTGCTCATGAGATGCCAAACAATCAGTGGTACAAGGGCGACGATGGCAATTGGTATTATGTAAAGGATGGAGAAGTACTGAAAGAATGTACCGCACAGATTGACGGAAAATGGTATCAATTTGACTATGCCGGACGTTTAAATACCGATAATTTGAGTACCGATGAAAGTGGAGCGCTTCGTATTAATAGTTGGGTATATGATGGAACCTATTGGCATTACTATGGTGAAGACGGTGAGGCATACCGATATGGAGTCTATGAAATTTCAGACGCAAAGTATTATTTTGACATGAATTCAAGAATGGCTGTGTCTGAAGTTTGCACGGATGATGGTGTAGGTTGCTATATAGCAGATAAAAATGGACAACTGACGCAGGTCACAAAAGATGGATGGTTCCTGTTTGATGGAGATTACTATTATGTGGAAAATGGCCAGCTCAAAAACAGTGGAACCTATAAGATTAATGGCGTCTGGTATGGGTTTGACTATGATGGAAGCATGTTTGTAAACAGAGACTTTAATTGTCATTGGCAAAGTAAGTATTGCCGTGCAAAAGCAGATGGAAGTTTGTATTGCTCTGAGTGGTATCAGGATGACGAAAAAAACTGGTATTACTATAAGGAAGATGCTAGCATGGCAAGAGGAACCACAAAGATTGGGGAAACTACCTATTATTTTGAGGATGGTGTCTTGAAGGCGAATGGTGCAGTAGAAGTGGGAACTTCCTACCGACTGGCAGATGAAAATGGAAGTTGGATACAGACTCCAGGTTGGGTTTGCGTGTCTGATAGTTGGTACTATGTATTGAATGATGGAACTTTATATACAGGTATCTTGGAAGAAAATGGAGCAACCTATTATCTGAGTCCGAAGATGGCAAAGAATGTTGGATTGTTAGAGGTAGATGGTGTTGCTTATCAGATTGCAGAAAATGGATTGGCAACGAAAGCTGCTGACGGATTTTATCCAGGAGATGTACTGAACCATTTATACTATGTATCAGGTGGAAGGATTGCAACAAAGGGTTGGTTGAACGTTGACGGAAAGTGGTATTATTTTGCAGAAAAAGATTCGGCAGGTATATACTATTCGGTAACCGGAACAAATTATACGATTGACGGAAAACTTTATCATTTCAACTCAGACGGAACAATGGCTAGTCAGGGTTGGGGTCTGTATGAGGATGGAAGTTGGTATTATGCATTTGCATCTGGTGAACTCGCAACTGGGGATGTAACCATTGGTAGTACTATATATCATTTTGATGAAAATGGCAAAACGCAGCGTGGTTTGGTTGTAGAAAATGGAATTTGTAAGTTATATAGTGAGGATGGAACTTTACTAGAGACTGGAAATTCAGATGGCTGGAGTTTACTTGGTGGAAACTATTATTATCTGAGAGATGGAGTTATCTTAAAGAGTTGGGGTTATAAGCTTCCGGATGGAAACTGGTATGGTTTTGATACAACAGGAAAAATGAGAGTCAACACAATAGAAAACGGTCGCTATTACGGAGCAACAGGAGCCGCTCAGACTGGATGGTTTACAGTTGCCGGAAAATGGTATTATGCGTCATCAGTGAATGCTTTACTGCAAAAGGGACTTCATGTGATCAATGGAGCTGAGTACTATTTTGACCAAAATGGAATCATGCAGACTGGCGAGTTTGTGGCAGATGGAAAACTGTTTACAACCAATGAAAGTGGAGCAGTGATTAGTAAAAAGTATATGGAGAACGGTTGGAGCAACTATCAGGGTAAATGGTACTATTATCAGAATGGAATTGCATATACCGGTTGGGCTGGCGCTTACTATGTTCGCAACGGTGAGATGGTTTGTAACAGTATTGTAGAATGGAAGGGCAAAAGATATTACGTGGGAGAAGATGGAAAATATCTTGTCAATACCTGGTGCAATGATGGATATAGCTATGCAACCGAAGATGGTTCTCTTGTATGCAGTGAATGGAAAACGATTGACGGAAAGAAGTACTATTTCTATTGGGAAGGTGTGGTATATCCATATTTCTTTTATGGAAAAGGTGTCTACACAAAAGAAGGTGCATATCTGTTACCAGATGACTATGCACAGGGCTGGCAGCTGATTGACGGAATCTACTACTATAAAGAAGGAAATCAGTTTGTAAGAAATCAGTCAAAGAAAATTAACGGAGACTGGTATCTGTTTGATGCACATGGAAATATGGTAACAGGATTCTCATCACCAGAGGTAATTGGATATGATACATATACGTATGATGATGCAAAATTCTATTACGGAGCTGATGGTAAACGTGTCAACTATACTGGATGGCAGGTGATTGATGGAAATTGGTATTATTTCAATTCTAAGTCAGAGACGGTAGATGGCTGGAACATCATTAATGGTGCAAAATACTATTTTGGAAAGACCAATCATTTTATGTACACTGGCTATAAAGTAATTAGTGGTCAGTTGTATTACTTTGATGGAAGTGGCGCTAGTCATGGTATTGATAATACATTTACTGGTTGGCATCAGCAGGATGGAGATTGGTATTATATTCGAAAAGGTCATGCTGCAACAGGAACCATTTCTGTAGATGGCAGTTTGTATGAGTTTGATGCAAACGGAGTCTGGATTTGCGATTGAAAAAATTTGTTGAAAATGCTATACTAAAGAAAATGTCTAAAACTGAAGACAGTTAACAAGACAATTTCTGGGAAGGAGACAATTTCATATGAGAAAGTTCTCAAAAAAGCAAATCAGTGCAGTTGGATGCAGCAGGTAATTACACCTATGTACAAAATGGCCAGATCGTAAAGAATTGCATCATGCAGATTGATGGTGCCTATTATGGATTCGATGAGAATGGAATCATGTATGCTGGAAAGAGTTTCTAATATAATTACAGAAACTATCGCGCAAAGGCAAGTGGAAGCTTATACATTTCCGAGTGGTATCAGGATAGGAGTGGAAATTGGCATTATTATGACCAGACCGGAGATGAGGTATGCTATAAGGAAATGACCATAAATGGTAAAATTTATTATTTTAGGATACAGGCGCGGGAATCCTCGGTCATTCAATGACCGAGTCATTCACCTGGAATGGTTTGGCTGTAAATGAAGTTTATCATGATCAGCAAAAAACAATATAAGTGAAAAGCTTGAATGATGAGTAAAAGGAGTCGGGCAGCGAAAACTGTCCGGCTTTTTTGTATAAAGATAAGCTACAGTATGTTTAAAATAAGTTGCGTAAAAAGGTGTGCCCCAAATAGTTAAAAATATGTCACACGAATTGTCACAGATTGCCAGTTCTGGAAAATAGGGCTATACTAGAGATAGTATTTCGAGGTAAAAGGAAAAAATCACACTGAAAGAGGGGAAACTATATGAAGAGATTTTTAAAAGAAATGATCGGTATCATGGGATTAACGATGTTCGTGTCATCTCAAAGTCCTGTAATTGCGGCAGAGGCATCGTCGGCAAAGTTGTTGGCGGAGACACAAATTTCAAACGTACAGACATATGCAATGCCGACAGAAGAACAGATCACTGATCAGATCACACTTATCGATGGTTGGTGTCAGGATGATGATGGAAACATCACTTATATCAAAGGCGGAGAACTGGTACAAAATCAGGTGCTTGAGATTGATGGAAGAAACTATTATGGCTTTGATGAAAATGGAATTCTGTATGTGAACCAGTCCTTTAATATGTATAAGAGCGATAATGGTGTAGATTACGTGATGGCGTGCTATCGTGCAAAGGAAGATGGAAGTCTTTATGTAAATGAGTGGTATACTAATCAGTTGGGAAACCATTATTATTACGGACAAAAAGGAGAAGGTTATTCTGGTTTGCACGAGGTAGATGGGAAAACCTATTATTTTAGCTGGGGAGAGGTGTGCACAAATCAGTGTGTTTCGGAAAATGGAAAAAGCTATTATTGTGACCCTGAAGGCTCTGTAAGTGACATTTCTGGTGATGGCTGGCATCAAGTGGGAGATTACTACTTCTATATAAAGAATGGTCAGCATTTATCAAATACAGTAGAAAAAATTGGTAATTCCTATTATGGCTTCGACAGCAGAGGTGTTATGTATGCGAATAGAGATTTTTCTATTTGGAATTTTGAAAGCCAAATGAGTTCGGATTATCGTGCGAAGGAAGATGGGCGACTCTATGCAAATGAGTGGTATACCGACGAGTGGGAAGTTTTTTATTATTACGGAGAGGATGGAAAAGCGTACTCAGGCTTACATGAGATAGATGGAAAACAGTATTGTTTTTCCGAATATTGTCGAAGATATCAAGACCAAAGTGTTACCATAGATGGAAAGAGCTATTATTGTAAGTCAGATGGAAGTGCGATAGAACTTCAAAACAATGATTGGACCAAGATAGATGACCAAAATCTGTATGTCAAGGATGGTCAGGTTTTAATCAATTGCGTGGAAAAAATTGGAGATTCCTATTATGGCTTCGATGAGAAAGGCTTTTTGATTGTTAATAGAAGCTTTGGAATTTGGAATGAGAAAAACGAAAGATCCGACGAGTATCGCGCAAAAGAAGATGGACATCTCTATAGAAATGAGTGGTATGTTGAGGAAGATAGGACTTATTATTACGGAGAGGATGGAAAAGCGTACTCAGGCTTGCAGGAGGTAGATGGAATTCGCTACTATTTCTATCCAAGTGGTTGGAGATATCAAAACGAAATCGTTACTGCAGATGGAAAGGTCTATTATTGCAAACCAGATGGAAGTGCGATAGAACTTCAAAACAATGATTGGACCAAAGTAGATGATCATTTTATGTATGTGAAAGATGGGCAGGCTTTAATCAATTGTGTAGAAAAAATTGGAGATTCCTATTATGGCTTTAACTACATAGGCGTTATGTATGCGAATGAAGATATTATTCTTAGGAATTTCGAAGGCCAAATTAGTTCGTATTATCGTGCGAAGGAAGATGGACGTCTCTATGTGAATGAGTGGTATGTTGACGAGCGAGTTTACTATTTTTATTATGGAGACGAAGGAAAGGCAGCTTCAGGCTTAACACAGGTAGATGGAACACTTTATTATTTTTCTGAAAATGGTTGTAGATATCAAAATGAAAAGATTACCGTAGATGGAAGGAACTATTATTGTAAGTCGGATGGTGAAGTGATTGAACTTCAGGAGAATGGCTGGATCAAGGACGGTGAAAATGATAAGTATGTCAAAGATGGTCAGGTTTTAACCGATTGCGTGGAAAAAATCGGAGATTCTTATTATAGCTTTGACTCTACTGGAGTGATGTATCGAAATACAGTATTAACGAGATGGGACGAGGCAACCCAAAAATATACCTATTATTTCATAAAAGCGGATGGACGTCTTTATGTAAATGAGTGGTATGAGTATGATAAGTATGATAACCATGGCCATGGCATTTGGTATTATTACGGAGATGAAGGAAAGGCGGCTTCTGGTTTAACACAGATAAATGGAACACTTTACTATTTTTCGGAGGATGGCAGACTATATCAAGATCAAACTATTACTGTAGATGGAAAGAGTTATTATTGCAATCTGGATGGAATCGCAGTAGAGTTGCAAAATAATAGATGGACAAAAGTAGATGGGAAATATCGCTATGTCAAGGATGGTCAGGCTCTAACCAATTGCGTTGAAAAAATAGGCGATTTCTATTATGGATTTGATAGCGATGGATATATGTTTGCGGATGAACAGTTTAATCTGTTAGATTCAGAGAGTGGAAACACCTGCTATTACCGGGCACATGAGGATGGCCACCTCTATAGAAATGAATGGTACATGAACTATAAAGGTTTATGGTATTATTTCGGAAACGATGCAAAGATGTATTTCGGACTAAGAGCGGTAAATGGAATTCTCTACTATTTTGGTAGCAGAATGTATCAAGATGAAAGTGTTACTGTAGATGGCAAAAATTATTATTGCAAATCCAGTGGAGAGGCAGTAGAGCTTTCGAAAAATGGTTGGAACTTGGTAGACGGAAACTATCTGTATGTAAAAGATGGTCAACTTTTGAGAGAATGCCTAGAGAAAATCGGGGATGCCTATTATTATTTTGGTTATTCAGGAGTTATGCTTTCTGATACAACTTTCGGCCTTCCGAATACAGAAGGAGAATATCGAGTACATGCGGATGGAAGCCTGTATATTTCTCAGTGGTATCGGATAAATGGTTACTGGGAATATTATGGTGAGACTGGTCTTAGGAAAACAGGCTGGCTTTCTCTAGGCAATATTTGGTATTATTTAAATGAATATGGTTGGATGGTGACTGGCTGGCAGATTGTGGATGGCACCTGGTATTTCTTTGATGGAAGCGGAGCAATGGTAGTTGGCTGGGTAAATCTAAATGGTACTTGGTACTATTTGTCAGGAAGTGGAGCAATGGTGACAGGTTGGTTAGATCTAAATGGCACCTGGTACTATATGGGAGCCGATGGCGCGATGCTAACTGGAACACAAGTAATTGGTGGTACTACTTATATTTTTAATCAAGATGGCGCTTGGGTAGCGAATTGATAATTGTGTTAACAAATTGATATGATTTTATTTAATCCAATTTAAAAACATGGGAGAGAGCTGTGCGAAAGTGCAGCTCTTTTTTCTTTGCAGGCTACTAGAATTACAAACACTTCAGAAATGTTAATCATGTTAAAACTTTTATTTTACTTGACATAAAAACAATGAAGGAATAGAATGGTTTTCGAAAAATAAAAAAGGAGAAGGCTATGTTTAGAAAAAAAATTTTTAGTGTTGTAATTCCCATAATTATTGGGATGTGTATAAGTGTAATACCTTATCAAGAAAATATGGCAGGTGAAACTTCAAACAAAAGCGTGAGTGTTCAATCGTCGGGAGAACCTAGTGGAGATGCACAGGTAATATCAGAAGAAACAGAAGATATAGATGAGATTGAATTGTATGCAGTTGGAGAAAAAGATATTAGCCAGACCGAATTTATCAAGTCACTGTTATCAAAAGTTGGAAAGGGATACAGCCAGTCAAAGCGATATGAAGAAAACTATTACGATTGCAGTTCACTTGTCATGAGATGTCTTCAGGAATTTGGCTTAACTGGGATTCCGATTTCAACAGCCGGTTGGAACAGCAGATTGGCTGGAAAAAATATTGGAGATATCATTACATTTCACGGTAATGGCTGTAAGGCATCTTATAAGTTAATTGCGAAAAATACAGATATTATAAGCAATCCCGATGCGTTTGTGGTACCTGGAACGTTGATGGTATTGATTCTTCCAAATGAGTCAAGAGGACATATTGCAGTATCATTAGGTGCATTTGATCGTCAAGAGGGTGAATATGATCCAGCAGAAAATCCGCAGGGAGTATTACAGACAACTATGGAATACGTAACAGGGCTATTGGAACAGCGTTATGGTGTGGGACAAGATCTTCTTTTGGGATTAAATTCCATAACGCAGTATCCAAATACATGGATGGAGAAAAAATATTTAGGTACTGATATTTTACTGGATGATGGAACGTATTCAGGCGAATATAATAAAATTTGGCGCGTAGAGGCATACTCTGACAGCACAGGAGTATGTGTGACAAATGCAGCAAAAGGAACCAATGGGTTAAATGCCAAGTATGTTCTGCTTCCGGTGACTGAAAACACAAATTTGAATAGTAATACAAATTTAAATAGTAATACAAATTTAATTACATATCAAGAGAAGAATTCGATTGATGATATTCAGATTTCAGATATTACATCCGATGGATATCAGATTAATGTTACTGTTACGGCATCAAGTGGAATTAAACAGGTTTTAATGCCAACATGGACTGTGAAAAATGGTCAGGATGATATTGTATGGCATAAGGCAAGTGTAAATGGAAAGGTAGCATCAGTAAAGATTCCAGCGTCACAACATAAATCGGAAGCAGGTGAATATATTACACATATTTATCTTTACACTAATAGTGGGAATGTATTAGTCAAGAGCGCGTACGTAGATTTGACAGATTGCAGTCAGGCGGTATCATTTGATCATAAACATGGTTGGGAATTTGTCGATGGAAAGTGGTATTATTATAATGCTAGAAGAGAAAAGAGCACAGGTTTTATACATCTGCAAACAAATTCGTATTACCTTGATGATGATGGCGTTATGATGACTGGCTGGCAAAAAATCAATGAGGATTGGTATTATTTCCATGATAGTGGAGCAATGGTCACTGGCTGGTATCCAGTAGGAGATCACTGGTATTATTTTGATGAAAATGGAAAAATGAAAACAGGTTGGCTTCAGTCAGGTGATGATTGGTATTATCTTTATGATAGCGGAGCAATGATTAGCGGCTGGTATCCAGTAGGAGATCACTGGTATTATTTTGATGAAAATGGAAAAATGAAAACAGGTTGGCTTCAGTCAGGTGATGATTGGTATTATCTTTATGATAGCGGAGCAATGATTAGCGGCTGGTATCCAGTAGGAGATCACTGGTATTATTTTGATGAAAATGGAAAAATGAAAACAGGTTGGCTTCAGTTAAACGGTGACTGGTACTATCTCTATGATGGTGGACAAATGATCATTGACTGGTATCTGGTAGGAGATCACTGGTATTATTTTGATGGAAATGGAAGAATGAAAACTGGAATTCAAGTAATAAATGGAATAGAATATAATTTGGGCACAGATGGAGCTTGGATTAAACCTGAAGAAAATGTGGGATGAGTTTTCATTAAAAGCAACTATTAGTAAAACAATATTGATAACTAAAATTTATAACAAGCTAAAGAAGGAGCGCTACGTAGAATGTAGTGCTTCTTTTTTACAAAAAATGTGTGACAGAAAAACAGTCAAATTCGTCACATATTTGAGCACAGTTGAATTGAAAATTGGCAAATGCTATAATAATTCAAAGTAATGCTAAATAGTGCAGACTTTCAAAAAAATAAAGGGAGAAAAGTTATATGAGAAAAATTTCAAAAAAGCAAATTGGAGCAATGGGACTCGCAGTAATGATGACAGCGCAGAGTCCGGCAATGGCGGCAGAAATTGAAACATCACAAAAGGAAACTACAGTAGTAACGCAGGAAGTTTCTCAGGAAGACTCTCAAGAAGAGACAACAGTCGCAGAAGAGGTATCAGCCACAGAACAGGAAACAGTTACAGAACAGGAGACTGTGTCAGAGCAAGATCATGTTATGGTACAAGAAACTGTGCCGGAAGAAGATGCAATAGAAGAAGCGTCTGCTGAGATAGTTACAGAGGAAACAGACAACGAAGAAAGTACATCTTCAGAAGAGCAAGAAACGAAAGAATCTGTTGAAATAGTGACAGAGGCTGAAAGCAGAGAAGTAGAAAATACAACAATAGAAGACGTGGAAACAACAGAAGAAAACGAGGAAGTGACCACGGAGGAAGTACTAGAGGAAAATGATCTGGTAGCGGCTCAGAGCGCGCTTACGGAAGGATGGCATACTGACAGTGAGGGAAATCGTACTTATGTAAAGGAAGGAAATCTAGTTAAAAACAATGTGATTTCCATTGACGATGCGTATTATGGATTTGATTCAAATGGAAAAATGTATGCAAATACATACTTTTCTTTCTGGGATAGTGAACTTCGAAGAGAAATATGGTATAGAGCAAAAAAGGATGGAAGTCTTTATGTAAATGAGTGGTATGAGGATCGTGGTGGTAAATATTATTATGTAGAAGATGGAAAAGCAAGTACTGGATTTGCCGAGATAAACGGAAAAAAATATTATTTTTATGAGACAGGGTGGCCTTTTCTAAGAAGAGACGGAACAGTTTCTGAAAATGGAACAGCATATGTTTGTGGAGAAGATGGTGTGCTGATAGAACTTTTAGATAATCAGTGGACATTTGTCAATGGATACTATTACTATGCTCAGAATGGGGAAGCTATTACCAGCCGCATTGTGCAGATTAATGGAAAATACTATGGTTTTTCTTCGAATGGCAGAATGTATGCAGATACCATATTCGACAATGAAGGTAAAGAGTATTATGCAAAAGCGGATGGAAGTCTTTGTGAGAATGAGTGGTGTTATGAGTGGCGCTATGTGCATGGTTGGATGTATTGTGGGTCTGATAGAACGTACTATAAGGATGGAATTTATGAGATAAATAATACGTTATATTATTTTGATAAATATGGAACCATGGCAACTTCGGGAGTATACACGCTGAATGGAGAAAATTATGTTGCGCAAGCAGATGGAAGTCTTATAAAAACACCGGAAAATGGCTGGTTTCTGAGCGAAGGAAACTATTATTATATAGAAAATGGAGAAGCTGTAAAGGAAAAAATATTGAAAATCGATGGCTTGTATTATGCATTTAAAGAAAATGGTATCATGTTTGATGCGACTGATAATAGTATAGGTTCAAAAGGGGGAGAGGGAGAATTTTACTTTAGTAGCAGATATTATCATGCCAGAGAAGATGGAAGCTTATATACGTCTGTGTGGTCGAAAGATGGCTTTGGAAATTGGATGTATTATTGTGAAGATGGACATCGAGCAACAAGCGAATCGGTTACCATTAATGGAAATACGTATAGATTTAATTATAATGGAGAAATGTTGGAAGGCCGTTTAGTAGGAAATGATCTGTTTAATGAAAGCGGAGTACAGGTTAAAAAAGCAGGCTGGAATCAAATAGGAGGAAAGTGGTATTATTTGAACCAGGACGGAACTGTGTATACCGGTATTTTAACAGAAAATGGATATACGTACTATTTAAATCCGGAAATGGTAACGGGAAAAGATTTTATAAAAATAGATGATATCTATTACAAAATTGATTCAGATGGACACTTATCTAAGCTTTCAGATGGATTTTATAGTGTAGCATCAAACAAAATATTCTATAATTATATGTGGCGTGACTATTATTATCTGGTTGATGGAAAATTAGTTGACGATGGTTGGAAGTTTATTGATAATGCATGGTATTATTTTGTTGATGGTTTAGTGATTGATAATGCGAGCTATCGAATTGATGAAAAATTGTATTATTTTGATCTTAATGGAAAATTAAAAACGAATGGTTGGTTTACGGATGGAAGTGGAGTTTGGTGTTATGCATTTTTATCTGGAGAATTAGCAACCGGCGATTGCACAATTAACGGAGTATTGTATCACTTTGGAGAGGATGGGCGTCTTAAGAGCGGAACAATTCAACAGGACAATGCAATAATTCGTTATGGGGATGATGGAAGCATAGCAGAAACAATTAAATTTCAGGAAGGCTGGAATCTGGTTGATGGAGTGTATTATTATCTGAAGGATGGAAAGCTGCTGGAGAATACAACATGTAAATTGCCCGATGGAAACTGGTATAGCTTTGATGAATCTGGTAAAATGAGAAATAATGTAAAAAATTATGATGGTAGATATTACAGTGAGTCTGGAGCAGCTATGACAGGATGGATTTATGATACAGGAAATTGGTATTATGCAGATCCGGAAGATGCAACATTATACTCAGGCTTCCAGACAATCAATGGAAAGAAGTATTATTTCTTTGATAATAAATCTGGCAATTTTAGTAATGATTCTAGCAATGATAATTACTTTGCAATGTGGATTGGAGAGACGGTAGTTGATGGAAATGTTGTAACAACTGATGATGATGGTGTAGTAGTAAGTATTGTACCTATAGAGAACGGCTGGAGTTTCCATGGTGGAATTTGGTATTATTATCAGGACGGAAAGCCATATACAGGTTGGGTAGGAACATATTTGGTTGAATCTGGAAAAATGGTAGAAACAAATACTTGGTTCCGCGATGGACGTTGGTATAGAAAGGCAGATGGAACAACAGCTTCGGGTTGGCTTCAGATTAATGGAGACTGGTATTACTTTGAATCTGGTATGACAAGTGCAAAACAGGAATATTACTGGAAGAGTAATGGAAAGACGTATGTATTTAATGAAAATGGTGTATATATACCAGCTGATAATTATGCACAGGGTTGGAATCTGATTGATGGGTATTACTATTATAAAGAAGGTGAAAGTTTCTTACGTGGAACAATAAAGCAGATTAATGGAGACTGGTATGCATTTAATGCCCGCGGAAGAATGATAACAGGTTTTACTCATACGCAAGATGATACACATGACTATGAGAGTAATGTTTATTATGAAGATTGCGGAAGATACTATTACGGAAGCGATGGCAGAAGATGTTATTATACCGGTTGGCAGATGCTTGATGGAAACTGGTACTATTTTAACAATTATTCTGAGGCAGTCAGTGGTTGGAAAATGATAAATGGTGTGCAATATTACTTTGACGCTGACGATCATTATATGTATACTGGTTATCATGCAGTAAATGGTGAATTGTATTATTTCAATGCTGATGGAAGTTGCTGGGGTAAGTGTGGACCGCAGAGTGGTTGGTATCAGGTGGATGGAAAGTGGTACTTTATGAAGGGTGGATATGTTACAACGGGAAGTGCTTATATTAACGGTGTAACATATCAGTTTGATGATGATGGTGTAATGCAGGAATAATGCATAACAAGCAAATCATTCATAAACGTATTTGAAAAGAAAAAAATATAATAAATTGCGGCGACAAATATTGTCGCCGCAGAAATGGAGAATTTATGAGAAGAACATTTTCAAAAAGTTCGAAACAAAAAATTACAGCAATGGGACTTGCAGTAATGATGACAGCGCAGAGTCCGGCAATGGCTGCGGAAATTGAAACATCACAAACAGAGAATACAGTAGTGACGCAGGAAGCTACTCAGGAAGACTCTCAAGAAGAGGCAACAGTCGCAGAAGATGTATCAGCCGCAGAACAGGAAACAGTTACAGAACAGGAGACTGTTTCAGAGCAAGATTCTGTTATGGTACAAGAAACGGCGTCGGAAGAAAATGCAATAGAAGAAGTGTCTACTGAGATAGTTACAGAGGAAACAGACAACGAAGAAAGTGTGTCCTTAGAAGATATCTCTGTTCCAGAGACAAAAATCAGTGAAATAGAAGATGCAACAATAGAGGAAATTGCGGAAACAATCGAAGAAGAAACAGAGGATCTGACAACAGAAGATGTGATAGAGGAGCAAAACCTGGCAGCAACTCAGAGTGCATTTGCAGAGGGATGGACATTGCATGACGATGGAACATATACATATGTGCAAAATGGGATACAGTTAAAGAATTGTGTCGCAATAATAGATGGTTTTTATTATGGCTTTGATGAATCTGGAATTATGTTTGCAAATGGTATATTTTCTATGGTAGAGGACGGTTTTTGGAATTTTTATTATGCAAGCGAAAATGGAAGTCTTTATGTAAATAAATGGGTGGAAGTACCAAATATGTTAGATGGATATGCATGGTACTATTTTGGAGATGGAGGACGGGCATATGAGTCTGGAATCTATAATGTAAATGGCATGGATTATTATTTTCAACATAATGGAATGATGACAACATCAAGTGTTTGCGTACAAAATGACATATATTATATTGCGGATGAAAATGGATATCTGACACAAGCCCCGAAAACAGGATGGGTTTTAATTGGGAAAAATTATTATTATATGCAGGATGGGGCAATGAAGAAAGATTGTGTTGCTCAAATAGCCGGAAAATATTATAAATTCAACTATGCCGGAGTTTTATATATGGATTGTATGGGGGACGATTATCGCGCAAAAGCGGATGGAAGCCTTTATATAAATGAATGGGCTGGTGGCAGCAGACAAGAAAACAATTTGGACAATGATCTATATGATAATTCAAGTTGGCGTTATTATGGAGCAGATGGAAAACCATATAAGAATGGATTTTATGAGATAAACAATACTACCTATTATTTTGATAACTTTGGAATAATGGTACAAAATAAAGTTATTTGTAAGGATGGTGTATATTATATTTTTGATCAAAATGGAGCCCAGATTAAAAATCCTGGTTGGAATCTACAGGAAGGAAAATGGTATTATGTAAAAGAAGATGGAACTTTATATTTGGGAGTTCTAACGGACAATGGACATAATTATTATTTGACTCCGGAAATGGTAATAAGCAAAGATTTTATAAAAATAAATGATATTTGTTATAAAATAGATTCCAATGGATATATGACAATGCTTACAGATGGCTTTTATAATGAAAAGACAACTAAAAAATCATCAGATTCAGATGATTCAATGAGAATCTATTACATATCAAATGGAAACATTAGTGATAGTGGATGGAAAGAGATTGACGGGAAAAAATATTATTTTAAAGAAACAAACATAGAAAGGGACGGAGTATGGACTAAGGAAAATGTAGCCTTAAGAAAGGGACTCTATGAGATTGATGGAAAAAAATATTACTTTAATTCAGAAGGAGCAGTAGAAACGAATGGCTGGATTCTGGATGAGAATGGAAACTGGTATTATGCAAAAACATCTGGAGAAATAGTAACGGGAGATCTTTTGATTAATGGAACACAGTATCATTTTAATGAAAATGGGACATTGAAAACAGGATTGATCATGGAAAATGGAGTGGGAAAATTTTATGGAGAAGATGGAAGTGTTGCTGAAGTAATTAATCATGATGGATGGAATCTGGTTAATGGTATTTACTATTATTTAGAGGCCGGGACATTATTAAAGGGAACTGATAGATATTGGGAGAATGGTCAGGAGAAAAAGGCTGGAACATATAAATTGTCAGATGGAAACTGGTATGTGTTTGACGAAGAAGGTAGAATGTTAAATAATGTTATGATTTTTGATCGCTGGTATGGAGAATACGGTGCAGCAATGACAGGATGGATCTATCAAGCGGGAAACTGGTACTATGCTGATCCAGAAAATGCAAAATTATATACAGGATTTCATGTGGTTAATGGAGTAAAGTATTATTTTGCACCTGAAATGGTGACAGGTGAGATTGTAGTTGGCTCTAAAGTAATAACAACGGATGATAATGGCGTAGTTACAAATGTAAAACACATTGAGAATGGTTGGAGCTGTCATAATGGAGTTTGGTATTATTATATGAATGGAGAGCCATACACAGGTGTAGTGGGAAAATATTGGGTTGTAGATGGTAAAATGAAGGAAGATGTACTGCTTGAGCCAAATACATGGACTGGAAATGGTTCTTACTATACAAAAGAAGATGGAAAAATGGCGTGGTTTGAATGGGTAAAAATTGATGAAAAATGGTATTATTTTACTACTTCAGGACTGGCAGGCGGTAATACAAAGAATACAGATCCTTTATATAAGGAAGGAAAAACATATTTGTTTGACGATGATGGTGCCTATATTCCAGCAGAAGATTATCCGCAAGGATGGTCAATGATCGGAGAAAACTGGTACTATAAAGACGGAGAAAATTTTGTAACTGGAACTGTAAAACAAATTAATGGTGATTGGTATGTATTTAATTTTCATGGAAAAATGATAACTGGCTTTGCCAATGCTGAGTCGTATAGTTTTGGCGGTAAGCAATATTATGATGGTGGTGCATATTATTACGGAAGCGATGGCAGAAGATGCTATTATACTGGTTGGCAGATGCTTGAAGGAAATTGGTACTATTTTAACAATTATTCTGAGGCAGCTAGTGGTTGGAAAATGATAAACGGTATGAAATATTATTTTGACACAGAAGATCATTATATGTATACTGGTTATCATGCAATAAATGGTGAACTGTACTATTTCAATGCTGATGGAAGTTGCTGGGGTAAGTGTGGACCACAGAGTGGTTGGTATCAGGCAGAAGGAAAGTGGTACTTTATGAAGGGCGGATATGTTACAACGGGAAGTGCCTATATTAATGGTATAACATATCAGTTTGATGATGATGGTGTAATGCAGGAATGAATTAAAAGATAAAAGCGAATAGCGAGTAGAAAAGAGAGGTATTGCAGAAAATGCAGTGCCTCTTTTTCGCTACAAAAATATTCAACAAAATAAGACATAAACGTTGCAAAAAAAAGTTGAAAGATGGTATACTAAAAGAAATTTTACGGGCAAAAAATAAAAGAGAAATGTGAATCCGTATTGCCCAGGGAAGGGAGAAACTACATATGAGAAAATTCTCAAGGAAACAGATCAGTGCAGTAGGTCTTGCAGTGATGATGTCTGCGCAGGGATCGGTAATGGCGGCAGAGGTGTCACAGGAGGAAACAACAGTTGCAGCTGAGATTCAGGCAGAGAAAAGTGAGTCTGTGTTACCAGAAAAATCAGAAGAATCAGAGGAATCAGTAGAAGAGTCAGTGGGGGAAATTACAGAGACTGTATCGGAAGAGTCAATTGAACAGTCAATACTGGAAAGTGTACCAGAAACGGAAACTGAGTCAAATGCTGAATTAGAAGAAGCAGTTGAATCCGAGGAAACAACAGAAGAGTTAGCAGAAGAAACGACAGAAGAATCAACAGAGGCAGCACACGAAGTTGAAAATTCCGAGATCGCACCGTTAGCAGCAGTGGCAGATGGATGGCATAAGGATGCAGATGGACACTATAAATATGCAAAGAATGGTTACTTTTATGCATCTCGTATCGAAAAAATTGATGGCGCATATTATGGGTTCAATGCAAATGGAATTATGTATGCTGGAGAAGAATTTCAGCTTTTAAACAATTATTATCGTGCAAGAGAAGATGGAAGTTTGTATGTATCACAGTGGTATCAGAATGAGTGGGGAAAATGGTACTATTATGATGAAAACGGAAAAGGTATTCGAAATGGAATTGCAGAAATTAATGGCAAAAAATATTTCTTTAGTGCAGGAGTATTGTATGTAAATACTGTAGTTTATGATTTTAAGAATAACGTACAGTATTTAGCCAATTTAAGCGGTGAATTGATTGAAACAAAAGGATGGCATAAGCAAGATGGAGAATGGTATTATGTAAAGGAAGATGGCACCTTATATAATAGTGACAATGATGGAATTTTATATGATAATGGGTATATGTATATTATGCAGCCATCAATGAACGTTAATAAGGATTTCTGTTATATTCCAGATACCGACATCGCGTGCTCAATTGATGGAAGTGGTCATGCATCTTTGCTTGAAGATGGATTCCATGATGGAGGTGGTTATTATATCTGTTATATAGAAGACGGAAAACTGGCGCTCAATCTTGGTTGGAAATACATTGATGGCAAGTGGTATTATATCGGTGTGGATGGATTTGTTGGAGCAAAGCATTTTGGAGAAGTAGATGGTATACGGTATTATTTCACCAGCGATGGAAGCATTGCTACTAATGGATGGGGCTGCAGTTATAGCGGTGAATGGTATTATGCCTATCCGTCAGGAGCACTGGCAACTGGTGATACATCCATTAATGGCGTTCTGTACCATTTTGATGAAAAGGGAATTTTAAAGACTGGTGTAGTGGAAGCTTCCGAAGGATATGATGTTTATAATACAGATGGAACATTCCTCGGTTCAATTAAAAATGAAGGTTGGAATCTGGTTAATGGCAGCTATTATTATATGGAGGATGGCGATATACTGAAAAATTGTGAATACCAGACTGCTGATGGAGCATTGTATTCATTTGATAGTGATGGAGAGATGAGAAGTGGTGTTCAGTATGAGGGCCGTTGGTACAGCGAATCAGGTTGGGCCTATACTGGTTGGACTTATCAGAATGAAAAGTGGTATTACGCAGATCCTGAAACTAGAGAGCTTTGTACTGGCTTTCAGAAAATCAATGGCGGTGAGTATTATTTTGATGAATCGACCTGTGAAATGATAGTCGGTGAAATTGTAGTAGATGGAACTGTAATGATTGCAAGTGCAAATGGAGTGATCGAAACGATTGCATCAAAGGGCTGCTGGAAAAAGGTTGCTGGAAAATGGTATTATTCAGATCCTGAGACGGCAAAGCTTTGCAGAGGCTTTCAGAACATTGGCGGTGCACTGTATTATTTCGATGAGACGACCTGTGAAATGTTAGTCGGAGAGGCTGTCATTGATGGTAAAATTGTGAGAACGGATGAGAATGGTATTGCAACTGTAACAGAGATTGCAGCAAATGGTTGGAGCCATTATTGCGGAAATTACTATTATTATCAGGATGGCGAGCCATATACCGGATGGGTTGGTGATTATTACATTGAAAAAGGATGTATGCAGAAATCCTGTTTCATTACAGATGAAGATGGAAATGAATATGAATTGGGAGAGGATGGAGCTTGTTTAAAAGACACTTGGGCTAATGATGGATATTATTACGCAAAAGCAGATGGAACATTTGCAAAAAACGAATGGATAACAACATCAGATGGAAAGACCTATTATTTTGATGGCATATATAAGGTAAGAGGAATTCAAACCATTGATGGAAAAGAGTATCTGTTTGACGAGGATGGCGCATATATCTGCGAAGAAAGCAAGTTAAACTATGGCTGGAACTGGATTAACAGTGGGTATTATTACAGAACAGAAAATGGTATTGCCAATGGCAGACAAAGAATCAATGGAAAAGAATATCAATTTGATCATGGAAAAATGCTTTTGAATGAGCTTAGTTCATTGGATTTGTATAATGGTGCAAATGATTTTTACTATGGCGAAGATGGCGAAAAAGCTGCATATACTGGCTGGAAGTTGATGAATGGAAATTGGTATTATTTTGATGAGAGATCCCAGTATCTGAAAGGCTGGGCAGTAATCAATGGAAACAGATATTATTTCCTGACAGGCTATAATTATAATATTCAGATGGAAGATGATCAGGCTGGAATCATGTGTACTGGATATCGCGTGATTGACAGGAAACTGTATTATTTCGATAAGGATGGAGGATGCTGTGGCGTTTGTGGTCCGAAGAATGGATGGTATGACGTAAACGGTACACGGTATTATATGATCGAAGGAAAAGTTGCCAGTGGAATGCTTAATATAAATGGAGTAGATTATGCATTTGCTAGAGATGGAAAAATGTATGCGAATGAAATTGTAAGTACAGATATTATAAATAAAATTTGCTATGCAAATGCAGATGGTGCCATTGTTACAACGCGAGGCTGGCATCTAACATCTTATGGATACATATTTGTTCAGCAGGGCGGAGCACTGTGCACCGGAATCCATACAATTGATGGTGTTACGTATATGTTTGGCAGTGATGGTATACTGATGTATTAATAGTGAGAGACAGTACTTATAGGCTCTCGGAATCGTGAGCTTCCCGACCAACTTCATCGGCCGGATGAACTTTGAAAAGTAAATATTATCCAGAACGGACATGAAAAGTAATAAATGATGAAAAATTGGCGCACTTTTATAGATCCAGAGTTAAATATGGGTTATAATGGTATTGCTTATGAAATTAAGCGGCTTGGTCAAAGAGGTCTTTTAGTCGGGAAGTCTTTGGCAAAGTCCAGGCATCAAGATGTTGGCACATCATGATGGCGAACAGGCGGCAGTACCACATCATAGATGAACGGTACCTGCCGTCTTCTAATTTATAGTCTATCTTTTCACGTTTGTTACAACGTTCAGCAGATGTTCTTGCATTATATTCCAATTTCCATTCCTTGCTGCCACGTGGCGGGGTATTGAAGAGTCTTGGGTTATCTTTTAATACAAGGTGAACAAATCTTGTGTAGGAAGTAATTTTAAATTCAACAGAAACAAGGATAGAGCGAAGCATGTCGGAAGGGAACCGTGGTTCAGGACCAAAGACAGAATAGCGGTCTTGCATAAGATCATCAATTGGTGACAGATCAAGATTCCAAAACTTATCAAGGATCTGCCAAGAGGAAGGAGAGAGGGAAGTTGCAGCATTCGGATAATATTTACGAAGTTGAGTCAGGACACGTTCCTGATAGGCGGAATGACCGCCGATGTTAATAGGTTTCAATGAAACACACCTCCAAATCAGAGGACTTGTAAATACAGGCTTAGAGATTCCGAGAGGCTATTGCTATAGGAAGGGAGAAAAGGAGAATGATAAAAAAGGTTTTGTTGAGTTTGACCGTGTTTGCATGCATTTTGCTTCCCAAAGGAATCTATGCATCAGAAGAAACTTCGTCTAATGCGCAAATGTGTGGCTTGGAATATCAGGAACCACATGTAGTAGATGAATCGGTTGCAAAAGAGTATGAGGCAGAGGAAAATTCTCAGATTTCTGTACAGAGTACTATGTCGGAACTGGAAGTATATGCGGAGATGGAAAGGCGAGTAAAAGAGGGAATTTTAAATGGATCAAAGCGAGTAATGCTTAACGATTTAAATATCCGCATTGATACTTACAGTGCAAATCTTTATTTTAAGACATATTCGCCGTATTTTGCTCCGGAAATGAATCTGGAGATTTGGATGATGAGTGAAAGTGATCCAAAGATTTTGTATATTTCGATTGACAATTCATGGACAAGTGAGCAGACAAAGCAATATTTTGCACGGGTCGATGCGAAGCTTGCGTTTTATCAATCACTTGTGAATGATTCAATGTCACAGGTGCAAAAAGTTTTGGTGATCCATGATTATATTGTCAGTCATTCCGCATACGATGAGACATATACAAGGACCGACTGCAGTGGTATTTTCATGGATGGAGTCGGCGTGTGTCAGTCATATTCAATGGCTTATATGTATATTTTAAATTCATTGGGAATTGAAAGCTATTTTGTTCCGTGTCGGGCAGCAAATCATGCATGGAATTTGATTAGGATTGATGGTCAATATTACAATGTAGATTGTACCTTTGATGATCCAGCAAGTGATGTACTTGGTTCCGCGCATCATACATATTTTTTAATAAGTGATAGTGCAATGACAAAGCTACAATCAAATCGTAAAGATTGGGATGCAGGTGGAAGAAGTTGTACAAGTGATGCGTATGCCGATGCATTTTGGAGAACGAGCGAGTCTCCGATTGTACTTATGGGTAATACTAGCTATTACATGAAATATGAAGGATATTTTTACCGATCTTTAATAAAAAGAGATAACATTTCTGGTCAAGAAACTGTGTTATCAGAGATTGATAATCGAAGTGCATATCAGCGATATGTACAGTCTGGATTGTTTTATAATGATGGATGTCTGTACTATAACACAGAAAGCCAAATCATAAAATATGATTTATTGAACAATACAAAATATCCAGTATACGAACTCGATCCAGCGATGGGCTATGTGAGAGGCTGTAGACTAAATGGAAATGTAGTTGAATTCTCTGTATACAACAGTACAAGTAAAGGCAGTACGACATATGAACTGGTATCAGAGGATGGTTGGAAAAATCTTGAGAATGGCTGGTATTACATAAAAAATCAAAAAATTTTAAAAGCTCAGTGGCTGGAAGATGGTGGTTTTACCTATTATTTGGATGTGTCGGGAAGGCGTATGGAAAATACAGTTTGGAACACCGAAGAATCGGGAATAAGCTATGAGTATCGTTTTGATTTGGATGGCCATCTGATACTTGGTTGGTACGAGGAAGGTGATGAAACGTATTATTACTATGAAAAAGGCCTGAAATGTACAGGAATCTCAATCATCGAAGGAGAAACGTATTATTTTGATGAAAATGGAAAAATGATGCGAAATGTTGAAATCACAGTAGATGGTGTATGGTATCGATTCGGAACTGATGGAAAGCTAGAATGGATGATCACAGATTTGAGTGATGGTTGGAAGCAGATAGGTGATAATTGGTATTATGTAAAAGATCAAAGCATATTGAAGGCGCAGTGGTTGATTTTTGAAAATGCAATTTATTATCTGGATGAAGATGGCAAGATGTTGGAGAATGAAGAATGCTTGTTAGAGGACATTACTGGAGACGGCAGTCATGTATATCATTTCGGCTCAGGAGGAGCGTTGATAACTGGCTGGTATCAGACAAGTAGCGGAGAATGGAATTATTTTGATTCCAATGGTCTTGCAGTGACAGGATGGCTTAAATTAAATACAGTTTGGTATTATTTCAGCGAAGATGGTGTTATGGAAACTGGTTGGAATGATATTGATGGAACATGGTATTATTTCGATGTAAGTGGTTCCATGCATACCGGATGGCTGCAGTTGAATGGAATTTGGTATTATATGATGCCAGGCGGAGCAATGGCAACTGGTTGGGCTGTGGCTGATGGAAACTGGTATTATTTTAATGAGAGTGGTTCCATGTATACCGGATGGCTGCAGTTGAATGGAATTTGGTATTATATGATGCCAAGCGGAGCAATGGCAACTGGTTGGGCTGCGGCTGATGGAAATTGGTATTATTTTAATGAGAGTGGTTCCATGCATACCGGATGGCTACAGTTAGGAAATAACTGGTATTATCTGCAGGACAGTGGAAACATGGTAATTGGTTGGCAGGTGGTTGATGGAGTAAATTATTATTTCAACGAAAGTGGAGCTTGGGTAAGTTGAAAGATAAAAGCGAATAGCGAGTAGAAAAGAGAGGTATTGCAGAAAATGCAGTGCCTCTTTTTCGTTACAAAAATATTCAAAAAAAATAAAACATAAACATTGCAAAAAAAACATTGAAAATGGTATACTGAAAGAAAGTTTACGGGCAAAAAAATAAAAAGAAATGTGAATTCGTATTGCCAAGGGAAGGGAGAAACTACATATGAGAAAATTCTCAAAGAAACAAATCGGTGCAGTGGGTCTTGTAGTGATTATGTCTGCGCAGGGACCAGTAATGGCAGCAGAAGTAGCACAGGAAGAAACCGCATCAGAAGTTAGCACGACGGAAATTGCAGAGCAGGAGACAGAGCGTATAGAAGACGAAAGTGTAGAAGAAACACAAGTGGAAACAATCGTTGAATCGACAGAAGAATCTGAATCCGAATCTGAGTCAGAAGAGGCAGAAATTGAATCCGAGTCAGCCTTAGAATCGACAGAGTCTGAGAATGCTGAGTTAGATGAGACAGCCGAAGCAGCATATGCCGAGGCGCAGGCCGCAGAAATTGGATCAGCTCATATTTCTTGTTGGTATCAGAATAGTAATGGAACTTGGTACTACTATGATGAAAATGGAAATAGTGTATCCTATAAGGCAATGACCATTGATGGAAAGATTTATTATTTTGGAGGCGATGGAATGGTTGCAAACGACTTGTATTATTTAGATGGAAATGCTTATCTTGCAGATGCAAGTGGTGCACGTGTTCTGACAAAAGGCTGGTATTGGCAGAAGGGCTATTGGTATTATGTAAATGAGGATGGCAGTTTGTATATTGGTCTTTTAAATGACGGTGGCCATACATATAAAATGAATCCGGTAATGGTAGTAAACCAGCCATTTTTTACAGATGATGACCGTGATGATGCATATGCAGTTGATGAAAATGGCTATGTAATTCAATGTGCAGATGGTTTTTATTGTATGCCAGATGGTGGACCAACCTGTTATGTGCATGATGGAAAAATCCTCAAGAGTACATGGCAGTATATTGATGGAAACTGGTACTATTTTGGAAATACTGGCATCATGGAAAGAAATGGTTCTGCAACGATTGAAAATAAACGATATTACTTCTATTCCGATGGAATCATGGCAGCAAATGGATGGGTTTACAGTGGTATCTGGCATTATGCGTATGCATCTGGAGAACTTGCGACTGGCGATACATGGATTAATGGAACGCTGTATCATTTTAACGAAGATGGAAGCTTGAAGACAGAGGTCAATAAAACGGAAAATGGATACACACTTTATGGAGATGACGGAGAAGTAATCGGAACAATTGATTCAGAGGGATGGAATCTGGTCGATGGAAATTATTATTATCTGGCAAATGGTTCTTTGGTAAAAGGAACGGATTATCAGACACCAGATGGTGCATGGTATGTATTTGATTATCAGGGAAGAATGGTAAAGAACAAGTATGAATGGAATCGCTGGCTTGGCGAAGGCGGCTGGGCGTATACTGGTTGGATTTTAAAGGCTGGAACCTGGTATTATGCAGATTTGCGGACTGCACAGCTGTACAAAGGTTTCCAGACAATTAATGGAGTCGAGTATTACTTTGACGAGGACACTGGTGCAATGTTAGTTGGTGAAAAGGTTGTCGATGGAAAAATCCTGACGACAGACGCATCGGGAGCTGTTACAGTAAGTGAGATTGCAGCAGATGGCTGGAGTCGCTGCGATGGTGAGTATTATTACTATCAGAATGGAAAGCCATATACCGGCTGGGTTGGCGCATATTATGTAAGCAATGGACTGATGCTGCGCGATACAGCTGTTGTTGATCAGAGTGGAAACCAGTATTGGGTAAATGAATATGGTGTTTACCAGACCAATACTTGGGTCAATGATGGAAACAGCTATGCAAAGGCGGATGGTACACTAGCAGAGGATGAATGGCTGGCAATTGGCAACAAGACCTACTACTTCAGTGGTACAGGAAAGATGACGGAGTATTTCTATCTGGATGGCTGTATCTATGTGTTAGATGAGGATGGTGGATATGTTCTTACGGCAGATTTACATGATGGCTGGAATCTGATTCAGGATGAATATTACTATCAGGCAGGAAGCAGACTGGCATCTGGAAAAATGGAGATTAATGGAAGCACCTACTATTTCAAGGATGGAAAAATGATGACCAATATGGCAAGTAAGGATGGTGTCTTTGATGGGTATTTTGATTACTGCTATGGCGCAGATGGAGCAATGCTCACTGGTGCAGGATGGAAATCTATCAATGGAAATTGGTATTATCTGAATAACAGATCACAGTATATAAAGTACTGGGCAAGAATTGATGGAAAGATGTATTATTTCATGCCTGGTTCTGAGTATGCATATGAAGCTTTCTGGGGTGATATTAATCTGGATGAAGTCGGAATTATGTGCACCGGATATCGTGTGATTAATCATAAGCTGTACTATTTTGATCAGGACGGTGTATGCCAGGGCGTATGTGGACCAAAGGATGGCTGGTATAATGCAAATGGTATCTGGTATTTCATGAAGGGCGGACTCGTTTCTACTGGAATGATTTCTGTAAATGGAGCAAACTATATCTTAGGCCCTGATGGAAAGATGTATGCAAATACAGTTGCAAATAGTAATGGTCTGCGTTATGTCAATGCAGATGGTGTAGTTGTGACAACACATGGCTGGCTTTTAACATCTGATGGATATGTATACATTCAAGCAAACGGAACTGTATGCACAGGAGTAAAGGTAATTGATGGTGTTACCTATTACTTTAGTGCAAATGGAATTTTAATTGCCTAATTTGATAATCAATCATCGAAGTGATGGTAAAAGAAAATGTAAAAATGCGATTGATAATCAAATCTAAGTTTTAAATGAAAAAGCTGGGTGGCAAAAGATGCTGCCTGGCTTTTTTAAATAGGGACAAAAGTTGTGTGACAGAAATAAGCGAAAAGCTGTCACACGTATTGAAAAAATATATGTGAGAACGTATACTGAAAGAAAGATAAAACGTTGACGGAAGTAAATAAAAAAACATATAGAGGAAGGGAAAGAATATGAAGAGATTTTTAAAAGAAATGATCGGTATTATGGGACTTACTATCCTTATATCATCACAAAGTCCGGCGTTTGCGGCAGAGAAAATACAGCAAAATGAAAGTACAAGTGTTTATTCTGGAATTAATATAGGAAACGAAACAAGCAGTGATGGATTTGTATTCAATGCTGGAACAGGTGATATTACGATTACATCGTATACTGGAAACGCGGAAGACGTAGTAGTTCCAGCTGAAATTAACGGAAGAAAAGTAAAATGGATAGCACAGGATACGTTTCTTTATGCCAATACAATGAAAACGTTGACGTTTAGTGAAGGAATAGAGGGAATTTCGAATCTTTTTGCATGCAATTGTAGCAATTTAAAAAAGATAACATTGCCATCTACGGCAACGCTGGGAACGGTTAGTAATGGTGGCTTTTACACAGGTTTGGACGGATTTGTTGATGGGTGTCCGGCATTAACGGAAATTTCAGTTTCAGAAGAAAATCAAGATCTTGTTGTAATAGATGGAATTTTGTATAATCGAGAGTTGACGGATTTAATTGCATATCCAGCAGGAGCAACAAAAGAATGTGTTGTTATACCGGATGGGATAAGGGTAATTAGAGGAGATGCATTTGCAAAGAATCCATATCTAAAAAAAGTAGTTTTCCCAGATAGTATCCGTACAATTGGCTATTGGGCATTTGACTGGTGTAGTTCACTTGAAGAAATTAATATTCCACCACACTGTCAGTTAATTGGCCAATATGCGTTTCATTATACTGCGATTAAACATATTACAATTCCAGCTGGGGTGACGGACGCAATTATGCTTCAAAGTTTTGAGATGGCACCGTTGGAGACGATTGAGGTAGAACCAGGAAATACATATTATCGAGTTCAAGATGGCGCTTTATATTCAGATGGTGATGCACTTTTAATGTATGCAATTGCAAGAAATGATACAGAGTTTACAATTCCAGAGGGGATTAGCTTTATATCACCGGGTGCTTTTTCAGGAGCAAAAAATTTGCAGAAGATAACAATAGCATCTACAGTTGAGACAATATCGCGTAGTACATTTTATAGATGTGAAAATTTAAAAGAAGTATTCATAAAAGAGGGAAATCTAAAAGAAATAGACAAGGATGCATTTTGGGAATGTCATAAATTAAAAACGATCAATATTCCTGATTCAGTTACATCAGTAGGTGAGTATGCTTTTTGTCAATGTTATAGCTTGACAGAAATAGAGTTGCCTTCTAGTTTAACTCAGATAAGTCCGAAGTTGTTTGAGGGAGCGTCTCAATTAACAACTGTTCATATTCCAGATTCGATAAAATCCATTGGAAGTGACGCATTTTCTTGGACAAATTTGAAAAATATTTATTATTCTGGAAGCGAAGAGCAATGGGCAGCAGTTGATAAGGGTGACAACGATTTCTCAAATGTCACAGTTTACTACAATGGTGAGACGTGTGCGCATATTTGGGCAGATGATTTTACAGTGGATGTTGAACCATTTCACACAACGGAGGGGCAAAAATCAATTCATTGTACATTGTGTGGATTAATGAAAGCGGGAACTGAGCAGGTTATACCACCGCTGGGTCATACATTTCATAAAAATGAAACGATTATTGAGGCTGGATGTGAAACAGAAGGAAAAGAAATTTGCTATTGTGATTGTGGCGCTATAGAGGAAAGAACAATTGCACCAAAGGGCCATTCACCAAAATGGTATAAAGGAGTACGAAATAATGAGGAGCTGGAATTATGGAAATGCAAATATTGTGATAAGGTTTTAAAAGAACGCTATGGAACAGAAGTATTAGAAGATGGTTGGATACAGGTAGAACGGAAACAGTGTTTCTTGCTAGATGGAAGATTTTTATGCAATCAGTGGTACCAGGCAGAGGATGGCTGTTGGTATTATTTTAAGGATAATGAAGATCGAATGACAGATTGGCTGCAGAGCGCAGATACTTGGTATTATTTTAATACAGAAGGAGTCATGCAGACGGGTTGGCAAATGATTGGAGACGTCTGGTATTACTTTACTGATAGTGGAGCAATGCAGATTGGTTGGTTGGCACTTGGAAACGATTGGTATTACATGGATTTAACAGGGGCAATGGTAACTGGCTGGCAAATAATTGGAAATACTTGGTATTATTTTGATGAAAATGGAAAGATGATAACCGGCTGGCTTTTCCATAATAGCGATTGGTACTATCTTACAGAAAATGGAAGTATGTCGATTGGATGGCATGTAGTGGGTGATAAGTGGTATCATTTTAATGAAAGTGGAAGGATGCAAAACTGTGGTTGGCAGCAGCTAGGAACTACCTGGTATTATCTGTCCGAGAGCGGAGCAATGGTAACAGGCTGGCTGAATCTGAATGGAACCTGGTATTACATGACACCAAGTGGTTCTATGGCGATCGGCTGG